>Ga0315268_10001407_pt1 | contig 27657 bp, 27 predicted proteins | sample C1_top_MG_FD_204535 | JGI IMG/M metagenome (GOLD analysis project Ga0315268, IMG submission 204535) | Sediment microbial communities from Yellowstone Lake, YNP, Wyoming, USA - C1_top | ecosystem: Environmental > Aquatic > Freshwater > Lake > Sediment | place: USA: Wyoming | collected 2017-08-01
GTTGATGGGCTCAGCCGGCGGCCCGACGCCGCAGCGCAGAAGCAAAGCGTGCTGCCGCGGATTGAGAGCTGAATTTAGTCACAACCTCTCAGGATGACAACGGCAATGCGGACCAAAGACGACGACGAATACGGGTACAGCAACTCAGCAACTCTGGATTTGCTTTAGATGCACTCGGTATTCGGCACTCGAAACTCGGCACTCGGCATTCCCCTTTACAGTTCCTGTCACTCAGCACACAATGTCGCCGCATGCCGCTTCTGGCGGGAACCCGGCTCGGTCCCTACGAAATCCAATCCTCCGCGGGCGCCGGGGGGATGGGGGAGGTCTACCGCGCGCGCGACACCCGCCTGGAGCGCAGCGTCGCCATCAAGGTGCTGCCTGGGCGGCTGTCCTCCGATCCCGAACGCCGCCAGCGCATGCAGCGCGAGGCCCGCGCCATTTCCTCGCTGCAGCACCCGAACATCTGCGCCCTCTACGACGTCGGCTCGCAGGACGGCGCCGACTACCTCGTCATGGAGTACCTGGAAGGCGAGACACTGGCCCAGCGGCTGAAGCGCGGCCCGTTGCCGCTGGCGCAGGCGCTGAAAGTCGGGATCGAGGTGGCCTCGGCACTCGACATGGCGCACCGCAGCGGCATCGTCCACCGCGACCTCAAGCCCGGCAACATCATGCTCACCAAGGCCGGCGCCAAGCTGATGGACTTCGGCCTGGCCAAGCCCGCCGCCCTGGCCGCGGCCGCCGCTACAACCGCGGACAGCGGCACCGCCATGCTGACTGCGGCCCTCACCACCGATGGCGCGGTCGTCGGCACCGTGCCCTACATGTCGCCGGAACAATTCGAGGATAAGGAAGCCGACCCGCGCGGCGACATTTTCTCCTTCGGCGCCGTGCTCTACGAGATGATCGCCGGCCGCCGCGCCTTCACCGGCAAGAGCCAGGCCAGCGTGGTGGCCGCAATTCTCGGCCGCGATCCCGAGCCCACCAGCGCCACCCAGCCGCTGGCCTCGCCGGCGCTCGACCACCTGATCGAGGGTTGCCTCGCCAAAGACCCCGACGAGCGCTGGCAGTCGGCGCACGACATCGCCGCCCAGTTGAAATTCATCGCCGGCGCACCCGCCATTGGCACGGCGGCCACAGGCCGCGACAAACTCGCCTTTCTGGCCTGGGTGGCATTGGTGGTGTTCGCATCCGCAGTGATGGCACGCCTGCTCATCTGGCGGCTGTGGCCGCATTGAAATTGACGGATTGTAGAATTTGCGAAGACGAATTTCCTGGACGCAGCGTCAATTCGGCAATTCGTAAATCCGTCAATTCGGCAATCGCCGACCAAAAAAGGGGAGCCAGGTTCGGCTCCCCACAGAAGCGACAGAGGCGATATCGATTGCATTGGAATCCGGAGAAGGCCATTCGGTTGCCAGCGCTGGTGAGAAAAGCGTGACTGACCCCCAAATCGGGAATGGCGCTGCGCCCGCGATTCAGGACTGCGCGCTCGTTCTCGGCGGTCACCGTGTGCATTACCTGCGCGCCGGCGCCGGCCCCGCGGTGGTGCTCGTCCACGGGCTGCTCGGGTACTCGTTTTCCTGGCGCTTCACCATTCCCGCCCTGGCCCGCCACTTCACCGTGTACGCGCCCGACCTGCTGGGAATTGGCTTCTCCGACCGCGTCCGCGGGCTCGACTGCAGCATGGCCGCCATCGCCCGGCGCATGCTCGATTTCATGCGCGAACTGCGCCTGGACAGCGCCGACCTGGTCGCCACCTCGCACGGGGGAGCGGTGGCCGCGCTGATGGCCGCCATGGCCGCCGATCGTGGCACCCCGCGCCTGCGCCGTCTGGTGCTGGTGGCGCCGGTAAATCCATGGTCCGTCGCCGGTCGCCACCGCATTCGCCTCCTGGGCAGCCGCCTGGGCGGTTTCCTGTTTCGCCTGATGTTTCCGCGGCTCAGCTCCACCCATGACTGGTTCCTCAACCGCCTGTACGCCGATCCCGGCCGCATCCGTCCCGGCACGCTGGAGGGCTACGGCGCCCCGCTGAAGCTGGAAGGCACGTTCGACTACCTGCTTTCCGTGCTTCGTTGCTGGCGCGCCGATCTGACGCAGCTCGCGCCCGCCTACGCCAAAATCACCATTCCCACGCTGCTGATCTGGGGCGACCGCGACGTAGCCGTGCAGCCGCGCTCCGCTATCCGCCTGTTGCAGGCGATTCGCGGATCGCAACTGATCACCATGCCCGGCGTCGGCCACCTGCCCTACGAGGAATCGCCCGAGACCTTCAACCGCATCCTGCTGGAATTCCTGCAGCGTGCCTGAAGCCTACCTGGTTGCTGATTGCCGCCTTTCGGCATCGCATAAAAGAGCGCCTTCAGCCGCTGATTGCTGCCTTTCACATGCATTGGATAGTTGACACGGTCCGGCACTGCCTTGTGGCATGGGGCTATTGGGCCGTGCTGCTGGGACTGCTGGGGGAAAACGCCGGTCTGCCGCTGCCGGGTGAGACCATCCTCATCCTCGCCAGCTTTCTGGCCTACAAGAACCACCAGCTCCAGTTGCCGTGGATCATCCTGGTGGGCGCCGCGGCCGCCACCCTGGGCGACAACGTCGGCTATGCCATCGGCCATTTTGGCGGCCGTCCGCTGCTGGAAAAGTGGAAGCACATCTTCCACATCAGCACGGAAGACATCAAGGCCGGCGAAGATTTCCTCCACCGGCGCGGCTCGCTGGCCATCTTCTTTGCCCGCTTCATCACCGGCATGCGCGTGCTGGCCGGGCCCCTGGCCGGCATGCTGCACATGCGCTGGAAGAAGTTCCTGCTCGCCAATGCCGCCGGCGCCGCCACCTGGGTCACGGTCATTTCCCTGGCCGGTTTCGCCTTCGGCAGCCAATTCGATTCGCTGCTCGCGTTCTTCAAGAACGCGGATATTGCGATTCTTGTCGCTGTCGTGACTCTCGCCTGGTACCTCTGGCGCCGCCACAAGAAGAACTTCAAAAAACGCCGGCAGCGACCCCACGCCGGCGATTAGGTTGCAGGTTGGTACCTGCGCAAGCTGTCCGGCGGCCACTCTCCCCAAAAGCGAGCGAAACGAGGGATCGGACCGGGCAGCGACGCAGATCTGATCCGCGGTCATCCGCGTTAATCTGCGGCTGATGTACTATTGCGGCTGTGAACGCGCGGCTGAAACGATGGGGCGTGCTGCTGCTCGGCTGGGGATTCATCCTGGTGGGCATTGCCGGCCTGTTTCTCCCCGTCATTCAGGGCATCTTGTGCCTTCTCATCGGGCTGTTCATCCTTTCCGGCGAATACGTCTGGGCGCACAAGCTGCTGGGCAAGCTGAAGTCGCGCTTTCCCAAGATCGCCGCGCAATTCGATAAAGCCAAGGAGAAATCGGAAGCCTGGATCAGCCGCACCCTGCACCGGGAGCAGAAGACCTCCGTCAATGACCGGCAGTCTGGGGTGAGTTCCGAGTGCCGAGTGCCGAAGGCCGATGACGTGAAACCTAGAGCCTAAAGCCTAAAGCCTGTAACCTGGAGCCTTCCTTGCGCGCCCTGCTCAACTCGCTGCGCTTCGAACGCGAAGCCTGGATCCGTTTCTTCCTTGCGCTCGGCGGCCTGGCGCTGGCCTTCACCGCTGCCGTCTTCTCCACCGTCTCACGGCAGGCGGGAAATCTGCTGGCGACCGCCATTCTCGCCTCGCTCGCCCTGCTGCTGGCCGGTGTGGTGGGCCTGACCACGGTGCCGTACCTGGCGCGCCGGGTGGCGCTGCACCGGGTGCGCGACGTCTTCGACTACGACGTTACCCGCGAGGGCCTGGCTTATCTGGCGCTCATCCTGGTGATCGGCGTGGCCGCGCTGAATACGGGCAACAACCTGCTGTTCATCGTGGTTTCCGCCATGCTGGCCGCCATCCTGGTTTCGGGCGTGGCCTCGGCGGCCATCCTGCGCGCGCTGGACCTGGACGTCGGCCTGCCCGAGCACGTCTTTGCCGGCGAGACCGTGCTCGCGCGCGTCACCCTGCGCAACCAGCGGCGGCGGCTGCCGGCGTTTTCCGTCAGCGTGGTTCCGCCGCCGGTTCGCCAGCGCTTTCACCGGCGCCTGCGCTGGGAGCGCTCCATCTTTGCCTTTCCCAGCAAAGCTCCGGTGGAACGGCAATGGGTGCGCGTGCCCGACATCGCCCTGCGCCTGGTGACGGCCGCCTCCGGGGGCCCGCCCGCCATCTTCAGCGGCCGGGTTTACTTCCCCTATCTGCCGGCGCGCGGCGCCGTGGCGCGCGATCTGGAGTTGAATTTCGAGCGCCGCGGTCTGTATGTGCAGGAGGGCTTCGGCGTCTCCACGCGGTTTCCATTCTCGTTTCTGGTGAAGACGCGCCGCATCGCCCTGGCCCGCGAAGCCGTCGTCTATCCCAGCGTGCAGCCCACCGACGAGCTTTTCCAGGTGCTGCCCATGATCACGGGCGAGTTTGAAGCGTTTGTGCGCGGCCGCGGGCACGACCTGTACCGCATCCGCGACTATCTGCCCGAGGATTCGGCCCGCCACGTGGACTGGAAGGCCTCGGCGCGCACCGGTTCGCTGAAGGTGCGCGAGTTTACCCGCGAGGACGAACGCAAGCTGCGCGTGGTGTTCGACAATCCCGCCGCCGGCGCCGTGCCCGGCGACGCCTACGAGCGCGGCGTCGCCCTGGCCGCCTCGCTGGCCTGGCACTTCGCCGGCGAGAACACTGACCTCTCCTTCGCCGCGCCCGGCTACTCCGGCGCCCCCAATATCTACGAATTCCTGCGCTATCTCGGGCTGGTCGCGCCCCGCGCCGCCGGCGATCCGGATTCCATGCTCGACCGCCTGCAGCTCACCGACGATTACAACGTCATCTTTACCAGCCGTCCGCGCGGCAGCATTCCCACCGCGCTCTGGGCCTGCTCCTACTTCCTATTCTTCGGCGAAGAACGGTGAAGCAAGACCCAAACCGCCGAGGACGCCGAGGACGCAGGGGGGAATTTGAAATTGGAAATTTGGGAATTTGAAAATTGCTGCTGTGACGCGCAATCTCCGCAAATTTCCAATTTTCAATTTTCCAATCTTCAATTTCCTCTGCGTCCTCGGCGGTTTGGGTTTTGTCTGGTGGTGACGAGAGTACACGCCCGATTCCCCACTTGTCTGCTCCTCGCCACAGGCATACGATGCTGGCGATATCACCTAAGGGGACACCGATGAAACGCGCAGCCACCCTCCTGTTCGCCGTCACCTTTGCCATGTTTGCCCTCGCCCAACGCCGCACTTACGCGCAGGCCGGACCAATTCCCGCCGGCACGCAGGTGCAGGTGCGGTTCATTGACGCGCTCAGCAGCGAGACCGCCAACGCCGGCGATGTTTTTCACGGCACGCTGGAACAGGCCATCGTGGTTGACGGCCGCGCGCTTTACGCCAAGGGCGCCGACGTCACCGGCAAGGTGGTCAGCTCGCACCGCTCCGGAAGGCTCAGCGATCCCGGCGTGCTGGAACTGGTGCTCACCTCGATTTCCAGCGGCGGCCAGTCGTGGCCCATCAACGTCGAGCCGCTGCACCTGAAGGGCGAGTCGCACACCAAGAGCAACGTCACCAAGATCGGGGGCGGCGCGGCTTTGGGCGCCATCATCGGCGGCATCGCCGGCGGCGGCAAAGGCGCGGCCATCGGAGCCGGCGTGGGCGCTGGCGCGGGTACCGGAGTTGCCGCGGCTACGGGCAAAAAGGACACCAGGATCGAGTCGGAAGCCGTGCTCACCTGGGTGACGCTGGAACCGCCGGCAACCCAATCCGCCGGGTCTTCGCCCTACGCCAACACGGCGCAACGCGACCTGCGCACCTTCGATGACTCGCGCGGCGCCGCTGTCCCTTCCGAGTTCAGCCTGCGCGACCGGCTCAGCATCCGCCAGTGCTTCACCGACACCGCCAACCTGCCGCCCGGCCTGGCCAAGCGCGAGCAGCTTCCGCCCGGACTGGAGCGCCAGGTGCAACGCAACGGCGCCTTGCCTCCGGGGCTGCAGAAGCGGGTGCAGCCGCTGCCGGACGTCTGCTCCTCGCGCCTGCCGCGGCTGCCGGTGGACTGGAGCCGGGTGGTGCTCGGCCGCCGCGTGCTGCTGCTGGATCCGGCCCAGAAGATCGTCGACCTGATGAATTTGGATTCGGACGAGTAAAGTCAGGCTTCAGACTCCAGGCGCCAGGCTTCAGGGAAAACTCCGGTCTGAGGGGCCAACCCTGGCGCCCAAAGCCTCAAGCCGTCACGGCCGCAAATTTCTGGCACCCACCGAGGCCTTTTCCACATCTTTTCTGGCATATAATTCCGGCACCGGGATGTGGGGTGCCGCGGGGCTCCCGTTTTTCTTCTTAGTTGTTTCGTATTCATCCGGCTTTTCTTGCCGTTGAACAGGAGGACGGGATGGCTGTCGTTGAGGACCTGCTCCGGGCCCACGAAATGTATTACGCGGATTTCACCCAGCCGGTGATTGAGGTGGTCCGGCTCATGGTGGAACACAACATCGGCGCCGTGCCCGTGCTGCGCAATGGCGAACTGGCGGGCATCTTTTCCGAGCGTGACCTGATGAAGCGGGTGGTCGCCGTTTTGCTGGACCCGCGCCAGACCCGCGTCGGCGACGTGATGACCGTTAATCCCCTGGTGGTTTCGCCCGATTGCCGCCTGGAAGACTGCATGGAGCTGATGAAGGCGCATGGTTTCCGCCACCTGCCGGTCTGTGATCGCAGCAAGCTGCGCGGACTGATCTCGCTGCGCGACCTGCTGGCCCACGCCGTGGTGGAAAAAGACGGCGAAGTCCAGGCCATGCGCGCCTACATCGCACAAAGCTGAGTTTAAGCTCCGGGCTTCAGACCATGGGTTTTCGGGTGAGCTGAAAGGATGGTTGTGCGGCGGCGCACTGAAATCTGCCCTGCCTATTTCGAGGCCGCACGCCCCAAAGCCTAAAGCCCAAAGCCTAGCCTTGCTCCAGCACGGCCCGGTAGAACTTCTCATACTGCGGGATGATGCGGGTGGAGCAGAAGCGCCCTTTGGCCACCGTGCGCCCTTCGCGGATCATGCGCTGGCGGCGGCTGTCGTCGCAGAGAACCTCGACGGCGCAGCGCGCCATGGTTTCCACGTCCCCGACCTCGGCCAGGTAGCCGGTCTTGCCGTGCTCGATCACCTCCGGCAGGCCGCCCACGTTGGTGGCGATCGGCACCACCTCGCAGGCCATGGCCTCCAGCGCCGCCAACCCGAACGACTCCAGCTCGCTGGGCAGCAGCATCACGTCCGCCACCGCCAGCTTTTCGTGCACCCGGTCCTGCTTGCCGAGAAAGATCACGCGGTCATGGATGCGCTTGTCCATGGCCATCCACTCGGCGCGCGAGCGTTCCGGGCCGTCGCCGATCAGCAGCAGCTTGGCCGGCATCCGTTTCTGCACGCGATAGAAGATCTCGATCACGTCCTGCACGCGCTTGACCGGGCGGAAGTTCGACAGGTGCACCAGCAGGCGCTCGTCATCGCGGGCGTACTCGCGGCGGCGCTCCGGCGCCTGCGGGTCGCGCCGGTAGAGGTCGCAGTTGACGAAGTTGTAGATCACCTTGATGGAGTCGTGGATGCCGAACTCGCGCATGGTGCGTTCGCGCAGGTACTTGGAAATGGCGGTCACGCCGTCGCTCTGCTCGATGGAGAAGCGCGTGATCGGCAGGTACGACCGGTCCTGCCCCACCAGGGTGATGTCGGTGCCGTGCAGGGTGGTGACAAACGGCAGCCGGCGCCGCGCCGGCGACGTGGCCAGCATCTGCCGCGCCAGCAGCGCGCTCACCGAGTGCGGGATGGCGTAGTGCACGTGCAGCAGGTCCAGGGAGTATATCTCCGCCACTTCGGCCATACGCGTGGCCAGCGCCAGGTCGTAAGGCGGGTAATCGAACAGCGGGTAATGCGAGACCTCGACCTCGTGGTAGTAGACATTGGGCTGCGGCCCGGTCAGGCGGAAGGGCTGAGAGTAGGTGATGAAGTGCACCTCGTGGCCGCGCTGCGCCAGCTCAATGCCCAGCTCGGTGGCTACCACGCCGCTGCCGCCGTAGGTCGGATAGCATGTGATTCCGATTTTCATTTCCTGTGGCGCTTCTGCTGATTCGATTCGGCGTGAGCTGCGCAAGATTCACCTTTACCTTCCCGGCAAACCTTCCAATCTACCAGAGCGGCGCCCCCCAAGTCCCGGCGTGTAGCGGCGGATTTCAATCCGCCGGCGGGCGGAATAGATTCCGCCGCTGCACACAGAGCCTCGCCCGATGCAGGTGGCGTTCTGCTGCTGAAAGTCGGAATTGGCGCGCTGGCGGCTGAGTGCTGGCGCCTGGCTACTGATTGCTGCTGGACTCGACCGGCTGTTCTTCGGTTTCCGATTCGTCCAGGTACATCTTGATTTTCTCCAGCAGGGAGGGGAAGAGGTCTTCCTTGGAGAGGCAGGCCTTGACGTCGTCGCCGCCCTCGATGGGTCCGTAGCCGGTAACGATGATGACCGGGGTTTTGGGGCTGGTGGCGTGTACCTTGCGCGCCAACTCCAGGCCGTTCATCCCGTCCATGCGGAAGTCGGTGACCAGGATATCGAATTTTTCCTTCTGGAATTTCTCCAGCGCGTCGGCGGCGCTGTAGGCGTACACCGCCTTGTAGCCCTGCATCTCCAGGATTTCGCAGCTCAGGCGAGCCAGCACTTCATGATCGTCAACGAAGAGAACGGTTTTCACGGCTTCGCCTCATTGTCACGAAGCAGGCGCTTCGAAGTCAGCGGCGGGGGCAGCCCCAAGCTACATAGCTTTGTTTCCCAAGCTGCTCGAAAAGATGCCTGCGGGCGGGGAAATTCTCCGCGGTGTTAACGCCCGCGGCGCCGTTTTGGCACGCTCCTGCCGCTGCTTGCACCCTATCATGACGTGCGGCATGCGCGCGAACGCCGAGACGCGCCGGCTCTGGTTTGGCGAGGCTTTTGACCCGCTTTCTTTCCCTCGCGTATACTGCTTGGGAAAGCCCCCTTCACGGGGCGGTTAGCTCAGTTGGTCAGAGCGCGTGCCTTACAAGCACGAGGTCGCAGGTTCGAGCCCTGCACTGCCCACCATTCATTCCCGCTTGCGGGCCGGGGACGGGGTCCTGTCGGTTGTAAGGCTGTCCTGTGCTTGCGTCAACACTACTTTCTCGATCACGGTCATGCGGCGTGTACTACAATCGGCGTGGTGGATGAACTCGCCAACGCGCTGACCCATGGCATCGGCCTGTTGCTGGCGCTGGTGGCCGTGCCAATCCTGATCGTGATGGCGGCAAGGCATGCCACCGCATGGCACGTCGTCGGGGTCAGCATCTACGGCGCAAGCCTCATCGGCCTGTACACCGCGTCGACCGTATACCATGCCGTGCGGCGCCCGCCTGCCAAGCGCATCCTGCGGATTCTTGATCACTCCGCCATCTACCTGCTCATCGCCGGCACCTACACGCCGTTCACGCTGGTCAACCTGCGCGGCGCATGGGGTTGGACGCTATTGGGACTGGTCTGGACCATCGCCCTGTTCGGGATCGCGTGGAAGATCGCGCACGTCGATCACCATGTCGTGGTTTCGACGATTCTCTACATCGCGATGGGTTGGTTGGTGGTGATCGCGGCGCGGCCGCTCTTCCGCGCCGTTCCGATCGGCGGCCTGGCGTGGCTGCTGGCCGGTGGACTGGCCTACACGCTGGGTGTCGCTTTTTTCGGCGCCTCGCGCTTGCGCTTCCACCACGCGCTCTGGCACCTGTTCGTGCTGGCGGGCAGCGCCTGCCATTACGTTGCGATCATGCGCTACGTCCTGCCGCACGGCAACGCATGAGGATCCCTTCCGCAGTCTTTCTTCTCGGGACAGAGAACGCCTGAGACGTGTGTGCGCTCTACCAGCGCGGCTCACGCGGTTGACGGGCGTGTCCGCGGTAATCGTCGCGGCCGCCGCCGCCGCCGCCGCCGCCGCGCCCACCACGAAAGCCGCCGCTGCGCTCCGCCTTGGGCCGTGCTTCGTTGACGGTGAGCGGCCGGCCGCCGGCATCGCGGCCGTTCAGCGCCGCTATGGCGGCCTCGGCTTCGCTGTCGTTCGGCATTTCCACAAACCCAAACCCGCGCGAGCGTCCGGTATCCCGGTCGGTGACGACCGTGGCGCTCTCAACCGCCCCGTGAGGAGCGAACCACTCGCGCAAATCTGCTTCCGTGGTGTTGAAGGAGAAGTTTCCAACGAAAATTTTCTTCATCACTGTCCCTTCTGATGGTTCGAGTATTTGTTTGCGCCGCCCCCTGCCGCCTCATCGCATGGCCAGCGGGTGCTGGCATTGTCAAGCCGGCTTATCGAGGGCTTGTTCGGCTTCGGCATCCCTGATCCGCTGCCCGAAATCAGCCACACTGGCCGCCTTCAGGGCCGGAACCGCCGCTGGTGGAGCGGAAGGCGCTCGCGTTTCCCGGGTGCTCCTCGGTTTTGGAGATGTGGACACGAACAGCGGACTGCCCACAAGGAAAGCAACCAGTTGGCGCGGTTTCCTGGACCTGATCTCCTGCACCAGTGCTTCGGCGCCTTCAACGTCGTCGCCCGCGTCAACCAAAACCAGGTTGTACGCGCCCGATTGGAACCGCGAGCGGGCTATACGAAGGCTGTGAGCACAGTCCACAATCACGCCAAGGGTCCGCATGATTCTGGCGCGCGACTCTCGGCTGCGCCCGTCACTATCGACCAGCAAAACCGTTTTCTTGCCCCAGGATGAATTCTCGGCTCCGCGGTTGGGCGCAGCCGCCGTCCCGGGCCTGCTGTCATTGCCCGCGGCACGGCCGGGGTCGTTGCCAGGCCTCAACTGCCATTCAGCACGCGCTGTTTCGTCGTTCATGAAGCCACCTTGGCCGCCGCCGCTGATCCCTTGAAGGAGTGCGGCAGGTACTTGGGATCGCAGGCGATGCCCCTGCCGGCCGCATCCAAAGCCGCCTTCACTAAACTCTCGCGCTTGGCGGCGAGCTTCTTGCCCGCGGTGGTACGCGCCGCTTCGGAGTCGAACTTTTCGTAGTTCTGGCAGTAGGCGATCTTCCGGTCAAACAGACCGATCTCCCGGTACAGGTCCATCAGCTCGTACTTGCTGGCCGGCTTTCCACGCATCGAATCCCTCCGAATCGGTTCCGCCGCAACCGGCGCCCGATCGCACCGTTGAGTTGAACTGCGCGGCGCGCCTTCGCGCGCCTGAGGATGGCGAGCGATCAACGGAACTCCTGGCTGGCGGCTGGGCTAAGAAGGAAAAAATTCAGATGAACTCACTTAGTTCAGAGATATGGAGGAGAGAAAATAACTTCCCCTCTGTACGCTAGGCCGATTGCCATTACTTGTCAAATGCCTCCGCTTCCAGCTCGACTTGCCGCACTGCTTCGCCAAAGGAAATCGGAGACGCCGTACTCGGCTGCCTGATCACAGGGATCACCGGCGCCGGCCGGGTGGGAGCCACCGCTGAGCGGGTGGATCTGACCAGGTACATACGCCACACCGCTTCCATGAATCCATGGCGCTGCGGCAGCACCGCGCAGGCTTCGGCCATCAGTTTGTGCAATACCCGCTGGTAGCTCTTGGAAGGATTGGCGGCGCTGGCACCGCCATCGGCCGCCGGTCGCGACGCCAGCAATTCCGGCTTGTCCACCAGGAAAGCCACTTTTTCCCTGGGGTGCGCGGTTTTCATGTCGCGGCATAGCTCCTCGTGGGCGACCGCATCGTGCTTTCCGTCCATCAGCACCAGGTCGTAGACCGCGGGTTGCCACAGCAGGCGCGCCTCGTCGCAGTCGTCGGCGCAGACCACCTCGCAGCCGCGCTTGCGCATGATGCTGGCGCGCAGGTCGCGGTGGGGTCCGATGGAGTGGACCAGCAGAACCTTTCGCTTGGCTGGAGGCAGGGTGTGCGTAGCTGGGTGCAATGACATAAACACTCCGTTGGTTGTCGTCCTGGTTCCTCGGACGGCCCCATGGTGCGGCCGCAATGCGACGCTGGGACGGGAATCGCCGGGGGAACCTCTGGCAAGGAGTTGTCACTTTACCGGGGATGCCTTTGAACGAACCTGGATCCGCTTAATCGCGAAGGCGCAAGGAGGAAGTGCAATGTGTCTTCGGCTTAAGTGCCGCTTCGAGTATACCCGGCTTCTCTGGCTTGCCAACGGAATTGTTTGGCGAGGGCGCGCTGCGGGTGTCACGGCACAAGAGCGGGGCAGAGGTGATGTTCGCAGGCGCGAATCTGTTACAATCATGGAAAATTCGGCTGCCACGCGCTTCAGCAATGAGCCGCGGGGCCGAAAAGACAGCAAACGCTGGATCTCTTCTGTCCATGCTGACGCGGGTTTCCGCTGGCCCGCCAATAACAAAAGCGGGGACGTAGTTCAGTTGGTTAGAACGCTGCCCTGTCACGGCAGAGGTCGCGAGTTCGAGTCTCGTCGTCCCCGCCATATCCTTCAATCACTTACAAAGCGCCGCTCTCGACGGCGTGGGTTCGGAAGGGTTCGATTGTAAAGATCGAGCTCATCGCCCCGCCGCTCCCGCTTCCGCCGTTTGCGCGGTTTTCGGCACGATCATCTGCACGACTTTGGTTTGGGCAGCTCGTTTGGCGGGCGTAACCGCTTGCGTGTAGATGTCGAGTGTGATTCTGCTGTTTGCGTGCCGGAGCAATTCCTGCACGGTTTTGATGTCCTCACCGTTGGCCTTCAGAATCGTTGAATAGGTGCGGCGGAAGGTGTGCCAGGAAATGTGTTTCGCAATTCCTGCACGCTTCGCCGCTGGACGAATCCAGCGCTTCATCAGGCTTTCCGGCCAGTACGGCTGCCGGCCTTTCGTCAGAGGGCTGGCAAACACCCAATCGTCGTCCTGGTTGTAAGCACATTGCTTTCGCCATAAACGGAGTTCCTGTGCCAGAAAGTCATCCAGCGGCACAGGCTTTTGCGACGCTTCGGTTTTGCAGTTTCCTACGACCTGGTCGACTACCGAGCGGGTGACGTGGAGCTGACCGTTTTCGAAATCCACGTCGCTCCATTTCAACCCTAGCAGCTCTTCCACACGCAACCCGGTGCATGCGTCAAGAAATACCAACGCACGCTCACGCGGATTGAGCTGCGGAATGAGCGCTTGCAGCTCCTGTTCGGTGAGGACCTCCGGAATTCGCTCGCGTTTCGCGCTTTGGCGAACAAGCGTGATCGGATTGCGGTCCGACCACTCGTAACGCCGGGCGTGATTGAAGAGCGCACTCATCAGATTCCGGATTTTGGCCTTGCTTCCATTCGACAGCGAGAGCAACTTCAGCCAACTCTCAACCGCGACAGTCCTCACGTCGCGCAAGGACGTTTCCGCCCATCGAGGCTCAATCCAATTCTTGAGGTAATGCTTGTAAGCCTCTTTTGTGGAATACGCCTTGGTTTCGTTCTCGGCTGAGAGCTCGTGCTGCCTGTAATGCTCGACAAGCGCTCCGACCGTAATGGTGCGGGGCGTTTGTTCCGCGTTGATGGTCAAACGTAAAGCGTCGGCCGCGCATTTCGCTTGTGATTCGGTTGGAATTTCCTCGGTGGTGCCGAGGATCTTGTTGCGGTAAACCGTGCCGCCGTTGCTCGTCGGCTTGATCTGCCCCCCGTTTTTGTACCAGTCATAATGCGAGTTCCGGCGGGTTGGACAGCTTAACAGATTCGCTGTCGGGAGAGCAGCCCTTCGCCGCCCAGGTTGCAAACTCCTCCGGCGTCCGATAGCCCAACGAACTGTGCGGCCGTCGCCGGTTGTAATCCTGCCTCCATGCCTCGATCTTCCGCCTGGCGTCGGCCAGGTCGGTGAACCAGTTTTCATTCAGGCACTCGTCGCGGAAACGGGCATTGAAGCTCTCCACATAAGCGTTCTCGATCGGCCTGCCCGGCTCGATGAAGTGCCATTCCACTCCGTTCTCGTAAGCCCACTGCTCCACCGCCTTGCTGATGTACTCCGGACCGTTGTCGGAGCGGATTTGCAGCGGCAGCCCGCGTTCCAGCTTCAGCCGGTCCAGCACCCGCGTGACGCGCACTCCGCCCAGGCTGGTATCCACTTCGATCGCCGGCGCCTCGCGCGTGAACTCATCCACGATGTTCAGGGCCCGGAAGCGGCGTCCTGTAGCCAGTGCGTCGCTGACGAAGTCCGTCGACCATACTTCGTTGGCCTGGCTCGGCGCCAGCAGCGGCGCTCGCGCCAGCGCAACCCGTCGCTTGCGCCGCCGTTTCCGTACCCACAGCTGCTCCTCGACATAGAGCCGATAGACGCGCTTGTGATTAGCCGGGGAACCTTCACGCCGCAGCAGGGCGTGCAGCCGCCGGTATCCGAAGCGCCGCCGCGCCATCGCCAACTCGCGCAGCTTCTGCCGCAGCTCTTCATTGGCCTGGTGAATCACGGCTTCGTACCGGCACGTGCCTCGTGCCAGCAACATCAGCCCGCAAGCGCGCCGCTCGCTGATCTCCATCGCTGCGCGCGCTACTGCTACCGCCTCTGTCCGAGCCCGCGGGCCTACCACTTTTTTGACAGCACCGCCTGTAGCGCCTGCTTGTCCAGCATCAGGTCCGCCACCATCTGCTTCAGCTTCCGGTTCTCCTCTTCCAACTGCTTCAGCCGCTGCGCCTCGCTCACGCTCATCCCGCCGTACTTCGATTTCCAGCGGTAAAAGGTCTGCTCACAGATGCCATACTTGCGGCACAGCTCCCCTGTGACCAGACCGGCCTCGGATTCCTTCAGAATCCCTACAATCTGCTCTTCGCTGAGAACGTTTTCTATGAGTTGGGTTTTGCCCATGCGACAGGTTGCGACGTGATAATGCTAAGCCAACAGAAAAACCTCCCATTCGACATCTCCCACGAAGAGACTATCTTTTATGAAGATTCGCCAAACGGTCTAAAAGCGCTGGAGCGGCAACTGCGGCAGAGAATCGCGCGTTGATCTGAACCGGTGCACTGACACTTGGATGAGGCAGTTAATACGCCCGCGGTTACTGCGTCACGGCCTTTCGCTTACTGAAGCTGTAACGGAAACTTCCTCAGTCGAAGTACGCCGGATAGCGCCTCGGGAACCGCTTCTTTTCCCGGTACGAGCGGGCGAGCTCCATGTAGATGCCCAGGTCGCGATCCAAATCCGACTGCGTGCCGTCGAAGTAGAAATTGCGGATGGGAATCCCGCCGTAATCCTTGCTGAGCTTGGGATAGATGGCCTCGCTGACGATGCCGTTCATGCAGGTGAAGGGGCTGATGTCGATGATGCCGTCGGCGCCATGCCGCGCCAGGTAGGCCGCCTTGCCCACGCTGAGCACCATTTCGCCCATGACGCCGGAAACCGGCAGGTACGGCTGCGCCAGCTCCAGCACTTCCTCGATGGGCGGCTCCTCGTAGCCCACGGCGTCCTCGTGCCAGGGAGCGCAGAGGGCGTGCTCGTCCTCGTGCTGGACGCGGTCGCGCAGCAGGGCCTTGCCCATGTCGAGCGACCAGCCGCGCCCCACCAGCCGCAGGCGGCGCTTCTGCTCCGAGTTGGTGTAGCCGATCCACTCCATGATGTCGCTCAGCCAGGCTTCGGCCTCGTAGCTTTCCAGCTTGCGGACGAGGTCGTCGTTGCTGAAATTGTTGAGGCGGCAGAAAATCTCGCCCACCACTCCGATCAGCGGCACATCGCGGTCATAGCGCGCCGGCACGCGGCGGAAGCGCTCGCGGGCGCGCGCCATGGAGGCGGCCATGGCTTCGAGCTGGCACTTGTTGTCGGAGCAACTGTTCTCGATGGTTTCGCAGACGTCGCGCAGCGACTCGGCGTGGGCGCGGTCGGCGTCGCCGGCGTTGATCTCGTACGGGCGGGTCTTCAGCAGCGCCTTGCGGAGCATGTCGCCGGCCACCAGCGCCCGCCAGGCCGCGCGCATGAAGGGCCGCCCGATGTCGCCCATATCGGCATAGGAATTCTTGCTGGTGGCGGTGAGCACCTTCACTTCCGGGTGGCCGGCCTCGATCAGCAGTTTCTGCAAGTAGGGCGCGTACTGGCCGAAGCGGCACGGGCCCTCGGCGGTGGCCATGAAGAACACGGTGCGCCGCGGGTCGATCCCCGGCTGCTCCAGGATGCGCAGGAAGTCACCCACGGTGACCTTGGCGGGATAGCACTCGTCGCCGGCGGTGAACTTGGCGCCCAGCTCGCGGGTGCGCTCGTTGGAATCCGGAGTAGGAAAGGCCTCCATGCCCAGCCAGCGGAAGACGCTGGCGAAGGCCTCCACGCTGCCCTGCGCCATGGCCGGGATGTAGATGGTCTTGCCGGCGAGCGGGTGCTGGGGGCCGATCTTGCGGGTCACATGCTGGTGGCGGACGGCGAGCATCGCAGGAATCCTTTGCTGTCGAGATAGGCTTCGCAGCGGGTGATGAACCCGGCATCGTTGGAGTGCCCGTCGAACTGGAGCACCAGGCCCGGCTTCCCGGAGGCATCGCTGAGGAACGACTTGATGTAGGAATCGGGGCCGCACTTGAAGTTGGAGATGCAGATGACGTGCAGGTTGCGCATGCGGCGGGTGAGGCGCGCCGCCTGCAGGATTCGCCGCCCCGAGTTCCAGTACATGTTGGGATTGACCTCGGTGATGTCTTCCTCTTCCAGCGGCAGAAAATCCATGGGCAGCACGTTGGCGCCGTAGAGCGTGCGCAGCTTGCGCGGAATGTCGCAGTTGACGCTGCGGTCGTAGAGATTGTAGGCGCGTCCCACCAGGACGAGCGCGGGCTGGCCGGTCTCCTGGAGTTTGGCCAGGGCGCGCGCGCCGGTTTCCTGGACGGCCTCGAGGAAGGCGCCCTGGGCGGCGTAGGCGGCGGTGGTGGCGCGGTCGCTGGCGCGGCGCGAGAAGCCCAGCCGGTGCGCGAACTCCGCCAGCTCCTTTTCCACGTGCTTGCGGCCGTAACGGAAATTCACCGTGGGCGCCAGCAGCTTTTCGCGCGCGTTCTCCAGTTGCGGGATGGCGCGCACTACGTAGGGCAGCGTCTGGTTCCACGGGCAGAGATGCGACTCGCCGGAGCTTTCCCGCTCCCGGGGCGGCACGTACTCGTTCAGCACGTTGGGGACGAGCACGTAATCCACCCCGCTTTCGAGCAGCTTTTGCACGTGGCCGTGTGCCACCTTGACCGGGAAGCAGGGCTGCGCGATGGCCAGTTCGTCGCCGGTGGCGGCGATCACCGGGTCGGTGCGCGGCGAGACCACCACGTCGAATCCCAGCTCCTGGAAGTATGCGCACCAGAAGGGAAAGCGGTCGTAGTAATACATGGTGCGCGGAATGCCGAGCTTGGGCCGCTTGCCGGTGGGCGGGCGCAGCGCCTGTTCCAGCAGCCGGTCGCGATATTCGATCAGGTCCTCGATCACCGGCTTGCGGTCGGTGCGGGCGCGCTTGCGGAACTTGTCGGAGCACTTGTCGCCCCAATAGCTGCGCTGGCCGTCGATGTTGAATTCCTTGATGTCGCAGAAATTGGAACAGGCCTTGCAGACGAACTCGCGGGTCTTGTAGTTGACCTGGTCGAGGTGGTAGCCGCGGAACTTGCTTGCAGGCAGGCCACGCTGCTGCATGACCTCCTGCGCGATCAGGGCCATGCCGATGGCGCCGATCACGCCATTGTGTGGCGGCACGATGATGCGCTTGCCCAGGATTTGCGAGAAGGCGGCGGCCACCGAGTCGTTGTAGGCGGTGCCGCCCTGGAAAAATATGACGTTGCCGATCTTGCGGCCGCGCACCACGCGGTTCAGGTAATTGAGCGCCACCGAGTAGGCAAGGCCGGCGCACAGGTCGCCTACCTCGGCGCCCTTCAGCAGCAGGCTGGTGACGTCGCGCTCCATGAACACGGTGCAGCGCTCGCCCAGGCGCGCCGGCTTGGCGGAAGCCAGCGCCAGTTGCGCGAATTCGTCCTTGATGGAAATGCCCAGCTTTTCCGCCTGCTCCTCCAGGAAGGAGCCGGTGCCGGCGGCGCAGGCTTCGTTCATGGTGAAGTCCACCACCACGCCGTGGTCAATGCGGATGAACTTGGAGTCCTGCCCGCCGATCTCGAAGATGGTGTCCACCAGCTCCATGCCGAGCTGCTGCGAGACGTGCATGGCGCCGGTCTTGTGGGCGGTGATTTCGTCGTTGACGGTGTCGGCGCCCACCAGTTCGCCGATCAGCTCGCGTCCCGAGCCGGTGGTGCCCGCGCCCAGGATGTTGAGACGGTCGCCCAGGACCTGCTCGATCTCCGCCAGGCCGCGATCCACGACGGTGATAGGCCGGCCTTCGGTGCGCAGATAGATTTCGTGCAGCAGATTGCCGGCGGTGTCGATGGCGACCAGGTTGGTGCTGACGGAGCCGACGTCGATGCCGAGGTAGGCGTCGATCTTGCCCTCCGCGGGCAGGGTGACGTCTTTCACGTGATCGCGCAGCAGCAGCGCGTTCTGCATGGAGAGCGGGTCGGAGCAGGCGAAGTTCTGCTTGCCGGTGTGCTGGCGGAGCTGGTGGATGCGCTTGAAGGAGCGCTTGCGCAACTCGCCGGTCTCGAAGATGGCGGCGCCCAGCGCGCCCAGCCAGCAGTAATAATCGGGAACGAAAAATTCCGCCTCGCCCAGGCCGAAGGCCTCGCGCATGGCGTCGCGCACGCCCTGGTTCAGCGCCACGCCGCCGACGAAGGCCACCGGCGGCGCCACCTCGCGCCCCTTGACGATGGCCGACTTGAAATTTCGCGCCACGGCGTCGCACAGGCCGCGCAGGATCTGGTCGGTGGTGTAGCCCTTCTGCTGGGCGTGGATCATATCGGACTTGGCGAAGACCGAGCAGCGTCCGGCGATGCGCGCGGCGCAACTGGCCCCGCAGGCGGCCGGGCCGACTTCCTCCACGTTGTAAAGCAGCCGCGAAGCCTGCTGGTCGATGAACGAGCCGGTGCCGGCGGCGCAGTCGCCGCTGGACTGGTAGTCCACAATGCCCAGGTACCTGGAGCGCGCGGTCGGCTCCAGGTGCAGGTACTTGGAGGTTTCGCCGCCCATCTCGAAGACGGTGCGCACCTCGGGATAAAACTCGCGCACGCCCTTGGCCACGGCGCGGAATTCGTTTTCGAAATAGATGCCCAGGACTTTCGCGATCAGCTCGCTGCCGGAGCCGGTGACGCGGATGCCCTCGACGTTTTCCTCCGGCACCTGCTCATAGAATTCTTTCAACAGGTCGAAGGTGGACTGGATGGGGCTGCCCTGAATGCGGCGGTAGCGCGCCAGCACCAGCGGGCGGCCGGTGAGCGCGGCGGTGGGGGGGAACTCGGCCGTGAAAAAGCCGTCGGGGTTCCTGGCGGTCAGGCGGTCAAGCAGCACACTGTCGCCCGGGGCGCCGATGGCGGCCAGCTTCAGGCTCACCGCGCCGATGTCCAGTCCGATGTTTATGCCCATGCGGGACAATGACTTAGCATCCGCTTATCAACCCGGTCTGTGATTGCGCTCACCGCCGCCTGTGACCGCACGTCACAGGCGGCGGCAAATCCGGAGGTGAAGCGCCGGAAGCCGCCGTCGAACGGAGAAATGGGGGTGCGAACGGCGGCCGCCCGAAAGTGAAAATTTTCTTGCGGAGAGGCGAGAATATGCCTTGCTTTCGCGGCAGTGCGCAGGGAAAGCATAGATCAGACCTCGTGCGCGAAAAGCGCGCACACGAGGTCAGGATGACGCCCTCGAATTGATGACGCCCTTTACGTGGATAGCGCCCTCTAATTTCCCCACTCCACTAAGGAAGCTCTGATTAACTGCGGTCTTTGAAGGGGATGGCCTTCAGGCCGTCCGTAAATGCCGCAGAATCAGCGCGGCTTTAGCCGCTGAGGCACTGACAACATACTTGATCAGTGCTTCCCTAAGACTTTTCTTCTGATTCTCGGTCTTCCACGCCCGGCGCGGCCGCCCCGGGCTTTTCCGGGCGGAGCAGGGGAAACAGTATCACGTCGCGGATGGAGCGGGAGTCCGTCAAAAGCATCGTGACACGATCAATACCCAGGCCGTAGCCGGCGGTGGGCGGCATGCCGTAGGAGAGCGCGCGGACGTAGTCTTCGTCCATGACGTGCGCTTCCTCGTCGCCGCGGGCGCGCTCCTGCAACTGCTGCTCGAAGCGGCGGCGCTGCTCCTCGGGATCGTTCAGCTCGCTGAAGGCGTTGCCGATCTCCAGCCGCCCGGCGAAGACCTCGAAGCGCTCCACCCAGTCCGGCTCATCCTTCTTGTTCTTCGACAGCGGCGAGATGGCGGCCGGGAAGTCGTAGATCATGGTCGGCTGCACCAGATGATGTTCGGCGACGGCCTCGAACAGTGCGGCGATGGTCTTGCCCGCGGGTGCGCCCGGATCGTAAGGCATGTGCGGCGTGTGCGCGGCGTTGTAGCGCCTGACCAGCTCGCCGGCAGCGTGCGCGTCCGCAAAATCGGAGATCGCGGGCTTACCGCCCGCCGCTTCGGGCCAGTACTGGATGATGGCCTCGCGCATGGAAAGCCGCTGCCACCTGGCCCACTCGATCCGGTTGCCCTCGAACGTGCACGCGGTGGCGCCGTTCACTTCGCGCGCCACGAAGGGCAGCATCTCCTCGGTCAGGTCCATCAGGTCGCGGTAGTCGCTGTAAGCCTGGTAGAACTCCAGCATGGTGAACTCGGGGTTGTGCTGAGTGGAGATGCCCTCATTGCGGAAGTTGCGGTTGATCTCGTAAACCCGCTCCAGCCCGCCGACCACCAGGCGCTTGAGGTAGAGTTCGGGCGCGATGCGCAGGAAAAGATCGATGTCCAGCGCGTTGTGATGGGTGATGAAGGGCCTTGCGACGGCGCCCCCGGCGATGGGCTGCATCATCGGCGTCTCGACCTCGACGAAGCCGCGGGCATCGAAGAATTGGCGCAGCGCGCGCACCAGGCGGGCGCGCTTGATGAACACCTCGCGCACTTCCGGGTTCATGAACAGGTCAACGTAACGCTGCCGGTACCGGGTCTCGACGTCGGTGAGGCCGTGCCACTTTTCCGGCAGCGGCAGCAGGTCCTTGGCCAGGAAGGTCAGCTCTTCCAGGTGGACGGTGAGTTCGCCGGTGCGGGTGCGGAACAGATAGCCGCGCGCGCCGACGTGGTCGCCGATATCGAGCAGCTTGAACAGCTCCCATCCCTTGTCCCCGACCGCGTCCTTGCGAACGTAGATTTGCAGGCGCTGGCCGCCGGCCTGGAGATGCGCGAAGCCGGCCTTGCCCATCAGGCGCAGGGCCATGATGCGGCCGGCGAGCTGCACCCCAATCTTGCCGGCCTCGAGCTGCTCGGCGGCTTTGTCCGAGTAGCCGGCGACGATTTGCGGGATGGTATGGGTGGTGGCGTACTTGTGCGGGTAGGCCTGCTGTCCCAGCGCCTCGATCTGGGCCAGCTTACTCCGCCGCAGTTCGTAGATCTTCTGATCCAGTGACAAGCGAAATGACCTGCCGGGTGGAAAACAGGAATTATAAAGGATGGCGATCGGCTCTCGGCTGTCGGCCCTCGGGTGCAAAGCCCCATGGCCGGCGCCCGGCAGCCGAAAGCCGCGATTCCGCCAATGTTCATGGATCACCATCGGCTGTGATCTGCAAGCCGAGCCTTGAACGAATCGGGGGCCCGGTTTACACTGAAGCGTTCACTCCAACATAGCTGCCGAAGGTAGAGGCCGGTACTGATGCCCCAGAATTACGTGCCCATCTTCATATTCATTGCCCTGGTCGCCATCGCCATTCCCGCCACGCTTATTATCGCCAAGCTGGTGCGGCCCAATAATCCGCACAAGACCAAGCTGATGCCGTACGAGTGCGGCATCGACCCGGTGGACAACGCGCGCGGCCGCTACACGGTGCGCTTTTATATTGTCGCCATCCTGTTCGTGGTGTTCGACGTGGAGACCATCTTCCTGTTTCCGTGGGCGGTGCAGTACCGGGCGCTGGGCCTGTTCGGGCTGGTGGAAATGCTGGTTTTCCTGGCGATCCTGATCGTCGGATACATCTGGATCTGGAAAAAGGGCGCGCTGGAATGGGTGTAGGCGCGGAGGCACACCGCGAGACCTTCGTCGCCAGCCGCTGGACCGCCGGCAACCGGCTTTTCCCGACGCAGATCGTGGTCAGCCCGGAGCGTGTGTTGCGCATCAAGCGGCGCTGGTTCGGCAGCGACGAGGAAAGCATAGCCGTGGCCAAGGTGGCTTCGGTGCGGATCAGCACGGGGATGCTGTGGTCCGACATCCGCATCGATTCGGCCGGGGGCTCGAACCCGATCCTGAGCCACGGGCACACGAAGCAGGACGCACAGCGAATCCGCGACCTGATCGAGAAATTTCAGGCGGAGGCGGCGCGCGCCGCGGAAGCCGGCCGCCGCGAGTAACGGGCCCACATCTGCCCCTTCGACTCCGCTCAGGGCAGGCTCCGGCGGGCAGATGTGGGGCACCCACTGAAGGTGATTCCAGTCACAGGCTGTTGTGACCGGCGTACGTCGCAGGGAAGCTGGCAAGCTGTTAAAAGTAAAAGTTCTTCAGCCTCACTCCCAACGGCAGCCATGAGGACTGAGCGGGCGGAATGAATTCCGCCGCTAGATACGAGGTTTGATCCGGCGGAATGAATTCCGCCGCTACACGGGAACTATGTCCGACGAAACCAAACCGAACCAAGCCAGCAGCCCGCAGCAACCTGCCAAGCCCGCGGAACCCAAGGCCGCCGAAGCCACGCCGGCCTCGCCGCCGGCGCCTGCGGCCGCGGCCAAGCCACCGGCGGCGGCGAAACCGCCGGCAGCGCCGCCCAAGCCCACCGGTCCGGTTCCGGAGCCCTGGGAGTCGGAGATGGTGGCGGCCTTCAATCGCCGCTTCGGCTCCGGCATCGCCGAGGCCAGCACCTACGTGGGCCAGAAGTACATGGTGGTGGACGCCTCCATCGTCCACGAGGTGCTGCAAATCCTGCGCGACGATGAGCAGTTCGATTACTGCGTGGACGTCACCGCAGTTCACTATCCCAAGCGCGAGCGGCAGTTCGACCTGCTGTGGATCCTGTATTCCTTCCCCAGGAACGAGCGCATACGGGTGAAGACGCAGCTCAAGGACGGCGAGGCGGCGCCCAGCGTGGCCGCCATCTGGCCCACCGCCGACTGGCTGGAGCGCGAGGTGTTCGACATGTTCGGGATCGGCTTCGACGGGCATCCCGGGCTGAAGCGCATCCTGCTGCCCGACGGCTGGAAGGGCCACCCGCTGCGCAAGGACTACCCCATCCTGCAGCAGGACACGGAGTGGGTGAAGATCAACCTCGGCATTGAGAGCGGCCAATGACGGAAAAATCCGGCTTTTACGAGGAAGTGGGCGGCCAGGACAAGACCTTTCTCGACGCCAACGAACTCGTGCTCAACATGGGCCCGCAGCACCCGTCAACGCACGGCGTGCTGAGGGTGATCCTGAAGTTGGACGGCGAGAAGGTGTTGGGCACGGAGTGCATTATCGGCTACCTGCACCGCGGGGTGGAGAAGATCGCCGAGAACCGCACCTACACCATGTTCAACCCCTACGTAGACCGCATGGACTACGTGGCGGCGGTGTCCAACGGGCTGGGCTACTGCCTGGCGGTGGAGAAGCTGCTCAACGTGGAAGCGCCGCCGCGGGCCGCCTATATCCGGGTTATCCTTACCGAGCTGAACCGGATCGCCAGCCACCAGCTCTGGCTGGGCACGCACGCGCTCGATATCGGCGCCATGACGCCGCTGTTCTACACCTTCCGCGACCGGGAAGAGATCCTCAAGATTTTCGAGAAGTACTGCGGCGCGCGCCTCACCACGCACGCCTTCCGCATCGGCGGCTGCGCCTACGAGACCTACGACGGCTTCGAGCAGGAAGTGAAGAACTTCCTCAAGTTCTTCACCCCCAAGATCGCCGAGTACGAGCAGTTGCTGACCACCAACCGCATATGGGTGCGGCGCACCCGCAACGTGGGCGTGATCAGCGGCAAGGACGCCATCGCGCTGGGCGTGACCGGGCCGGTGCTGCGCGCCAGCGGCGTGAAATGGGACATCCGCAAAGCGCAGCCGTACTCGATGTACGGCAAGTTCGATTTCGAAATCCCCATCGGCGAATACGGCGACACCTACGACCGATACCTGGTGCGCCTGGCCGAGATGCGGCAGTCGATCCGCATCGTCGACCAGGCCGTGAACAGCCTGCCGGAAGGGCCGATCATGGCCAAAGTGCCGAAGATACTGAAGCCGCCGGTGGGCGAGGTGTATGTCTCCATTGAGGCCCCTAAGGGCGAGCTGGGGTACTTCATCGTGAGCGATGGCTCGACGCAGCCTTACCGGGTGCGCGTGCGGCCGCCCTCGTTCGTGAACCTGCAGGCGCTGGACCTGATGGTGCGCGGCGCGCTCGTCGCCGACGTGGTGGCCGTGATCGGGACGCTGGACATCGTTTTGGGCGAGGTGGACCGCTAATGCTCAACTACCTCACCGGGTATCTGCATTCGAACGTGACGCCGGGTCAGGCCGGCAATTACCTGTGGGCCCTCATCTACATCGTGCTCATCTTCGCCGGCGTCTCGGGCGTGGTGATCGTGATGAACTGGGGCGAGCGCAAGGCGCTGGCGCACATGCAGGTGCGGCTGGGGCCGATGCGCGTGGGCCCGCACGGCCTGCTGCAGCCCTTCGCCGACGCGCTCAAGCTGTTCACCAAGGAAGACATCATGCCCTCCGAGGCCGACAAGCCCATCTTCTGGATGGCGCCGGTCTGGGTGGTGATGGTGGCCTTCACCACCTTCATCGTGGTGCCGTTCGGCGCGACGCACGCCGTGACCGACATGAACATCGGTATCCTGTTCATGCTGGGGGTGTCGTCGCTGGGCGTGCTGGGCATCGTGATGGCGGGCTGGGCTTCGAACTCGCATTTCCCGCTGATGGGCGCCCTGCGCTCCAGCGCGCAGATGGTCAGCTATGAAGTGGCCATGGGCCTGGCCATCGTCTCCGCCATCCTGATGACCGGCTTCAGCGGCCTGGGCGCGTACGGCATCGGCTCGGGCGCCGGCAGCGGCACGCTGAGCATGATCGGGATCGTCAGGGCGCAGGAAGCGCAGCACGTCTGGTTCATCTTCAAATTTTTCCCGCTCGGGCTGGTGGCCTTCGTGATCTTCGCCATCGCCATGGTGGCGGAGACCAACCGCACCCCGTTCGACCTGCCGGAAGCCGAGTCGGAGCTGGTGGCCGGCTTCCACACCGAGTACAGCGGGCTGCGCTGGTCGCTGTTCATGCTCGGCGAATACGCGGCCATGATGGCCGTCAGCTCGATCGCTACAACCCTGTGGCTGGGCGGCTGGCTGCGGCCCTTCGCCAACGTTCACGGTCCGGCCATCACCATCCCGGGCTACTGGAACCATCCGCAACTTGGGATCGTGGATTTCGCCTTCTCCTTCGCGCCCGCGGCGGTGTTCATGATCTTGGCGTTCTTTACCTTCTTCAACGCGGTGCGCATGCCCAAGCATCCGGCGCTGAAGCCGCAGACCATCGGACTGTACGTTTTCGGCATGGTGCTGGGCGCGGTGGGCCTGGTGCTGCTGGCGCCGCCGGTGCGCGACCGCATCCAGGACATCTTCTGGTTCGCCGCCAAGGTGGCCGTGTTCATGTACCTGTACATCTGGTACCGCGCCACCTTCCCGCGCTACCGCTTCGATCAGTTGATGAAGGTGGGTTGGAAGGTGCTGTTGCCGATCGGGCTGGCGGTGCTGCTGGTGACCGGACTGGTGGGCCTGGGGCCGGAGTTGGGCGCGTGGCTGAAAGGGGTGCTGTGATGAGCATGGCTCCGTTGCTGCGCAAGGTTTTCATGGTGGACCTGCTGAAGGGCCTGGCGCTGACCTTCAAGTACCAGAACCCAAATGAGGTTTACACCGAGCAGTACCCGCTGGAGCGGCCCCAGATCGCGGAGCGTTATCGCGGGCTGCCGCGGCTGAACGTGAATCCGGATACCGGCGAGACCATGTGCATCGCCTGCAACCTGTGCGCCACCGCCTGCCCCGAGCATTTGATCGTGGTGCAGAGCGAGCGCAACCCGGTGACCAAGCGCAAGGAAATGACCTCGTTTACCTATGACCTCAGCCGCTGCATGTTCTGCGGGCTGTGCGTCGAGTCCTGCTCCACCGATTGCCTGGAGCTGAGCCAGGACTACGAAATTGCCACTTACAGCCGCGAAGGCCTGGTGCTGGACCGCGCCCGGCTGGAAGGCGGCCAGGAACCGACGGTGTACACGCGATGACACCCGTAGCCCCAACGTTCTTTTTCTACCTGCTGTCGACGGTGGCGATCGTCAGCGCGGTGCTGGTGATCACCCGCCGCAACCCGGTGCACTCGGCGCTGTCGCTGATCTTCACCCTGCTGGCGCTGGCCGGCCTGTACCTGATGCTGTACGCCCCGTTCGTGGCCGGCGTGCAGATCATCCTCTACGCCGGCGGAATCATGGTGCTGTTCCTGTTCGTGATCATGCTGGTGAACATCGAGCGGGCGCAGCGCGAAGATCAGTTCAACCAGCAGTGGCCCCTCGGGATTCTTACCAGCCTGGTGCTGGGCATCCTGTTTGTCTACGTGTACCGGCGCGGCAGCGCCATCTTCCCGCTCAACCCGGTGTCGCTGCCCGAGCCGCAGAACACGCAGCAGGTGGGCATGGCGCTGTTCCGGAATTATCTGCTGCCGTTTGAAATCGCCTCGCTGCTGCTGCTGGTGGCCATCGTCGGCGCGGTGGTGATGGCGAAGAAAAGGATCTGAGTCGACGGTCGACGGCTGGCGGTCGACGGCAGCCGGATGCGACCGAGAGCAGTTGCCGTCGACCGTAGACCGCCGACCGTCGACGGACAAAGAGACGCAAATGGAAATCGGAACTCTACATTACCTGGTTGTGGCCGCGGCGCTGTTCGTCATCGGCACCATCGGCGTGGTCACCCGGCGCAACGTGGTGATTATCCTGATGTCGATCGAGCTGATCCTGAACGCCGTCAACCTGAACCTGGTGGCGTTTTCCCGGCTGTGGAACCTGAACGGGCAGATCTTCTCCATCTTCGTCATCACCGACGCCGCCGCCGAGGCCGCCGTCGGCCTGGGCATTCTGATCGCCTTCTTCCGCAACAAGGAGACGGTCAACGTGGATGAAGTCGATCTCTTGAAGTGGTGAGAATCTGCCGCGGATTAACGCGGATGAACGCGGATCGATCGCGATTTCGTGGTGTTTCACAAGCGCGAAGTTCGAGCCGCGGAGCGGCGGAATTCGTAAGCCCACCGCGGCAGCGGTGGGAAAAGTGGAACACAATCGCCGAGCGCCAGCGGCGCGGCACTTTCAACGGCGTAAGGTGAAATTGAATCGCGAGCCCCCGCAGGGGCGACAGTTCATAGCCCGGGGCGTAAGCCCCGGGTAGGGCAATAAAACAGATTTCCGAGCCCCTTCAGGGGCGACAGATTCCGCCGAGGGCGCAAGCCCGAGGCCATGTAGAAGAGCCAAGAATGTTCTTCTTAGATCACATCTGGATCATTCCGCTGCTGCCGATCTCGAGCGCGGCCATCATGTTTTTCTTCGGCCGCAAGCTGGAGAAGAAATGGGTGAGCGCCTTCTGCGTCGGCACCGTGGTGGTCGCCTTCTCCTGGGCGTGCCTGGCGGTCTATCAGTACACCTCGGTGTGGCAACCGGCGCATGACAACG
>Ga0315268_10001408_pt1 | contig 27644 bp, 25 predicted proteins | sample C1_top_MG_FD_204535 | JGI IMG/M metagenome (GOLD analysis project Ga0315268, IMG submission 204535) | Sediment microbial communities from Yellowstone Lake, YNP, Wyoming, USA - C1_top | ecosystem: Environmental > Aquatic > Freshwater > Lake > Sediment | place: USA: Wyoming | collected 2017-08-01
TAACGGACCTTACATCCATCCAGCAAATGGCCGAGGTCGGCATTGTACTCCTGCTATTCATGGTTGGTTTGGAGTTGGATCCATTCGAACTGCGAGCCATAGGAACAAAAGTGTTGAGTTTCACTTCTATCGAATTTGCAACCTCGTTCCTGATCGGAGCATTCGCCGCAATCTTGCTAGGATGGGGGCCTGTCGAGAGTCTAGTCTTGGCAGGAATACTCAGCATCTCAAGCACCGCCCTTGTGGCGAAGATACTCTACGAACGCAGAACTCTAAGCGCAAGCTCTGCCGGGCTCATGATGGGCGCCCTCGTAGTTGAGGATCTGATAGCGGTCTTCATGCTGTCGCTGTTGCCGAACTTGGAAATTGCAAGATTTCCCTCGCTTGCGATCTTCACCGGGTGGTTGGCACGAGGCGGGACGCTTGTAGTACTCGTTCTTGTTGTTGGAGTCTACATTTCTCCGAGGGTTATTGACAGGATCAGTCAACTGGATGTTGATGTCGACGAAGCAGGATTCTTGTTGTCTCTCAGTTTAGCTTTCGTTCTCGCAATTCTGGCTTCTTTGCTAGGTTTCTCCGCTGCGACTGGAGCATTTCTTATGGGGCTGGTTATTCGGGGCAAACGCGCACGTTTCGTATATTCAAAGACCCGCCCAGTCCATGATCTGTTCTTGACGATTTTCTTCGTCTCAATGGGAATGCTGATTGACTTCTCGCAACTCTTGAACTGGGCGACTGTGCTCGTGATCTTCCCCGCGGCGTTCGTAGGAAAGTACATTGGTTCGTACGCGGGTGCTGTTCTTGCATCGCACAGAAATCAGGCTCGTGATATTGCGGTCGACATGAATCCGCGTGGAGAATTCAGTTTCGTTCTGGCACGCGAGGCTTCTTCAGTGGGTGTCGTCCGGTCAGCGATCTACTCAATCGCTGGAACCACTGTGATGCTAACAACACTCTTAGCTGCCCTCATCACCATAGCGAGAAATGCACAGAAAGCCTACCGAAAGCCCGCACGGCGTGTCTCACACTAAGAGGGAATTTGCGTTTGTTTCAAGGGAGTTCTGAGTTACTAGACGTCCTATTCTCCTACTGCCGATCAGTCACTCGCTCACATCTGACATGGGGTCCCGCACATCTTTTATGGAGTAACAGCGCAGAATTCTGGCACGGTGAGATTTGATGGCTAGACTTGGATATTTCGAAGGAACCGATCCACTCCTGTTGACGACTCTGGCGGCGGAAGGAGTCGAAACTCTTCCTGTCGCGAACACGTGGGATGGCCACGGTAAGTATGTGAATCATCTTAGCAAAGGTGAAGTCAACGTAGTCGTCGGGTACTTGCACAAGGTCATACCCGCCGAGTCTGTCCGCACTTCAGAATTGTCACTCATGCTGGACAACATGCTTGGGGCCTGCAAGGCTCACGGGATACCTGTTCTGCTGATCGTGCCGTCAGTACTGCACGACAAGGCGAAGAAGATTCTTGGAGATGCGGGATCGAACGTGCACCTAGTCGCTCCAGAAGAACTTGAAGCCCAGATCAGAAGATACCTTTAGTGCATTGATCTTCGGCACATCAGAGGGCCACTAGGCTCGGCTTGTTTCCCTCGGCCTAGGAGTTCAATCCAGATTCCGTCTGGGTTCTTCACGAATGCGAATCTGTATTTCCCCTGCTGGAACGGCGCGATCCCTTCCTTGGCGCCCTTACTTAGCAGATGCGCGTATCTGCGGTCGACGTTCTTCACCCAGAAGGCGAGATGATCTAGTTCGCTTCCGATCCTGAACTTCTCATGGTATTTCGTTCCGAGCGGGTAGTAGTTCAATTCCAGTATTTGAGAGGAATTGGGGCTTTTGAGTTCAACCCATTCTCCTCCGTGCCACATTCTTCCTTGAAGGTGTACCTTCATGCCCATTACTTTCGTGTAGAAGCGGATTGATCTTTGCAGGTTGCGGACTCTCATACCCGTGTAGCGAAAATACATGAGTTCTCACCGCGTGGTTCTGTTTGACCTATTTTGCTCTTTGTTAGACCTATTCAAGAAGCATGACGTGAGATCCGGCTGAATCTCGTCGCCTAGTCTATCCTTTCTTTCGTGCCTTGTATCTTTCGTAGATCCACTCGGTCTTTCCATTCTTCACCGCGAACTCGGTGGTGTATTTGATTCCTTCAGACAGCGTAGTGAAGGTCGCGTGGTCCTCCTCTAGCCTATCAGGAACGAGTGGAATGATCTCCTCCGTGTACTTGTCCTTGATTTCCGCGATGAGGAAGTCACCCTTCTTCTTGATGCTGATCTTCATTGTGCCCTTGTATGTCTCGTATTGCCCTTGGAGTTTCTCGAGGATCCTTTCACGTTTGACGAACGGAAGAGTCTTTGGATCTTCTCCCAGGAGCGTTGCGAGGGCGAATTTTCCAACATTCGAGGGCAGGTACGCGCTTGGGTTCCCAAGCACGGCGACCCCGATCCTCGCATCCTTCATGTATCCCGCGTATGCGGTGTATACTCCGACGCTGCCTCCGTGGTCCACCAGCTTGTGCCCTAGGACTTTCGGTGCTACGGACCAACCGTACCCATAGGAGTCTTTTCCCCACCCTTCGTATGGTAGGCGAATGTGTGTCTCTTCCATGAGGTCGAAGAGTTTCTTGTCTACTATGCGGGTGCCCTCGTACTCGCCACTGTTGATGCACATTCGAATGTAGTTCGCCAAATCCAAGACATTGCTGACGATGCCGCCGTCTGAGGTAATACCGTAAGGCATGCTGCTCGCGACGTGCCTACCTTCTCTGTCAATGATGTACGGAGTGGCCTTGTCGTTGTCTTTCTCCACATCAGCTTTCGCGAAAAATGTTCTGTCCATTCCAAGCGGAGTGAGAATCTTCTTGTCCACATATTCCTCGTACGTCATTCCGCTCAGTTTCGATATGATGTGGCCTAGAATCGCGAACCCTTCGTTTAGGTAGAAGAATCTCTCACCGGGCTTCGATACCGCCCAGTCTTGCGCGTCTCGCATAAACGTGATTATGTCTTCGACGTTGACAATCGGAAGCCAGGAGTTATCGATGCCGAGCACTGAGTTGATGAAAGCCTCGCCATACCCTAGTGCGGGCAGGCCTGAGGAATGTGTTAGCAGATGATGAATCGAGGGCGGCTCATTGAATACCCTCGGAACCCCGTTCACGAATTTCTCCACTGGGTCTGTGAGTCGGATTTTTCCTTCTCCCACCAGTTGCATGATAGCAAGGGCTGTGAAGGATTTGGTGACCGATCCGATGCCGTACAATGTACGAGGCGTGGCCGCGAGACCCGAGGCGACATCGCTGAATCCGAAACCTTTGCTGTAAACTACTTGATTGCCGCTGACTACTGAGATGCTAAGGCCTGGTGTTCGTGTCTCCCGCATTCGTTCGAGAATGTGACTCTCCAGCAGAGTGAAATCGATTGGCATGTCTGCGCGCGTAGCCGATCTTGGGACATAAGGTTATTCCACGGACGTTGGGCATCCGACCTCGGATGGTTTTGATGTGACAAAATGCGAAAGACGTTTTGGGGTCACATGACAGATCAAGTCAGTTGGAGTTCGGCTCGCAGGGCTACATGCAGGAACTGATGAGGCGCGTTAATTCGGATCCTGTCTTCCTTGATTTGAGGAAGACGGACAGAAACGCTACGTATACGCCACGGCTGGAGCCGGAGCCTGAAAACGAAGTGAAAGAGGATTTGACAATCGGGTTCGCTGTTGTTGACGGGAAGATAAGTGAAGTGTGGAGTGGAGAGACGCGCATTACTCCGCTCACTGATCTCGTTTTCTCTGGGAGAAGCAGTAAAGCGAATGGGATTGGGTTAGCCTGCTTGTTATACAAGTGTGTATATTCCACAAACCTAGATAATCATGTGCGCTCATTCTCTATCGGATATGAGGAAGGTGCAAGATATGGCGGATAAAGGAGGTCACGACCCAACGCTGGGAACAATTCAAATGGTTGAGAAGGCCATCCGGAGGTCGAGAACCTACCCAACCAAGAAGGCACTGTGGCGAAGTCTCCCGCGGCAAGTACAATATCAGACTTTCAACCGCATCATAGACTACCTGCTAGAAAGCAACAAGATCATTTTGAACGACCGCGAGATCGTCTGGGTCTTCCCCGCCAGCGCCACGTTGCGGAGAGCTTTAGCGAGGAGTATCCGCGTACACTAAGTGGTCCTGTACACAAACCTTTTGTCATATTCTTTGTGCGTCAAGATTTCAAGGCAGAAGGCTGCAATGCCAGCTCCGTCCCATACAAGCGAGTAGGTCAAGCGCCAATCGGGTCCAAGATTGCGCACGAACAAATTGTCAATTCCCCATGTCGTCACGTAATATCCCGGCCATCTGTCTTTCGAGACTTTGTCACCGACCTCATAATGTCCCTGTATTTCTAAGCATGCAGTTTCCGCTTTCTTTCTTAACCACTCGTTCTTACATGAATCAAGGAATGCTTCGAGTTCCATTGATTTCTTGACACTAGAAGCAGGCTTGAAGCAATGAATCTGGGACTCATTTAGATAACCTAGCGCATCTCGATTTGTCAACCGACTCTTTACGCAATATGAATTTGCACTATCAGGACCCTCAACTTCACGTTACCATTTTTCGTGAGCCCGAATTGCGTAGTTTATGACGAGAATTCATACGCTTCCTTCGGGTTGTGAATGTCTCGTATAGATCTATGGTTCACAAGTCCTATCCCTATGGTAGGTCAAGCTCAACAGAAACGTCCGAGAATGGAATCAAGAGTTGACTAGTACGCGCAGAGCAGCATTGTACGGAGTAATCCTAGTCCTGATTGCAGGTTCCGCCTTTCTCCTCCTTTTGTCCGTTAGAAATATGAACGCTCAAACGTTGAGCGCAGGTGACAGTTTTGACTCGATAATTTTCGATGGGCGGAGACGGTTCTATGCCCTCCATGTCCCTCCATCATACGACCTGACGCCTACTGCGCTTGTGATCGTTCTTCATGGTGGCGGTGGTAACGCCAGGGGTGCGGCTAGGATGACGGGATTCAGCGATGTGGCGGATAGAGGAGGGTTTGTCGTGGTCTACCCTGAAGGAACCGGGCGACTGGAGGGCAGGTCGTTGACTTGGAACTCTGGTAACTGCTGCGGATACGCCTTGGACAATGATGTGGATGATGTTGGCTTCATTGATGCACTCATCAGCAAGCTGGGAAGCCAGCTGAATATCGACAGCGGCCGAGTGTTTGCGACGGGAATTTCGAATGGCGGAATGATGTCCTACCGCCTAGGCTGTGAATTGTCGGATAGAATTGTGGGAATTGCTCCAGTGGCGGGCGCTCTTAACGTTGAGTGCGATCCTTCCCAACCAGTGTCGGTAATCGCCTTCCATGGAACCGCTGACCAGCATGTTCTCTACGAGGGAGGCGTACCCCTTGCCCGGTTTGATCCCCATTCAAGGGTTGACAAGTCCGTGGCCTATGCGATCGACTTCTGGACGAAGATCGATAGATGTTCGCCAAGCCCAGAGAGGGCTCAAGGTGGGAACGTGATTGTGGATAGCTATTCGGGTTGCCTGAACGGGACCGCAGTCGTCCTCTATACGATTGAGGGTGGGACACATTCGTGGCCTGGAGGACAGAAAGGTAGCGCAATAGGCGATGAGCCAAGCATGGAGGTCTCAGCCACGGAGGTCATGTGGAGGTTCTTCAACGCACACCCGAGACCCGCAACACTAACGGGTGCGACGAATGGCATGCTCGCAGCGCTGTTCGAGGTTGGAGACAGTATACAGACTGTGGCGTCTCGGGGACTGTCCAAGCGCTCATTTGCGTCTGGCGTAGTCTTTCTCTAACGCTGCCGCGTACTTGTCCCAGATCCTAATGCTGTCCTTGACGTACTCCGCTTTCGGCGGCACGCTGGCGGTCTTCCAATGCTCGGTGAAGACCATGTCAAGCCTCGTCCGCCGAGGCCCAAGCTTAGTAAGCAGGTAGTCGCCGAACTCATTGTCCTCCTCGCCATACGAATCAAGATGCCAACCTCTAGGTGGACGCAAAGTCACGATGTTGACTGCATGCTTGATCTTGCCGCGGCTCGGGTAGCGAATCGCGTAGACAACCAGCCGCCCAGACTTTTCCAAGAATGTTCTGCGTGACTTGGACCCCGTCATCTTGTAATCGTCCTCACGCAAATCCGTACACCAATCATATACGAAACGGAGCGGAGCGTTAATGATCTTCGAGACACGATAGGTTGCTTTCATGATTCTCTTTTTCGCCTTCAACTTACCACTTCCAAGCGATTTGATGATTCTATTGAGCTAAAAGCTCTATGCAGTCCACAGGATTAGACTACTGGTCCGCAAAAGTTCAAGGTTGAGGTGCTGGAATACTGAGAGCGATGTCTGAAGAGACTATTCAGGAAATGTACGAGGTTAGGTCTGGAGATCACGGACTGAAGCGATTCAATGAAATCGTGGTCAAGGTTAAGGCGGGTAAGCTGACTTACGGCCAAGCTGCCTCAGTTCTTGGTATCACGTACTACGAATTCGTCTTGCTGATGGAAGAAGCTGGCGTCATCAGGTAAACGAGAAAACCCCACGCAGACCAAAAACTCATGAAACGCAAATTCACGGTTGTCTTCGGAGAAGAAGAGGACGGAGACTATTCCATGCAATGTCTTGAGCTTCCCGGCGCCATAAGTCAGGGTGATAGCAAAAGAGAGGCCTTGAAGAACATCAAAGAAGTAATTCAAGGATGTCTCGAGGCCTTTCTCCACACTGCGCTCAATAATTGAACAGGCCGGGCCAACGAGAAACGACCTCACTGAGCTGTTTCACTAGGCGGCAGAAAATGCATAGTGCATGGGTTTAATGGGTTTCCCCTTGCGTGTAACATGAATTGCCTTGTAAGGGAATTTAGCCAACGCGACAGTAACAACCACTGCAACCGAGTCTCCTAACGCAGCAACCGCTGCCTGCACGAACGCAATGTATATCCCATCAGGAAGCCAATTTGGAATGTTCACATTCTCTGCCTTCAAACCTAACTACTCCTCTCAATTGAACCAGGCTGCGGCCCCACGTGTGCTAACATGGCCAGGAGGACGGTGACGGCTCTTCCGTCGGGGTGTTTCAGGAAGACGTGGCTTCCTTCAGTCCTTTGAGGCAGGAAGCCAGCTTCTCCTAGTCTCTCAACCAACTCTTTGCCAAAAAAAGTCCTCGCGGAAGTTTAGACAACTACGCTTCAAGTTCAATCTCTTTCAGGACGGGTCTGGGAACGTTTGCGCTTTGCCACGTTGCTTCAAGTACAGCATCCTTCCACAATGTATCTGTGAGTCCGAGGAAGCAGGGCTCAGTCATTATACATTGGCTTGTTGTTGTACCATTTTCATGTTCAGAACCTAGGGAGGTGGGGCCCTGTGTTGGGTGGGTCCCTCCTGGGTGGGCTCACCCTGGGCCGCAGGTTGTTCCAATGGGGGGGGAATTTCCGCTGTCGATAATTCGTTTTTTGGGACCGGAAATTCATTCAGTTTGTGGTAGAGTTGGATCTAGCCAGATGCGCACTCGCGGGATTTGACCCGCGGAACCCCAGACGCCGCTTATTGACCAGAGCTTTGTGTACCAAGGATTAAATATCGACGACAGTTTGCGTGCGACTTCATGTCATCACCGAACCCGCTGGTCCAGGAGGTCCTTGAGAAGTACAGGCCGATTTGGGCGCTTGAGCATGCTACGGGGCTTTTGGAGTGGGATCTCGAAACCTTCATGCCTGAGGACGCGTCGAAGCCGCGTGGATTTGCGTTCGCGCAGTTGGCTCTGATGAAGCAGGAGCGCATCAGGGAGATGGCCGGGCTTGTTGCGAAGGGGCAGAAGCTTGATGGGTTGAGTGACTACGAGCGAGGGATTCTGCGGGTCGCGAAGCGCGAGGCGCACTACTACACGAGTGTGCCGCCGAAGTTGCTGGAGGAGTTGAATAGGACTGGGATTGAGGCGACGGTGGTTTGGAGGAGGGCGAGGCGGAAGTCGGATTTTTCCCTGTTCAAGCCATGGCTGGAGAAGATTGTAGACCTGAAGAGGCAAGAGGCGGAGAAGCTCGGATATGAGGGGCACCCGTACAACGCGCTACTGGATCGGTTCGAGGAAGAACTCACCGTCAGTGATCTGGACTGGATCTTTGGCGGATTGATTCCTGGACTGAAGCGAATTCTTGGAAAGGTGTTGGCCGAGGGGAAGTTTCCGGCGACTCATCCGCTTGCGTCGGTGAAGTATGATGAGGAGGAGATGAGGCGGGTGAACGCTGAAGTTCTCCGCATTTTGGGGATGCCTGAGAAGACGTTCCGGATGGATGTGTCTACGCATCCGTTTACGAGTGGGATTGCGGTTGAGGATGTGAGGATTACTACGAGGTATGAGGGTGTGGATTTCAAGGCGACGATGTACTCGGTTATTCACGAGTGCGGTCATGCGTTGTACGAGTTGCAGATGGACCCGGGGTTGGAGTATACTCCGCTGGCTAGGACTACGTCGTTGGGCGTTCATGAGTCGCAGTCTAGGTTTTGGGAGAATGTGATTGGGAGGAGCCGGGAGTTCACTGGACTCCTGTACCCGATATTGAGGAAGCATCTGCCGTTCTTGGAGGGGTATTCGGAGGAGGATGTGTACAGGTACTTCAACATGGTCAAACCCAGCCTGATCCGCGTGGATGCGGATGAGTTGACGTACAACTTCCACATAGCCCTGCGATACGAAATAGAGAAGAAACTGATCAGCGGGGAACTGCCAGTGTCGGAGGTCCCAGCGTACTGGAATGATAAGATGGAGGAGTTCGTAGGCGTCCGGCCCAAGAACGATGCTGAAGGGGTGTTGCAGGATATTCATTGGAGTGGAGGGGGAATCGGCTACTTCCCCACATACTCACTCGGCAACATCATAGCCGGCATGATCCTCAACAGAATCCGCAAAGACGTCAACATCAAAGACAACGTGAGAAACGGCAACCTGACCCCGATCAAGATATGGTTGAAGGACCAGGTGCACAACTCTGGCGCAACATACTCCCCGAAAGAACTTCAGAGAAGACTACTCAACGAAACATACAACCCACAACATCTAGCCAACTATCTGGAACAGAAATACCTGGAATAGGACCTGACAAGCCAGATAGCCCTGACTAGGCGGCTTGGCGTACCATTTAGTCCAATGTTCTCAAGACTTGAAGTCGGAGAAATTCACGTAGGTAGTGGCGCCGCCGGCAGGATACGTGACTAGGTAGTTGAATTTCGAGGACTTGGGAAATTGTTGCCGCTATGAGCCCAGCCTAAGCTTTCTTCGATTTTGCAACGCATCCTTGTTCTTATTTGGGGCGGTGCTCCTCGAACATATTCTTCTGCTTTTTTTCGACTGTCGTCGTCAAGATCTGAGCTGAGGTAAGTGATAACGTTACTTTCGTTAAAGTCCCTTCCTGTCTTCTCATGAAAATTGGGCGGCAAATCTGTCCAAATAACGGTATCAAGATTGTTATCCTGTGCCCATTCTCTTATGACATCTAAGACACGTGTTACTCTGCATTTGTTGTTGGTTGGATTGTGAAGATCGACACACCCTATATTATTCTCATTTGTTTCTTCCCGTTGACTGAGATTAACAATCGCTTCATTCACCGTTGTCACATCCATTTCTGCCCACAGAACCTGAACTCCTTCAGCTTGTTCAAACAGAACTAGTGTTAATCTTCGGTCCCTCGAGACTCTTGCAAATTCAATAGGAAGGACCGGCCCATTAGTGTGCCAACCATCCCTTGCTCGTAATTCTCTTCGGTCCCAATATAACGACCCCCAACCAAGTACCGCTATTCTCATAATTTCAGCCTGCCTCGCAAATCGTTCTTTGATTGACAATGTTGAGCCTGAGAAGCAAATAAGCTTCAGAAGTCATCCCCGCGTTCTTTCAAGTCAGAAAACCCCACTTATGAAACCTTCTGGTAATCAGTAACGAGCTTGTTTTGCGCGATGGGTGACGTTAAATGCGATCGGGGTGAAATAAGTTCCGACTGCGTCGGGTGCATCAATCATGTCGAAACTGCTGAAACAAGAGTCCGTGAACGATAATATTCACCTGAAGTTTGGGGGATTCTCTTCCATTTGTCGCTATGACAAGCAAAGAGACACAGGAACCATTGAATTAACCTACGTGCCGGGACCCGGAAAGAGACTGATCGACTCAAAGAAACTCATCCAGTATTTGAACTCGTTCGAAAAAAGAGAGATCGCAATGGAGAATATTCCCATCGAGATCCTGAAGTTCTGTATTGAGCAATGCCTGAGCCAGCGGCCACCCACAAGGTACGCGTCACCGGACGAAATCGAAGTCACTGCCATCTTCGGGGGTGAGGGAAAGGACTGGGGCATGACTCCGAGTGTGAAATTCAGTAGGAGAATCACTTAGAAAGCGAGTTCAATTCCTGTTCCCCACACCACCTGCTCCACGCACACAATTCAACATGAGCATGCGTGTCAGAGTGTTCGATCAGGACGGGAATTTGGTTGCAACAGCATCTTCCAAGAGTGTGACGGACCTGTGTCACTTGCGGAATAGGCTACTTGGCGGTCTCGTATTGCGTGGGGTCTGTGATGCCCGCCTCCTTGAACGCCTTTTTTCGATTGTTGCATGATTCGCATGCTCCACAGTGTTTTGCTCTGTTGAAGTAGCAGGACCAGGTTAGATCGTACGGAACACCAAGCTCAGTTCCTAGCTTCACTACATCCGACTTGGACATTTGGCTAAAGGGAGCTTCCACAAAGATTTCCCTGTCTGTACCCAGTCTTGCCGCGGTTTGGAACGCGTCATAGAATTCTTTTCTGCAATCGGGGTAGTATGGGGCGTCTGAGCCTTGAGCGCCACAATAGATTCTCCGCGTATCGAGGGCGGCTGAGTATGCGACTGCCGCGGATAGGAAGATGGCGTTTCTGAAGGGAACAATGATTGGCTGAGTGAAGCTGGAGGTCATCGGGACATTATCATCGACTAGTGAAGTTACTCCAACGAAGATTTCTCTGAGGGACGATAGGTCGATCACTTTGATCGTGGCTCCTAGCTCCGATGCTATTCTAGCAGCACTTTCCACTTCCTTCACTGCAATCTGGCCATATATGCAAGCCATCGCGGAAATGTCGTAGCCTTTTTTCTTCGCCCAGTAGCCAACAGTCGCCGAGTCTGGTCCTCCGCTGAGAAGTACGACGCATTTGTTTGAAGTCGTTCGCTTCACCACCACTTGAACCTCGTATCAATCAATCTGAAGATGAATGCTCCTAAGAGGCAAACGACCTGTTCGCTGATAAACAGATATGGAATGGTCGCGAGCAATGGTAGGTTGAACAGCTGATTAAGCATCCAACCGACACTTAGGGGGATTATTGATGCAATGACGGCGCCTGCCATGAAGTAGTTTTTCTTGAAGGGCTTGGCAACTAGGTAGCCAACTATTCCAGCAACGAAACTCATGATGGGCATGAAGATTAGCTCATATGGTCCTGGAAAGGGGCTGAACAGGTTTCCGACCGCGACACCCACGGCATATGCAACCGCTAGAGTCCATTTTCTTGCAATAGCTGGCCTAAATAGTCCAGCGATTCTGAATTGTAGAGCATAGAACGAGATCGGCGAAAACACGTAGACCATTAGAGCGTACAGGGCTGCGAATACAGCGACTAACGTTAGATCTCGACTTTTCATTCTATCGTAATTCCTCCCTACACCGGGGTTTATTGATGCGGAACGGGTGGGAGGAGCCCACTCACCCGCACACTTCGCCTAAGGCCTCCTAGGCCATAGTTAACTTTGTCGAGCTCTCGAACCCTGAGTGGGGGGGTCTAATGGTGCGCGCGCACACAGAAGATTCCCTACGTGCAGAGTGCCTTTCTTAGAAGCTACGTTACATGTTAGCTCACACTTCGGCGTTCATCTGCCTGTTAACTGTTGGCTCACTTGGTGAGAGCAATGGTTTCAGCAACAATTGCTCTAGCAGGGTCTCCTTGAATCTTGAGAAATCGTAGTGTTGGTTGCTTCGCTGCCGGGTGCACATTTGGATCGGACTTGAAAATGATGATTATTTTCGAACCGTGAAGTACCTCTCCAGGAGCTGAAGATACAGTCATTTTCTGAGAGGCGATCTTTAGATTTTGGTCCCTCTCAGATTCGCTGAACAACGGTGCCGCAAAGAAATACTCTGCCAGTTCTTCTCATATGATCTTGTTTCACTTTTGAGCGCTTAAGGCCAATGATAACAATAAATGGATTAGATGCAATGATATCATTAGGTAGATTTCTTGGTTGAAGGTCTCGAAGAGCGACTGAAATATGCTCAGTTCAATCAGACAGATTATCAAGTTCTTGGCAAGTTGGTTCAGCGGGCAATCGATCGTGGTGTAGACATACAAAACGAACAGAAGAAGCTCGGCGGGCTTACGAAGCGGGCTTACGACGTCTTGGACAAAGGGTCCTTCTTGAAGACTTTTCCTCAAGCAAAGGTCGACTTGGGAGAATTCAGATCAAAGTGTACAATTGGTGTTGACGGGAGTTTCTGCCCTGCTGGAGGAACTGCTGGTTTATGGTACGCTCCGATAAGTGCGGTCAGAGTAATACTCAGAAACGGTATCAATAGTCTTGACACCTTCAATGTCGACACCGATTTGGAGGCATTTGGTGATATCACGTTAGTTGATGAGCGTAATGCCGAGGACGTGAATGGAGAAATCATCCGAAGAATGATGGAGCTTGAAACCAAAGCGATCATGCTCACAGCTACGAGAAACAAAGGATCCATACTGATGATGGATGGTCCCGTAGTTGACCCACCAACATTTAGTGGAAAAGACTACTTGAAGTACAGATGTGACGCTTTCAAGAACTGCGTTGCAAACGATGTACTGGCAGTTGGATGTGTCAAGCGCATCAAGGACAATTTCACCAAAGGATATGTGAAAGAGAACTTCGTCAAAACTCAGGATGAAACAGATGTTTTCAAAGAGTTCCCAACCGATATGCATCTGCTGGCATACGTCTTTACTTATATGAGAACGCAGCTGGGAATTACTGAAGTCATTTACACTAACCCCATCGAGACAAGTGACAGAGGCGGTCAACTCTACAAGGAGTACAGGAAACAAGGATTGAGGCTTGCTTGCATGTTTATCCAAAAGGATTTGAAGTCATCGATACTCAGACTTGACATCCCACTGGTGACTGAAGAAACTACGTTGACTGTGGATGCTGAGCGGTTGGTAAGGCTAGTGGCTGGTTGGACGTATCCCGACTTGGGAACTCCAACGCCAGTTTACTTGGCGCACGAGAAGTGTCAGATCAGACAAGGGTGTGCTGATGTCCTATATGAGGAAATATTGACGAGAATGAGGACGACCGACCCATTTAATCAAATTGCATCCATGAATCTAAGATGATGAAGAATGAATGAGTGTGAGAAAGATGAGTGAATTAGGAGAGCAAATTGGGATTGTTTTGAGCAACCCGAACACCCGGGAGGCACAATGCCAGCTGCTAGAATCCGCGGAGCGTGGAGGGATTCGTGAAGGCATGATGCTGGTTGTTGCTACAGATGATGGCGCTAGGAAAATTCTTTGCAGAGTTGGAGAAATTGTTCCCTACCATGCGTTCTATACGGAAGGTGCAGCTTGGAGTGAAGCGATTAGAAAGAAACTGCCTCTTCCCGAGGGCGTGGCGAGGCAATACGAAGTTTGCAAGCTTGATGTGTTGATGGAGATTCCGGGAGCAAGGGAAGTCAACATTCCACCTCACCCAGCAGATCCCGTCTATCGAATCGACCCCGAAAAGCAAGTTGAGGAAATATTTGATGTTAAGAAAAATGCCAAAGGACTAATCTGGTATGGCACACTAGCCGGTTACGAAAAAGCTCCCGTGCCGCTAGACGTCGAATCGATTCCAATGCATCTTGCCGTGTTCGGCATAACAGGGAGAGGAAAATCCTTTGACATGGGTGTCTTGATTGAAAGACTCTGCAATATTCCGACTGGAAAGCCGAACACCTACATATCGTTTCCCATGATAATAGTTGACGCGCATGGTGACTACGTTGACTATGCTCCATATCTCAATGAGTGTGTCAAACCAAAGAAGGGAAAAGCGCCTGCGAATCCATTGGGCGCAGTAACTCAGATTCTACGTTACGTATTTCCGAGATGCTACAGGACGCTCAACGAGAAGGAGAAAGAGTACACGCGGCAAATTGCCATAAATTTGAACCAGCTTTCGGATCGCGACCTCGCTGAACTAATAGTCACTTATTACAAAGGCCAAATCGGACCGGAACAAGAGTTGCAGATATCTGGAATTGAATCGTCACTAGCCAGTCTCCGTGAGCTTGGGTATCCATGGGGCGAGGATAAGCATCAGGTATTCACAAATAACGAATATTTCAAGCAGTTCAAAAACCACATCAGTAACAGCGACATTCATCCCGCAACTGTGCGAGCGATTTTGGCGGCAGTAGACAAGTTCAAGAAAATCGACGATGAATATCACATACTATCCGAAAGTTCTCCCTTGAAAGAAGTCGGATTCATAGACGACCTGACCGCACATGGGAGCATCTCGATTATTGACTTTTCTGCTGACGGTGCCCCTGGAGTAGACCTTCCTGAGAAACAACTTGTAGTCAGTTATCTCGCCACGGTTTTGTTTTCAAGATTCACTGGTTATAGAATCGAGAAAAGACCCCGCTTCCTGCTCTTCTCGATAGAGGAATGTCAAAACTTCTGCCCCAGCAACAGTTATCCCGTGGCCGTTAGCGTCGCAAAGAACAAATTATCAGCCATTGCCACCCAAGGGAGAAAATTCGGTCTCAGTCTGTGTCTAATCTCACAGAGGCCGTCCTTTGTCGATCCCGTTATTCTCTCTATGTGTAATACGTTCTTCATACACGGCATCTCGCCTGAGGATGTTGGGTTCGTTAAGAGTGTAACTGGAGGATTGCCGTCTGCACTTGGCTCAAGACTGACAAAACTTGAGAAAGGCGAGCTTATAGTAACAGGTCAGATGTGCAAGGTGCCTTTCCCAGTTGTTTTGAAGATCAGAAAAGATGAAAGAACGGTAGAACACCGCACTGGAACCACAGAGGTAGTTGAGGGGCTCGCAAAATTACGTGAATGAAAATGATTTTTTATGTCCGCTAGAACCAAGAAGTACGATAGATTACCTCCCGAACCTGGAATCCCATTCACGGGGTTTGAATTCGCAGAGATACAGAGTCGAAAACCTGTAGCCAACAAGATAAAAGAATTCATCAACTACTGCATGCAAGATGCACGCTCTCCAGCTGCCAGGATAATTCTTGGTGAATGGGGAGAGGGAAAATCCGAAGCATACGTCAGGTACATTCAGCCGAGCGTTAGTGCGGAAAAAGCAATTTCTTATGACATATCGGCACCTACAATCATCGAAACGTATAGAAATCCATCCAAGAACGAAAGAATTCGTACGCTGGCGTCCCCGGCCGTTCAATTTCTAACGGCAGTTTTCTGGGCCATCTCGGATGACATGAAGCCCAGAAAGGTCAAAGATGAGAGCATTCCTTCGATTGACAACTATAAGGATCAAGTAGAATGGTTGGATGACATTCTCAAAGCACACTCAAAGAAGCATTCTAGAATATTCATTTTTGTCGACCAAGTCGAAGAGCTTGTACTTGACTTTGATGCTCTCAAATGGTTCTTGATTGGTCTGAGAGAAACAATCGACGGGAAGTTCTTCTCGATAGGTGAAAAGGGAAGATTCCCAGGCGCCATATCATTTTTCCTTTCATGCACACCTGATGCGTACAACCGAATGCTGGTTGATCCTAGGATTAGTGAAATAATCGGTGGCCAGCAACGACGCCTAGGCTCAATAGAATTAACACCTGTCGGCAGAAAGGAAGCGCTCAAATTCTTTCATGACCTTTTGAAATACAGCTATTCTGGCACCGTGCCAAAGACCCTGCCATTTCGTTCTGCTGGGGTTCTTAATTCGCTCTTTACTGCAACCCGTGGCAATCTTGGTGCAATGGTATCGTTGTTCACCAAAACTATGCGAGCAATCCCATCAGCTCAAAATGAAATAGAAGTCGTTGATGGTGAGTATGTCACAGAACGGCTTGCCGATGAGGCAATTGCTGTTTATGGTGGAACTACCAACTGCATCGACAAAGACATGCTTCTCGATATAGAGTCCCGGCTTCGGGCTAAGAAAGCCCACGACAACGCCATGAAGATGTTTCTAATCCTGATTGGGGAACTCAAACCTTTCTCAATTGTCGAGCTAGAAGGCAGGCTCAGATTGTCTGCAGCAGATGTCTTCGCTCAACAAAGCGTTTTGAATCAGGTGCTTGGCGGGATCGCTCCTAGAACAGTCATCAAAGTGTTTCCTCTGAAGGAAAACGTGACATTCAACAACGTGTTAGAGAAATTGAAGACTCTCCATCTGATCGCAGGAGAATCGGGAGAACAAGTAGTTCACTTCGATAACTACCGAGAAAATGTCAGGGAGTTCGAGGACCGAATGACCTCCGCAGAATTTGAGAACTCTGACCTTGCCTATCGGGTCTTCTTACCACTGGATGTCGAAGCTTTCCAAGCAATGTTCGAGGGCATATCGAATGATACTTGTGTTAGACTAAGAAAGTACTTCGAAACGTTGGTCAAACAAAATGAACGTTACCTAGTTGCATCAAGCGCAATAGTTGACCGACTTTATCCGATACCAGTTTCTCCTTGGCTTCAATTCGTTAGGAACCGTGAAATCCGTCAGCGAATTTGGAGAGACGTTAGGGCGAATTTTGCTGACTATTTCAAAAAAGCGATGAATCAAGGGTTTTTGAGTCTGTTTGAAAGAGTCGAATTCTTCGACAAGGTCGATGTCAAGTCACAATTAGCCGAAAATGTTCTCTACATCAATTTACACGACAGAGCAAGCAACGTGTGGATAAGGACGCTCTTAATAGCGGCTGCCAGTTTGACAGAATCGGACGTAAAAGAGCTCGAACAACGTGCACGATCACTGACACCACGACCTAACCTGATTCTCGTTTTTCATACCGATGACCTTGATCCTCAAATTCGTGACAAGCTAATGGATGCAAAGTGGCCAATTCTTCCTTTCAAGTTACATCCTACTTATGCCAAGAATCTTCTAGCGATATACATCGCCCTCGAAAAGTTCCGAGATAGCCTCAACGAAACAATGTTGCAAGATGCACTCACGACGCTTGCGAGCCAGATGCAGGTCATCGAAATAATCTCTGAATGGATGGAGATTGGAAAAAAGAAAGGCGAAATCATCACAGACCTCAAGAAGTCCTATGCAAACAATGACGACGAACTTGTAGACACTGTGAAGTTCTACGTTAACTTCCTTGGAAAAGACAATATGACACCCGAGCAAGCATTCAAGCTGAACTTTGAGCGACTTCTTCGCTTTGTTCCCTTCGGTTTGAAACCAGGCTTAGCTGCAGATATAGAGACCGTTGGACAGCTTGAGAAGATTACATCAGATTTGGAGGAAAACGCATTTCTTCATACAGCAAGCGACGGAAAAGTGCAAATCCTTCTCCATCCGGTGGAGAAGAGAATCTTAGAAATTCTAGATAACAAGCATCAAATTACCCCAGAATTGCTTGAAGAGTATTTTGTTATCTCAGCTGCTGCGAAGCGAATTCTCGGAAAGGTCTTCGTGGAGCTCCTCATTCACAAAGGGCTCGTTGATTCAACCGATGAAAAAATCGTCTTGAATGACGTGAAGAGTCTTCAAGCGAGGGTGGAAAAAGATTACCGAGCATATAGAACTGTCGTGGATTCCCTTCTGACGAAGTCAAAGGACTACGCGCATGTATTTGTTACCAAGCAGAGAGACGAACGTCTGATTCTCTTGTCCGAATTCGATGAATCGATGAAGACATTGCATGAGAGCACGGAAAGAGGCACCGAATATGTCAGACTCCAAGCTCTCTCCCTTTTGGGCATGTTTACGCGTCATTTTGATAGTTATTTGAAGCCCAAGTTTGAGGCTAGCGCCAAAAGAAAGACCGAGATACTCACGGCTTTGAACGCCAAGTTTTCACAGTTCAAACAGAAGTTCTCGGAAGTTGTGCAATCCTACAATAGAGTATTCGGCTCAACTCTTACTATCGATAACATAAAGGAATATGAGGGAATCGTGGAACTGAAGGATCAGGCAACCACGTTCTCTGATAAGCTCCTCCAAGCTAAGGAGTTAGCAGAGTTATTTGCAAGAAATCATTTGCCAAAGGATACGTTCGATCATAGACATTATCGTAGCGCAGAGTTTCTGTTCAACCTGAAAATCGCCGTACTAGAAGAGCTGGCGAAGAAGTTTGACCTTGAAGTGGACACAAGGTCACAGACAATCGGGAGCGTGAGCGAGTTGCTCGAAAGTATTTCTGACAAAGACCTCTCTCTCAATAGCAAAATGCTCACGTTCAAACCGAATAAAGAATGCATAATAACCACCACACTCCTGGCCAACATGCAGACAGGATATTCACCAATTGAGAAAAAAGCGAAGACACCCACGCAGCACAGCAAATCGACTTTCAGATTATCTGAGATACAGAAAGATCTCAAAGCGAAAGAGACAGAGTGCATGCAAAGGGAAGCGATACTTTCTCCCGTGTTAGATGCAATAAAGGATTTGCACAGTTCTGAGATACGCTTCATAGCAGACTGTTCTAGCATATCTTCAATGGTGAAGACATTCTGCTCAAACATGGATTCGGAGTCGTTCGAAGAGAGCCGGAACAATCTATCCAAGGCGATGAGTGCTTGGCCCGCCGAGTATGCCAGACTGCAAAAACAAGCAGGCACAATGGAAATAGAAACCAAGAAGATAAGAGCGATTCAGAATAGCCTTGACGATGGACTAGACGACTTCTCGAAACTGAAGAAAGAGATGGAAGGAATCTGGGAGAATTACCGAAACAGTCTATCCCAGAGAATGGACGACTTGGAAGAGATTTTTTCCATGCTTAGGAAACAGGGCCTGTCAGTAAATGAAACGAAGCATGAGGCCATAAGCAAACGGATTGCCGATCTCAAAGAGACAGCTGAGAAAATCAAACCCTGGGAGGGAAAAATGGAAACAAGCCTTCTAGAGAAAGAAGTCCTATCAATCCAAGCTGAGACCTCCAAGGTTCTTCCGATTTCACCTGCTGAGGCCCTTGTTTTGCATTGTTTATTGGAACAGAAGCGACTCTCGGACAAGGACTGGATTAGCCTTGAAGATCTTGAACACACCGTCAAGAAGAAAGATGCGGAAATAGATGTGCAGAAAGTAGTCGACGACCTCTTGAAGAAACATGTCGTTGCCCCTGGCATTTCATTTGTGGCTAGATAAGGTAAAGAACACGACAATGCATCATAAGCAGAAAGCTCGAACAAAAAAGCGCGTGCCGCAAGAGCCTGAGATTTATCGCAGAGTGTCGAGCAAAAAGGGCAAGGGTGTAACAATCAAACGTAGCTTGTGCTTCTACAATCCAAAACAGGTTCTTGAGGCACTGAACCACAACAGGGAAGTAAGGCATTGGTTGAAGTTTATTGAGAATCATTATAATCCTCCAACCAAAGACATTCTTCTAATCTATCCGTGTTCGACCGAGAAACCGTACCACAAGGCGAGATCGTACAAGCAACTGTACAAGACCCTATCTTGTCTCGGAGACGACAGGCAACGAATCCATTTGGTTACAATCTCTGAACCATTTGGTCTTGTTCCAGAGGAATTTTACGAGAAGAAAACGACTTGGTATGACTGCCCAGGACTCTTCGAGTGGTGGTGCAACAAATACAATCAACCGTACTCAAAGGAGGACTTCAATTCCTGCATCGATATCTTGGCAACTCACATAGGGAGATTTTTCGTCAAGGCGAAGCGAAGACATAGTTACAAAAGAATACTTGCCTTCGTGCGGACGTGGTCTTCTTCGCTGGAGCAAAAAAACGACCATACGCACAACAGAATTTTGAGAAAAGCCGAAGCTGTGGCCGATGTCGATATCGAGTTTTCTCCACCTAAACGAGTAATCAAGAACCTTGTGAAAAAAAACGGACGGCTCGCATGGGATATGTTAGGAGTCGCCCATCCAACTTCCCAACAATATCTTCTGCGTCGATTGAGGAGGGTTCTGCGTGAAACTGCAAATTAAGAGTCCATTCCTCTGGTTCGGCACGCCTATAGGCGGTATTCCAAAGCCGTGGAAACATTTCAAGATGGATGGGCTCATGCCGAATGCATTTGATATTATGAGCAATGCGAGTGCACATGAATCTGTATCGAAAAAGGGAATCCATTCACGCCTAGGCTTCCACGGTTTGATAATGATGGACTCGGGCGGCTTTTTGTTCATGAAGAAAAGAGATGTTACCATTTCTGCCTTCGATGTTTTGGATCTGTACGAAAATGGGAAACCCAATCTTGGAGTCGTGCTTGATCATCCTCTCGTACCGAAACTTCCTAATCATGTGAAAAGAAACAGACAATTGAAGACGCTTTCGAACACGAGAGCTATGGTATCGAGTAGAAAGTCGTCGAACCCAGTTATTGTTCCCGTTGTACACGGCTACACTCCAGACTCGATTAAATGGTATCTAAGGCGATTGGATAAAATTGGTCATTTTCCAATGTATGGAATCGGCAGTCTGGTTCCGTCCGTCTTCAACACGAAAGGAAACGGCGGAATTTTCAATGTCATCGAGACTATTCATGAGGTCAGGAAACATCTGTCATCTGAAGCCAAGATACATGTGTTCGGCATAGGAAGCACTCTGACAATGCATCTCATGTTCTACGCTGGCGTTGATTCAGTTGATAGTTCGTCGTGGAGATGGAAGGCGGCGTATGGGGCGATTCAGCTCCCAGGCATCGGGGATCGCTACATAACGGGAAGGGCAGGAAAGAAAACCGGCAAGAAGTATCTGGATTTGTCAAGAGCTGAGGAAAGAACCTTAGACGCTTGCAAGTGCCCTGCTTGCAAGAAAACATCCATTTCGGGACTCCGCAGCTCATTTTCTTTGAGAGCCTTGCATAATGCTTGGACATTCCAGAAGGAAGTAGAAAAAGCACGGAGAATGATTAAGTCGGGTGAGTATTTCGAATATGTCAATGAAATTGTCGACAGATCGCACTTTTGGCGAGTCTTGGAGCATGCCTCTAAGCTGAACGATCAACTGAATTCGTAAAGGCGTTCCTACCTTCTGCTCCTCTTCACCGATTCCCATCCTTTTTTCACGACCTCCTCGCAAACACTCGACTGCTTTGGAATCGGCTTCCCTGACTTTGCTGCCTCGCCCACAAGCTCTCTCAGATACCCGTCGATTTCCTCTGCAATTGCTTCATCGAGAGTGAACGATACGTTGACCTTCGTCAATGCCGACCAGGAAAGTAGATAGTGGATAATCTTGTAAGGCTGATGGTAGAACGTCCGCTGACAGCGGTTTTCTGGAATGTGTTGCTGAGGGCGAGGAACCGACAAGATCGTATCCTTAGCGACTTATGAACGGGAAAGCTAGTTGACTATTCAACTTTGTTCCCTTATGCCCGCTCGGAGGGTGGCGGCGGGCGAGAAAAGTCTCCTTCCCAATTTTCGAATTAGAGGTGCAATAATGCAACATTCAGTTTCTCGTTTTGAGGGCTTGGTGGTGTGTTTTTGCTTGGGCTACGTGGCTTCGCAGGTAGGTTACGAGGCCTCTTTCCAGTAGGTGGGCTAGGTATGTTGGTGCGTGTGGCGCCGATCAGTCTGGCGTGGCGGTCAATCTTGGCGAGTGGCCGGATCGGTTGCCTGACCAAGGTAGTCTTAGACCGGTTACCATTGTACGACTTCCAGTGTCCTTTTCACATTAATCGACGGCAGTTCCTTGTTGAGCCGTTCGCGGGCTAACTGTACGTACGTTGGGTCTATCTCGATGCCTATGCTGTTCCTTCCTGATCTTCCAGCCGCAATCATCGTTGTTCCGGTGCCTACAAATGGGTCGAGTACCGTGTCGTTTGTGAAGCTGAACATTCGAATAAGCCTGTTCGCAAGCTCCTCCGGGAAGGGGGCAGGATGGCTACGGGTGGATTCTCCTCTAATGTCGTCCCACACCTGCCGGAACCAAACCGAGTGCTTTTCCGCTGGAATCGCGCTCAGCAGCCTCGTCTTAGGGTCTGGGCTACGGTAGCTACCAGGCTTACGTTCCATGAGAATGTACTCGACATCATGTTTTATCACGGCATTAGGCTCGTACGGCTTACCGAGAAATCCCGCGCCGTTACCTTTTGCTTCGTAGGCTGCATTTGCAATTTTATACCAGAAGATCGGGGCAAGGTTATCGAATCCTACCCTCCGGCATCTCACCTGAATATCAGCATGAAGGGGGATGACTTGATGACGCTTGTGCTTCCTCCTGCTCAGAAGCACATCGCCCACCACAATCACAAGACGACCACCCGGAACGAGAACTCGATAGCACTGTTTCCAGACTTTGTCGAGCTCCTTCAAGAAAGCCTCATAATCAATTATCCGCCCTAGTTGTCCATTCAGTTTGGGGTATTCCTTGAGCGTCCAGTAGGGAGGGGATGTTAGCACTAGGTGCACGGTGGAACTCTCGATTTTACTCAGGTCTCGCCCATCACCTAGGACTAGCCTGTGATGAGTGGGAAGTGCCGCTAGCCGCTTTTCCAGAATGGCAATTGCCGAGGAATCCTTAACGAGCTTTGGAACCAACATGTCAGCTTCGTACGTGGACGGGTTGTCAGGTATCTCACTTCTGTTCAGTGAAACCTCTGACAATTCTATCAGCGGCTGTGTACCTACCGGTTGATTCGGGAAAGAATGAAGCGCTCTTGAAGGCTATTAACCATTAGGGGCTCACGATTCACTGCGTCAGGGTGGCAAGAAGAATTCTTACAGCGTTCGTTATGGAATCATCCGATTGGGACGCGAAGACGACTCCGTCTATGTCGGGCGACCGAAGCCGGTTTTGGACGTTTACGTGCTCTTCAATGAACGGATAATAGACAACGACCCCGAACTTGGAATTGGCATACCTCGTCTTCAGCTTCCTCGCCTTGTTCACTATTTCGTCGCAGCGCTTGTGAATATCCCGACGAGCCTCAATCCGCTTCACATCAATGCCAATCCTTATGTCGCCTTCTGGAGGTGTTGCTGCGTCGAGCTCAAACTCCTCATCCTCAACCACAAATGCTCTCTTGCGAAACTCAGTCTGTGAGTACTCATTGAGCGCGGCGAGAATGCTCTTCTCCCATGCTCCCTTGAGTTTGCGAATTTCACTGTCAATGAAGTAAACACGGTCGATTCGGGCGAGAACAGGGATTTCGAGGTATGCAGGCAAGAATGGCTTGATGTACCCTGCGACTATCCCTGACTGGTCCCTGTTCAACCTCGGAGAGTACGTGTCCAGGTTCTTGATTCCCAAATCTCTCTCCACCGCTCGGGCCGCTATGTTGCAACTCGCGAAGAGCGGTTTCAGTATTTCCGGTCTCGAAAAGATCGCCTCGGAAAGATCACTGGCGCTCATGCTGGAAAAGATAACCACATCAACATCTCTCTTCTCAATGTAGCGCGAAAACGCTTCTCTCAGCGCCCTCTCAATATTATCTTGCCGCGCGTTGGCGCTGGGTTCCACTGATCCCATAAAGTCCCTGTGAGTGCCGTATTCTGCAGGCGGCATTGTCCAAATCAGTGAATGTCTAATCCTTGTCCAGTATGAAGGTTTGCAGACTGTTGCCCTTCGCGGCTTTGATGGCCTCATGGTGTGTTTTTGCTTGGGCCACTTGGCTTCGCAGGTAGAGCATTAGGCCTCTTTGGAGTAGGTGCGTCAGTGTGTTGGTGCGTGTGGCTCCAATCACCCTAGCATGCCGATCAATCTTCCCAAGCAACCGCCCCGGCAACCTGACCACGATCATTCCAGGATCCTGTCCATGTGGTCGCGGGCGGCGATGTGTGGGTAGGGTACTCGCGCTTTTCGGCGAGAACCTGACTGGGCGTTCTTGGATGCACCAAGTCCGAAAGCCGGCTGTTGACTAGTATGTTTCGAGTTTCAGATCGGGTATTCCCGCAAAGTGTTTTTTGTTACGGGTTATCAGGGGCATGTTGTTTTGGGTTGCGATGCCCGCCAGCATGGCGTCTTCGGGGTCGATCATGATCTTCTCTTTGACCCGCTGGGCGTAAATCAATCCTGCCTTAGAAGCGGATGCGCTGTCGAGTGGCAAGTGGGGTAGCGATTTCAGCGTGCTGAGTATCCTCTCCCTCTCCTCGCTTGACCTTATACTCAGACCGACGCCCACGTACAGTTCAAAAACGGTTGGAGATCCCACTAAAACGGAGGTTGAAGCGTCCGACAGGTCCTCAGCCTTCCGAAGGGCACCCTGATCCTTTCTCATTATGTCTATTACGAATGCGGTATCCGCCAGCAAGCCTACTTCAGGCCTTCCACAGTCCGACCCACAGTCCGACCGATTCGTCGAGAACTCTGTCTCCGAACCTCTCTGACGCGCCTCTCCACATTGGCAGCCTGAGTCTCCGACAGAACCCCTGCAAGATCAAGCAGTGAGCTTCGACGAGCAATCCTCTCAATCACATCCGTGAAGCTTTCACCCGACTTCTTCAGAGATCGAAGTATCTGGTACGCATCGTCCGATATTGCAATGTTCTTCGTGCCCATGGTCGTTCTGTGTGTGTATGTGTGTGTCCCCAATTTACGCCTTATGGAGCCGATGAAATTGACACAGAGCGAACCGAAACGCATACCTGCGTAACACCAGTTAGCATTACAGATTTTATGCTTCATGGCGCAACGCCGCTCGCTATAAGATCCGCGGGCTCTCTATCGCCAATCAGAATGCCTGCGGCAAGTATCAGAGCGGACCCTTTCGATGACGGTTTGTTCAGTCCAGAGTCGGCAAAGACATAATGTTTCTGGAGGCCCCGCGCCTTTCATCGTATGGTAAATGGCATACAAGACAGCACAGCCTAGCTTGCGAAGAACCGAAGGCATTCATTAGGCTCGCCTAGCTGCGATTTCTCCCTTCCTGGCGGAAAACGTGAGGCCTTGCCAGGATTTTGGACGCTCATAGGCCAAGTAACGTTTATTTCTAGACTAATTGTAAGCATTTTGTAGACATGTCGACCGTCATCAGCGTCCGAGTCCCGGAGCAGCTTAGGAAGCAGATGGAGAAGTTGAAGGATGTAGACTGGCCGGTGTTGCTCAGGAACGCGATTGAAGAACGTTTGAGGCGGGAGAAGCAGAAAGCTCTGTGGAAGGATGTTGAACGGCTCAGAGCCAAGATTCCTTCATCCCCAACCCGTGACTTCTCAACCCGAAGCATAAGACAGGACCGGGGCAGATGATCATCGACGCCTCCGTCGCCGCGAAATGGTTCCTGAAGGGGGAAGAATACGAAGACGAAAGCCTCAGCCTCCGGCAGGAGTATGAGGCTGGAGAGATCAACCTCTCCGCGCCATCGCTCATCTCATACGAGGTCTGCAACGCAATCTGGAAGAGAAAGGACATAGGTAGCGAGGCGGCCGCGGAATTGGCGGAACTGGCAAGCGAATACTTGGACAGGATCGCACTCTCGCCCGGCCCCGAGAGCTATCGACGAGCCGTGTCCAATGCTAGGGTATGGGACCTCACCGTGTACGACTCATCCTACGCGACCATGAGCGAGGAGCTGAAACGGCCTCTCATAACAGCCGACGACGACCTGCGAGCACGCCTCGCCAAAACATCGATACCAGTCATTTTCTTAGCGGATTACAAAGCGTCTTGAGCAAAAAGCCGTCGACATTAATAGAATCCGGTTGAATGCGGCTCTTGTCTTTGGAATTAGGACTAGAGCTGGTCCAAGATCTTGAAGCGGCAGAACGAGAGGGCGAACTGGATCTATTGTGTGCTACCAGTTAGCATAGCCCTTGGGCCTGTTGGAACCTTCGTCCAACTGTACATCCTCGAGCTTGGAGGCACTGTCATCGACATAGCACTCGCAGTAACACTCTTCAACGCGGTCAGCATCCCCGCAGCGATCATCTGGGGCTTCACCACAGACAGATTCCACGGAAGGAAAACGATCATCGCAGTAAGCTATCTGATGGTCGCCGCCACTCTGCTCCTCTTCCTACGCACCATGACGATTTACGGCATCGACTTACTCTATTCATTATTCTCGCTCCTCTCTGCGGCTGCAGCCACACCATTGAATCTCCTGATCATGGAGACTCAACCAAAATCGCGCTGGACATCAGCATTTGCCCGATTCTCGATGATCTCGAGCATCGGCGTGACCGGCGGGATTCTGCTAGGTGTTGCCTGGAGCGACTTCCTACCATTTCACCTGCTCGTCGTTCCACTTGCAATGCTCAGCGCCTCGTCAGCCTTGCTCGCGGCACTCATGATCAAAGAACCAAGCATAAGTTTCGAGCGCGGACTGATTGTGATGGTGAAGCGGAGCTTCTACGAACTGCTACTGGCCCTACCGATGTTGTTCCTACAGATTCCGAGAATGATCGACTTCAGGCGAGTGTACAAAAGCCTGAGATACGGACTCAGCAGAGACCCACTGCTGCTCTACGCGTCGATAACGGGATTCTACCTATCATCCGGAATATTCAACACATCTCTTGTCCCGGCACTTTACGGCGCAAGTCTCTCAAAGAGCCAAGTCTTCCTCGTCTCTCTTGTGGGGATGATCGTCCAAACCGCCTCGTTCAACTACTTCGGACCAAGAATCGAGCAGAAGAGCCTCAAACAGAGCGCTTTCCGTGGACTGACCATCAGAGCCGCGGGTTACGCGCTCATTGGAGTCTGCACGTATTTCCTCACTGGATTGCCATACCTTGCGGCGACCATCGTCCTCTACTCTCTGTCGGCAGGCGTGGCCTACGCACTCTACTACGCCGCGTCAAACGTGATGATATTCAACACGCTCGGGAAAAGCCACCAGGGCTCCGTACTAGGCGTCTACAGCGCCCTTGTCGGATTCGCGACGATGCTGGGCTCGTTCATCTCAGGGCTCACCTCATACTTCCTAGGATACTACGTGACGTTCATCCTAGCAGGCATACTACTAGCCGGCGCGGCCGTGTCAACCTCCGCGATAACGGCCGAATAGAGCTCCAGAGCAAACTTAGAAAGCATGTGAATGGAACCAAGTCACGAGGGAGCAGATCAGGACTAGTCCTGCCTCTCGCCCAGAAGGGCTTCGAGTGCTTGCCTCGTGCTTCTTGCTCTGCTTATCTTTCTCAGCAATTCCTTATATCCCGTTACGAGAATCTCGCATTTCAATTCATGGAATCCGGCGAGCACATGCACCTCCTTCTTGTCACTTAGCAGGGGCAAGTATCTGAGGAGCTGCTCTCGTCGACGGCTGCAGTAGACTGTGATGCACTTATTTGCATATGAGAGCAACGACGCCACCTCCTCATCCTTCAACCGGAATTCTCTAGATTGGAAGGCTCTCGTGACTTCATCCATGACGTAACGAGTTGTTTTCAGCTTGCATAGGGCGATTCTACCAAGCCTCAGTAGGAGTGATTCGTTTCCATCGAAAAGTAGGCTGCTCACGATCGTGTTCGCATC
>Ga0315268_10001409_pt1 | contig 27637 bp, 32 predicted proteins | sample C1_top_MG_FD_204535 | JGI IMG/M metagenome (GOLD analysis project Ga0315268, IMG submission 204535) | Sediment microbial communities from Yellowstone Lake, YNP, Wyoming, USA - C1_top | ecosystem: Environmental > Aquatic > Freshwater > Lake > Sediment | place: USA: Wyoming | collected 2017-08-01
AGCCGACTCCAGGGAATCACCGCGTCCATCTCGGCCAAAAACCGCTCGCGGCGCGTGATCTTGCCCTTGTTCTGCCAGGCCACCGAAGCAAAGGTTGTCTGCTGCATCGCTCTGTCCGCTCCGCCGCCAATGCTTACTGCACACATTATCGGTCATCCATGGCTACCTGTGCAGAGCTTCCCTAGCTGCTGTGCGCCTCGGGGCGCCGCAATGGTGCCACATCGGTGGTCCAGCCGTATGGGTCGGGCGCGCGCCGCTCCTGGATGGCCAGTAGCTGCTCACGCAGCTCGCGGGCCCGCACGTCGAGCACGGCCGGCCGGTATTCGCGGCCATCAGCGTCGGCGATGACACTGATCGGGGAAACAATCGCCGCCGTGCCGCAGGAGAACACCTCGCTACAGGCGCCGCTCACCAGGCTCGAGAGCAACTCGGCCACAGGCATCGGCCGCTCAACCACGCGCGTGCCAGCCGCACGCGCCAGGGTGATCAAGGAGTCACGTGTCACTCCGGGCAGAATCGAATCGTTGAGTACGGGCGTATGCAGCTCCTCGCCAATGACCGCGAACAGGTTCATGCCCGAGAGTTCTTCGACGTTCTGACGCGTGGTCGGATCCAGCCACAGCGCGACCGTGTAGCCACGCTCGACGGCACGAGTCGAGGCCAGCAGCGAGGCGGCGTAGTTGGCGCCCGCCTTTACAGTACCCAGTCCGCCGGCGGCCGCGCGTACCTGCTCGCGCTCAATCAGTACGCGCATCGGACCGGTGGCATAGACTTCACTTGGGTTCGCGATAACCATGAACCGGGCGCTGTGCGAGGCGCGCACCGCGTAGCCGGGTTCGGTGCCAAACAGGAATGGTCGCAGGTACAGCGACTGACCACTCCCGCCGGGAATGATCGGGGTACAGGCCCCGACCACGGCGCGTATACTCTTGAGAAACAACTCCTCGGGTACCGGTGTCATTGCGATCCGCTGTGCGGAACGCCGGAAACGCGCGTAGTTGTCGCCGGCCCGGAACAGGTTCGCGGCCGGCTGACCGACGCAGTAAGCCTTCATGCCCTCGAAGGCCTGCTCCGCAAAGTGTAGCGCACGCGCGCCCGGCAGGATCTCTATCGGGCCATAGGGCAGCAGCTCGCCGTCGTTCCAGCGCCCGTCCGCAAACGTGGCGCTGTACATCACCGGCGCGATCACGATTCCGAAACCAAGTTTCTCCGGCAGCCGGAATCGCTCCAGGACGTTCCAGACCTCATCGCGTATTGTCAGCTCAGACTCATTCATATCGACTGCAACAGTCCGCCATCGCAAGCCAGCGCCTGGCCCGTAATGTAGCCGGCGGGTTGCGAAACAAGGAAGGCTGCCACGGCGGCGAAATCCTGGGGCGTGCCAATGCGGCGAGCCGGAATCTGCGCGGTCAACCGGGTCTGGTCAAGCTGCAGTTCTTCCAGGCGCTCGGTCAGCGTGTAGCCAGGCAACAGCGCGTTGACGGTTACCTGATCGGCGGCGACTTCCTTGCTCAAGGCATTGACCATTCCATGCAGGCCGGCGCGCAAGGAGTTTGAAAGCATCAGGTTCGGCACCGGCTCGCGCGCCGCAACCGAGGTAATCAGCAACACGCGGCCCCAGCGACGCGCACGCATGCCGGGGAGCGCGGCGCGAATCGCGCCCACGCTGCTCATCCACAGACCCTCAAATGCCGCCCGCCAGGCAGCATCGCCCAGGTCAGCGAACAACCCGGGCGGCGGACCGCCGGTGTTGACCACCAATACGTCGAGCGCCCCGAGGCGCCGTTCGGCTTCCCGGGTCACGGCCTCAGCGGCACCGGGCACCGACAGGTCGCAGACGATGCCCTCAGCGCCGAGTTGCGCGGCGCTCGCCGCGAGGCGCGTGGCGTCGCGCGCGCAGATCGCCACGCGCGCACCTTCCGCCAGCAGGGCCGCGGCGATTGCCTGGCCGAGTCCCCGCGAACCGCCCATGACCAGCGCACGGCGCTGTTTGAGTCCCAGATCCATCAGCGGCGCAGGTAGGCGTCGGTGCCGGCGAGCCAGTCCTGCCGCGGCGGGTTAAACACGTCGACGTCCAGCGTATCTTCAAGCGCCAGCGCACGGTGTGGCACATTCGACGGGATCACGATGACTTCGCCGGCACGCACGACCAATTCACGTTCGTCGTGGTCGCCGAACCAGAAATGCAAGGCACCCGAGAGGATGTAGGTCAGCTGTTCATTCTCATGGTGGTGCCGCGGAACGTCATCACCCTTCATAAGGTGCACATGCGCGATCATCATGCGCTCACCGGTCACGAGCTTGCGCGTGATTGTGCCCTTCATGGGCTCGGCGGGAATCTGCTCCCAGACATGATGGGTGACACTCTTGTAGTCGGCCGGACTCATGCGCTTGTCCTCAATCTGGAAGGGCTTCGGGGTCACAGCCAGCGCGCGTCGACGTCGACGTCGAGCGCAGTGACCATGCGGTTGGTTTCGTTCGCGAGCCCGACGATGGCGAGCAACTCTGAATATTGCTGTTCGGTCATACCTTTGCTGCGAGCGGCTGCGCCATGCGACGCGATGCAGTAATGGCAGCCGTTGCTGGCACTGACGGCGACGTAAAGCAGCTCCTTGGTGAGCGGATCCAGCGCGCCAGGACCCATGACATCCTTAATGTTGGCCCAGATGCGTCGCAATGTCGGAGGGTCGTGCGCGAGAACCTTCCAGAAGTTGTTGATCCAGTCGGTCTGACGGGTAGCCATGATGTCATCGTACACGGCGCGAATCTCGGGCGAGGCCTCAGCGTATTCGATCGGCTGCCGCTTGGCAGTCATTGTGGTGCTCCCCGTAGTTTACGCCGCGGGCCGGCTGCCCATCGGGGAACCGACTCGCGCTCTTGCTGTCGCCTTGAAATCAGGTCTGACGACCTGGAAATCACCTTAACACCCTTCAAAAATGTTGTAAACGAAGCGCCTCGTTCGACCGTGAGGGGATGATGCCACTCTGCCGAGGCAATTGCTTCAATCCTGTGAACCAGCAGTCCACCTTGAGCAGAATTGCGGCACTCGTCGCCTGTCTGAACAATAGCTTGCAACAACGGGTGAGAACCGCCGCCCACAGGATCGGGGCGGTTCTTGAGTGTTAAGGAGTCTGGCGCGTCTGTATCCAGCGCAGGCCTTCGCGTCCATGCAGGAAGCCATTGACGTAGGGCACGGAGCCGGTCAGTGGCTGGAGAGCAGCGAGCGCGCTCGCGACATCGCGACGTCCATCCAGCAACTCGCGATAGAGGCTGGCGACGCGCACCATGTCAAGATCGTGCGGTGACAGCCGGAAATGCGTCACGCCGTTGGTGCGCAGCGATTCGAGCTCGGTCAGCAAGACGCCGTGGCCGTGAGTGAGCGTCTGGGTGCCGTTGATCGTCAGGATATCGACGCCGTCGACCGTTTTGGCCGTGAGTCCGTCCGGATTGAGGCCGCACACCAACTGGCAGTGATCCTTGGTGCGGTTGTGGGCACGGGCGTGATAGCAGCGCATCGCCACCGACAGCGGCAGTCGCCCAAAGACCTGAACCTCGATCTCGGTGATGGCGGTCGTCGACCCAAGAACACGGATCGAGCTCGCCGGGATTTCGACCGGCAGGACAATGCGGATTGCTCCGTGGCCCACCACGAAGTCGCGCGCCCCCTCGTTGAAGACGTTGATATAGGGGCCGACGACATGCGGTCGGCCGGCCAGGACCTGGAGACAGGCGACGTCATTGGCCTCGACGAGTCGGTCGTCGGCGACGAGCTCGCGGATTTCCTCGACCTCGTGCGCGGTCGTGACGAGTGCGAGCGTAGAGAACTGTAAACCGGCGCCGGCTTTGGACGGCGACCGGCGCCGCAACGCATTGATTCGGCAAGCACAACAAGCGATTTTCCTGGTCAATCTTCAGCGCCGGTTCACAGCACAAGGGCGCCATCCGCGTGTTCCGACAAATGTTCGGTCTCAAACCACCAGCGCAGCAGCGCCTTTGACGTTGGCGAGGCCCCCGCGTACTCGCTGGCCCGCCAGCTGAACACTTCCGTCCGGATGTTCGAGACCAGCGGCGGCAGCAGCTTCTCGTACGCTGTCGCGCGCAACTCCTCGGCCGCTGGAAACCAGCGATGATCGGGCCGCAACGGATCGTAGGGGGATTCGGGAAATTCAGGATGCAGAGCCATGAGTGTTTCTACCCCGCTCTCTCTTCACGAGTTGCGATGAGACGCTGCGGCTGTCACACGAGAAGCCGCGCGATGTGTTCCACGTCCTTTGCCGTTGCCTTCCAGTAGTGATCACACTGAATGCAGTAAAACTTGACGGCCTTTTTTTGCATTAAGGCTGGCAATTCCGTCCGATCGAAGGATTGTTGTGGCAACGCTCCGCATTCAGGGCACTTGGTTCCGAATGTAACGCGCGTACCGCTCGCTGCCAGACATGCCTCGCGGTTCTTGTGGAAAAGCACGGCGTAGCGATTAAGCTCAATGAGTTTCGGCTTGCCGATAACAAACTCATCGGCAATGGGCTCACGGCAACACGCGCAGCGGAACATCTGGCCGACGAGCTCGGACACCCCAGAACCCTGCCTAGCCGCCTGAACTTTGACGGCGTGGGCAACATCCTTTGGTAAGAACATCGACACCTTCACTTTTTCGGTCATAACTGACAGTACTGAATAGTATCTTTACTGTCCGTTATAGTGACACTACTGTCAGTGGATAGCAAGTGGCGTTCCAGTTCACTCTACGATTCCGGTGCTGATGTAGCGCCCTGTTCGCACGAGTCACCGCAGCGATTTCCGCAGGGTTTCTGGATTCTTCCGCGCGCGCACAGCCATCAACCCTGGTCGCCAGTTACCTCCTGCGCTTCGGTCGAATAACGAAGCGAGCAGCCACCCCAACACCGACGTCCATAGGTGATTCAAGATTATGCCTCGCCCGAGCGGCTGGTCGCCGCGCGAGCGAGATTGATGAGCACACGACGCACAAGGCCCTGCACCTGATACAGCGGCCGTCAGGGTTTTGTCGGATTTCACGTCAAAACTCGAACGGCCAACTCCGCACAACTCGGGCAACGTATAGGCCGTGGCAATTCGCGCACATTAGGCGGGAACGGCGAGGACTATCATGGATAGAGATTCACAGCCGCAACTCGGCCGGTCGGGTCTCGAAACAGTGGGGCCTCTCGATTTGGGAACCGCAACGCTTGACCGCCACCTTGGCTCCGTCTCCCGGGTGGCCATTGCACCCAGGTTCATCCGATTTCGCGACGCCCCTAGCTACTTCGGAATGGACAAGAATCGATTCAACGCCGATATCCGCCCAGGCCTCACTGAGATCCGCATTGGACGACAGGGCCGGGCTTTTGACCGACTTGAAATGGAGGCCGCCGCCGAGGAATATAAGCGCCGCAACGGTGTCCCGGTGGCCCATTCCGAAAGGAGCAAGCCATTATGGGAAATCAAAAGACGTCAGGCCTCACCAAACGTGGTGGGATCTGGCACATCGACAAACGGTTCCGAGGAGCGCGCCTTTGCGAGAGCACTGGAACAGGCGACCTGCGCGAAGCCCGGGAGCATATTGCCAAGCGGATGACCGAAATCCGCGAGTCCCAGCTCTTTGGTCTTCGCGACGAGCGCACGTTCCGGTCGGCGGCCACGAAATACCTGCAAGACTTCAGCCACAAGAAGCGCATCAAGGACGATGCGCTGCACTTAAGACAGCTCGACCCCTTCATCGGGGCACTCGAGCTGAAGCAGGTGCACTTGGGTAGCCTGGAGCCCTTCATCGCTCATCGGCGGAGCGAAGGCGTCAAGACCAAGACGATCAACTTGGCGCTGGGTATCGTGCGACGAATAGTGAACCTTGCGGCCTCGGAGTGGATGGACACGCGCGGGATGACGTGGCTGGAGAGGGCACCGAAGATCAAGCTCTTTCCGGTCAAGGACGCTCGCGCGCCCTATCCGCTGTCACAGGAGGAGCAGGTGCTGCTGTTCCGGGAACTGCCGGATCACCTGGCGCGCATGGCGCTGTTCAAAGTAAACACGGGTACCCGGGAGCAGGAGGTCTGCGGACTGCGTTGGGACCACGAGGTAAAGGTTCCGGAACTGGAGACTTCGGTGTTTATCGTTCCAGGCGATCGAGTCAAGAATGGGGAAGAGCGACTGGTGGTACTCAATCGCGTCGCTAAGTCTGTAATTGAGGCGCAACGTGGGGTCCATGCAGTCTACGTGTTTGCTCATGCCCGCCGGGGCCGGAGTGAACCCAAGCCCGTGAACAAGATGAACAACACGGCGTGGAGATCCGCGCGTGAGCGGGCGGCGGAAGCCTGGACGAAGCGCTACGACGAAACGGCGTCGATCGGGTTTCAGCATGTGCGGGTGCACGATCTGAAGCACACTTTCGGACGTCGACTGCGTGCGGCAGGCGTGAGCTTTGAGGATCGCCAGGACTTGCTCGGTCACCGAAGTGGTCGCATCACGACGCACTACTCTCAGGCGGAATTGACGAATTTGATTGAGGCCGCAGAGCGTGTGTGCAGCACAGAGTCCCGCAAAACTCCCGCAACAACCTGGCTTCGGCGCAAGGACGTTGGCGAAAGCAGCGCTAAGCGGTTGATAGTAGCGAAGTAGATTGGCGCGCCCGGACGGATTCGAACCGCCGACCACCTGGTTCGAAGCCAGGTGCTCTATCCAGCTGAGCTACGGGCGCTTGGTGGGCGCCGATTGTAGGCGCTCAGCCATTCCGCGGGCATATTTTCGCCAGAATTACGTACTTTGTGCCCCTGCGGTACCATCCCAACTATGGATCCGCTAGCCGCAAGCCGCCTGATTGGCGAGCACCTCGTGTGCCTGCCCATTGAGTCCCTGCCGGTCGCCCATTGCGCCGGTGCCGTCTTGCGAGAGAACGTCTACGCGGAGCGCGACCAGCCGCCCTTTGATCGCGTGTCGATGGATGGCATCGCGCTCGCTTCGATCGCAAAGCAGCGGCGCCTTCGCGTCCAGGCGACGCAGGCGGCCGGCGATCCGCCGCTCACGCTCAGCTCGCCGGAGCATTGCATCGAGATCATGACCGGGGCCGTGTTGCCGGCCGGTTGCGACTGCGTCGTGCCAGTCGAGAAGATCACCGTGACCGGGGGCGTGGCCGAGCTTGAATCACTGTCGCTGGCGTCGCCCTGGAAAAACGTGCACCGCCGGGCGAGCGATCAGCGTCAGGGTGCGCTGCTGCTGGCCACGGGCACAGTGCTGCACGCGCCGGAAATCGCCGTGGCGGCCTCCGCGGGGATGGCGCGTCTGCGGGTGAGTGCGCAGCCTTCGATCATGGTCATCTCGACGGGCAGTGAGCTGGTGGAGCCGGGCGAGCCCATCGCGCCGCATCAGATCCGCCGTTCCAACGCCTACGCCGTGGCGGCAGCGCTGCGCGAGCGCGGCTTTCAGCGGGTTGCTGAAGATCATATCAACGATGATGCCGCGCAGCTGCGTGAACGCCTGGCACGGCAACTGCGCACCCATGAAGTGCTGGTGCTTTCTGGCGGTGTGTCGATGGGTAAATTTGATCTGGTGCCGCAGGTCATGCAGGAGCTGGGAGTGCAGTGCGTGCTGCACGGCATCGAGCAGCGGCCGGGGCGGCCGATGTGGTTCGGCACCACGAGCGAAGGCCGGGCGGTATTTGCCTTGCCAGGCAATCCGGTTTCAACGCTGGTGTGCCTGTCGCGTTATGTACTACCCGCGCTGTATGCGGCCATGGGTGTGCGCACGGAAAGCTCGGAGCGCATTGCGCTGGCCACGGCACTCGACTGGCAGCCGGCGTTGACGGGTTTCATGCCGGTCAAGGTGACGCATGATGACTGGGGGCGACCCTGGGCCACGCCCTGCCCCACCAATGGTTCGGGCGATTTCACGGCTTTGGCGCTGACCGACGGCTTCGTGGAGCTGCCACCCGGCCCGGCGAATCTGCCCAAGGGCTTCCTCACCCGACTGTATCGCTGGTAGGCGCTGGTGCTGGTAGCCTAGCGACATGGATACTTCCGCTTCCGCCAGGCTCGCCGCACTGCAACCGCGTCGCCCACGCGACACGCTCGGGCGACCGCTGCGCGATCTGCGCATCTCGGTCACCGATCGCTGCAATTTCCGCTGCCCCTATTGCATGCCGCGCGAGCGCTTTCATGAGCATTATCGTTTCCTGAAAACCGCCGAGCGCCTGAGTTTCGAGGAAATCGTGCGGCTCACGCGCCTGTTCCTGCAGTTGGGGGTACGCAAGCTGCGCATCACCGGCGGCGAGCCACTGCTGCGCGCCGGCCTCTCTGATCTGATCGGCGATCTGACCACACTGCCCGGCGTCGAAGACATTGCACTCACCACCAACGGCGTCTTGCTGGCGCAGCACGCTGCGGAGCTGCGCGCCGCCGGTCTGCGGCGCGTCACCGTCAGTCTAGACAGTCTTGACCCGGCCGTGTTCGCGCGCATGGCCGGGGATCTGGGCAACCCTGAAGAAGTGCTGGCCGGCATCGGCGCTGCACAGCGCGCCGGTCTGGCGCCGATCAAGGTCAACGCGGTCGTGCAGCGCGGCGTCAACGATCACACCGTGCTGCCCCTGATCGAGCATTTTCGCGGCAGCGGCATTGTCGTACGCCTGATCGAATACATGGATGTCGGCACCCGCAATGACTGGCAGGCGACGCAGGTCGTGCCGTCACGCGACCTGCTGGCGCAGATCAGTGCGCGCTGGCCGCTCGAGGCGCGCGCGCGCCAATATGTGGGCGAGGTCGCGGAGCGCTATGAGTTTGCCGACGGCCAGGGCGAAGTGGGCTTCATCTCATCGGTGTCGCAGCCTTTCTGTGGCGATTGCTCGCGCGCACGGTTGTCATCCGATGGTGTGCTCTACACCTGCCTGTTCGCCACACAGGGTCTGGACCTGCGGGCGCCACTGCGCGCCGGCGCCAGCGATGCGGAAATGCTCGAAACGATTCGCGCCTGCTGGGAGCGGCGTGACGATCGCTACAGCGAGCTGCGTGGCAGCGCCGGCCAGCAGCCTGCGGCGCGCGTTGAAATGAATCATGTCGGCGGCTAGCGCTTGAAGATGGCCGCCAGACGCAGCAATTCCGGCCTTACGCATCTGACGGCAACGCGCCGCCCCACCATGGTGAACGTGGGCGCCAAGGCGGTAAGTCATCGTATTGCCGAGGCGGAAGCGCGTTTGCGCCTGCCCGCGGCCGTGGCGCGCGCGCTGCGCGCCACCGGCCATCGCACCCACAAGGGCCCGGTGTTCGATACCGCCATCGTTGCCGGCGTCATGGCGGTCAAGCGCACGCACGAGCTCATTCCCTTCTGTCATCCGCTGCCGATCGACAATTGTCGCATTGATATTGCCAGCGGCGCGCGCGGCGAGATACGCATCCGCTGCCGCGTCGAGACGCATCACAAGACCGGCGTCGAAATGGAAGCGCTGACTGGCGCCAGTATCGCGGCGCTCACGATCTACGACATGTGCAAGGCGCTCTCGCATGAGATCCGCATTGTCGAGGTGCGCCTGCTGCACAAATCCGGCGGCCGCCGCCAGCTCGGCCGGGCAGCGCGCCAGAGTGCGCCATGAGCGCGCCGCTGTTTGGACTGGTGCTGACCGGCGGGCACAGCAAGCGCATGCAGCGCGACAAGGCCACGCTTGAATACGCAGGACTTTCGCAGCTGGCGCGGGCGGTAGCGCTGCTCGAGCCGCTGGTCGAGCGCTGCTTCGTCTCGACCCGACCTGATCAGCAGAGCGATGCGCAGCGCACGGCCTACCCGTGCATTGTCGATCAGTTGCCGGGCATCGGGCCGATCGGCGGTATTCATGCGGCGCTCCATGCGCACCCACATGCCGCCTGGCTGGTACTGGCCTGCGACCTGCCCTTCCTGGATGCCGCCACACTCCAGCAACTCATCGCCGCGCGTGAACCGCAACGCGTGGCCACGGCCTTTCGCAGCAGCTTTGATGGCAAGCCTGAACCGCTGTGCGCCATCTACGAACCAGCCAGCAGCGCCGCCATCGACGCGTGGATCGCCAGCGGCAATCGCTGCCCGCGCTCCTTCCTCGCCCAGGGCGAGGCCATGCTGCTGACGCTGCACAATCCACGCGCCCTGGACAATGTGAATACCGCGCTGGAATACCAGCAGGCGCGGGACCTCGTCGCTGGCGGCACTTCAGCGACGAGCGCCGGAACCTCAGCCATCGGCGCCAGCCGGCCCGCGCCGCGCCGCCTGCAGGTGCAGTATTTCGCCATCCTGCGGGAACAGGCGGGGCGCAGCGAGGAAACGCTCGACAGCAGCGCGCCCGATGCTCAGGGCTTGTACGAAGAACTGCGCGGCTCGCGCCAACTGCGATTGCGCCCGGAACAACTGCGAGTGGCAATCAATGATCAGTTTGCGGAGTGGTCGCAAACCCTCAACGCGGGTGATCGCATCGCCTTTCTGCCGCCGGTGGCGGGCGGATGAGCACCTTTCGACTTGAGTCGGCGGCCTTCGATGCGGACGCCCTGCGCAATGAACTCAAGGACCACGGTTGCGGCGGCTATGTGTGCTTTGAAGGTTGGGTGCGCGATCACAACGAGGGTCGGCAGGTCACCCGCCTTGAATATGAAGCCTTCGCACCCCTGGCCCTGAGCGAAGGAGAAAAAATCATTGCCGAGGCGCGGGTACGCTTCGGCGTGCAGCGGGCACTGTGCGTGCACCGCACCGGCGCGCTGGACTTAAGCGAGATTGCGGTCTGGGTAGGCGTGGCTGCGCCGCACCGCGACGAGGCCTTTCGCGCCTGTCGCTATATCATCGATGAGATCAAGCACCGCCTGCCGATCTGGAAGAAGGAATATTACGCCAGCGGCGATTCGGGCTGGGTCAATTGCGAACGTTGTGCGCAGACTCCGCACGCCCATGGCCACGACCATGACCATGACCATGCTGTCGGGGCTGCTCTCGACTGACCACTCGGGCCGTCGAGCTGAAACTCCACAAGTGCGCGAGCACTGGCAGCAACAACGCCACACCGCAGACCTCATGAACCAGACGCAGCACCGCTTGCGCGCCCTCGCCGCTGACGAAGAACTGCAGGCACCCGGCGATCGCCAGCACGCCTATCAGCGTTGACAGCACCCAGCCACTGGCGCGGCGCGCGCGCCGGCGGTTGCCATCGGAGCTGTGCAGGGCTGCGAACCAGCCGAGCACGAACAGCGCCAACATCGCCACGACACCATGCACCAGCATTAGCGGCGCTTCCAGAGGATGGCGCACCAGTCCGAACTCCCCCGGTCGCGCAGCAAAATAGTGCAGCAGCAACCAGGCCACGCCTGAGAGCCAGAGCACACTGAACACCAGGTGCACGCTGGCGCGCAGTTGCGCCGACAAACGACTGCTCTGGACGCGACGATTCACGACGCTGCCTGCGCGGAAGCCTGCAACGCGACCTGCCAGAGCGCCGCGAGATAACGGATGCCCGCCGTGACATGTTCACAGGACAAGGTCGCCCCCGCGATGTTCTTGATATCGATGCCGGCCTGCAACCTGGTGGTCGGCGCGCGCCGCTGCGCAAACTGCCGCAGCCAATTGGCATTGCGTATCTCGCCGCCGTGACTTTCCCGGTAGGCCATGACTTCGGGTGCGCGCAGCGTGCCGTCGTCATCGATGCCGAGCGCGTAGTCGATAAAATCCTCTTTGCCCACGACCTCGTCACTGAAGAAGTAACCCAGGGCTCCGCCACCACCGAACACTCGCCATACCTGCAATCGGCCACGCGGCGGCTGCGCGCCGGCCAGCTGCGCCAGGCTCTGCCGTTGCGTAGCGGTCAGACGCAGCGTCAGCGGCTCGAACCGCAGGGCCTCGGGGAAAATCGCGCGCTGCGCCTGCTCCACCGAGAGGTACTGCGCCGCCACGACGATCGGCGCCTGCACGGCGCACAGCGCGGCGCATCCGCCAGCAAGCACTCTTATTCGTCGGGCACTCATCTCAATCCTGCCTGCGCATCAGAATTCATAACCTAGTCCGAGGTCAATTCGATCGCCGTCTTCCGGAGTAGCCAGATCCACGTAGTCTGCCTTGACGATCACACCGGGCGCCAGCTCCAGTTGCACGCCGGCAGTGATGGCGCGGCGCGTCGGCAGCGCCGGCGGCGCCAGCCCGGAAGCGAGCGTCGAGTAGGACGCAGCCGTGTTGAAACGCTCATAACGCACGAAAGGCGTGAGCGGCCAGCGGTGCTGACGCCAGCCACGCCAGGCCGCCTCGCCATACCAGCCGTAGAAATTTTCTGGAATCAGCGTGGGCATGCCCACCAAACCTGCATTCACGGCGGCGGTATTCGAGATATGGCCGTGCGCATAGAGCGCGGCGAGATCCCAATGGCCAGGTTGCCAGCGCGCATGCGCTTCCCAAAGAGTCACGCGATTGTTATCGAGTCCGGGCTGGCGCTGGCCGGCGCCGCCGGTGAATACCGAGGCGCCCACCCGCAGGCCCGGGCGACCGAGGTAGTCAGCCGCCAGGTAGGTGGACAGTTCGGCTGCGCGCGCCAGCGCGAGTTCCTGATGAATAGAGCCCAACGGTGAATCCGCGCCGTCCGTCGAGCTCGCGTCCCAGCGCGAGAGATCAAAGCCGGTGGTCAGGCCCGCATCCCAGCGCAGTCCGCCACGCGTATTGCCCTGCAGTCCGACGCCGCCCTCGCGCCAGGTGGTGGGTATGATCGCGGTCTCAACGAAATTGCGGAACACACCGTAGTAACGGGTGGGCTCGTGGTTTTCGTTGAGCAGGCCGCTGGGGATCAGAAACAGGCCCATTTTTGCGCGCAGCGAGCGACCCAGCTCGTGCTCGATGTAGGCCTGTTCGATTGCGACTTCACCCGGATCACCGGCGGAGGAGACGGCGTGCTCGATCTCCAGCTCGCTCTGCAGGCGCGTGCGCTCACTGAACCTATAGCCTAGGCCCACGACGAAGCGCGACAGATCGAAGCGCGCCTCAGCCGGGTCGCTGGTCGGCCGTGTGTAGTTCAGCTCGCCATAGCCAAACCAGGACTGCGCGGAGCGCGCTGTGGGTTCCGGGGTCGCTGCAGGTTCCGGGCTCGCGACCGGCTCCGGAACCGGGGCAGGAGTGTTCCGAAGCGTGGCGAGCTCGCTCTTCAGTGCCTGCAGTTCCGACTCGAGGGCTGCCACGCGCGCTTCGAGGCCAGCGGTATTTTCCGCAGCGCCGGCGGGGGCAAATATTACCAGTGAAATCAGAACCAAAGCGGCAATTCCAGGAACTACAGTAAGGCGCATCTCAGCAACCGCTCCAGTACATAGTAGTACTCATTGTCAATGAGAATGATTCTCACTAAGATCTACGTATGAGTCAAGCCGGCTTCAAGATTGCCCGACTCAGACCCGTTATGGGGTGCCTGGCCGCGGTGGATTGCACCGCGCCAACGCGCCGCATCGCTGAAACCGCCCTGAATGCGGCATTTGGTGCGCTAGCGCAGGTGGATCGCCTCCTGCACCCGACACGGGCAGGGAGCGAGCTCGCCGCGCTCAACCAGGCCGGCGAAGGCGAGCAAATCAACGTACACCCCTGGACGGTGGCGACGCTACGCCTGTCGCAGCGGCTTTGGCGGCTGTCTTCCGGCATGTTCGAGCCTGCCCTGCCCGGCGCGGGTTCAGTCATAGATTTTCAGATATTGACCCCGGCGACGGTGTTGATCATCAAACCAGCGCAGCTGGATCTGGGCGGCATCGCCAAGGGCTTTGCGGTCGATCGCGCCATTCAGGCCCTGAAGGCACACGGTGCCCATTGTGGCCAGGTCAATGCCGGTGGCGACCTGCGTGTTTTCGGCACCCAGGGCTGGCCGATCCGTCTGCGATTCGCCCGCGAGTGGCGTCGTGAAATCACCCTGCACAATATCGCGTTGGCGGTCAGCGACCCGGAGGCGTTGGCAACGCCGAGTGAGCACCGGGGCTATTACACGCCACCGTTGGCGCAGCACGTGCCTGAACCCCGGGGGCTCGCGGTGCTCGCGCGCAACGCGGCGCTGGCCGACGGCATGACCAAAGTAAGCATGCTGGCGCCACCACACTGCCGCGCTGCGCTGCTACGACGGGTGCGGGCGCGCCTGGCTGACGAGAGCATGAGCGGATAGTACGGATTGGCAGCGACTGCGATCAGGGACGCAGCGTTCGCCCATGCAGTGCATCCCACGCCGCCAACGCCGGCTTGGCGGAAAAGTCACTGTTGCATAAGCCCAGATGGGTAAACAGCGGCAGATTGACTGGCAGCGGTGGCGGGTACAGCGAGATATCGATGTCAGCGAATTCGAGCTGCAATAAGCCCTGTGCCTGCACGCTGTCGAGCAGGTCGGCGTGCCGCGTGATGTAGCGCGCCTGTATGGCGGGCGATGACATCACACTGCCGACGTTGGCACTGGTCCAGCCACCCTCCACGACCCAGACGGGTCGCGATTGGCCGCTCGCCAGACGCGTGTAATAGTCGACAGGAATATCTTCAGGTTGCGTATAGCGAAAATACGGATAGGACGAGTAACCGAGCATCTGCGAAAACGCGAAGTCATTCAGATCGGGGGCGATACCGAGAAAATTGCCGCCAGGACTCAGTCCACCCCACGCGGTTTCAACCTGCACGCTGATGAATGGCCTGGCGCTGCTGCCGGCGGCCGCCAGATCGACTGCCGCAGCGTTGGCCGCCTGCACCACCGCGCCGTACAGCACGCCGGGCGCCGCCAGGCGAATCAGATTGGTCTCGGCCGCAAGCCCGAGATAGGCCGGATTGAGCCTGCTGGCCACTGCCAGCACGTAGTCACGGTAGACCTGTTGGACTGCGGGCTCGGCGAGACTGCGACCCAGGGCGCGCAGTTGCGGTGCCTCTTCTGCACGCGACAGGCCATCGGTGAGATCAGCCATGAACGCCAGCGTCAGGCCCTTGCCGCGCAGGTAGTTAACCAGCTGCACCTTGTCGCGATCGAGAATGGCATTGGCGCTCATGCCACCGAGCAGATCAGTCCAGGGTAATTCTTCGTGAATGATCGCGAGCTCGGCGCGCTGGCTCCACAGATCGATGCCTTGTAGCACAGCTTGAGTCGTTGGTATGGGTGGCAGTGGTGAACAGCCCAATTTCCAGCGACGCGTCACTGGCATCGGCGTTGGCGTTGGCGTTGGCGTTGCGGCGCTGTCGCCCCCGCCGCAGGCACTGAGCACCAGTGCCAGCGGTGCTGCCGCCAGCGCTTGCAGCGCCTTGCGTCGCGTGCGGATTTTCAGGGCCGCACCTGGCCCGCGCCACGCACGACATATTTGTAACTGGTGAGCTGTTCAACACCCACCGGACCACGGGCGTGGAAGCGGTCGGTGGAAATGCCGATCTCGGCGCCCATGCCAAACTCAGCGCCATCGGCGAACTGCGTTGAGGCATTGTGCAGCACGATGGCGCTGTCGACGCGCGTCAGGAAATGCTCCGCTGTCACAGCATTGGCCGTGACGATGGCATCGGTGTGCGCCGAACCGTACTGCGCAATGTGCGCGATCGCCGCATCGACGCCATCGACCACGCGCACCGCGATGATGGCGTCGAGATACTCCGTATACCAATCCTGCTCGCTGGCCGCGATCACGCGTGCGTCAATTTTCTGCACTGCTTCATCGCCGCGCACTTCGCAGCCTGCCTCTAGCAGCGCATCAACCAGCGACTGCAGCAGCGCCGGTGCGGCACGATCAACCAGCAGCGTCTCGGCGGCGCCGCAGATGCCAGTGCGCCGCATCTTGGCGTTGAGCACGATCGCGCGCGCCATGAGCGGATCGGCATCGCGATCGACGTACACGTGGCAGTTGCCTTCCAGATGAGCAATCACCGGCACGCGTGCCTCGGCCTGCACGCGCGCCACCAGGCTCTTGCCGCCACGCGGCACCAGTACGTCGAGGTAGTCATTCATGCCGGCGAGCATTTCACCTACGGCAGCGCGATCGACAGTGGGCACCAGCTGTATGGCGGCAGCGGGCAATCCGGCAGCGTGCAGGCCTTCGAGCAGGCAGGCGTGAATCGCGGCGCTCGAGAGCCGGCTCTCGGAACCGCTACGCAGGATGACCGGGTTGCCCGATTTCAGGCACAGCGCGCCGGCGTCGGCGGTCACGTTCGGGCGGCTCTCGTAGATGATGCCGATGACGCCGAGCGGCACGCGCACCCGCTGAATGTGCAGACCGTTAGGCCGCGTCCACTCGCTCATCACAGTGCCAATGGGGTCAGCCAGTTTCGCTATGTCATCAACGCCGTTCGCCATCGCGGCGACGCGCGCGGCATCGAGCCTGAGCCGGTCAAGCATGGCGGCGCCCAGGCCGGCGCCACGCGCCGCCTGCATATCCTGCTCGTTGGCGCCGAGTATCTGCGCACTGCGCGCTCGCATGGCCGCGGCGGCGGCGGTCAGGGCGCGATTCTTGGTGGCCGTGGCGGCGAGCGCCAGCGGCGCGAGCGCCGCGACCGCGGCCTGGCCGAGCTTCTGCATCAGCGCGTGAATCTCGGCATGGGTGCTGGCCGCGGTGCTGGCTGTCATGTGGCAGGCTCCTGACGCATCATCACCAGATCATCACGATGAATGAGCTCTTCGCGACCGCGAAAGCCCAGCAGCATTTCAATGTCGGCGCTGCGTTTACCAAGAATGCGCGCCGTGTCGGCATCTCCGTAAGCGATAAGGCCGCGCGCCACCTCGATGCCATCGTCCGCCAGCACACTCACGGTGTCGCCCGATTCGAAGCGCCCGCTCGCCCTGGTCACGCCGGCCGGCAGCAGGCTCTTGCCGGCGCGCAGGGCGCGCAGCGCGCCGGCATCGATGTGAATGGCGCCGACCGGGCGCAGGGTACCGGCAATCCACTGCTTGCGGGCCGCCACCGGCGAAGCCGCCGGCAGGAACCAGGTGCAGCGCGCGCCGCTGGCAATGCGCCTGAGCGGATGGCGACGCGCACCGGCAGCGATGCACATGTGGCAGCCGGCGCCCACCGCAATGCGCGCGGCCGCAATCTTGGTCGCCATGCCGCCCGAACCAACAGCTGAGGCTGAAGTACCGGCCATGGCTTCGATCTGCGGCGTGATCTGCCGCACGCTGCCAATAAACTTCGCTGCGGGCTCGAGGTTCGGATCAGCGGTATAGAGCCCATCGACATCGGAGAGCAACACCAGGCAATCGGCGCTGGTCATCTGCGCAACGCGCGCCGCCAGGCGATCGTTATCGCCATAGCGAATCTCGGCAGTCGCGACCGTGTCGTTTTCATTGATCACCGGGATAGCGCCCAGCCGCAGCAGCGCTTCGAGCGTGGCACGCGCGTTCAGATAGCGGGTGCGCTGCTCGCTGTCTTCCAGGGTAAGCAGCACCTGTGCCACCGTGACCTGGTGTGCCTCGAGCAGCTCCTTGTAGGCATGGGCGAGACGGATCTGGCCAACTGCAGCAGCGGCCTGACTCTCCTCCAGCCGCAGCGTGCCGGACGCCAGACCCAGATGGCGGCGCCCCAGCGCGATCGCGCCCGAGGAGACCAGTATCAGCTGCGCGCCGCCCCGGCGCAGGCGCATCAGGTCTTCAATCAGGGTTTCCAGCCAGGTGCGATTGAGCCTGCCGGTGCGGGCATCGACCAGCAACGCCGAACCGACCTTGACAACCACGCGCCGCGCCGTGGCCAGCGGCCCGCGTGCTCCGTCGGGCGGCGCACGGCGCGCCGCCTTGCCGATCGCTCTGCCGGTTGGCTCGCTGGTTGTCTTGCGGGCAGTCATTTGAAATAGTGGATTGTACGTACCATTGGCGCCAGATCTTAAGTGTACCTACGAAGCCACCCGAGCGGCAGCAGTGGTTATAATGTGCGGACGCGTGGCTGCACACCGCGCCTTTATTGTCTAGTGGAGGCGGATGATGTCCCAGGGAACCCAGACGGCCACGACCCCAGCGAACTACGACGACCGCGTGGTCCGGCAGTTCGCCCTGATGACCATCGTCTGGGGCATTGTCGGTATGAGCGTCGGCGCGCTGCTGGCCGCGCAGCTGATCTGGCCGGCCCTCAACTTCGATATTCCGTGGCTGAGCTACGGCCGGCTGCGCCCCCTGCACACCAACGCGGTGATCTTTGCCTTCGGCGGCTCGGCGCTGTTCGCGACTTCGTACTACATCGTGCAGCGCACCTGCCACACACGCCTGTTCCTGCCGAAGCTGGCGGAGTTCACCTTCTGGGGCTGGCAACTCATCATCGTGCTGGCAGCCATCACCCTGCCGCTGGGGATCACCAGCGGCAAGGAATACGCCGAGCTCGAATGGCCAATCGACATCCTGATCGCCATCGTCTGGGTCAGCTACGCAGTGGTCTTCCTCGGCACACTGGCCATACGGCGCGTCAAGCATATCTATGTCGCCAACTGGTTCTTCGCCGCCTTCATCATCACCGTGGCGGTGCTGCACATCGTCAACAGCGCCGAGATTCCGGTCTCGATGACCAAGTCCTACTCGGTCTATGCCGGCACGGTCGATGCGATGGTGCAATGGTGGTACGGTCACAACGCGGTGGGCTTCTTTCTCACCGCCGGCTTCCTGGGCATGATGTACTACTTCGTGCCCAAGCAGGTCGGCCGGCCGGTGTATTCCTACCGCCTCTCGGTGGTGCACTTCTGGTCGCTGATTTCCATCTATATGTGGGCCGGCCCACACCACCTGCACTACACCACGCTTCCCGACTGGGCGCAGTCGCTCGGCATGGTGTTCTCGCTGATGCTGCTGGCGCCCTCCTGGGGCGGCATGATCAACGGCATCATGACCCTCTCGGGCGCCTGGCATAAGCTGCGTACCGATCCGATCCTGAAATTCATGATCGTCTCGCTGTCGTTCTACGGCATGTCGACCTTCGAGGGGCCGATGATGTCGATCAAGACGGTCAACGCACTCTCGCATTACACCGACTGGACCATCGGCCACGTGCACTCGGGCGCGCTCGGCTGGGTGGCCATGGTGTCGGTCGGCTGCCTCTACGCATTGATCCCGCGCCTCTATGGCCGCACCACCATGTGGAGCATACGGCTCATCGACTGGCACTTCTGGACCACGACGATCGGTATCGTGCTGTACATCGCCGCGATGTGGATCGCGGGCGTAATGCAGGGCCTGATGTGGCGCGCCACCAATCCGGACGGCACACTCACCTATACCTTCGTGGAAGCGTTGCAGGCGACGCATCCGTTCTACATCGTGCGCCTGATTGGCGGACTGATGGTGCTGAGTGGCATGTTCCTGATGGTCTACAACGTCCGACGCACGCTGGCTGAGCGCGCCACCAACATCGATACACGGGTCATGGCGCCGGCCTGACAGCGGCCAGCCAGGGAGTAAGCACTGACATGAAGCACGACCTCATAGAAAAACGCACCGGCTTGCTGGCCGTGCTGATCGCGCTGGTCATCAGCGTCGGTGGCCTGGTGGAGATCGTCCCCCTGTATCTGTCCGGGCAGGTGACCAAACCCTCCCCTGGCGTGCATCCGCTCGGCGCACTGGAACTCGAGGGCCGCGACATCTACGTGCGTGAGGGCTGCTACAACTGTCATTCACAGATGATCCGGCCGCTGCGCGGCGAGACCGAACGCTACGGTCACTATTCCATGGCCGGCGAGTCGGTCTACGACCATCCGTTTCAGTTTGGTTCCAAGCGCACCGGCCCGGATCTGGCGCGCGTGGGCGGACGCTATTCCGACGAATGGCATCGCATTCACCTGAACAATCCGCGCGATGTCGTGCCCGAATCGAACATGCCCGGCTTTCCCTGGCTGGCGACCCACACCATTGACGCCAGCATGACGCCAAAGAAGATGCGGGCCCTGCGCCACGTCGGCGTGCCCTATACCGACGCGCAGATCGCCAGCGCGGGCAGCGTGGTGGCCGGACAGAGCGAGCAGGCCGCGCTGATCGCCTTCCTGCAGGGCCTGGGCACCAACACCCAGGCATGGCAGTGAGCGCGCGGCCATGAACACCTGGTCCGGAACCTTGAGTGGCGTCTTCACCGCGGTGCTGATCCTGCTTTTCACAGGTCTGGTGGCCTGGGCCTGGAGCAGCAAGCGCCGCGCGAGCTTCGACGCCACGGCACGCCTGCCGCTTGAAGAAGATGCCGAGGTCAACGCCCACGCTAACAGGGAGCGACGCCCGTGAGTCCAGGGTTAAGTGCATTCATCATTGTCCTCACGACGCTCAATGTCGTGGGCGCCGTGTGGCTCATGCTGGCGATGCGCAAGCGCAGTGGCAGCGAGCCGGGCCCGGGTGCCGACACCACGGGCCACGTCTGGGACGGGGATCTGGCTGAGTACAACAATCCACTGCCGCGCTGGTGGTTGTGGATGTTCTACATTTCGGTGGCTTTTGCCGTGGGCTATCTCATCCTGTACCCGGGCTTCGGCAGCTATGCCGGCCGGCTGGGCTGGACCTCCGCCAACCAGCATGCCGAACTGCAACGCAACGCCGAAGCACAGGCGCAGCAGATCTTCGCGCGCTTCAAGGGCAAGAGCATCGAGGAGCTGCGCGGCGATCCGCAGGCGCATGCCATCGGTCGCAATCTGTTCGCCAACAACTGTGCGCTCTGCCATGGGGCCGATGGACACGGCAACGTCGGCTTTCCCAACCTCGTCGATAAAGACTGGCTCTACGGCAACTCAGCCGAACAGGTCGAGACCACCATTACCGGCGGCCGTGCCGGCGTCATGATCCCCTGGCAGCAGGTGCTCGGCAACGACGGCGTCGAGAACGTACTGGCCTACGTGTTGTCGCTGTCGGGGCGTAAACTGCCGGCCGGCGATGCGGCCGCGGGCCAGGCGCTGTACGCGACCACCTGTCTTGCCTGCCATGGCGCCGATGGCAAGGGCAACGTGGCAATCGGGGCTCCAAACCTGACTGACCAGATCTGGCTGTACGGTGGTTCCGTGGACGCGGTGCGCGCCTCAATCGCCAAGGGCCGGCAGGGACAGATGCCCGCGCAGGGCGAGCGCCTGGGCGCGGAGCGCGTGCGCCTGCTGGCGGCCTACGTGTTGTCGCTGGGCGATGAGCACCTATCCCAGTGAACTGACACGCCGCGCGCGCGCCATCGGCGCCGTGGTCTGGGCTTCGTTCCTCGCGGCCAGCGTGGGCACCATGTTCTTCTTTGCGTTCGTCGCCCCGGATGATCTGCTGGGCAGCATTCCCGCCGGCGATCATCTCGATCGCATCGGCGTCTATACACTGGGATTTTTCGGCCTGTGGGCCCTGAGCGCACTGGCCAGCGCGCTCACCCTCTACATACACGGACAATCAACACCGCGGCCGGATGCCGGAGCGCAATCGTGAGCGGCGCCAATCCGCCAACCGCCGCTGCCAGCGGCGATTCCTACTATGAGCCGCATCATAAGATCTATCCACGCGAGGTGCAGGGTCGCTTTGCCCGGCTGCGCACGCTCGCGGTGTTCGTGCTGCTGGGTATCTACTATCTGCTGCCGTGGCTCGAGCTGCATGGCCGGCAGGCGGTGCTGTTCGACCTGCGCGAGCGCAAGTTCTATATTCTATCGCTGGTGATGTGGCCGCAGGATTTCATCTTCCTGACCTGGCTGCTTATCATCGCCGCCCTGACACTGTTTTTTTTCACCGCCCTGGCCGGGCGCCTGTGGTGCGGCTTTGCCTGCCCACAGACCGTGTGGACCGAAGCGTACCTGTGGATGGAGCGCATCACCGAAGGCACGCGCAGCGTGCGCATGAAACTGGATGCGGCGCCATGGAGCCTGCATAAACTGGCGCGCAAGGGCTCCAAACAGCTCCTGTGGGTGGGCTTCTCGCTGTGGACCGGCTTCACCTTCGTGGGCTTCTTTTCGCCGATCCGCGAACTGTTCGCCAACGCCGCAACCCTGAATCTTGGCCCGTGGGAAACCTTCTGGGCGTTTTTCTACGGCTTTGCGACCTACGGCAACGCCGGTCTGCTGCGCGAGCAGGTCTGCAAGTACATGTGTCCCTACGCGCGCTTCCAGAGCGCGATGTTCGACAAGGACACGCTCATCGTCACCTATGACGCCGAGCGCGGCGAGCCCCGCGGCGCGCGCAAGCGCGAGACAGTGCGCGGCAGCAGCGGCCTCGGTGATTGCATCGACTGTACCTGGTGCGTGCAGGTCTGCCCGACCGGGATCGACATCCGCAAGGGGCTGCAGTACGAGTGCATTGCCTGTGCGGCATGCATCGATGCCTGCGACAACGTGATGGATCGGGTCGGCGCGCCGCGCGGACTCATCCGCCACACCACCCAGCACGCGCTCGATCATCGCACCACGCATGTGGTGCGCCCGCGGGTGCTGGTCTACGGGGCCCTGCTCACCGTGCTGGTGGCGGGCTTTGTTGTGGCCCTGACGCTGCGCACACCGCTGGGCCTGGATGTGATCCGTGATCGCAACAGCCTGTTTCGCGTGCTCGATGATGGCCAGGTGGAAAACGTCTACACGCTCAAGATTCTCAACAAGACCGAGCGCGAGCGTCACTTCGATATCAGCGTGAGTGGCGCGGGAGCACTGACGCTGGACCCGCCCAACCTCAGTTACGATGTCGGCGCCGGTGAGGTGTACCCTGTGGTGGTTCGGGTACGCCGCGCGGCATTTGATCCGGCCGGCTCGGAGAGCATCCGTTTCAAGGTCACGGCCAGCGACGATCCGCAGGTCAGCGCCTCACACGAGGCGCGCTTCCTGACCCCTGAAGGGCCGGAACAGCAGGGACACGAGCATGAATCCAGGCACTGAAACCCACACCAGGACCGCCGGCTGGAATCCCGTGCTGTGGCTGGTGATCGCCCTGCCCGCACTGGCGGTGGTGGCGAGTTTCTGGAGCCTGGCGCTGGCGCTCAGCCGCGGCGATCGCGAACTGCCCGCGAGTTATCACTGGGAAGGCGGTGGGCTCGCGGCCGACGATGCGCGCCTCCGACGCGCCGCAGCGCTCGGGTTGCGGGCCGAGCTGCGCGTCGACGCCGCTACGCAGCGCTGCAGCGTGAGCCTGTTGGGTGCGGCCCCGGCAGCCCTGCGCCTCGACCTGACCCATCCCACGACCCAGGGGAGCGATCGGCACGTGCTGCTGCAGGGTTCGGGCGGCCACTATGGCGCAGCCTGTGCAGCGCTCCCGGGCGCGCACTGGTGGGTACAACTGAGCGATGCCAGCGGCAGCTGGTTGCTGCGCGCGCGCACCAGCGGCGCGCTGCAGACGCCGCTCACGCTCAAGGCCGGATCACCGTGAGGCAGCAGGCCGCCGCCCATCTGCACTGGCAGAGCGCACGCGGCCTCGAACAGGCCGAGTTCTTCGCCGAGGGGATGCACTGTGCCAATTGCGCACAGTCGATCCGTACACATGTGGGGGCCTTGCCGGGCGTGCAGCACGTCGAGGTCAACCTGACGACCGCACGTGTCAATGTGGCGTGGAACCCGGCCACGCAGCGCTTGAGCGCGCTGCTCGAGGAAGTGCAGCGCCTGGGGTTCAAGCCCGTGCCGCTCACCGGCGCCGCCGCCGATACAGCGCGCAAGGCGGAACGTCGCGCCATGCTCAAGCGCATCGGCCTCAGTGGCCTCGTCGCCATGCAGATGTCGATGTACACGGTGGGCCTGTACGCCGGCGCGATCAGCGGTATCGAGCCGTGGCTTGCGCGCCTGCTGCGCGTCACCAGCATGCTGCTGGCGGTGCCGGTGCTGTTCTACTCCGGTTCCCCATTTCTCAAGGGGGCCTGGCATGACCTGCGCCGGCGCAGCCTCGGCATGGACGTGCCGGTCGCCGCCGCGTTGCTGCTCGCCTTTGGCGCCAGCGTCTTCAACACCTTTCGCGACAGCGGCCAGGTGTACTTCGACTCGGTGGCGATGTTTGTCTTTTTCCTCCTGGTTGGCCGCTTTGTCGAAATGAACGTGCGGCGCGGCAGCCTGGATGCCGGCGAGGCGCTGGTGCGCAGCCTGCCGGCCCGGGTTACGCGCCTGCTGGCGGCTGGCGGCAGTGAGCGCGTGGCGCTCGATCAGGTGGCCGCGGGAGATCGGCTGCTGGTGGCGCAGGGCGCCGTGGTGCCGGTCGACGGCGTACTGGCTGCGGAGTCGGCACTCATCGACGAGTCGCTGATCACGGGGGAATCGGTGCCCGTGACGCGCGCGCCCGGTGCTTCCCTGCCCGGCGGCGCCATCAATCTCGGTGCGCCCTGCACCCTGATTGCCAGTCACAGCGCGCGCGACTCGACGCTGGCGACCATGGTGGCACTGATTGAACGCGCACAGTCTGAACGGCCGCCGCAGGCGCTGGCGGCCGATCGGGCGGCCAGTCACTTCGTGCTTTGGATCGTGGTGCTTGCCGTCCTGGTCGCGGCCGCCTGGCTGTGGATCGACCCGGCGCGCGCCTTCGAGGCCACGCTCGCCGTGCTGGTGGTGACCTGCCCCTGCGCACTGTCGCTGGCGACGCCGGTCGCGCTGGCCGCCGCGACCTCACGCCTGACGCGCCGTGGCGTGCTGATCACGCGTGCCAATGCCCTGGAGCGACTCGCCACCATCACTACCGTGGTACTCGACAAGACCGGTACGCTCACCAATCAGGGCGTGCAACTGGGCGCCGTCCAGTATTTCGGTGCCGGCGACCCGCAGCGCAGCCTGGCGCTGGCGGCCAGCCTCGAGCAGCACTCGACGCATCCGCTGGCCGTGGCCATTGCCGCCGCGACCGGGGAACGCGTAGCACTCACCGGGGTACAGGAAACGCGCGGACGTGGACTGGAAGGCCAGTGCGAGGGCGCGCGCTGGCGCATCGGCCAGCGCGATTTCGTGGCTGAACTGACCAGCGGCGGCACCTCGTCCGATGACGAGCGCGTGTGGCTCGGTTCGACCGCCGGCTTCGCCGCCGCCTTTGAGCTGGTCGACTCGCTCCGGCCCGATGCGGCGGAAGCGGTAGCGCGTCTGCTGGCCCAGGGCCTCGAGCTGCGCATCGCCAGCGGCGACCGGCAAGCCACTGTGCAGCGCATTGCGGCGGAACTGGGCATCACGCAGGCCGCCGGCCGCCTGGATCCTGCGGCCAAGCTGGCGTTGATACGCACGCTGCAGCAGCGAGGCCAGCGGGTGCTGATGATCGGCGATGGCATCAACGATGCCCCGGTGCTGGCGGCCGCTGACGTCTCCGGGGCCATGGGCGGCGGGGCCGCGATTGCGCATGCGGCGGCCGATCTGCTGCTGATGAATGAATCGCTGAGCGCGGTCGCCGTAGCGGTCGATACCGCGCGTGGCACCGCGCGCCTGGTATCCGCCAACCTGCGCTGGGCGCTGGCCTACAATATCTGCGCGGTGCCGCTGGCAGCCGTCGGCTTGGTACCGCCCTGGCTGGCGGCCTTAGGGATGTCGGCCAGCTCCCTGTTTGTAGTCTGGCGGGCACACCGCTACGCGAGGAGCCCCACATGAGTGTTTCACTGCTGCTGATCCCGCTGGCGCTGGTGCTGCTGGCCGCAGCGGTGGGGGCCTTCTTCTGGGCGGTCGACAATGATCAGTTTGAAGACCTGGATACCGTGGCCAATAACCTGCTGGACGATGCCGATCCTGAGCAGTGACGTTGCCATGAGGACACAGCGCACCCTAATATCCATGGTAGGTGGTATTTGTCGCCTGTTAGCTTGCGAGGATCAGATCCGGTGGCCAGAGAATTTGAACCCGTCGTCGGGCAGTGGTACGAAAACATCGATGAGAACGAAAGCTTCCGCGTGCTCTCCGTGGACGAAGACGCCGAGCTCATCGAGATTGAATATCTGGATGGCGACATCGAGGAGATCGATGTCGACACCTGGGCCGAGTTCGACCTCGACAAGATCGAGCAGCCCGAAGGCTGGTCGGGCGCTGAGGTCGGTGTCAAGGACAAGGACAAAGATAAAAAAGATGACGACGACGACGATGAGGACGATGACTGGGACGACGATGATGATGACGATGATGACGACCTGGACGAGGATGATCCCAGCGACGACAACTATTGAGCCGGCCTCATGAAAGGCGAGCTGCAGGCGCTGCTCGATGCCTGCATCGATGCCGTCATCATCATCGATCAGCGTGGCCTCATCACCACATTCAACGCCTCAGCCTGCCGCATGTTTGGTTATCGCAGCGATGAAGTGAGCGGCCGCAATGTCAGCCTGCTGATGCCCGAGCCCGACGCCGGTCAGCACGATGAATATCTGCGCCATCACCTGCTCACCGGCGAAGCGCACGTCATTGGCGTTGGTCGCGAAGTGTTGGCGCGGCGGAGCGATGGCAGCGTGTTCCCGGCCTCGCTGGCGGTCGGGCGCATTGCCAACTCCGAGCCGGCGCGCTTCGTCGGCTTTCTGCACGATCTCACGCCACGCCGGCGCGATGAGGAGCAGCGCCGCAACGCCGAACAGGCGGTCCGCGAGGCGCGCGAGCGGCTCACGCATGTGGCGCGCCTGTCCACGCTCGGTGAGATGACCACCGGCCTGGCGCATGAACTCAATCAACCGCTCACGGCTATCGTTACCTATGCACAGGCCGCCGAACGCATGGCGACCCAATCACCACCGCAGCTGGACGAGGTGGTCGGCGCCTTACGGCAGATATCGGCTCAGGCGCTGCGCGCCGGCGAAATCATCAAGCGGCTGCGCGCCCTGGTGCGCAACCGGCGCACCCAGGAAGAGCTGCTCGAGCTGAACACCGTAGTTCGCGAACTCGTGGTACTGGCCGAATCCGACGCGCGGCTGAACAATGTGCAGCTGCAGATTGAACTGGCGCCGGATCTGCCGCAGGTGCTGGCAGATGCGGTCCAGCTGCAGCAGGTGATGCTCAACCTGCTGCGCAATGCCATCGATGCGGTGAGCGGCCTGGACGGCAGCGCACGCACGATAGTCCTGCGCACCGCTCTGATCGCCGGCCAGGTGGAACTGTCGGTCACTGACTCCGGGCCAGGCATCGACCCGGCGATTCGCGAGCGCTTGTTTGAAGCCTTCGCCACCACCAAGCCCGAGGGCACGGGGCTGGGTCTGGCTATCAGCCGCTCGATAGTTGAAAGTCACGGTGGCAGGCTGGCCTGGCGTGCCAACCAGCCCTGCGGCAGCTGCTTTTATCTCACCATGCCCGCCGTCTCCGGAGCGCCCCATGAAAGCTGAAACGCCGATCGTTTACATTGTCGATGATGATGAAGCAGTGCGCAGTTCATTGCGCATGCTGATGCGCTCGGTCGGCCTGCAGGCCCAGGCCCTGGGCTCGGCGCGCGAATTTCTCGACGCCTATGACCGGCGCCAGAGCGGTTGCCTGGTGCTCGATGTACGCATGCCGCAGATGAGCGGGCTGGAGCTGCAGCAGCAGCTCAATCAGCGCGGCGCCACCATTCCGGTGATCTTCATCAGCGGCCACGGCGATGTGCCGATGGCGGTCGAGGCCATGCAGCACGGTGCCTTCGACTTCCTGCAAAAACCCTTCCGCGACCAGGAACTGCTCGATCGCGTGCAACGGGCGCTGACGCTCGACGCGCAATCGCGCGCTACCTCGGCCGCTGACGCCCAGGTGCGGGAACGCCTCAAATCGCTGACGCCGCGCGAACTGCAGGTGATGCGGCTGGTAACGCTGGGCAAAGCCAACAAGGTGGTCGGCGCCGAGCTGGGCGTCAGCCAGCGGACGGTGGAAATCCACCGCG
>Ga0315268_10001410_pt1 | contig 27629 bp, 28 predicted proteins | sample C1_top_MG_FD_204535 | JGI IMG/M metagenome (GOLD analysis project Ga0315268, IMG submission 204535) | Sediment microbial communities from Yellowstone Lake, YNP, Wyoming, USA - C1_top | ecosystem: Environmental > Aquatic > Freshwater > Lake > Sediment | place: USA: Wyoming | collected 2017-08-01
TGGCTCGTCAAATCCCAGCAAGACATGGACAAGTACCTAGACGAACAGCTCAGCAGACTCAAAACAGACCACATCGACTTCTACCTGCTTCACGGCCTAACCAACGAGCGATGGGAACAGTTGAGCAAACTCGAGGTCACCAAATGGGCCGAACGAAAGATGGACGAAGGCAAGTTCCAACACTTCGGCTTCAGCTTCCACGACGACTACCAAACCTTCAAAAAAATCATAGACAGCTACGACAACTGGACCCTCTGCCAAATCCAGTACAACTACACGGACAGCGATTACCAAGCCGGGACAAAAGGACTGAAATACGCAGCCTCCAAAGAGCTCGCAGTGGTCGTGATGGAACCCATAGCCGGAGGCAGACTGGCCCTGAGACCGCCAAACGAGATTCAAACAATGTGGAACAAGGCAAAAGTCAAAAGAACACCCGCAGAGTGGGCGCTCCAATGGGTCTGGAACCAACCGGAGGTCTCAGTCGTCCTCAGCGGAATGAGCACAAGAGAACAAGTCACAGAAAACATAGAGAGTGCAAACCGCTCAGGCCCCAACACCTTAACCAAGAGTGAACTCAGACTCATCAACCAAGTCAAACAAAAATACAAGGAGGCAGGCTTCATAGGCTGCACGGGTTGCGGGTACTGCATGCCCTGCCAGGAAGGCGTGAACATACCACAGATAATCGCACTGTACAACGAATATTTTGCGAAAGACAGGGACGACGCGATCAAAAACAAGTACTGGGAACACATCACCCCTGAAAGCCAAGCGAAGAGATGCGCCAGATGCAGAACCTGCGAAGGACTCTGTCCCCAAAAGCTGCCAATAAGCGAGATTCTCAGCCGGGCATCAATGATTTTCGAGCAAGACACATAACATTGAGAAAGATGCTGGGCTGTGCGGGTGATCACGTGATAAAAGCCGTAATCTTCGATCTGGACGGTGTCATCGTTGAGAGCGAACACATACACATCGAGGCAGAGAAACAAACCATGCTAAAACACGGCATACACATAACCTCTGAAGAACTACACAAGTACACCGGAACAACAGCCAAGCTCATGTTCACAGACCTGATAAGAAAATACAGACTAAACACAACATTCGAAAAAATATTCAACGAAAAAGAACAGATCCTGTTCAAGCTCCTGAAAGAAGACACGCAGCCAACAAAAGGAATCATCGGGCTGCTACAAAGACTGAAACAAAGGAACATCAAACTGGCGATCGCATCCAGCTCACACAAGAGGCTGATAAACTACGTTCTGGATAGGTTGGACATAAAACCGCTGTTTGATTCGATAATCGGCGCAGAAGACATCACGCACAGCAAGCCAGACCCGGAAATATTCCTAAAATCAGCGAACAGGCTAGGGGTGAATTCATCCGAGTGTTTGGTAGTAGAAGATGCAGCACTGGGTGTCGAAGCCGCGAAAAGGGCCGGAATGAGGTGCATCGGCTACAGAAATCCCAACAGCGGAGATCAAGACCTGTCGAAAGCTGACATTGCAATTGATGATTTCTCCAAACTGGACATCGAAGAAATGCTTTCATGAATGAACATATTTTATCGTCAGGCACGCCAATTTTTGTTGCAGATAATTCAAGTTTTTAGAGAACCATGCGGATAATCGTTGCAATATCGAATTGTCTGAGGGTAAAGAATAAATAGTATATCTTCACTATGGCTTAGCTCTTGAACTTTGGATGTAATCGAGGTGATACCAAATGGTCAGTGAAGGAAGAGGGCGTTTGTTCAGAAGGAAAGACGGAAAATACCTACTCTACATACCAGTGGACCTAGCAGAAGACAGCATGTTCCCCTTCAAAAACTACACAAAGACAAAGAGAGGTGCCGACTCAATTCCTGTGAGAGTGACCTTCAAGCAGGGAGAAAACAAACTGCTTGTAGAGAAGTGGAATGAGCCAATCGAGCACTAAAGCAGAGAGCAGTCAAACAGAGCGCATCGACCACGTTAGACCAGTTACCCACTGTTTCATCCCTTATCGATCCTTACCCTTCTGGGCGATTGCCACCTTATTTTCTGCCGAAACAGTATGATGGCCAGTCCACGGCATGACCACGGCTTTTTCATGCTTGCCGGTCTTCACTGGCAGAGACTCTGGCACATTCACCAGCAGCTGTCCCTCTCCCTTAGCTTCAGGCTTAATGGGCACAGTCACCGTGAAGGTTGTCCCTTTACCAAAGTTGCTTCTTACAGAAATTCTGCCTCCATGGGCTTCGACGATACGCTTGCAGACAGGCAAGCCCAGCCCCATCCCCTTCGCTTTCGTAGTTACGAACGGAGTCCAGAGCTTTTCCATAACATCCTTGGACATGCCTACCCCCGTGTCGGCGAAGACGATTTCAAGGTTACCACCTGATTCCCCGCTGGTTATCGTGAGTTTACCGCCTTCGGGCATGGCATCAACCGCATTCTTGACTATGTTAACAAAGGCCCTTTTCATTTTCTCGAAATCCATCGTTGCTCTCGGTTCTTCTTCAGTCAAGTCAAACAGTTGAATTCTTCTTGGGACCTCAACCAAAGACAGTGCCTCTTTCATGATTGACTTCGGACCGGATTCCGTGAGTTCAAGCTTTATCTCTGCCGAGTATTCCAGCAGATCGCTGATGATCTTGTTTGAAGATTGCACGCTCTTCTCGATAAGTTCTAGCATCTCCCTTGATTTCTCATCCATCTTCGGGCCTGATTTCGCTTTCAAATAATATGTTGCACCAGAAATGCCAGTCAACGGATTGCGCAGGTCATGCCCAACCATCGCGGCTACTTGCCCGATGGCCGCGAGTCTTTCAGACTTGACAAGCCGTGCCTGCGCCTCCTTCACTTCTTTTGTTCTTTCTTCAACTTTTTCTTCAAGGTGCTGCGCGTACTCCTGAATTTCGGTCTTGGCGTCGTCCAGTTGCTGAATCAGTCGGGCATTTTCGATGGCCACGGCAGCCTGATGCAGAAACAGTTCAAGCGGGGCAAGCGATTCTCTCGTTGGTCGCCTCCCATCTACCGGATCGTCCATACTTACCAGCCCAACGATCCGTCCGTCAGCCAGCGTGAGAGGCGCGTAGAGCAGGTCCTGCGGGTTCCAATCAATCATCTCTCCTTCTGACAGCTTGCTTGGAACCGTGCCTTCGCTGAACTTTTTCCTGACCCATGGGTCGCTCCACGGTAGATGATAGAATTCGCCGATTCTGAAACCCTCATACTCTGGGCCGAAACGTTCACGCCAAACCTGCCCTGGCAACCTGTTGACCCACAAGTATTCTCTTTCTTCTTCCGTCAAGCCGGCAGTTACCACATCCTGTGGGCTGTGAGGCTCCATGTCCCTGTCTAAGACGCGGATAACAACTCTTCGCCATCCGAGCTCCGTTATTGCTTTAGCGATTTTCTCCAGTCGCTGCCGCAAATCCATGGTACGCATCATCTCAGCAGAACTGCTCATCAGCGAGGCCAACTGGTTACTTTGCCTTTCGATTTCTTCTCGCTTGATTAGGTTGCTCATTGCCGTTGCAGCGTGCGAAGACAAGATTTGAAGGAGCGTCGCGTCTTGTTCATTGAATGCTCCAACTTGTTTACTCTCCACGTCTAGAACTCCCAAAAACTTGCCTTCTGTCTCGACTGGGACGGCAAGTTCTGACAGAATGTCTGGAACAGCTTCAACGTAATTTCTGTCTTTCCTCACGTCATGAACGGAAGCTGGTCTACGCGTCTTTGCCACTTTCACCGTTAAGCCTCTCTTTGTACCGTCCAACGGTAACTCGACAAGTAGTGGATGAGGATATCCCCTTTGGCATACAACTCTAAGATTGCCCTTTTCTGGGGCCATGAACGATGCGTATTCGAAACCCAGCGTTTGCTTCATAGTGTCCAGCGTCAAGTCGTAAACCTGCTGAAGACTGCGAGCTGCGTTCAGCTTTGGACCATAAAAGTTCAGAGCAGAAAGCCCTTCGTCCAGCCTCCTCCTTTCGGTAACATCTCGATCCGAGCCTCGATACCCAACAAGCCGTTTGTCAGCGTCTAATACCGGAATCCCGCTTGTCTCTAGAAAAACGATTCGTCCATTCTTGTGCACATTTCGGTTGATAAAGTTGACAAATTGCTCTTTTCTACTGAAAACTTCAAAGGCAGCATGTTTCAGCTGTTCTCGCTCATCAGAATGAAAGAAATCATAGAAATGTCTCCCGAGAACCTCGTCGACCTTATAGCCTAGGACTCGCTCAACCACTGGATTGGAGTAGACGTAGCGTCCCTCGATGTCGACCTCCCATATCCAATCACCCGTGTTGGCTGCAACATCTCGGAACCGTTTCTCGCTCTCCTGCAGAGCCTTTTCAGCTCGCTTACGCTCAGTAATGTCTCGTGTGATGGCTGTGAGAAAGCTTCCATCTTTCGTCTTCGATACAGAAAAGGAGATCTCTTGGGGAAATACACTTCCATCTTTCCTAAGACCACTCAATTCGAAGGTCTTGTCTACTTCGATTTTTCCAGTAGAACGCCATTGTTCCATGCGTCTTCGGTGGTTTGCTCTTGATCCTGAGGGTACTATGATACCTACTGGTTTGCCGAGTATCTCACCGGCCGAGTAGCCGAATATGCTCTCTGCCCCCCTGTTCCAAAAAACTATTCTCAAGCCAGTATCAATAGTGATAATGGCTTCAGATGTGCGGTCAGCTATTGAAAGAAAGCGTTTCTCGCCTTCAAGTAGGGCCTTCTCTACTCTTTTGTGTTTGGCAACACCTTTCCCGCCAGATTCCTTCAGACATCCAACTCTATTTCTCCGCATTCAACAATTTCCTCTGTTGTTTCTGTTGATTTTTGTTCGAAACTTCGCTTAGCTGCAGTAACATACTGAATGAACGTAAAATCTTTGGATTCGTGGCACTCGAAAGCTGTTCCCACTTTCCTGCAGAGGTGCTTCATAATCAGCACTTCAAGAAACTCGGCTCCGAATCCGAAGGTCTTCTCAATCGCCTTGGCGAAGTTCTCAATCTTGCAAGGGATCTCATCCTTTTTGATGCTGAAGTTCTCGTCCAGATGAAAGTATATTGCTTGTTTCGAAGATTCTCCAAGCGACGTCAATGCTTCGTCTACGGCCTCTACTAGTAGCTTTTCGAAATCCCTTTCCGGCAACGATAGACGCCTCTAAGCAAGATTACATCATGAATCAGAGAGTGTTTCTAAGCCAAGATGAGATAAATCGCTTATGAATTTCAGATTTAGATTCCTGATTTCTGAACCAACAAAGGTAACCATTTGAAGACAAGTATTGTCGAGTGATAAGCACTTCAAGTTCGATCCCAAGCGCGATAATGGCTGTCAACAGAAGAGCGGATGCATATGATCTAAAGTCCTTCGATATGCCAAAGGTACTGGAAACCATCAAAGAACAGCCGGAAAGACATGAAAAAGAAAAGGAACACAGCAAGGAGAAGGTGGCGGAATTCATCGGAAACAAGAGCTGGGGAACATGAGATCAAGAACGCCTCCCAGAACCATCGTAGAAGTCTGTTTCTAGTCTTTCTTCAACCGTTTGTATTTGGCCGCTTGCTTCCATTCTTCATATTTACCTAGGGCCTCTCTAATTTGACCGTTTATGAAATCCTCCGCGCTGCGGTAAGACGTGTCCATTTCTTTCACCGCTTCATTGAGTGAGTCGTACTGTTCTTTCGGAATCTCTACGTACTCGTTTCCTCCCCTGAACCACGTCAGTCTGAAGCGTATCGAGTCTCGTATGAATTCTTCTCGAGTGGTGAAGCCCAACTGTCTGTTTTCTTCTATGAAGTTTTGAATCTGGATCAAGAGTTCCTGAGGCAGTATGACCGATTCGTTGATTAGCGCGTTTATCGCGTCTTGGTATGTCTGCATCTTGCTTGTTTGAGCCATCAACTCGCCCAGCATTGCCGTGAGCTTTTGATGCACGTCCTCTGAGATTCTCAGGGTTTTCATGTCCCTTCCCATATGCCATTCTGTCGGAGGTATTATTTATGCGATAAGGCTTTTAAGTAGTTTCTGTATATTTAATATACGCGATGTTCTGGATGCACAGTGTACGGAAAGGTCTCAACGCAATCGCAATCTTCGATTTCCTCAACGAGATTCACTCACTCACGAGAAAACAGAAACCCGACACACCCACTCAGCGCATCGCACGATCCGACCAAGAAGCTCACCGGCACGGAACTCCGGATTCAATGCGGACCAAAGCGCAATCTCCAACCACGTGAGGTCTGACTCCATGCCTTTCATTTTTCGTTGCAGCCGATGCGGATCAACCCTGTACAAAGACCCAAACCCAGTACTCGACATAGGCTCCTACAAGCGTCATACCTATCTCGAAACCGTCCTCACTGAGCTGGGCGGCAAATGCCCCTCATGCGGACACAAACTGCACATTCCACCCCTAGAAATCGAGGTTCTCGCACCCAAAAAGGAGGGGACTCCCCCGAGAAAAAGACACAGGTAAAAAGAGTGCTTCTGAACCCGCTTGCCCTGTAGCCGCCCAAACAAGTGAACCGCGTGCTCCACGAAACTCGTGTTAAAAACGCTGTGGGACTATGAATCTTGAAGGTAGTTGATTTTTAAGGTTGAACCAGCATCAAGATTTTGGGGTTAGCCTATTTGGATCCGAATATTCACGATGCATTGAAACCTAGAGGGGGGCTACGACCGTTAAAGCTTATCCTACCTTTTATCGGTGACATTCACCATGGGTCCGCCACAAAAGCTCGCGCTTCCTTCCTCACGCCTTACGCATCTTCAGTCCGTCATCACAACGAGCACGTACGCTAGAGACCTTTTCAAAATGATTACTGCAATTCATAGACAGCCGAAACCCTAAAAAGAAAACCGACAGTTGATAAACGCTCAGCCCGAACGCACCAGAGAAATCGACAGAACAAAAATATACTCCAAACGAGGATAGTGTGCCTGTGAGCTCCGGTAGTATAGTCCGGTCAAACTTCAACGTGGAAGGACCATGTATAGCGGCCTCTCGGCACGATTAGTGAGAGAAAGTCGCGGACCCGGGTTCGAATCCCGGCCGGAGCACCACAAAGAAGAACCGACCATCTGCCCTATTCAGCTTCTCTTCATGAACGCAACCGTCCTCTCGTAAAGCTTTTCAAAATGCTCCCCAAAAGCCTCATCCCTCTTCTCCTTCCTCAACTCCATTATCCACGGCTACAGCTTTCCTCCAGTTCGAGATCACATGAGAACCAAGACGATCTGCCACAACGTCAAGATCCACAGACTTCCTATCCACCAAAAACCCATCTGCTCAAAAAAAGCCGTGACCTCGTAAGGATGATCACTCACCTCAAAATCGTTCTTTCTCTGCGCTTCGTACTTTACAAAATCCTCAAACTGAAACTCATCCTCAACCCACGTGAAAGCCTTCCGCAGTCTATCACTTTCCGCCTATTCAAACAGCGTCATGGAAATCTCTAGGTTTCTGTGCTTCTCCATGTGTCTAAGCTGAAGCACAATGAAAGCCGTTGCAGTCATCCCAGCCAACGCCGAAAGAACAGCCGTCCACTTAATCAGCGAGACCAAACCCTGCAAATCTCACCTACTGAAAATCGATCAACATATGAACCGTACCAGACCAAACGGAGATGTCTATGCAGAGACTTTGCGAGTTGTGTTGCCTGCGCCAAGACTATGGTCTTGCAATGATCAGGTAGTGGTACGGTCCAGCTTCTTTCACCGTTTCAACCTTGAAGCCCGCTGCCTCTATAAGACTGACCGCTTGCTCCTCACCGAACCTCATCCGAAGCGGCGGACCCAACTCCATGGACTCATTCTTCCAGTCGAGGTCAACCAATCTCCCCATCTGTCTAAGCATTCTCTTAGCGTTCAGCAGAACCCTTGATGCATCACTGAAGTCGTGAAGGACAATGCCGAAGAAAACAACATCTGCACAAGCTTCACAGAAGACAGTCTCTTCAGCCGCTCCCACCTTCAAGCGCAGGTTTCCAAAGCCCTTTCTGGACGCTTTTTCCTTCAACCTGCCGATGGCTTCTTTATCAATATCTAATCCGTAGACTCTCCCTTCTTCGCCCACAAGCTTTGCCGCTGGAAGCGCAAAGAAACCGTCACCGCAACCTATATCCATGAACGTGAGGCCACGTTCCAAGCCGATATCTGTCAGTATAGCCTCTGGATTTTGCCATCTTCTCCTTTCCCTCTCATCATGAAAGAATTTATGAACCCCCAAGTCGCACGCACCGCGAGCATTCCTTTAACGCGCGCCAAAGGATAAATTTTAATCTCCAATGAGTGCTTAGGCTGTCTGGTGTTTCAGGCTTGAGCATCGCGGTCGAAGCAAGATCAGTAGTCAAAGTGTTCGCCAACATTCGCGCGTTAGACGGTTTGGACTTCAGCGTTCACGCTGGCGAAATCTTTGGGCTCATTGGTCCGAACGGGGCTGGCAAGACGACGGCTCTACGCATAATCTCCACCTTGCTTCTGCCCACGTCCGGCAACCTGAGAGTTTTCGACTTGGACGTTGTCCAAAAGGCAGCTGAAGTGCGTAAGATCATAACTTATCTTCCAGAAGAGGCCGGAGCATACCCAAACCTTTCGGGCCGGGAATACTTGGAGTTCATGGCCAAGTTCACAACTAAAAACAAGGACGAACTCCGTGAAATGGTCAAAGAGGCCGCAGAGATCTGCGGCTTAGGTGAACGTTTAAAGGACAGAGCCAAAACCTTCAGCAAAGGAATGAAACGTCGGCTTCTCGTTGCAAGAGCGTTAATGTCTAAGCCCAAACTCGCCGTGCTGGATGAGCCTACAAGCGGACTCGACGTCTTGCATTCATATCATGTCAGAGAAATAATCAAACGCTATGTGCAGGAACACGGAGTAACCGTGGTGCTTTCAAGTCATAACATGCTCGAAGTTGAACACCTATGTGAAAGAGTTTCGCTGCTGAACCGCGGCAAAATCGTTGCTGAAGGAGAGCCGAAACAGCTGAAAGAAAAGTTTGGAAGCGCAAACTTGGAAGAAGTTTTTGCGAAGGTGGTTGGGTTTGCTTAAAGGCTTTGGAAACTTTCTGATAAAAGAACTCAAGGAGCTGATGAGAGACCCGAAAATATTGATCGGAATGATAATTATTCCGGTGCTGATGTTTCCAATTCTCGGCGCAGTAATGAGCTTTTCAATGCAGTCAGCACAAGAGAGTGCCAGCAAGACAACAGTGCTTATTCTGAACCGCGATAATGGCGAAGATTCGGTGCAGTTCATCGCCTTTCTCAATTCTTCACTGAAGACTATCCTAGTTAGCGTTTCAACGATAGATGATGCGGTTCCACTGTTGTCCAAATACAATGCCACCGAGATAATCGAAATACCTTCAGATTTTAGTCAAAACGTTACCGCAAGAACCCCAGTTTACGTCGGGTTTTACAGCGTTTTTTCCGGTGCCGGTTTAGTTGAAGGCATTGGTTCTTCAATCGTTGATACTTTGGTGCAACGCTTCAATCGGGACGTGGCTCCGGACGTGATTGTTCCCAGACAATCGGTGATTATCAAGGGGAAGGTTGTTGATGGAGTTAGTTTGCAGGTGCTTTCGAGTCTGATGATCTCACAGGCGATCGCTTTGCCGATAACAATGATGATCTTGCTCACGTATTCGATGCAGATAGCTGCTACGTCTGTGGCGATGGAGAAGGAAGAGAAGACATTGGAAACAGTGTTGACTCTGCCTATGGACCGGTTTGCCATCCTCATGGGAAAGCTGTCGGGCTCAATCATCGTGGCGGGCGTCAGTGCAGTCGCCTACATGTTTGGTTTCAATTATTACCTCGGATCTGTCTCAGGGTTCGCTTCCGGTGGGTCATCAGTGGATTTGGCTTCGCTGGGACTCGTTCCGTCATTTCTTGGTTATCTGCTCCTAGGTGTCTCGCTCTTCGTCACTCTACTTTCAGCCTTAGCGCTGGCAGTCATTCTGTCTGCCTTTGCGGAAAACGTGCGGAGCGCTCAATCGCTGGTCAGCTATGTTTATCTGCTCGTGTTCATTCCATCGTTTGTACTCATGTACTTGGATATCAACGCCTTACCAGTTTGGCTTAGGGTTGTTCTTTATGCGATTCCTTACAGCCATCCGATCATAGCTTCGAAGGCGGTCACGATGGGCGACTACTTGACTGCCGGATTGGGTATTGTCTACGTTACTGCCTTCACTTTGATTATCATGTACGTTGCCTCTCGACTTTTTGCAACTGAAAAGATTCTGACTGCAAAACTGAGATTCAGAGGATTGCGTAAAGGCAGTAAGACGCCGGTTGAAGAGATGGGATGAGACTTTTGGCTGGAAACACGCGCCTCTGGACTCCTTTCTCTTTCAGAAGGACTAACTTGATGAGAAGTGTGGATGCAAAGCGGGAAACTTGATGGGAGAATGACAAATGGAGCTGGATTAGGCACAAAACAAATAGATGAGAACCTACTAGGAAACTTTGAAGAGTTACGAGTAGACTAAGGTGGTTAATGCTTGGTTTCTCTTAGAGCTTTGGCGCCTTCGTTGACCAGAATAACCGTTGCCGCTGCGGTTGGCGCAGCGTTGCACATCGGTCAGGGCGATCTTGACTTGATAGACGCGAGGGCTGTGGAATTTTCAAGAGCTGTGTTAGCGCAGACGGACGTTGAGGGTGAAGTGATAGCGTGTGAGGGGCCGAAGGATAATGCGCCTGCTTTTATACGAAGAGAGAAGGTTGGTACTGGTAAGGGTCCGAGAGTCGAGTTCGTCATTGACCCTGTTGACGGGACGACCGCTGCTTCTAAAGGGAGAAAGGACGCCATCTCTGCGATTGCTTGCGCTCCAGCCGGCTGTTTTCAGGTGCTCCCAGATGATGGATACTATTTCAAAGTGGCAACTGATAAGCATTCAATAGGCAAGATTTCTTTGGACATGTCCATCGAAGAGATCGTTCGGACAGTTGCTAGGGAGAAAGGTTTGCCTCTTGAGAATTTCACGGTTATAATGTTGGAACGGGACAGGCACTTGGAGATTCTGCAGACTCTACGAAGGCTGGGTGTGAGAATTATACTGATTCCTGATGGCGACATCGCCGGGGCTGTGGTAACGTGTCGACCAGGTTCTGGTATTGATCTTCTGTTGGGTGCGGGAGCCGGTCCCGAGGCGACCATTGCGGCGACGGCTATGAGATGTTTGGGTGGCACGATGCTCGTGAGGGTTTGGCGGGACAAGAAGGATGGTCCTGAACGGTTGGATAGGCTGAAGGCAGAAGGGATCGACGTTGAGAAGACTTACCGTGAGGAGGAGTTGGCCAAGGGTAATGAGCTTGTTTTTGCTGCTTCTGGTGTGACAAAGGGAGAGCTCTTGGATGGTGTGCGGTTCATTCCGGAAGGAGCGGTTGTGAATTCGATTTGTATGAGGTTGCCGAGTGGAACGGTGGAGAGGTCAGAGACGACGTTGCGGTTTAGGGGGCATCCGGTTTACAACAGGTTCTTGCCTTAGAGGCGTGCCGTTTCCTCGATTGAGCATGACTGAAAACAGAAAACGACTTAGACATGTGAGCCTGTACTGTTGGTTGTGGGTGAAGAGTGAAGGAGCGCAATGAAGCGGTGACGACGCTGCCTTGCGGGTGTAAGTATCAGGACACCGGGTTCATGGTAGTTAGGGTTCATGAATGTGCATATCACAGACGAAAGCGGATGAGAAAGCGTCCGTATCGGCCTAAGGCTGAGTGTGTCAGACCCTGAACGTGCCTTTTCTTATCTGAATAGAACTAGTCTTGGGACCTTATGCTTCTGTCTTGAATCTGGGGCCGTTGGAGACTGCTTCAGTGTTGCCGAAGTCGCCTGGTTTTGCCGTGGAATGTCTTCGCAATCACAATAGCTGCTAGTGTTATGGCGAACATGATGGCGATTGGGTATGGCAGTTCGGGTATCGGGTTTGCTTCTCCTTGCACCGTGCCCGAGATTCTTCCGGATTGTTCAGTCGGGATGGGGGATAGTTGGAAGTTGATGTTTGGGGTCACTTGGTTTTCGATCACATGTACACCGGTCGTGTTTTGGGGTTGGTAGCCTGCTGCTTGTGCGTGGACGGTGTAGGTTCCGGTTGGCAAGCCGCTTGAAATGACGTAGTTGCCGTCGCCGTCGGTGTCGGCTTCTCCGCTACCGGCTGTGACGTGTGCATTGACTATTGGGTTGCTGCTCATGTCCGTAACTTTGCCCGTGATTATGCCTGATGCTGGTGGAGGAGAGGCGACTAGTTGAAAATCAACGTTAGAGGTTTCCATGCCGGCGGTCACGTTGACGCCTGTGGTTTGGTTGAAGCTCATTCCGTACACTGCGAACACCATGTAGGTTCCTGTTCCTAGGCCGTTTGATATTCTGTAGTGGCCGGTTGCGTTTGTTTGGGTGTAACCATAATACTGTCCGCCGTTGGCCATTGCGGAGATTGTCACGTTTGCCAAGGGTGCGCCGCTGGGGATAGCGGTTGCCTTTCCGGAGATGATTCCGGAGCGGTCGAGAGCCATGTTGATTCCTGTGGTTTGGACTCCGGCGGTGACGGGGACGCTTCTTGATTTCATGACGTGTCCTTCGGGGATCAAGGCTGTGACGTTGTAGGTTCCGGTTGCGAGGTTTGTGGCTAGGTTGTAGTTTCCGTTTGAGTCTGTGATTCCTTGCCATCCGAATGTTATGCTGCCGACATAGGCTACGATCATTATGTTTTGCAGGGGCAGTCCGGAAACGGCGTCTGTGATTTTTCCAGAGATTCCTGCTGAACGGCTCAGGTTGAAGTTTATGCCTGAGGTTTCATTTCCGACCGTGACTTGCACGTTTTCTGTTTCTTCGTTTAAGTATCCTTCTTTTATGGCGCGCACGGTGTAGGTGCCAGTCTTTAGGCCTTTGTCGATGAGGTATTGTCCCGAGGGGTTTGTCGTGGCGATTCCGGATCCTTCGGATCCTGAGGCTACGACGAGGGCTCCTGAGACTGGCACTCCAGACGCGGCGTATACGATTCCTGAGAAGCCTTTTCCGTTCGAGGCTGGGGTGATGATTGTGGAAATTTGAATTGAGAAGCTGAATAGGATTGCGAATATCATTGCGTTAACAACTAGTTTGTGCTTGAACAGCATGGGGTTTTCTCCTCCACCGTTTTCTAGTTAGCGTGTGATTGTATATTAAAGACTTTTGGCATGGCTGCAAGCGTCTGTTTGCACCAGATGGCGTGGTTTTTTGCGTGGTCGGGTTGTTTGGGCGTGCTGGTTCTGATGAGAGCGCTAGGGTGGTGACGAGTGTGAAGTGAGGATGGGAACTTTGTCAGGTGGGTGGGCTCACAACGTTTGTAGTCCCCTGTCGTTTTTTGGTTCGTTGCGGTGTAGTGCGGGCCCGTGCTGTATGTTCCTGATAAAGGGTAGGGTAGGCTTTATAATTGGTACCCCCCCGGTATTTTTTTAGCCTGCCATGTTGGCGATATGTTGAGGTTCGTTGTACTAGAAGTTGAAGTGAGTTGAAAGTGCGGTCCTTTACGCGGGCCCATGGTCGATGTCGACGTTAACAGGTGCGATAGGCTCGCACAGTTGGCAGTGATCCTCCTTTTTTCGATGCGAGTCCGCGGAAGCGGGTGCGCGTTGGCGTGACAGATTGGGATGGCCTGGGCGTCTCGTGGTATAGTTAACACATTTCTCGCGGCAGTTGTCAAGACGAGTGGCAAGTTGGAGGTGTTTCGAAGATGTGGTGGGTTTGTGAGTTCTTGATGGTGCGCTGGGTGTTGCCAAATCTGGTGTGAGCACACATCAATGTGGATTTTGCTGTGTTAAAGAAAGGCTATTATGCGAGGACAAAGTGACATTTCTTCCTAGGAGATTCGCGTATGCATATCGCGTTACTTGATGTGATTGTGCGCGTTGGTCTGGTTTTGGCGACGACCTTTCTGTTTGGGATCGTAGCCTTGGCTTATATGCGCATGAAGAGTCGCAAGATGTTGTTAATACTGATCGGCTTTGGCGTTTTCTTTGTCCATGCAATCATAGCGTTGCCCGAACTGGTCAATGATGCCTATGCGATTCCACTGGGTGAGAATTCGCACATTCTATTTCACCTGATTGGGTTGATCTTCATTTTGCTTGGCATTTTGCAGGATTAGCAGACTATGTTCAAAGACGAAGTCTTGGAGAACGAAAGGAGAAGAAAAATATACGCCGTAATAGAGGCGAATCCGAGCATTCACTTGAGGGAGCTTCAGAGGACTTTGGACATGCCGTTGGCCACGCTTGAGTACCATCTCGGTTACATGGCGCGGAAAAGGGTTGTCTTCGCTGAGGCGGATGGTCATCATAAGAGATACTACACGAAGCCACTGGATCCGGAAGACAAGAAGGTCCTATCGGCTTTGAGGCAGAAGAGGTTGAGAGAAATCGTTCTTGTAGTGCTGGCAAATACAAAAGTAAAGTATCAGTTTCTGTCGGATCAGTTCAAGCTGCCCCATTCAACACTCTCATTCTACCTCAAATATCTGGTTGACAACGGCATCCTCGCACGGGTGAAAATAGGCTATGAAAACCTCTATACAATTCAAGACGAAGAGAGAGTGGCCAAAGTCCTGATAGCTTACAAGTCAAGCTTCTTGGACAAGCTTGTGGATAAGACGCTGGCAGCGTGGATGGAGACGCACTTCCGCGAAGAGAAAGAGCAGCCCGCGAAAGCATAGTCCAATTTCTGTACGAATCCTGTTCAGGGTTTGTCCGACGGTTCTTATAAGGATGGAACGGTCTTGCTGTCTTGTTGGAGGATTGAGACCTAGTCAGTAGTCCCCTATTCTCCGAAACACTCGTTGGGTCGGGAGCGAGCTGGATTTCTGTTCTATCTCCCTTTCTCCTTTCTCCCTTTGTTCGCTCCTGGCCCTTGCGAGCATTTAACAGAAGAGTGGGACTGTCATGGTGTTTGCGTGTAGAAGGTGGGGTGGATGAGTGAGCAATTGATTCTGGAAGAAAGGCATCGTTTAATGAAGGAAGTTCTGTCCGAGAACTTGAAGAAGAAACTGTTCATCGAGATCAACATCGGAGAACAGTTCGAGGAGTTGAAGAAACTGGAGATTGCGTTGGAAAAGATTCGGGCCGCGGAAAAGGGTGAGACGAAGGGTTCTGGATCTGTTGTGCGGTGGAAAAGGAAGTTGGGCAGTGACTTAAGGCATGAGTAGGGTCAGGACAGTCTCAATTGGCATCATTTTAGTTGGGGTTTTGGCCCTCTCTTTGTTCCTTTTGGCAGGAGAGTACGGTGCATGGGTTGCGGCTCAGCAGAACGGTGCGGGGCAAGGTTCGCTGACTTTGGACCGTGCTGCAGGACTTGCTGATGATTACTTGGTGTCTCTTGGGAACAAGGATTTGGCCGTTGATGAGATAATGGAGTTTGAATTCAATTTCTACGTGCTGTATTATGAGAAGAGCACTGGCATGGGCGCTTTCGAGGCGATTATTGACAAGGCGGGCACGGGTGGAATGATGTGGATGATGGGTTACCGTTCTGTTCGGCCGGAGCAAGGGCCAAATATGATGTGGAACACGAAATACGGCATGCACAGCATGATGGGCGGGCAAAGCACTCTCAACAATGTGTCAGTCACCGAAAGCCAAGCGGAGGAGTACGCACAGACGTATCTTGACGCGAATTTTCCGGGCGCCGTCGCAGAGGATGTCCATCCGTTCTATGGTTACTGCACGATTCATGTGATGGCGGGTGGCAGAGTGTCCGGCATGCTCAGCGTGAACGGATACAGTGGTCAGGTATGGTATCACAACTGGCACGGGAGGTACATTCAGAGTTTAGAGTTGCGGGATCGATGATGCGTTGCGTTGAGGCCGCGGGTTCGCAGTCCTACCTTGTTCTTTCATAGACTTGCTTGCATGGCTCGAGGACTCTGTAGTATAGTCAAAGAGCCTGGGGAAGTTGTTTCCAAGCCCAGCGAAGTCCTGATCTGCAGTGAAAGAGAAGGTATACTGTAGCAGTTGCTATTCTAGTGCTACGACGGAAGGTTCTCAGAGTAGAAGCGACGTGTAGACTGTCGCTTCTGAGTCTTTTGCTGTGGACTGATGCTTGTTGCTCTTGTTGTGTGGTGTGCGTGCGTGCAACGGTGGTAGGGCCCCTATATTTGGATCCAAATATGTCCTGGTTGCGTTGGAGTGTGTGAAGGGCTGTGTTTTCCTTGGTTTCGTGAGGGGCGGGGAGTGAACTGCTAGGTTCTAGAAGGCGGGTGGTTGGTTTTCGTTGGCTTGGTTGAGTCTGGCGAGCGTTTCGGTCGTGGTGCATGTGGTCGAGCTGTATGATGCTGGATTGATGAGCCTCGAGCGAAAGGCCTGAAGTCTCTGAGCGGTAAACTGCAGAACAGACGAGGTCAGAATAGTTCTGGGGGAGCAATGGGCTGGTTAGATTTTTGATTGAAAGTTGGGGCCTAGTCAGGGAATGTGATGACAAGTTCGTGTTGAAGGCAGTCTCAGCCCAAATGCCTTGTCATTCTGGAAAGTGCGAGTGGAGCCTCCGCACGGGCTTATTGGCAAAAGGACCATTACGTATGAGGCCTGCCCCCTCACACACGCAAACGGGTTTGAGTCCATTGCCTTTCCAGCCTAAAACCTTCAACCTCTTGACGCTCATGGGTTCAAATCCCGCCCCCCGCACTCGAATTTGCGCCTTATCTCGAGCTTATTTCAGCTAAAGGAATCCAATCTGCGATGTTGCGAGTGGGGGCTGAAAATTGAACACCAGTTTACCGGTAAAATATCGGTCTTCTACGATCCAAGATAGGTTCAAATGTCGATTTGGCTTGTTTCACCCAGTAACAATTAGCCAGACTTCCCACTTCTACACTCACGTTCTGATTTACGGGAATTCAGATAATACAGGATGAAAGGGGCTGGCGAAGCTAACCCTGCAAAGACACACAGGCCTATGCCCACAGCAAAGCCCCAAGGCCCCACAGGGATCAAGTTCGTGCCGCTGAAGGGTCCATGGGCCAGTCTACCTATTGCAGATCGCAATAGTCCATAAAAGAGGAAAACAGCTACAAGATTCAACACGACTGGGCTGATCAGGAGGGGCGGAAGCTTTAGGCTTCCAAGAAGAGCCAAAACACCGGAAACAACCACAAGTAAGCCGACTATTAGGACAGCATCATCCAACGCAAGGAGGTGGTCGACAACCCAGTCAGGTGTGGCCGCGCTCCAAACCGTCACGCCGAATGGGTAGATGTCTATGCTGACGCCCGAAGCCCTTATAGACCACCACGGTAAGAAGAGCGACATGAAAGTAACCATACTAACGATAATCCCCAGGTAACTCGCCTTGGCAGCCTTCACAATCGTTTGCCTCCTACGTTATGCATGGTTAATGGGTTAGCCTTCAAGATTCGTCTGGTTCTTCGGAGTTCGGTGAGGGCTAATGCGACGGCGGATAGCCCAGCTACCGCAACTGCAACAGTGGCTATCGTTTCAATCGGAAGCCCTGCTGGTGGACTGATGAGGGGAATTTCTTGAGACACAAGGTAAGCAACGTAAGTTGGGTCGTGTTCTATGCTCCAACCCTCCCACTTTGGATAGCACACTCTATAAACGAAGCTCGAGTTTGCATACTCCAAACCTATGTTGGGTAGGCTCGCGCTCAATTCTGGGAACACGTCCTCCGAGAGCAGACGAAGAAGAGAGCCCACAAGCCAGTATGGAGAAAGGTAAACAGCGGCGTTTGAGGGTATACTCTCTATTGGTGAAGCGACAGATTTAGACACGTAACTCTCTGGAACCGAGTTCCTATAAAGAGTATAGTTCTCCTCGAAGATGAATTCGTAAAGTTTCTTGTTTCCAACGACGACTTCAGCTCGGCTTGTTGATGTGGTTGGCGCCTCTGGCAGCTTCGAGTTGTAGGATTCGCCGTTAACGAGGATAGCGTAAGGCTTCGTGGCAAGCATTGTAGTTCCATATAGCAGCGACAAACCAAGTCCATTTAGGGATACATCGGAGGCGTGGGGCTCAAAATCGACGACCCTGCCGGCTTTGAACCCGGTTTTCAAGTATGAAACGTTTCCTTGAACGTAGTAGTTGTACGTGAAAGTTAAGCTGCTTATGTTCACTCTGGCTGCAATACTGGTCGATACGCCGTCTATTACTCGATCTCTGGGAAATAGGAGAAAGCCGTCAACCCACCCATATTGGATGCCCCAGATATAATGCGTAATATTCTCACTCATCTGAGGGGAATCAGACGTAAGGGATGCCGCTTCCGTAATCACTTTCTGGACTGGCGTTGGGGTAAACGTCTCGGAGCTGTTGACGAGGAAGAAATATTTTATCTCACCGAAGTCTGCTTCTGGAACGCCGTTTCTATCCGTGTCGTTGTATGCCTCCATGAGTAGTAGCGTGTTTCCGATGAAGACCTCTGTCTCATTGTCGGTCATGTAATGCTGTCCCAGAAACGTCTGAATGGGCGAGTTGTGCACTTCAGAGTAGTAGGTGAAGAAGGCAACCTGGGTGCCTGACGCGTTGACCCACGTATACCATAGATTCACGCCAGGTTCGTGGGAGATGGAGCCGTTGGAGTACTCGCTGTTCGTTTCCACTTTGGATGGGCCGGTTTCTCCGATTTCGATGCCTTCAGCTATAAGCTTGACGTAGCTGGCGACGAAGGCATCGTCGCTTGCGCGTTTTAAGACGCGATCGTCTACACGTGTTGTTTGTGAGAACGGCACATAATGCGTTGAAACCCAAAATCCGTAAACCTCCACTATGTCATCTACGCCACATGCAGGAGGATCGGAATAATTGTATGAAACGTCCACAAAGTCTCCAATGCGAATGGGAGTTTCCAGATAGCTAAAGTTTTCAGGCCTCTCAAGGATTTCGGTAATTTGTACGGTTATCAAGGCGGTCAATCGACCATAGTTGACCTTGTTCAAGACGATCTCGTAGTTTAGGTGAACTCCCTTGACGACTCCCCTAATCAACGTATCTGGAACCAATACCGAAGTCTCAGCTGACTGCGCATAAGATGACTTAACGCCTGCTATTGAAAATGATGATGCCAGAAGCAGAAAAGTTGTTAACAGGACATGGAAGCATTTTTTACGTGTTTTTGATGTTTTCATAGTTTGTTCCCCTATAATTCAACGTTAGATCGGTGGCACTTTAAACTATACATTCGAACATTTCACCGATTTTGTCGAACAGTTCATCTGTATGACGGCTTACGGCGCCAAATCCTTAGAGTCTCATACCAAAAGATTGCGGCCGCCAAGGCTCCTGGCAATAGGGCGATCACCATTATCGGTGAAAGAGCATGGATAAACAAGATTAAGAAGAGAAAGATCATTAGAGACGTAGCGGAGGCATAGACAAGATATTTTGGGAAAGCATGTCCGCCACACAATATAAAGGCATTTAGCGTATCATCCTTGACAACTCGGCTGACCTGATAATCGCCCGACTGATCCTTAGACGCTAAGCCTAGTTCCCTCAACTTTTCAAGATGATAGCTTGCACTGCTTGGACTGGAGAAACCCATAGTCCTCTGAACCTCTCTTACACCACATGAATCTCGACCTTTCTTTAATAGGTACCAGTAAACAAGCAGAGTGTTCCCTTTAAGCTCGCTCAATATTCTCTCTTCATCAATGATTTTAGAAGGAGACAAATTACTGAAACACCCGTCTACATAAGATAAAACTACTCGTACAGTTTAATACTATACTTTCGAACATTTCATTTTGAATTTTGACATATTATAAAGAGACTTATCCATGCTGGAAGCCGCATGCGCACTTTTTGAGAATTAGAAACAGAAGACTGAGAGAAAAATTCTACAGTGGTAGCCCGGTAGAGATTCGAACTTCCGCCAAGCATACTGCAAGCATATATTTACCGGTAAACGTGTGCGGAGGTCCCACACCCCGCACTTGAATTCCCGCCTGGTTTGAGCGTATTTAGGTTAGAAAGCTCCAATTTCAGATGTTATGAGGGTGGAGGTAGAATTTAAGCACAGGCCGCGCACAATGGATTTTGCGAAACAGATTTCGTTGTTTTGGGTCATATTCCTTCTTGTTGCGTGGTAGGGGGCGCGCTTTGTCCTGTTCAAGTCACCTGTTCTCGAAACAAGAATTCTGGTTTGGTTGGCGCCGTACTTCAGTCATAACATTTCCGTTACAAACACAACCAACTCAGTGCGATTTCTAACCTTGGATATGTTAGGAATGCTGAAATCGTCAGCAGCGATCTAAGCATTTAGGTTTTAAATTGGTAGCCGGCGGGTCTAAGATGGTGACGGGCACGACGCGTGCGGGTGCACGAACCGCGGAGGAAGCCACTCAGATGCTCTGGAGAATCATCGACGAGGCAAGGATGTACATGGAAGACCCGATGTTAACATCTGAGGAAAAACGGCGTTGGGCCAAAACCCTGGCAGACACGATAGGAGTCTTGAACAAGCTCTTGGCCAGCCAAGGAGAGAAACAACTCGAAGACGAAGACCTGGGCACTCTCCTGTGCAAGGTTCCCAAAGTATTCCGGATGACAGTCATACGGAGAACACGCGTTTGGAGAAGGAAGAATTTGTAAACCGTCTCCTCAACGACCTTCAGTATGCAGCATCCGTTTCGGAGCAAATCATCAACCGTCCAAAAGCCCTTCGAGAAGTCATTCGCGACGAAAGAATCAGCCAAAGACTGGTCGAAGACCCGGTGTTCTTCGCGGTTCTAATGTGCAATGACGGATGGCTTGTCAAGGCTCCGGACCATCAAAAACTGTTGAGAGACATGCATCCGCGTCAGGTCGCTGTTTGCGGTCGCGGATGGGGCAAATCCCTCGTCTTCAGCCGCAAGAACCTGTGGCTCATCTACACCAAACCTAGAATCGAATCCCTGATAATATCCAGTACCCAACGTCAAAGCATGATAATGTTCGACTACTGCTACCACACCATCCAAATGAACACGCTCATGAGAGAAATGATCAAGCGTCCAGGCACAACCCGCACTACCATAAGGCTAAAACCCCCATTGGGCGCAAGGCTCGTCGCCCTGCCATGCTCACCCGATAAGCTCAGAGGCTACCATCCGGACTGGGTTTTCATCGATGAAGCCAGCATCGTTCCAAGCGGAATGATAACCAGCGAAATAATGATGATGTTGACGAAGCCGAACGCTGGCCTCGTCATGTCGGGAACGCCGATGGCTTTTGAGCATGCCTTCCACAAAGCCTTCCTCGACCCTGAACGGTATTCAGTTCATCACTATCCAAGCAACTCAAGCCCCCTTGTCAGCCAAGAGCAACTTGCTGAGTGGCGGGAGATGATGACAAAAGAAGAGTGGGACCGAGAGGTTGAAGCCTCGTGGACTGAGGCTGAACACACGTTCTTCCCAATGGATCTAATCGCGGCCTGTGTAGATCTTGAACTGGGCAACACGGAATCGCCGAACAGCTACATCGAAGACATCGAGAAGGCTAGCCCACAAAGGCTCAAGGGTCATTACTGCGCAGGCTTAGACCTCGGCAAACAGCATGATTTCAGCGTCTTGGCCGTTGTGCAGCGGATGGAAAGCGGCGAGATCAGGCTCATTCACAAACGCCAATTCCCACTGGGCACACCGTACCCGGACGTGATCGGCTACGCGGTCAGAGCCCATCAGATCTTCAACCTTGACGGCTTGTTCATTGACAAAGGAGGCGTAGGAGACGCCATAGTCGACGAGTTGGAAAGGATCGATGTGCGGAACATTCAAGGCGTCTTCTTCACAGACGTTGAAAAAGAAAAGATGCTGAACCACCTGAAACTGCTCATGGAGAAAAAACTGCTCAAGATCCCAGGAGACGACAAGCAACTCATAGCCCAAATCAACGAGCAACAGTACGAATACCTGCAGCCCAACACAGCCCAAGAGCGAATCCACCTCAAATTTCGGCACCCGCCAAGCCGCCACGATGACCAGCTCTACGCCCTAGCCCTAGCCTGCTACGCAAGCCGAGAGGTAGCCCCGCCGGGAAGAGGCGCCATAATACTTCCACATCAATAACAGTTCCGACAAAGCTTCACAAACTTGCTTCCAGTCCAACTTCAAGCGGGCAAGAACCCTGAAGAGCTGTCGAAAAGGGAGCGACCATAACAAGTTGAGTTCAACACAGAGCCGACCACTATCATAGACCCCAGGCAACGAAAGATCACTTGAACAAGCCCATCAAGAAAACCGAGGGCCAGAGACTGATTCTGAAACCACTCTCAATAATGTGTCAGTCACGAAGAGCCAAGCGTGATTCAGTCTTGGTGTTAAGAGACTTCACTCTCTATGAAGCTATGGGCATGGACAAGGACTATCTTGGCTTTCTGCGTAAGGGTTTGCCGCAGACTTCTCCTTCGATGGTGAGTAGAACCATTTCTTTAACGGTTGAGAGAGTAACGATGCTCTTCTCCAAAACATAGAAGTGAACAAACTCTTTGGGTAACTGAAAAATCAAGTTTCCACGACTTTTTTTGAGCGGTACTGTAGATTTCAGCACCGCTGCATTCTTCCAATCTGCAACAGTTCTTCCAGAAACTCCAATTGTCAGTCGGTCCAAACCATAAACGTATGCAACGTCCTTCCAAGATGCATCTGGGTCAAGAAGGCCCCTGGGAACGCTGAATGTGTCTGGAGAAGTTTCGTAATCGACTGCTGATATCAGCTTGACTCTCCGGCCGCTCTTAATGAAACATTCAACTTTGACTATGCCCTGTTCATGAAGCCGCTTTACGCTGCCATCTACTTTTCCAACACCCCAACCGATCTCCTCAGCTAATTCGTACAGAGAAAGCCTAGGATTCTCTCTGATGACTTCTAACAAAGCCTTGTCTGTATCTGTTCCAATCTGCTTCCTTTTTTGGGCAGCTTTTTCATATGGTTTCTCCAATGATGTGAGTGCCATTTTCATTTTCCCTTAGATAGTTTTATCTTCCTTCTCCGACATTATCAATGGTTTAAGTCGAGCGTAGTTAATAGAGATTCCGAATATTCTAAATCTGAGGATTAACAAGATGCAGCGCTTCTCCAAAAGAAGAAAGCTCAAGCCCGTTCATGTCGACCGACGAATCTATCAACGCATCATCCCCAGACATAGGCGCTTCATCAATCAACAAGCGCGCGCATTCCAATTTGGTAGGATAGTATTTGTCTAAGAATGGGTTCTGTGTTTTTGCTGCGCGCGCGTTTCAATTTGTTACACTTGATGGTTCTTTCAACATTCTGCAGAACTGCTCAAAATACCAATTTGTTACAGCCCGGTCGTCAATAGAATTTCGCGAGGTCAGTATTGCTGTTCATTGAGTAGACCTGACTTTCAAAGCGCGTGCGGGCCGAGCAGCTATACAGAATCAGTGTCTTCGCCACAGACGGACCTTGCTGACCCGTACCATCTTTATGGGCACGAGTTTCTGTTATGAGTCGTTGATTCGTGTATGGCAGTCTTCAGTATCAGCTTACTTCCAGCCTAAATGGCGGATCGACATGTGGTGACAATCCGGATGCAGACGCCATCTTGAAGTTGACCACGACATGGTAATGAGCCTAAATCCTCTGGTCTCAGAAACCATAGTCGCCACGATTTTTCTTATCAAAGAGACGCGCAAATTAGGCGAGTTCCGTGATTGGAGAAGAAAGGTGGTCAAACTATATGCTGAAGCCGCGAAGCGTGGAGGCATTTGTGGAGTTCATGAAGCAGCCCTGAGTCTTCTTCGGGCTTAGGTCTTTTCTTAAGCTGATTTGAGTTTCTGGACGTTTTTGTTGTAGCGTCGTTGCAGTCAGAAAGTTTTAAGAGCTTTGCCCAGGAATATGATATGTCTGTTCGAGTTTCTGAGTATTAGGAGGTTCAAGGTGGTCGTTAAGGTTCGGTTGGAGTTTAAGTTGTTATCGACAACGAAGATTGCAGGTGACCACTTGTTGACGTTGAAACTGAAAAACGTTGGAAGCAGCATCTTGAAGAATTTGGTTGTGCGGCTGCACTCCCCAGATCCGGGGTTTTCAGTTGATTGCGCTGGGTGCTTTGTCTACGCTTTGATGCCCAGCGCAGATGAGAATGTTAAGTTTCGGGTTTCTGTCTCTTCATTGGCGCGGGCTTACTTTTCGGTCTGCGGGTATGCAAGCGGGGACGCGTATTTTTCCATAGAATCGCCTGTAATGGCGGTTCAGACAAAAGACTCCACGGAGAATAGCATGTTGTTGATGTGACGGTTGCCGCGCTTCTTAGCTTTGGTTCCGGTGGTCGTCAAGTTCGGTTGAGCGTTTGCTTAGCTGGGGTTTTATTTTTTGGGCATTAGTTCGTTTAGTTCGTATGTTGCCACGCACATCACGCTGTCGGCGCCTCCGTAGTACACCAGGACTTCGTCGTTGATGAGTACGTTTCCACAGCTGAACACCACGTTAGGCACTTTGCCGAAGCGCTCGTAGTCGGTGACGGGTGTTAGTATGGGTGTTTCGGAGCGGTAGAGAATGGTTTCGGGATTGTCTCTGTCCAGCAGGATTACGCCAAGCGAATAGACCTTTTCGAAACTCAAGCCGTGGTAGATAAGGAGCCAGCCCTCGTTGAGTTCGATGGGGGGTCCGGCTGCGCCTACTTTCCAGCAGTCCCAGCTTTTCGTTCTTGGTCTCATCAAGGACCTGATGTCGTACCATCTTCTGAGGTCGTCGGAGTACGCCACGCACATGTCTGGCTCTAGGCGATGAAACATGACGTATTTGCCTCCGATTTTTTTTGGGAAAATGACGGCGTCTTTGTTGCGTATGCCTCTGAATGGCAATAGTCGTTCGTTCCATTTCCATTGTTTGCTCAAGAAATCGTCAACTGCGATGGATGTTAGTGAGATCTGGTAGAGCTGTTCGTGGTCGATTTCGGAAAGGGCTGTGTAAGACATTACTATTTGGTCGTCGAAGAGCGTTAGTCGGGGGTCCTCGCATCCCCAGTGTTCAGCTTCGTTGTGGGGTTCAAAAACGGGGACTGGTGACCGCTCGTCGATTTTGTATCCGTCAGAGGAGGCGGCGTATCCGATGCGGGATATGCCGTCGTTACCTATTGCCCGGTATAGTATGTGGACTCGTTTGCCGACTCCTATGGCGGCAGCGTTGAATACTTCTTTCGATTCCCAGGGGTTCGATGCTATTGGCTGAAGGATCGGGTTGTCTTGGAACCGTCTCATTTTGTATGTGTCCTAGTAGTTTTTTGACGTGGTCAATCCAAAGAGTTCATCTAAGAGTTTTCTGACGGAGAGTAGGCCGGTTAGTTCTCCTTTGCGGTCTACGACTGGCAGGTGTCTGATTCCGTGTGAGATTACGAGTCGTCTTGCTTCCTCTAGCGAAGCCTCTTCTCCTATTGTGGCGACATTCTTGGTCATCACTTGATCGATGGTGGTATCCAGTGGGACTTCGTTGGCTATGATTCTTATGGCGTCCCGCTCGGTGAAGATACCCACGCATTTTTGGTTGTCGTCCGTTATTACGATCGAGCCCACATGTTTTTCGTATAGTGTTCTGATGGCGTCTTTGATTGTGATGTTAAGCTTGGCGGTTACCACGTCTTCGATCATTATGTGCTTTACCATTAGCACGTTCTGGTTTCGCCTCTGTCTCAGGTTTGGTTTTCTTGACTAATAAGGCGAACTGTTTTAGGATTCATAAAACACGCGTGTGGGAGACTTTCCGCGCGAATAAAGGCAATATTGTTTGTTGTTCTATTTGGTAGTTTGAAGTTCGATGCGGGCGGAAAGGTAGCAAACGGTGGCTTCGGCTCCCTGGTTGTAGTTTAGTCCTTTTTCGGTTATTCCGTCGTAGCAGCTGCCTGTAGTGGAATTGTAAACAAAGCAGTTTTGGGTGTTCTTCCCGAGAAACCAGTTGAAGATTGTTCGTGCCATTGTTTTGTACTGGCGGTTGTCTGTTTCGCGGTAAGCTGACAGTGCTGCTTCCGTCATTGAAGCTGCTTCCACGGATTGCTGATCGTATATGGACCGCGGTTTTCCTTTTTTGTACCAGCCGTGGTTGCCTATGGGTACGAATTTGTTGTTTAGTATCTGAACTTCAAGGAGGAACTTTAGCGATTCCTCTGCGACTCGAATATATTTGGCTTGTTTTGTTTCTCGGTAGGCTTCGAAAAGGGCTTGCGGGAGTCTACCGTTTACGTAGGTGAGGTAAGGTTCAAACCAGCGCCAGTCGCTGGAGCGCGTGTTTGTGTAGTATTCGAGCAGTTTGTCTGATAGTGTCTTTATGTTCTGGGTTAGGTTTTGGTCTTTTGCGTAGGCCTTGTGGTAATGACTTAGGCCAAGTATTGCGAAGGCTTTCGCTCTGGGGGATTTGAAGAAGCATGCCCATCGAAAGGCTTTGTCGAAGATTTCTTTTGCTAGAAGTCTCCTCTCCGCTGATAGCTTGCTGTTTATTACGTATCCGCAGGCCCATAGGGTGCGACCTGCACAGTCTTCGGAGCCTTCGTCGTCGATGAAGTTTCGATCGTAGCTTAGGAAGTTATGCATTTTGCCGTCTGCTCTTTGCATGTGCAGAAGGAAGCTTAGGTATGTGTCTATCAACCTGTCCGATTTGGAGATACCTTTGATTTGGCTGTGCTTGGTGATGGCTATAAGGGCTCGGGCGTTGTCGTCGGTTGTGTATCCTTCTAGCCGATTTGGTGTTCCGAATTTCGAATGTTGGAAGATACCTGTATCGTCTGTGATTGCTTTAAGGAAGTTTAGTTTGATAGGTGGGAGATGCACGTGAGCGTCCTCTTAAGCGTGTATCGCTTGTTTGAGTATGTCTGTGTGTTTTTGGGCGACCTTTGGCCATATAAAGCTTCGACTGTACCTGTAAGCTTTTTTCTCTATGCCTCTTCTCAGTTTGTCGTTTTCTAGAAGTTTCTTCACCTCTTCGGCGATTGAGTCTGGGTTTTTGAACTCGCAGAACATGCCTCGTCCGTGAGACAGCACCTCTTTAGCGTGGAGGTAGGGAGTTGATACTACTGCTCTGCCGGCTCCTAGAGCGTAGACTAGTGTGCCGCTGCTGATTTGGTTTGGGCCGATGTAGGGTGTGATGTAGATGTCTGTGGCGTGGAGGTACCTTATTAGTTCCCTTTTTGTTAGGAAGCGATTGTGAAATCTGACGTGGTTCTTTAGCCCCAGTTGGTCGACTAGTTTGATGAGGTTCATGCGGTAGGTTTCGCCTTCGATTTTTCTTACTTCGGGGTGTGTTTCGCCGATTATTAGGTAGAGTATGTTTGGATATTTTTCAACTAGGGGTGGGAGTGCTTGGACGGCGTACTCAATGCCTTTGCCTCCGTTTATTAGGCCGAAAGTGGACAGGATGGTTCTTCCTTTCAAACCCAGCGAAGGCTTTACGCTGTCACTGGTTAGGAAGGGGATGTCTGGGCAACCGTGTTGGACGACGTTGATTTTCTTGTTTGAGACATTGTATTCCTTGAGGATGTTCTTGGCGGCACTTGCCATGACCACGATTGCTTTGCTGTGAGCGAGGACTTCTTTCAGCACGTTTCGTGCGGTCGATTCGAAGTCCGGTTGGACTGTGTGGAGTGTGATTATAACTGGTTTGTGTACGCTTCGTAGGAAAGAGAGGATGTACTCTCCCCATTCTCCTCCGTATAT
>Ga0315268_10001411_pt1 | contig 27622 bp, 27 predicted proteins | sample C1_top_MG_FD_204535 | JGI IMG/M metagenome (GOLD analysis project Ga0315268, IMG submission 204535) | Sediment microbial communities from Yellowstone Lake, YNP, Wyoming, USA - C1_top | ecosystem: Environmental > Aquatic > Freshwater > Lake > Sediment | place: USA: Wyoming | collected 2017-08-01
TCACCGCGTAGCCCAGCATATCCGGGATGCGCATGTAGATGTCCTCGTGCACCTCCGCGAAGACCCGGCCGTTAAGATAGCCGAACTTCACCGGCTCGTAGATGATGTCCACGGTGGTGCCCACGGGCGTCATGTCAAAGAGTTTTTCAATGTCTTCAGGGTAGTGGCGGATGCAGCCGTGGCTCACCAGGCGGCCCACCCCCATGGGCGCGTGGGTGCCGTGCAGGCCGTAGTGGGACAGGCCCATCCAGCGGCTGCCCACGGGGTTGTCCTCCCCCGGGGGCATGTAGGACATGCCGTATTTGGCCTGGAGGCCCTTGGGGATGTGCCAGCCCGGGTTCACCGATTTGCTCTGCACCCGGAAGCGCTGGCCGATGGGGGTCTTGTAATCCAGGACGCCGATGCCGATGGGAAAAGTGTAAACCTGGTGTTTCTCCGGGAAGAAGCGGTAGCCCCGGAGCTCCGCCACGTTGAGGAGGTAGCCCGGGGGGTTGGATCTCTCCGGGATGATCCATTGGGTGGGAATGGCGATGTCCGTGTCCCAGGGCAGGTAAAAGTGGTCCAGGGGTTTATGAAACCGGGCCAGCTCCCAGAAGCCCAGGTCATACTCCCGGGCGATCTGGTACATATTTTCATAGCGCACCACGCGGTGGCTGGTGGGCTGGCCCACCACGGTGACGGCCTCGGGGTCCACCCCGGCGCCCTGGGGCAGCCGGTAGGTGAAGGGCCCCGCCCCTTGGGCGGCGGCGGCGAGCCACAGGCTCCAGCCCAGCAGGAGTCCCGGAAAGCGCCGGAGTCTTGACATCGTGGAAATTTTATATGAAAAAGGGAGACAGAGAAAGGGAAAAGGACCGGAAACCACAGAAGTCTAAATGATCCTGGACGCCCACACCCACATCTTCCCCGAGGAGGTCTGCCGCCGCCGGGAGGATTTCTTCGCGGAGGAGCCGGCCTTCCGCCTCCTCTACGAGTCCCCCAAGTCCAAGCTGGTGGGGCCGGAGGACCTCCTCCAGACCATGGCGGAGGAAGGCGTGGATGCGGCGGTGGCCCTGGGCTTCCCCTGGCGCCAGGAACGCCTATGGCGGCGCCACAACGAAGTGCTCCTGGAGGCCCAGCGCCGCTTCCCCCGGAAGATCATCGCCTTCTGCGCGGTCCATCCCCTGTTCCCCGGGGCCCTGGGGGAGCTGGAGCGCTGCCTGGCCGCGGGCGCCCGGGGGGTGGGGGAGCTGGCCTTTTATCTCCACGACCGGGGCGAAGACCTGACGGCCATCCTGACGCCGGTGGCGGAATTGTGCCGGCACTACCGGGTCCCCATCCTGCTGCACGCCACGGATCGGGCCGGACCTTATTACCCGGGGCGGTCCTGGACGCCCCTGGCGGCCATTTACCGCACCATCGAGGCCCTGCCCGGGGTTACCTGGATCCTGGCCCATTGGGGGGGACGCCTGCCCTTCTACGGGCTCTTGAAAAAGGTCCCCGAGGGCTTCCAGTCCCTTTATTTCGACACCGCCGCCTCCCCCTACGTGTACCGCCCGGAGATTTACCGGCTGGTGGCGGAGATGGTGGGCCCGGAGAAAATCCTCTTCGGCAGCGATTACCCCTTGCTGCGGCCGAAGCGTTACCTGGAGGAGATGACCCAGGCCGGGGTGCCCGAGGAGTGGCGGGAAATGATTATGGGCAGAAACCTGGCGCAACTGCTGAGCTGGTAAGGGAGCTATCAGCTGTCAATCTTTGGCTTTAACCTTCAACAGGTTAGCCCTTTATTATGAAGGCTCAGAGTCATCTACTGACACCTGACACCTGCTAAAAGGAGCTTAATTGGAACACACCTCCGACATCCTGGTCCTGGGCTCGGGCCTGGCGGGCCTGGGCTACGCCCTGAAGGTGGCGGACTTCGCCACGGTGAATCTCGTAACCAAGCGGGGCCTCACCGAGACCTCCACCCGCCTGGCCCAGGGGGGCATCGCCGCAGTCCTGGGGGCTGACGACCGCTTCGAATACCACATCCAGGACACCCTCACCGTGGGGGAGGGCCTGTGCCACCCCGACGTGGTGGAGCTGGTGGTGCGCCAGGGGCCGGACCGCATCCGGGAGCTGGTGGAGCTGGGGGCCAACTTCGACCTTACCCCCGAAGCCGCCGGCTTCGACCTGGCCCGGGAAGGCGGCCACTCCCGCCGGCGCATCATCCATGCCCACGACCTGACCGGGGCCGAAGTGGAGCGCATCCTCTCCGAGAAGGTCCTGGCCCACCCCAACATCCGGGTTTTCGAGCATCACATGGGGGTCAACCTCATCACCCTGGAGCGCCTGGTGCGCCAGGGGCGGGTGGTGACGGAGGCCGACAAGGCCTGCCTGGGGGCCTACGTCCTCAATACCGGCACCGGCCAGGTGGACACCTTCCTGGCCCGCCTCACCCTGCTGGCCACGGGCGGCGCGGGCAAGGTCTACCTCTACACCAGCAACCCGGACGTGGCCACGGGCGACGGCGTGGCCATGGCCTACCGGGCCGGGGCCGTGATCGGCAACATGGAATTCGTACAGTTCCACCCCACCTGCCTCTACCACCCCGCGGCCAAGAATTTCCTGATTTCCGAGGCCCTGCGGGGGGAGGGGGCCGTCCTCCTGGACCGCCAGGGCCACCGTTTCATGGAGAAGTACCATGAGCTCAAAGACCTGGCCCCCCGGGACACCGTGGCCCGGGCCATCGACCAGGAAATGAAGAAAAGCGGCGACGACTGCGTCTACCTGGACATCAGCCACAAGGACGCGGACTTCCTGAAGAGCCGCTTCCCCAACATCTACCAGAGATGCTACGAGCTGGGCATCGACATGACCCGGGAGCCCATCCCGGTGGTGCCCGCGGCCCATTACATGTGCGGGGGCGTGGTCACCGACACCTGGGGCCGCACCACCATCGCCAACCTCTACGCCGTGGGGGAGGTGTCCATGACCGGGCTGCACGGGGCCAACCGCCTGGCCAGCAACTCGCTCCTGGAAGCCCTGGTCTTTTCCCACCAGGCGGCCCAGGCGGCCCGGGAGGCCCTGCCCGCGCTCCAGGCCCGGCCGGCGGTGCCGGTGGCCGCCTGGGAGACCTACGGGGCCACGGACAGCGACGAGGCGGTGGTGGTCTCCCACTCCTGGGAGGAAATCCGGCGTTTCATGTGGAACTACGTGGGCATCGTCCGCAGCAACAGCCGCCTGGAGCGGGCCCAGGCCCGCATCGGCCCGGTGCTCAAGGAAATCAACGATTATTACTGGAAATTTCTCATTACCAGCGACCTCCTGGAGCTGCGCAACATCGCCTACGTGGCCGACCTCATCATCCGCATGGCCCTGGCCCGCAAAGAGAGCCGCGGCCTGCACTACAACCTGGACTATCCCCAACGGGATGATGATAATTTTCGCCGGGATACCCTGATCTCTGCGGAAGGCTGGCACTGATGCCCGACGACCAGATTTTGGTGGTGGAAGACGGGACCGCGGGGCGGCAGTTTTTCGCCAAGGCCCTGAAATCCCAGGGCTACCAGGTGATTGCCGCGGCCAGCGGGCCCGAGGCCCTGGGCCGGCTGGAAGGCGAGGACTTCCCCCTGGCCCTGCTGGACTTGGGACTGCTGGGCCCGGCAGGCCTGGACCTGCTGTCCCGTATAAAGGCGCAGTGCCCGGACTGCGAGGTCATCCTCACTGCCGACCATGGAGATGTGGAAAGCGCGGTGGCCGCGCTGCGCCTGGGGGCCTACGACTACCTGCTGAAACCGGATCTGAACCCGCCGGAACTCCACCTCCGGGTGGCCCGGGCCCTGGAGCGCCGCCGCCTGGCCTTGAGCAACCGGGAGCTGCTTAAGGACCTGAGCCGGACCCAGGCGGAGCTGGCCCGGCGCCGGACCCTGGAGCTCACCCAGATCCGCCGCATCGGCGAAGTCCTGGCCGGGCCCCTGAGCTGGGGCCAGCTCCTGGAGGGCCTGGCCGACCTGATTTGGGAGAGCCTGCCCCTTCAGGCCCTGGGCCTGGAGTTCCAGGGCGCCGGGGCGGAGAAGCCCCTGTTGGCCTTTCGCCGCCACCCGGGGCTGCCGGAGGCGGCTTTTCTCACCTTTCAGGAGTGGTTCCGGGATGCTCCAGCCGGTCCGGCCCCCCAGGGCCCGTTGCCGGCCATCCTCCGGGAGGTGGTGGTGGCCGGCGAGGCCACGGCCCGGGTGGCCGCGGGCCGGGAGGCCCCCTTTTCCCCCGAGGAGGCGGAACTCTTCCGCATCTTCACCCTCCAGGCCGAGGCGGCGCTGAAAAACCTGCTCCTTTTTGAGCAGGTGAAGGGCCTGGCCATCCGGGACGGCCTCACCGGTCTTTACAACTACCGCTATTTTATGGAGATCCTGCGCTACGAAGTGGCCAAGTCCCGCCGCTACCATACGCCCCTGTCCCTGGTGTTCATGGACATCGACGACTTCAAGCACATCAACGACAGCCGGGGACACCCCTGGGGGGACCGGGTCCTGAGGAAGGTGGCGGCGCTGCTGCAACAGGCCGTGCGCCACGCGGACCTGCTGTGCCGCTACGGCGGGGACGAATTCGCCCTGCTCCTGACCCAGACCCCCCCGGCCCACGCCCTGATGCTGGCGGAACGGCTCCGGCGCCTCATCTCCCAGACCTCCATCAACGCCGTGGACCCGGACTTCCGGGTGACGGTCAGCGTCGGCGTGGCGGGGCTGGAGCCGGCCATGGGCTGGGAAGACCTGGTGCAGGCCGCGGACGCGGCCCACTACCGGGCCAAGGAGGCAGGCAAGAACCGGGTTTGCGGCCCGGGGAAGCCGGAAGAGTAAAAGTCCGCGGCGGCGCTCAGGGGATAAAGTCCACCACCTTATGGCCGGCCTTTTTCAGCGCCGCCACAATGGGCGTCAGGTCGCACTTGTTCAGACGGAAGTAGTAGGCCTGCTTCCCCTGTTGGGCCGGGCCTAGGGCCACGTTGATGATTTTGCCCCCGGCTTCTTGGATGAGGCGGGAGACCTGGTTCAGGGCCTCGGGCTTATCCGGCAGGAGCACGTCCAGGCGGGAGCTGGTGCGCAGCAGGCCCAGCATGGTGAGAAAGGCGCTGATGAGGTCCAGCATGGTGATCACCCCCACCAGCCGCTCCCCTTCCATCACCGGCATCCCGCCGATTTTGTGGTCGTGAATAAGGCGGGCCGCCTCCTCGACGCCGGTGTCCGGGCCGACCTTCACCGGCTCCGTGACCATGACGTCGTTCACGGTGATCTTCTCCAGCATGGAGGCCAGCAGCACCTCCCGCAGGTCCCGGGAGGTGATCCAGCCCACCATCCGGCCTTCCTGCACCACCGGCAGGTGGCGGATGTTGTGCTTCTGCATCAATTTCAGGGCCTGCCCCACCCGCTTGTCCGGCGTGATGGTGACAGGGTTTTGGGTCATGATCTGGGCCACCCGCATGTGCCTTCTCCTTAGCCCTGGAGTTTGCCCCACCATAGAACAAAGGCCCGGATTTTTCAAGGAAATTCCCCCGGCAGCCCCAACTCCGGGGCCGGGCCGCCGGGGGACAAAAAACTTGCATTCGCCCGCACCGCCGGTGATAATTCCCTCGAGGGCCGCGGCCCACCAGCCCCTGGGGGATCGTCCAACGGCAGGACTGCGGGCTTTGGACCCGCCAATGGAGGTTCGAATCCTCCTCCCCCAGCCAATGGCCCCTGCCCCTCCCGCCGCACCCCGCATCCACCGGCAAAAAAGCGGCCCCCGCGGTTTCGCCGGGGCCACCTCTGACTTTTCGGGGATGGAGGGTGGAGCCTATCCTCTCTAACGCCGGGCCACCGAGTTCAGGGGCCAGTGGGTCACCCACATCTTGGCGCCGTCAAAGCCCAGGCCATCAGGGGAGGCGCCGGCGTGAACAACTTTTTCACGTCAAGGGCCCATCCCGCCGGGGAAAAAGTAGGGGCGGGGGAACCCCCGCCCCTACAAGGCACCGTCTGCGGCGCCCCTACCGTCTAACCTGCCAGCATTCCGGAGGGCAGAGTCCCCGATGCCCCTGCTGGGCCCGGATTCCCAAGCTGCGCTTGGGAATAAGCTGATCAGGCACCCCCTGGATTATTTCCCGGTGAGTTCCTTGATCTCCTTTTTGGCGTGCTCCAATTCCTGCCCCTGCTCCTTATCCCACCGGAGCAGCATGGTCTGGAATTCCCCCACGTGGGTCTTCTCCTCCCGGGCGATGTCCAGGAGCACCTTCTTGATGTCCTTGTCCGTGGTCAGGGCCGCCATCTGCTCATAGAGGTTGATGGCGTCCAGTTCGGCGATTATGGCCAGCCGTAGTATCTCCTGGTTCAGCTCTTCCTTCTTTACCTTGGTGAAATCCACCGGAATCTGGGAAAGCATGGGGCCTCCTTGGTTGCGGGATGAGGCGGCCAGGTGCGCCTCTGCCAGGCAAAGTAAGCACCCCAATGAAAAGCGTCAAGGCGCGCCAGGCCTGCCGGCCCTGCGGATTTTTTGCCGCCGCGCCGTTTTTTCTTGGCTGTGGTGTTATAAGTTATTAGAGTTGATTGGTATGGGAACGAGGGCCCCAGAATGCTCCGAGGTTAAGGAGCTGTTGTCCGCCTTCCTGGACGGGGAGTTGGAAGAGGCCCCCCGCCGGGGCGTCGCCGCGCACCTGAAGGGGTGCGCCGCCTGCCGCCGGGAGATGCAGCTCCTGGCCTCCCTGGATGAGGCCCTGGGAAGACTCAGCGCCCCGGCAGCCCCGGACGTGGCGGGCCGGGTCCTGGCTCGCCTCCATCGGCGGCGCCGGGCCTGGTGGCAAAACCTGGCCCTGGCCGCGTCCCTGGTCCTGGGCATTGTCCTGGGGGGCACGGTGGCCCGGGACTTCTACCCAGCGCCAGACCACGGAGCCGCTTACGAAATGGCTTCCCTGGAGGACTTCCAAGACTTCCCCCAGGGTTCTTTGGGCACCGTCTTAGCCTCCTACCAGGTGGAGGAAGGGAACGGCACATGAAGCACAACTGGCTTCTCTACCTGGTGATCTTCTCCCTGGCCCTGAATCTCGGCACCGTGGGCACCCTTCTTTACCTGCACTTCCAGGGACCCCCGCCCCGCCCCGCGGGGCCGCCGCCCATGCCCGTGCGGGAACTCTGGGGCAGCCTCAACCTGGACCCCCAGCAGCAACAATCCCTGGTGCGCCTGTTCCCCGAGCACCAGCGTCAGGTGCTGGCGGCGCGCACCGCCCTGGCCCAGCGGCGCGGGGAGCTCATGGCCCTGATGCAGCAGGAGAACCCCCCCTGGGAGGCCCTCCGGGGCAAGGTGCAGGAAATCAGCAACCTGCAGGGGCAGCTGGAAGAGGAGATGGTGCGCTACATGCTGGAAATGAAAAAACAGCTAAAGCCGGAGCAGCGCCAGGCCTTCCTGAACATGATGCAGACCAGGCTCGAGCGGGGCGGCCCCGCCGGCCGCCGCGGGGGACCCCCGGGGCGGTGGGACATAGGCCCAGGCATGGGTAAAGGCCCGGCTATGGGCCCGGGGCCCTGGCCCCGCGGCATCCCGGGGACGCCCCCCCCGCCGCCGGGTGCTGAGTAAGAGAACATACGTCCGGAGAAGTCCGGAGAATGCTCATGAATCGCAGACTATGGACAACTTTCCCGGCCCTGGCCTTGGCCGCGCTCCTCTTGTTAACCGCCTCCGCCCTGGCCCACCCCTGGGGCGGCGGCCGGGGCGGCGGGCCCCGCTGGAGGCAGACCCAGGACGCCCAGGCGCCCGGCCCCGGCTACCGCAGCTGCCCCAACTACCCCAGGCACCAGAACTGTCTCTGGGGCAATACCCCCCAGGGTCCTCGGGGGCGGGGCACTCGCGGCTACACTCCCACTCCGCCGGCCTCCCCCCCGGCGGTTAATCCATAACCCCCCAAAACCGGCGGCCCGGCTTAAGCCGGGCCGCCCCTTTTCCCCGCTCCTCAACCCTTACCCGCAGTTGGGGCCGCAATCCCCGGGGTCGCACCCCGTGGCGCCGCAGCCGCAACCCACCTGGGTGGGGTGGTCGCTGATGCCCACCACCCTGATCTCAAACTTCAACGTCTTTCCCGCCAGGGGGTGGTTGAAGTCCACCAGGAAGGTGTCCGGGCCCACCTCCAGGACCTTGCCGGACACCGGGCCCCGGGGAGTGGAAAACATCAGGTCCTGCCCCACCGCGATCTTCATCTCCCCCAGCATATCGCAGGGAAATTCCCGCTGGGCCTCTGCTGAAGGCTGGCCGTAAGCCTCCTCCGGGGGCAAGGTCACCTCTTTGACCTCATCCACGGCCATGTCCATGACCGCGTTGTTGAACCCGGCAATGATGCCCTGGCCCCCCGCCTGGAACTCCAGGGGCTGCCGCCCTTGGCTGCTGTCAAACACGGAGCCGTCTTCCAGGGTGCCGGTATAATGCACCTGAACAAAATCGCCTTCCTTCACTTTTCTCATCTGTCTCCCTCATAAGGTGCGAGCCACTGGGTTTAAGTCTTCCCCGGCCCGCGGATTTGGTGGCGCCAGAGCCTCCCCGGCCGCGGCCCGGGGGCGAAAAAGAAGGGGAACGCCGCCTCAGGCGTTCCCCCCGGGAAATGCCTACGGGCCCTTGTCGCTTGGGAATAGCTCAGCTAAAGTTTAACTTATTTCCCCGCCTGGCCACAACTTTTTTCCCCGGCGGCCGCAGCCGGCGCGCTTACTGCCATTCCGGATTACGGAGCGTACGCCTGCACCGCCCCCTTCAGCTTACCGTCATTGTTCTTGTACTGCCCCACCGCCACGATGGCGCTGCTGGCCGCGGCCACCCCCAGGGCTTTATTGGTATCCTGATTAAAGGGGTTGAGATCCTGCCGCCATTTGACGCCCCCGCCCAGGTTGTAAGCCATGGTGAACCAGTCGGTGACCCCCGGGGCGCTCAGGCTGTAGCCGGCCATATAAACCCCGGCCTTGGCCGCGGCGAGCCCCGTGGTCACGCTGCCCCCCAGGCCCGCCAGGTCGAAGGTGTCCCCCCAAAGGAAATCCGTGGTCTTAGCGTCATAAGCCCGGATGAAGGACATTTGACGGCCGCCATCGCCTATCCCTTGCCCCCCGGCATAGACCTGGCTCTTGTCCACCGCCACGGTGGTGAACCGGTTTTCCCCGTAGCCCAGGTCAAAATCCTCCAGGATCGTCATGCCCGCGCCCTTGCCCTTGGCGATGATTCTGACTGCGCGGGCATAGCGGTTGCCGGAGCCATCAGTTACATAACCCGCGGCGCCGATGATGGAGCCGGTCCAGGAGACGGCCAGGGCTTCATTTCCCACACCATTCCCCCGGGCCCCCCACGCGGATCCAAAACTGCCATTCACCGCGGAATACAGGGAGACGTTGAACCATTTATAGCCATCGGCAGTCTGCTGATATCCGACCACGGCGACACTGGAGCCGCTGACCGTGATGTCGTTGACCTGGCTGGAGATCAGGTTTTGCCAACTCTCGCCGTAATCAGCCTCCCAGAGGTAGGCGCCGGTCTTGGCGGAAAACCCGGCGATGGACCCCCAGACCACCCCGGGGGCGGATTCGTAGTTGGAGAAGGCCACCACCTTGCTGCCCAGGGCCTTGACGCCGTTGGGGTAGAGGCCGGCCATGGGGGCCCCGGTATAGGAGTCCACCTTCAAGCCCTTGCCCTTGGCATCATAGCTCCGCAGGAAGACTTCTTCCTCGCCGGACCCCGCCACGCCGTAATAGCCGGCCACAAAAACGGTGGAGCCCGACACGGCCATGCCTGTGGTGCGCCCGCCCTTCAGGTAGAAGAGGTCCGAGCTCCAGGAATAGCCCTTCTTGGCGTCATAAGCCCGCAACTGGCCCCATCATTGATGGCCCGCATCCTCAAAGGAGATGGCCACATAGATCTTGGAACCCAAAGCCGCCACCCCGGTGGCCAGGGCGTTGTCGCCGCCGATGCCGATGGCGACGTCCTGCCAGATGAGGGTAGGTTGAGGCACCGCGGCCTGGACGGAAGCGGGGCCAGGCCCGAGCAGGCCCCCGGCCAGAGCCAAAACCGCCACTATCATAAGCTTGTTGCCAACCCTAAATGCCCCGCGCTGACGCGTCATAGTTGCTTCCTCCGTGCCGATACAAGTTCAAGGTGATTTTCGACCCGGCCCGGTCAGGGGGCGTAGGCCTGAATGACCGCCTCCATGGAGCCCCCAGGGCCGTTCTGGGCGGTGCCCACCGCCACTACGGCGCTGCTGCTCACCGCCACGCCATTGGCCTGGGCAAAATTGCCGCCATTATAACTAAAGTCCTGCAGCCAACGCTCGCTCAGGTTGGTATTGAAGCCCCAGACGAACCAGTAGGTGACGCCGGGGGACTCCAGGCCGGAGCCGGCCACGTAAATGCCGGACTTGCCCGCGGCGATGCCTGTGGTCACCATACCCCCGGCGTTTGATAGTTCACGCAAAGTGCTGTCCACGAGGTTCCCGGTTTTGGGGTCGTAAGACCGCAGCATGAAGGCCTGTTCCGTGGGAGAGGCCGACCCGTATCCCGCCACATAAATCCGGGACTTGGTCACCGCCACGGCGTTGAAGCGGTTCTCCCCGTAGCCTAAGTCAAAATATTCCAGGTCCGTCCACTTATTTTTTTTCCAGTCCAGGCACCCGGCATACGCCACCTTGTGGATGGCCTCAGTACTCTCATAACCCGCCACGCCGATGACGTTGCCGCTCCAGGACACGGCCAGGAGTTCGTTGTCATAGCCGTCGCCGTGGTCTCCGCCTTGTCCGATCAACCCGCCGTTCGACGCGGAATAGGAGGCGGCCCACCAGTTCTTATAGCCCTCGAATTCCCGGAAGCCCACGGCGAAGAAACTGGAGCCGCTCACGGCAATGGCGTTGACCTGGCTGGAGACGTCACTGTTCTCGCCAAACCGCTGGGACCCCCAGGTGATGTCCCCCGTCTTGGGGCTGATACCCATCAATTGCCCTAGGGGAGCCTGGGAGCCAGTGTTCCAGAAGACCACCACCTTGCTGCCCAGCGCGGCGATGCCCAGGGGGTAAAGACCGGCGTAAGGCGCGTCCCAAGACCTCTCCCAGAGCATCCCTTTCTTGGCCGTGGAGCCATACGCCCGGACGAAGACTTGCTCCGTCCCGGAGCCGGGGCTGAAATAATGGCCGATGATCATCACCGTGGAGCCGCTCACGGCGATGGCCCTGGTCCGGCCGCCCTGCAGGTCGAAGCGCTGAGCGCGCCAACTCCAGCCTTTACTGGCGTCATAAACCATCAACTCGCCGTTCCACTTTTGGTCAAGATCCCACAGCCCGCAGATGGGGACGAAGATCTTGGAACCTGAGACCGCCACCCCGGTGGCCTGAAAGTCCTGGCCCAAGCCAAGGTTCGGATAGTCCTCCCAGAGGACCGTGGCCGGGACGGCCAAGGCCATGCCGGCGCCGGCGCCCAGCAGGGCCGCGGCTAAAGTCAAGACCACCAGAACCTGGGGCAGCCGCCCGGGCCGCCCGGCCTCTTTGCCGGAAATTCTGAAATTCCCGCGCTGCCGCAACATGGCTGCATCCTCCCTGTGAGACAGATAATTCAAGGCCCAAACATGGTCATCTTGGCTAAAACGCGAGGTGTGTATAAGGCATTCTTTACACAGCGTAAGAATTTATTCAAGGGAAATCCACGGCGCCGGCATTTTTCCCCCGGCCCCCATGCCGGGAGGGTGAAGGGTTGCGGGGCAAAGAAGATAATGGCGCGGGGTGAAAGTAAAAAAAGGGGAACCTGGGCCAGAAAAAAATTGGCGGAAGTGCATGGGAATCGAACCCACCTACCCCCTTACTCAGAAGGTACACCGGATTTGAAGTCCGGGGGCCCCACCAGTGAGCCTGGCACTTCCAATGAAAATTTAGCCCAGGCGCCGGCCCTTGTCAACCGAGGCAGCCCCGGCGCCCGGGGCGGAGACCGGCCCGCCCCCGCCGTCCTTGCCCCCAAATCCCGACTATCGGGTGGCAGAACCCGTAACCTGCGGGCCCCTCATCACCGACACCTGCCTGCCCCTGGACCATGGCAAGCTGAGCCTCCAGGCTTTCTGGATGGTGGGGTTAACCGCAGGCCGCTTCAGCCCCAACTGGCGCTGGGTGAGCCCCGGCGGGGGTTTCGTCTCCCTGGCCATGCCGCTGAAAATCATGTATGGCCTGGCCCCCCGGACAGAGGTCTGCCTCATCATCCCCTACGTGCACATCTGGGCCCGGGGGGGTGAATACCCCCGCCCTGCCGGGAAGGGGGTCCGCGGACTTCGGCGGCCTGGGTGACGTCAATTTGACCCTCAAGTATCTGCTCCGGGAGGAAAGCGCGCGCGCCCCGGCCGTTACCGCCTTGGCGTCCAGCAGCTTTCCCTCCGGCCACCATACCCCCCTCAACCCCGGCCGCCTGGGCACCGATGCCCTGGGCAGCGGCGTCTATGTCTTCACCAGGGGCTTCAATTTCTTTAAAAAAATGCTGCCCCTGGAGTTCTACGGCAACCTCTGGTACAACGTGCCCAGCATCGGCTCCGTGGTCAAGACCAGCCCGGGGCGGGACTGGATCACTGCTAACATGGCGGTGGAATACATCTTCTCCCGCCATTTTGACCTTCTCCTGGAGTTTTACAGCCAGTGGGAGACTTCCCGGATCTGCGCCCACCACCCCGGCTCCTCGCCGGCGGCCATCTTCGGCGTCCTGCCGGGGTCGGAGTTCATCCACAGCCAGCGCTGGACCTCCGCCCTGGGGGGGAAAAACAACGACCGCAAGGTCACCCCCATTTTCACCATCGTTTACAATTTTTAAGTCTTGGCATTTGGCGCTTTGCCGAGAAACACCCTCCACGCCCGGGCCGGGGGGCTCACTCCAGCAGGTCCTGGAGGGCCTGCTTCAGGAACTGGCGGGCCCGCTTCAGCAGGCCGTCCACTGCCGCGGCGCTGAGCCCCATTTCGGTGGCGATTTCCTGGTAGGAGAGCCCCCCGAAGCGCTTCAGCATCAGGGCCCGGCGCTGGTTCTCCGGCAGGCGCGCCAGGACCGCTTCCAGGCGGCGGCCCAGGTCCTGCTCCTCCAGGATCTCCAGGGGGCTGGCTCCCGGGTCCGGCAAGGAGGGGGCCTCCTCCTGGTCCAGGGATTGGGCGGGGCGTCTTTGTCTGAGCAGGTTCAGACAGTGGTTGGCGGTGATGCGGTTCAGCCAGGCGGACACCGTCCCCCGGGGTTCAAAGGTGGAGGCGTGCTCATAAACCTTGAGGAAGACTTCCTGCAGCGCGTCTTCCGCTTCCAGGGGGTCTTTGAGGAGACGGTAGGCGATCTGGTAAAGGCGGCTCTGGTGGCGGCGGATGAGCTCCGCCAGGGCGTCCTCGTCGTCCCGGGCCACACGGCGGAGCAGGGCATAGTCCAGGTCGGCGGGCTCAGGCGTCAAAACAGGGCCAAGTGGATCAGCCGGCCCCGCTTGCGGGCCCGGAGCAGTTCCATGTGGCGCAGCACCGCGAATTCCCGGCGCAGGTCTTCTTCCGTCAGGCCCAGTGCGGCGCAGGCCTCGGGCATGGGCACTTCGCCCCGCTCCTGGACCAGCTCATAGAGGCGCTGCTGTTCAGGCGTGAGCAGGTGCTTCCCTTCTTTATCCTTGAGGCTTTTGGCCGTATGCACCGCCCAGGGGTCGCACGGTTGCAGGGGGCTTACCGCCTCCAGGTAGCAGTCCTCGCACAGGGCCTGCCCCTGGTGTTCCCGCACTTCCCCGGGCGCCAACCCGGCGCCGCACTTGCTGCAGGTTTTCTCCGGCATGGCGCTGGCTCTCCTGACGGTCCCAACTCCTTGGGGGCGGCCCGCAGGGCCCGCCCCTCCCGGGGCCCTTGGTAAGGAAAATTTCCCCAAGACTGCAGCCGCCTTATAGGGTGTAGTCCCCTTCCATGTCCAGGACGAACTCGTTGTAGCCCTTGCCGGCCTTCACCGTGAAGGTGCCCGAGCCCTTGATTTTCTTCAGCTTGCCGGTGCCCTTGTAGGTCTTCCAGGTCCCGGTGGTGACCTTGGTCTTGGCGTCCCGCTTGCCGTCAAAGCGGGAATAGACCGCGCCGTCCTCAAAAGTGGTGATGGCGTAGCCCATCATGGGGCCGGCCCCCTGCCTGCGGTCGTGGAAGCCGACGCTGCGGCGGGACACGAATTTCCCCGCCACCCCCGGTTCGTACTTGATGGGGGCCCCTTCCATCTCCGTGAGCATCAGGCTGTGGTCGGGCTCGTCTCCCACGTAGAGCGCCTCCCGGCGCACCACGGTAATGCGGTAACTGGCTTTGCGGTGCGGCATGGCAGTACCTCCTGTGGCTGGATGAAGTAAGGCGAACCGGGGCGGCGGCCAAGGCCGGCTTCTCCCCCGCCGCCCGTTCCACCCATTATATATCCAACTGGCTCAGTTCCAGGACATTATTTTGAATAAATTCACGGCGGGGCTCCACTTTGTCCCCCATGAGGACCGTGAAGGTGTTGTCGGTGGTGGTGAAGTCCTCAATCTTCACCTTGAGGAGGGTGCGGGTCTCCGGGTCCATGGCGGTCTCCCAGAGCTGCTCCGGATTCATCTCGCCCAGCCCCTTGAAGCGCTGGATGGTGAGGCCCCGCTGCCCCTCCTCCAGGACGTGGGCGATGAGCTCCTCCGGCTGGGCGAATTCCCGGCTGCGGTCCTTGGCCTCCAGGACCATAGGGGGCTTTTTCAAGTCCGCCATGCCGCGGTCCAGGCGCACCAGGGCCTGGAAGTCGCTGCCCCCCAGAAGGTCCCAGTCCAGGCGCATCTCCTGGGCCTCCCGCTCCCGGGGGGAGACCAGGACGGCCCAGGCGTGGTGCTCCTCGTCGGCCTCCAGGCGGGCGGCCCAGCGTCCTGAGGCCTCCAGGGCCTCCAAAAGCCCCCTGAGGTCTTCCTCCCGGCGCAGGGCCTCCCTGGCCACCGGGCCCCGGGCCAGGAGCAGGCGCAGGACCTCCCGCGCCAGGCCCCGCTTTTCGAAGCGGCCCAGGTATTCCTGGCAGGAAATGACCCGGTCCAGGGCCTGCACCAGGGCCTCCCCTGAGAGGGTGCGGCCCTCCGCCAGCCGCAGGCGCTTTTTCTCCAGGCCCCGCTTCAGGAGGTATTTCTTGAACTCACCATCGTCCTTGAGGTAGGCCTTGTCGTTGCCCCAGGTAAGGCGGTACAGTGGCGGCTGGGCGATGTAGAGGTGGCCGTTTTCAATCAGGGCCTGGAGTTTGCGGTAGAAAAAAGTCAGGAGCAGGGTGCGGATGTGGGCCCCGTCCACGTCCGCGTCCGTCATGATGATGACCTTGTGGTAGCGCAGGCCCTCCAGGTCCGGGACCTCCTGGGACAGGTCCGACCCCAAGGTGGAAATGAGGGTGCGGATTTCCGGGTTTTCCAGCATCTTCTCGAAGCGGGCCTTCTCCACGTTGATGATCTTGCCCTTGAGGGGCAGGATGGCCTGGAAGCGCCGGTCCCGGGCCTGTTTGGCGGAGCCGCCCGCGGAGTCCCCCTCCACCAGGTACAGCTCCCGGCGGGCGGGGTCCCGCTCCTGGCAGTCCGCCAGCTTCCCCGGCAGGGTCAGGTCCCCCAGGGCACCCTTTTTGCGCACCAGGTCCCGGGCCCGCCGGGCCGCTTCCCGGGCCCGGGCCGCCTCCAGCAGCTTGCCCAGAATAAACCGGGCCACCTGAGGGTTTTCCCCCAGGTAGGTCAGGAGGCTTTCGTAGATGAGGTTCTCCATCAGGCCCTTGACCTCGCTGTTGCCCAGCTTGGTCTTGGTCTGGCCCTCGAACTGGGGGTGGGGCAGCTTGACGCTCACCACCGCGGTGAGGCCCTCCCGCACGTCCTCTCCCTGGAGGTGGCCGTTTTTCAGGCTCTTGGGCAGGTCGCTCACCGCCAGGTACTGGTTGATGGTCCGGGTCAGACCCGCCTTGAAGCCGGAGAGGTGGGCTCCCCCTTCCCGGGTGTTGATGTTGTTGGCGAAGGTGAAAAGCTGCTCGTTGTAGGAGTCGTTGTACTGGAAGGCGATCTCCATCTTGATGCCGTTCTTGGCCCCGGACAGGTGGATGGGCTGGGGATGGATGGGCGTCTTGTTGCGGTTCAGATACTCCACGAAGCTGATGATGCCGCCCTCGTAAAGGAACTCGTCCCGCTCCCCGGTGCGCTCGTCCTCCAGGAGGATGCGCACCCCGCCGTTGAGGAAGGAGAGTTCCCTAAGGCGCTGGGCCAGGAGGTCGTAGCTGAAGTTGATCTCCCGGAAGATTTGCGAGTCTGGCAGAAAGGTGACTTTGGTCCCCCGGCGCTTGGTTTCGCCGGTGACGGTGAGGGGCGTTTGCGTTTTCCCGTAAGCATAGCTCTGGTGATAGACCTTGCCGTCCCGGCGGATTTCCACCTCCAGGTACTCGCTCAGGGCGTTGACCACGGAGACCCCCACCCCGTGCAGGCCCCCGGAGACCTTGTAGGCCCCGGAGTCGAACTTGCCCCCGGCGTGCAGCCGGGTCATGACCACCTCCACTGCGGGCAGTCCCTCGGTGGCGTGGAGGTCCACGGGGATGCCCCGGCCGTTGTCCTCCACGGTGACGGAGTTGTCCGGGTGGATCTTGACCTTGATCTCGTTGCAGTACCCGGCCATGGCCTCGTCGATGGAGTTGTCTACCACCTCGTACACCAAGTGGTGCAGACCCTCGGTGGCGGTGTTGCCGATGTACATGGCCGGCCGCTCCCTGACGGGCTCCAGGCCCTTCAGGACCTGAATTTTTTCGGCACCGTACTCCTTTACCGCCGCATCATCCGAGTCCATCTTGCTGAGTGTCAAGGACATTCTCCTCCCTGGTTCGTGGTGGGAAAGGCCGGGATTGCGAGGGGGTCGTCGGCGCCAAAGCGGGCGGTCCAATATAAGGGTGACCGGGCCAGACTTTTGCGCATCGCGGATACCGGCGGAAAACCGCCATTTATCGAGGTTTGAACTATGATTTATATATCAGAAAAGGCGCCGTTTGGCAAGCTCTGTCAAGGGAAAAATGGCCCTTAAAACAAAGACAAAGTGCCGCAAATTCCCAAGAAATTCAGGCACCTTTCATTGCTACCTGAAATTGTCTTTACAGGCTCATGGGCATGATGATGCTGAAGTAGTGCTCATTGTCATGCTCCCGGAGGCGGCAGGGGCGGTCCCGGTCGTTGACTTCCAGCACCGCCATGTCAGCGTCCATGACGCTCAAGGGTTCCAGGAGGTAGCGGGCGTTGAAGCCGATCTCCACCGGCAGTGCCGCCGCGTCCCCGGCCAGCAGGGTCAAGGCCATGAGCTCCCGGCCCTCCCCTACCTCCGGGTTGGAAAAGGTGGCCTCCAGCGTTTCCGGGCCCAACTTCATGACCACCCCCTTGAAGCGCTCCGTGGACAACAGCGAGATGCGCCGCAAGGTTTCATACAGGTCCCGCCGGTTCAAGAGGAATCGGAAGGCAAAGGCATCTGGGATAATGCGCCGGTAGTCGGGGAACTTCTTCTCCAGCAGGCGGATAAAGAGATACTTGTCGTCCACCTTCAGGGCCAGGCTCTGGCGGGTCAGGCCCAGGCCCACCTCCTCTTCCTCCGCCAGGATGCGGGAGATCTCCGCCACGCCTTTCCGGGGAATGAGGATGCCCTCGCTGATGGCGAACTGCTCGCTGGCCGCCAAGGGTTGCTCCCTTAAGGTGAGGCGGTGGCCGTCGGTGGACACCATCCTCAGGAGGTAGCCGGCCTCGGATTCCACCCGCTCCCAGAAGATGCCGGAGAGGTGGTATTGCAGGTCGTCCCCGGACACGGAGAAGATGGTCTTCTCTATCATTTCCCGGAGCAGCGGGGATTCAATGGGCACCAGCTTTTCCTCGGTGACCTGGGGTACGGGGGGAAACTGGTCCGCCGCCAGACCATGGAGTTGGTAGCGGGACTCCCCTACCTTGATCTGCAGGTTGGCTTTTTCCGTGGCGCTTAAATCCAGGGTCTCCCCGGGCAGCTCCTTCACCAGGTTGTAAAAATAATGGGCTGGCAGGGTAATGGACCCCGGCTCCTCCACCTGGGCCGGGTAAAAGCCCCGGAAGCTCACCTCCAGGTCGGTGGCGGCCACCTGCACCCCTGCCATTTCGGCCTGCAGCAGGAAGTTGCCCAAGATGGGCATGGTGCCCCGGCGGTCCACCACTCCTAGTGTCCTTCCCACCCCCCGCAATAAAATTTCCCGCTCGATCTTCAGCCGCATCTTTTTTCTCCCCATAGAAAATAAAGAAAATTAGAGGCCCTAGTATACCCGGACAGTTTGTCAACAACTTGCCTAATTCCCGGAGTTAAAATGATTTTTTATCATCATGCCGGCTATTTTTACTGTCGGCTTGGCGGCGTTTATCAAAGACTAAGTCAGTTAGGTCCGCCCTGCTGGTAGAAAACTGGGGTCCGGACGTCAGGCCAATACCGCCCCCTGGCTGCCAGAGCTCACCTGGCGGCTGTAGCGGGCCGCGTACCCGTGCTTGATCTTGGGCTCCGGCGGCTGCCAGGCGGCCCGGCGCCGGCCCAGTTCGTCTTCCGCCACCAGCAGGGTCAGGGTCTTGGCCGGGATGTCGATGCGGATGGGGTCGCCTTCTTTAACCAGGGCGATGGGCCCGCCGTCCGCGGCCTCCGGCGAGATGTGGCCGATGGCCGCGCCTCTAGTCCCGCCGCTGAAGCGGCCGTCGGTGAGGAGCGCCACTTCCTGGTCCAGGCCCATGCCGGCGATGGCCGAGGTGGGCGTGAGCATCTCCCGCATGCCGGGGCCGCCGCGGGGTCCCTCGTAGCGGATGACCACGATGTCTCCGGCCTTGATGGCCCCGCCCAGGATGGCGTCGGTGGCCGCCTCCTCCGAATCAAAGACCCGGGCCCGGCCTTCGTTCACCAGCATCTTTTCGGCCACCGCGGCCTGCTTCACCACGCTGCCTTGCGGGGCCAGGTTGCCCCAGAGGATGGCGAGCCCCCCCTGGGCATGGTATGGACGGAAAAGAGGGCGGATGACTTCCGGATCCAGAACCGTGACCCCCGCCAGGTTCTCGGCTACACTGGCGCCGGTGACGGTGAGGGGTTCACCCTTGATCAGTCCCGCGGCCAGGAGTTCTTGCATCACCCCGGGCACCCCCCCGGCCCGGTCCAGGTCTTCCAGGTGGTGGGGGCCGCTGGGGCTCAGGTGACAGAGGTGGGGCGTCCGGTCGCTGATCTCGTTAATGAGCTCCAGCGGCAGCTGGATGCCCGCCTCCCGGGCGATTGCCGGCACGTGCAGCACCGTGTTGGTGGAGCAGCCCAGGGCCATGTCCACGGCCAGGGCGTTTCCAAAAGCCGCCAGGGTGGCGATCTGCCGGGGCAGTATTTGCCGCTGGACCAGCTCCATGATTTTAACCCCCGCCTCCTTGGCCAGACGCACCCGGGCCGCGGTCACCGCGGGGATGGTGCCGTTGCCGGGCAGTGCCAACCCTAAGGCCTCGCTCAGGCAGTTCATGGAATTGGCGGTGAACATGCCGGCGCAGGAGCCGCACCCCGGGCAGGCGCACTCGGCCAGGGCCCTGAGCTCCTGCTCCTGCATCCGTCCGGCCTTCACCGCGCCCACCCCTTCAAAGACGCTGATGAGGTCCACCTCCCGGCCCTGAAAGCGTCCGGCCAGCATGGGCCCGCCGCTGATGATTATAGCCGGGATGTTGAGGCGCAACGCCCCCATAAGCATCCCTGGAATGATCTTGTCGCAGTTGGTCACCAGCACCAGCCCATCAAAGGGGTGGGCCATGGCCATGACCTCGATGGAGTCGGCGATGAGCTCCCGTGAGGGCAGACTGTACTTCATGCCCACGTGGTGCATGGCCAGGCCGTCGCAGATGCCGATGATCCCGAACTCCAGGGGGGTGCCCCCGGCCAGGCGCACCCCGGCCTTGGCCGCCTGGGTGATCTTGTCCAGGTGGATGTGGCCGGGAATCAGCTCGTTATAGGAATTGGCGACGCCGATGAGGGGCCGGTCGATTTCCCGGTCGGTGAGGCCCATGGCCTTAAGCAGGGAGCGGTGGGGATATTTTTCCAATCCCAGCTTCATCAGGTTGCTACGCATGGTTATCCTCCTTTCGGTTCTCCCGAAAGCGGGTGAGGCGCTTCGTCAACGGTCTCCGCCGGAGGTTTGGGTTTGGCCGCGCGCCGCCGGGGCCGGGAGGGCCGTTTCTTCGGCGCCGCCGCGGGCTTGTCCTCGGATGCCGGCTTGGCTTCGGGCGAGGGCCTGGCCTCGGCCTTGCTTTCCGGAGGCGCTTTGGCTTCCGCGGGCTCCGGTTTGAGATATTCCACCTGGAATTCTTCCGGGCCCAGGCCCTCCTTGCCGGTGAGGATAATCTTGAGGGAGTGCAGCTCCTCCAGGGCCAGAAGGTCCCTGCGCTTCTGGTTGAGGAGGAAGTTGGCCACCTCCAGCGGCACCGCGGCCCGCACTTCCTGCACCGGGTTTTGCGCCACGTGGGCGCTGATCTGCCGGAGCAGGCTGAGGCCCAGGGTTTCCACGGTCTTCACCCGCCCCCGGCCGTGGCAGGCAGGGCAGTCGGTGTAGGCGCTGGTTTCCGCCGCGGGGCGCACCCGCTGACGGGAGAGCTCCAGCAGGCCGAACTTGGACAGGTGCCCCAGGGTCACCCGGGCCTTGTCCTTTCTCAGGGCCTGGCGGAGGGCGTGCTCCACTTCCTTCTGGTGCCTCTTCTCCTTCATGTCGATGAAGTCGATGACCACCAGGCCCCCCAGATCCCGGAGCCGGAGCTGCCGGGCCACTTCCTCCGCGGCCTCCAGGTTGGTCTTCAGCGCCGTCTCCTCGATCTCCCGCTGCCCGAGGCAGCGCCCGGAATTCACGTCGATGGAGACCAGGGCCTCCGTGGGATTAATGACGATGCTGCCCCCGGACCTGAGGCTGACCCGCTCCGCGTAGATGCGCTCGATCTGCTCCTCTATCTGGTAGCGGGTGAAGATGGGCAGCTTGTCCTGGTAGAGCTTCAGCACCTGGACCTGGGACGGCGCCGCCACCTTCAGGAAGGCGCGCAACTGCTGGTGCACCTCGGGGTTGTCCACCAGGATGAGCTTGATGTCCGGGGACAGGTAGTCCCGCACCGTGCGGGATACCAGGTCCAGGTCCCGGTGCAGCAGGCAGGGCGCCGGCGTCTTGGCCGCGGCCTCCCGGATGTCCTTCCAGAGTTTCAAAAGAAAGCCCAGGTCCTTGGCCAACTCCTTGGTCTTGGCCTCCCGGCCGGCGGTGCGCACGATCATGCCCATGTCCTGGGGCAGGCCCAGGATCTGGGCCAGCTCTTTCAGGCGGGCCCGTTCCTCTTCCTTTTCGATCTTCCGGGAGATGCCGAAGTGGCTCTGCTTGGGCAGCAGCACCAGCAGCCGCCCCGGCAGGGAGATGTAGGTGCTGAGATACGCCCCCTTGGTGGGGGTCTCCTCCTTGTAGACCTGGACGATGAGCTCCTGGCCCTTGCGCAGCCCCCGCTGGATGTGGGGCTTGGCCTTGCCCCTGACCTTCTCCTGGTAGTAGTCGGGGTGGACCTCGGACAGGGGCAGGAAGCCGTGGCGCTCGCCGCCGTAGTTGACGAAGGCCGCCTGCAGGCTGGGCTCGATGTTCACCACCGCGCCCTTGTAGATGTTGGCCTTGGTGATTTCCCGGGCGGTGGTCTCCAGGGCGAAGTCCTCCAGCTGCCCCTCCTCCACAATGGCCACCCGGAACTCCTCCGGGTCCAGGGCGCTGACAAACATTTTCCGGGGCGGGCTCACAGACCCCCCTCCTTGAGGCGGGCCACGAAATTCCGGAAGCCCGCCTGCCGGTCCTGGGCCGCCATGCAGTTGATGGCCAGGGGCAGGCCCGCGGGGCTCTTCAGGTTGCGGATGGGCCTGAGGGCCCGGCGCCGGAAAAACGCGGTGTCCACCAAAAAATTGATGTCCCCCTGCACCGGCTGAAAGTACAGGAGGTTGTCCTTGACGGCGATGGGCATAGGCAGCCCCGCCTCCCCCACCATCCGCCAGCTCACCCAGGGCCGGGGATAGTGGTTGACATTGCGGTTCAGGAACTTGATGGCGGCATTCCCCAGGTCCCCCAACTGGAAGCTTTCCACCATCACGTCCCTTTTGAGGGCCGGGTCCCAGGCCAGCATCCCGCCCTTCTGGGGCTTGGCGGGGTTGTTGGCCATGACTTCCATGACCATGTGGTAGCCCTGCTCCCCCACCTCCAGGGCCAGGTCCAGCCCGGGCAGGTCCAGGGAGCCAGTGAGGTAGTCCAGGTCCTCGATGTTGTAGGAAATCTTGTCGGCGAAGCCCTGGAGCCAATCCCCCACCGCCGCCTGGGAATGGTAGGTCCGGTCCCAGGGGTGCATGCCCCCGGTAAGGGTGAAGAGCTGCCGGTCCATGGTCTGCTGCATCACCATCTGCCCATGATTGTGCAGCCTCCGGGGGCTGGTCTCATCGTAAAAAAACCGGCCCCCCTTGAGGTTCAGGCCGTGGAAGCTCTCCTGCACCATGAAATAGACGTTCTCCGGCGCGAACCCGAAGAAATGCCACTGGTAGAATTCCTTTTCGATGTGGGCCAGCATTTCTTCGGCGATGATGACCAGCAGGCGCTGACGGCGGAGCATCTCCCGGGGGGTCTCCCCCATCTCCCGGGCCAGGGCCTCCAGGTCGAAGGCCAGCTGCAGCATGTGCCGGGTGCCCAGGGCCAGGGGCAGAAGCTCCTGGGGGGGGCACAGCAGGCGGCCGGCCACCTCCCGGGGCCGCACCACCTCCCCGGTCTCCTGGCTCATGAGATGGGCCGCGTGTTCCACCGTGAACTTCGAGAGGTCCAGGAAGTATTTGGGGCCCAGGGTCAGGCGGGTGCCCTCCCCCGCGGCCGCGTGCTCGAAGAGCACCTCCCCCTTAGCCAGGGCGGCCCGGGCCCGGCCCGGCATCTCGTCATCCAGGACCAGGACCTGCCGGGGCTCTTCCAAAGAATCCAGGTTCGGATAGCGGTTGAGCTCCCCCTCCCGGGCCGCGATCTCGCCCATGGAGGAGTAATGGGCCAGGTTCTCCTGGGCCCATGCCACCAGGGAGGCAATATAGTCGTCCCGGGACCGGAGATTTGCTGCGGCGGTGAGTGCTTGAGGCATGAAAACCATGAAATATTGACAGGTTAAAAAAAACTATCACACCGAACCCCCGATGTCAAGGTTTCTCTAGGGCTTGAAGCTGGCAGAGCCCTTTTACAGCGCCGGTGTGAGGTAAGTGGGGACCAGTTGGGCAGGGGGCACGGTGAGCCCCTCGGCCAGGCGCACGCGGGCCAGGCGGGCCACGGTCCTGGCCCGGGGATAATGTGCCTCGGGTGGGGCCCAGGGCAGGTCCGGCAGCGCGGCCTGAAGAAAACGGCGGTGCGCGTCCAGCCCGGGCCCGGTGAGCATCAGGGGGGGCGGGGGCAGCCGGGCCGGCAGGTCCTCCACCTTAAGGCGCTCCGGGCCCGCCAGCAGCCGGGGCCGTTCTTCGGGGGAGAGGTAGAGGCCGTAAAACACCTCCCCCCGCTTGGCGTCCAGGAGCACCGCCAGGGGCTGACTCTGGGAGGGCACCTGGGCCGCCAGCACCTCCAGGGTGGGCACCGGCACCAGGGGGATCTCCAGCGCCCAGGCCAGGGCCTTGGCCGTGGCCACGCCGATGCGCAGCCCGGTGAAATGCCCCGGCCCGGCGCTGGCGCCGATGGCCTCCACCTCCTCCAGGCGCCGCCCGGTGGCCTTTAGCAGGGCCTCTATACCAGGGAGCAGCAGGGTCAGGTAGGCCCCCTGGCTCTCCAGGGAGGACTCGCCCAGGAGTCGGCCCCCGTCCGTTAGGGCCACGCTGCCCTTGCCGGTGGCGGTATCCAGGGCCAGGAGGAGCATGGGAGGGACTACTGGCGCGGCGCGAAGAGGCGCAGGAGGTCCTGGTAAAACACCAGGAGCATCAGGGCCAACAGCAGCATCATGCCCACGGCCTGGGCCAGCTCCCGGTGTTTCAGGGCCAGGGGCTTGCGCCGCACCGCCTCCAGCAGGAAGAAAAACAGGTGCCCCCCGTCCAGGATGGGGATGGGGAGCAAATTCAGCAGGGCCAGGTTGACGCTCAAGACGGCCATGAACTGGATGAGGTAGGCGGCCCCCAGCTCCGCCTGCTTCCCCGCCACCTGGGCGATGAAGATGGGGCCCCCCAGGCTCTTCAGGGGCATCTCCCGCAGGATGAGCTTGTAAACGCTTTGCAGCGTCAGCACGCAGAGGCGGTAGGAATAGACCCCCCCCTCGTGCAGGGCCCTCAGCGGCCCCACCTGCTCCACCGCCACCCGCTCCGCCGCGGTGATGCCGATGAGCCAGGCGGAGACCTTGGTGCCGAAGATGTCCTGGGCTTCCAGGCGCTGGGGGGCCACCCGGAACTCCAGGGCCTCGTTGCCCCGCCTCACCTTAAGGGTCAGGGGCCGCCCCTGGGCGTTCCGCACCTTGTCCACCAGGTCGTCCCAGCGCTTCACCGGCGCCCCGTCAACGGCCATGATCTGGTCCCCAATCTGAAGGCCCGCCGCGGCCGCGGGGGAGTCGGGCTTCACCCCGCCGATCTCCGTGGGCGTGTAGGGGATGCCCGCGCAGGCGAAGACCAGGAACAGGGCCAGCACCGCGAAGATGAGGTTAAAGCCGGGGCCGGCCACCACGATGAGGAAGCGGTGCCACAGGGGGTGGTGCAAAAAGGAATAGGGGATGAGCTCCGGGGGCACCTCGTCCTTGGGGTTTTCCCCCAGCATCTTGACGTAGCCCCCCAGGGGGATGAAGGAGAGGCGGTATTCCGTGTCCCCGATTTTTCTCCCCAGGAGCTTGGGGGGAAAGCCCAGGGAAAAGACCTCCACCCGCACCCTAAGGAGCTTGGCCAGCAGGAAGTGCCCGAATTCATGGACAAAGATGAGAATGCCCAGGACGATGACGGTGGCCAGGAAGGTGGTCATGAAGGCAGCTGTTCTCCTAAAATATCATGCTGGCCCGGGGCGGCCCCGGCGGCCGATGCAGTCCCGGGCCCACCCCCGGGCCCAGTCGTTGACGGCCAGGACCTGCTCCAGGCTCTGCAGGGGTTCGGGCTGGTGGGCGTCCATGGCCGCCGCCACCACCCGGGGGATGTCCAGGAAGGCCAGGCCCCCATCCAGGAACGCGGCCACCGCCACCTCGTTGGCGGCGTTGAGCACCGCGGGCATGGTGCCGCCGGCCCGGGCCGCGGCGTATCCCAGCCTCAGGGCCGGGAACCTTCCCTCGTCCGGGGCCTCAAAGGTGAGGCAGGCCACCTGGCGCAGGTCCAGGGGCGGCCCGTTCAGGGGCAGCCGCCGGGGATAGGTCAGGGCGTAGGCGATGGGCAGCCGCATGTCCGGCACCCCCATCTGGGCCAGGAAGCCCCCGTCCACGAACTCCACCAGGGAGTGGACGATGCTCTGGGGGTGGATGACCACGGCGATTTTCTCCACCGGCAGGTCGAAGAGGACCGAGGCCTCCATGACCTCCAGGGCCTTGTTGAACATGGTGGCCGAGTCGATGGTGATCTTGGGCCCCATATCCCAGTTGGGGTGGCAGAGGGCCTCCCGGGGCGTAACCATGGCCAGGCGCGCCGCGTCCCAATCCCGGAAGGGCCCCCCGGAGGCCGTGAGCCACAGGCGCCTGATGTCCTCCCGACGCTGGCCCTGGAGGGCCTGGAAAATGGCGGAATGTTCGCTGTCCACCGGGATCAGGGCCGCGCCCCGGGCCCGGGCCGTAGCCATCACCAGGGAGCCCGCGGCCACCAGGGTCTCCTTGTTGGCCAGGGCCACAGGGATCCCGGCCTCAATGGCCGCCAGGGTGGGGGCCAGGCCCACCGCGCCCACCATGGCCGAGACCACCAGGTCCGCGCCGCTGGCCGCGGCCACTTCCTTAGCCCCCTCGGGGCCGGAAAGCACCCGGGGCGCGGCCTCCCGGGGCAGCAGGGCCTTCAGCGCGGCCGCGGTCTCCCGGTCCTTCACCGACACCAGGGCCGGGCGGAAATCCTCTACCTGCCGGGCTAGGAGCGCGGCGTTGCCCCCCGCGGCCAGGCCCACCACCTGAAACTCCCCGGGGTGCTCCGCCACCACCGACAGGGTGCTCCTGCCGATGGAGCCGGTGGAACCCAGGATGGCCAGGCGTTTCACCGCGGGGTCAGGGGTGGGGGGAGTCATCCATGGCGCCTTTAAGCCCGGAGACCGGCCCTAAGCCGGCCCGGGCCGGAAAATCAACTTTTATCTTAACTGATTTGCTCCCAGCCTGCAAAGAATTAGGTGCAGGGAAGAAAGGGCCTAATGCCACGGCCAGACGCGGGCCAGGTAGTCCAGGGAGGGCTCCAGGCTGCCCTCCTGGTGGGGCTCGAGAGTCACCAGGGGGCGCCGGCCCCGGGCGGCGAAATGCTGAAGGACTTCAGCCAGGGGCACCCGCCCCGCGCCCAGGGCCAGGTGGGTGTCGCCCTGCCCGTCGTTGTCGTGCAGGTGGAGTTGCCCCACCACCGGCGTCAGGGCCTGCAGCCAGCGGGGGAAGTCGCCGCCCCCGAAGGCCAGGAGGTGGCCCACGTCCAGGCAGACCTCCAGGTTGGGCGCGTTGACCCCCTTAAGGAGCTCCAGGAACAGCTCCGGCTCCGTTTCATAGACGTTTTCCAGGCGCACAACCGCGCCGTGGGCCGCGGCCGCCCCCGCCAACTCCCGCCAGGTGGCCTGGCTGCGGGCCAGCCAGGCTTCCCGGTCCCAGTGGTAATGCCGGGCCTCATAGCCCAGGTGGCAGACGACGGCTTCCGGCTGAAACACGGGGAGCAGCCGGAAGGCCTGGCGCAGGCGCCGCCGGGACGCGGCCAAGACGCCGTCGTCCAAGGCGCCAGGAAGGATATCCTGAAAGGGGCCGTGCACGGTAATCCTGCGCCCCGCGGCCTGAAAAGCCCGGGCCGCGCCGCGGAAATCGCCAGCGGAGAAGCGGTCCAGGCTGTAAGCGTCCAGGCCGATCTCCGGGTTCAGCCCCAGTTCCAGGAACCGGTCCAGATACCCGCGGCGCAGGAAGGCAAAAGGGATGTTGACCTGCACCTGGCGGACCAGGTCCTCCCGGGAAATCCCCACCAGCGCGGCCTCAGTGCTTCCCGGGGTACTGCACCAGCTCCAGGAGCACCCCGAAGGTGGCCTTGGGGTGCAGGAAGGCCACCAGGGTCCCGTGGGCGCCCTCCCGGGGCTGCTCGTCGATGAGGCGCACCCCCGCGGCCTTGAGCTCCGCCACCGCGGCGTGGATGTCCTCCACCTCCAGGGCCAGGTGGTGGAAGCCCTCGCCCTTGCCCTCCAGGAACTTGGCCACCGGCGACTCCGGCGCGGTAGGCACCAGGAGCTCCAGGGAGCTCTCCCCCACCTGGATGAAGCTCACCTTGACCTTCTGGGTCTCCACCACCTCTTCCCCTGTCAACTTCAGGCCCAGGTGTTCCCCGTAGAGCTGCTGGGGCGCGTCCAGGCTGTTTACCGCCAGGCCCAGGTGGGCGATCCGTTTAATCTTCATGCTGCGGCTCCTATGATGAATGTCTACTTCATCCTTGTTTGGATGTTTTGATTCTTGTATGCTTCACTCACCTGTGCGGAGGATAGGGCACCGCTGGGGAGCGACCCGAGCGCCGACACAGGCGGCCATACGG
>Ga0315268_10001412_pt1 | contig 27605 bp, 16 predicted proteins | sample C1_top_MG_FD_204535 | JGI IMG/M metagenome (GOLD analysis project Ga0315268, IMG submission 204535) | Sediment microbial communities from Yellowstone Lake, YNP, Wyoming, USA - C1_top | ecosystem: Environmental > Aquatic > Freshwater > Lake > Sediment | place: USA: Wyoming | collected 2017-08-01
ATGGACAATTACTCAAATTTCTGGGGGAGTTCTACCTGACTCTGTTGTGGGTTCTGCTTACATACCAGGGGCAAGTCAATTCTATGGATTTGCTTTATACCAGAGCGGTAGTCCCTATTGTAACGCCACGATAACAAGTACAGCAGGTGACGGAGGTGCTACTTTCAGCCTTCTACAAGGATCTCTCCCTGCTTGGATGAGTGTAGCTGCTCCTAGTGGAACACTTACTCGTCCTGCTCCTGGAATTGTATTTATAAATCAAACAGGAGGTTCTACACCTGCAGCAGGAGATGTAGGGTCCACTTCTGTTCTAGCACAATTTACAAGCATTGTTCAGTCTTCTCTATCCGTTACAGCAACTGCTGTTAAGCGTGAATCTATAACGGTGGAGGCTTCAGGTACATTTCCTTCTCCAACCAATGCTGCGGTAGTTTCTATTATATACTCTTCCGCTTTTACGATTGACTTGGCAACCACTCCTAGTTGGATTTATCCTCTTGTAGCAGAGGGAGGAACTGGTCCATATACATTCCAGGTACGAAGTGGGACCACCTTACCTAACATCTCCTTAACCACAGGAGCCGATAACACAATTTATTTCACTTCTTCTACTCAACAAACAGGAACATATCAAGTTGTTGTACGAGCTACAGATTCTAATAGCATTCAGTCCACCACTGACACCACTATCAGTGTCACAATTAACAAGTCCGTTCAACAACCTATCCACATATTGAACAATAATTTACCTGCGTACATATATGCAGGTCGTTCTATTCCAGCAAGCACCTACTATGTTCAGTCGGATTTGGTAGCTAACTGGACTGCCACAGGTCTTCCCACAGGCGTAACTTTAACAGGGGCTACGGGAACACGAGCGTATCTACAAGGAACACCCACGGTAACTGGTATTAATAGTGTTGTTGTGACGGCTACTTCTGCTTCATTCGGGACAACAGCTTCGCAATCTTTCTCTCTTCAAATAAAAGCACGTAGCGCAACTATGGTTGGATTCCCCACCTCAGCTGTTGTAGGAGTTTCTTATCGTTCCGTAAATAACAACGCAATCCTAAATGTTGCCTACATAGGATATCAACCCAATGACTCTGACCTTCCTCTCTTAACAAGTGTAGGATCTCCGCCTCCGGGAACTGTTGGAGCGCCAGGGACACTTAACGGTGGTCAGCCCACAACTCAAGTTACTAACCTAACTTTTGACGGTTTCAATATGGCCTATGATTATAAGAACAATACTGTAGGAACTGATACTATTGGGCACACAACGGCTAATCCTATAGCCGGATTATCTATCATATCTGTTGTCTATCCCACATTGGTGGCAACTGGAACTAACATAACAGCTGTGGTAAGTGAATATGCAGCTACAGCATCTTTTGCGGCTCCTGTCTCTGTTGTTGGAGGTAATCAACCTTACAGCATAAACATAACAGGAGAAAGTGATGCTAGATTTGTTCCTCAAAATAATAACTCTTCTAATGCTCAATTAGGAATCACAGTTAATCAATTTTCTCCTGGGGGAACATATGTTTGTTCTTCTAATATGACAGTTACCGATACGGAAGTAAGTCCTCAAACATCAACCACTTCCGGCGTCATAACAGTTCAGATTAAAGCAGAAACAACTATAACGGTTCTATACAATGCGCAATCCTGGAGTATAGTTGCTGCGTCAACTCCGGGAGTATATTCATTGACTCTTCCTGTAGCAGGAGTAACGGTCCAATTAGCACACCTTCCCGTTCAGTATAACGTAACATCAGTTACCATACCGGGAGGTCTGACTGGAAAAGTCACTGTTTCTCCAACTAGTCGTGTTATATCCATAAATACCAATTTGGCGAATTCTTCGGTCAATGATGTAAATTCTTCTTTGCAGACTTCGGGAAGTTTTTCAGTACCGTTTATTAGCACATCTGGATTAGCAGGATCTTATACGATAGGTGTTAGTTACCAAGTCATTGATTCTCAGGGAATTACAAGCACGGGAAGTGGTAATGTGAACGTGGTTATATCCTAATGATTATACACATTGAAAATACAGAAATACTCAGTAGGACACCCTAATGCCGACTACGATTACAGTACCTATAACTTCTGTGGGAGGAACACCACCTTATCTGTATCAGACGGTTCCGGGTATTTCTACTACATTTCCAGGAACTATTAACCTAGACAATACAAATCAGACTATGTTTCTTGATGCCACTGCGGTTAATTCGGGGACATATTCTATAAGATTAAAGGTTATTGATTTTGCAACGAATGTTTCTTTTTTGACGATAAACGTAGTTGTAGATGATCCCACAATTTTTAGTATTCTCAATAACAGCCAATCTTTTGCTCCGAGTTCTTTTCCAGCAATTTTTTCTATTCCTCTTGTTTCTAATGGAGGAAGCGGGTATGTCACCTGGTCTATAATTTCTAGCGTAACAACTGTTCCAAGTCCTACAATTGATTCAAACAATACGTTACATTTTACTTTAACAAGTTACGGTTCCTTTACCGTGGGATTGAATGCGGTTGATAGTATAGGTAATTCTGTGTCTACGGTGGTTACGTATAGCATCAATTCTTCTACTGTATTTTCACTCGTTGACGGACAGTTAGAAACCCTCGTAAATGTACCTACCAGTTCACTGGGGACACATAATTTTTCAGCTACCATAAAAGATAGTTCCCCTACACCTGTCTCCGCTTCGGGGTCTTTTTATTATCAAGCAAAACAGCCAGTAAGTAGCATCCATGTTTCTCAAGCATATTTTGATCATTACTGGGGTCCTAATGATAACCTGGCTATAGTGTTCCCTGTATTGGGAGACTTCCAGGGTTTTTCATTAGGAACACCTACACTATCTTCTCCTAGTAACGGGCTTACAGTTTCTGTTGATTCAGTCAACAAAATTGTGAAAGTTCAAGGACCACCCACTTCTTTTAGGAATTCAGAACTTAGAATTCCTCTTCCCATATTACAGGGAACCACTCAAGTAGCTACTGTTTCTCGTGAATACACTTTGTTATCAGAGAATTCTACAGCTTCGGGTTTTTCATTTACAGCTTATCCTAAGCCATATATCGTGGGAGATTCTATAGGTTTGAATCCTTTAAAGCCCTATTTTAATTCTCCTAACATATCAAAGAATGTAAATTATTCTGCTCGAGTTCAGATCGGGTCTACACTTCCCGCAGGTATTTCTTTAGATGCTAACACTAGTCTATTGTATGGAACTGTTGCGGGAGGACAAACAACTCCTTCTATTATAGAGTATATTGACTCACAGAATCTTGTTCATGGCACCGTAACGATAAATTGGACTATTTTTACTTCTCAATTTACTTTGTCAGATAACCTAGTTGATGCCAAAATTCAAACTCCTTATCCTACGGCAACAGCCTCCACAAATTGTATAAGCAGTAATTCTCCTTCTCCATTGGCTTCCGTTTCTGTTGTTAAAGGAGTTCTACCCACAGGTCTTAAAGCATATGTAGACACGACTATAAATGCGCCCAATGGTGTGGTTAAAATTGCTTCTACTGGAAATTCTTCTGTTGCAGGAACTCCCACTGAATCGGGGTATTTTGATGTCTGGTTTCAAGTTACAAACACAAATGGTCAGCAGGCTTATTTGTATAAGAGATTCACGTCTAATTATGTACCTCCCCTAGTTATTTTAACACAACAAATAGCTTCTATAGTTACAGGGCAATCGTATGGTTTTTCATTACAGGGATTTGGTGGCGTTCCTCCTTATACATGGTCTTCTTCTCAGTGGCCGGGAGGAACTAATAATGAATCTCCCGCTTTTACTGGGATAACTCTTTCCAGTACAGGAAATTTTAGTGGGACTACTACAGCAGTTAATGGAACTAATCATAATGACACCTTTGTGTTGACGGACTCTGTGGGTAACTCCACAAGTGCTGTTCTTAATGTGAATGTTAACAACACTTTGCGCATTACAACAACAATTCTTCCTATTATTGTACCGGGACAGCCATACAGCTTTTCTATGTCTGCTTTAGGAGGAACATCCCCCTACACTTGGTCTGATGATGGTCTCACGCCTCCTTCGGCTACTTGGACACTGCCTTCTGGAATTTCTTTTAATTCAAGTACTGGAGTGTTTTCAGGAATAACTTCAGCAACTTCATATAGTCAAACCTTAACCATGAAGGTTAAGGATGCTGTTCCAACTGTTGCTACCGGAACCTTTACTCTTCAAATAGGGTCTTCAACAGGGCTTCAGATAGACACCTCAGGCGTGGGGACAATTAATGTCGGGGTGGCTTATCAAGGAGTTTTACGTGCGGTGGGTCCTGGAACTGCTCCCTTTTCTTGGCAGATTCCCCCAGCTTCCCCTAATTCTCTTCCTGCTGGATTAGTTCTCACGGCTGACTCTTCTAATCAGGGAGTTACGGCTACTATATCTGGAGTTTATTCGGGAACATCATTTACAAATCGTCCGGTGGAAGTAGAAGTTACAGATAGCGGAGGAAACTCTGCTTTTGCCTACATGTTATTGAGCACAGGAACGGATCTTGCCATAACAACGGCATCATTACCTTCTGGTATCATCAACACATCCTATACTACTACTCTAGCTGCTTCTGGAGGGGTGGCTCCTTATACATTTAGCACTTCTTCTATTCTTCCTGGTTCTCTAAGCCTTACCCAGGCAGGAGTTTTATCAGGAAATACAGGAGGTTCAGCTTTCAATGCAGGTATAGTTTTTAACTGTGCCGATTCTGCAACAAATTCTGCTCCTTCAAAAACTCTCAACCTGTTAATTCAGGCAAGTACTCTAACTATTACCACCGCTTCTCTTCCTTCTATTACGGCGGGATCGGTATACGGTACAACCTTAACAGCTACAGGGGGAACTTCTCCCTACACTTGGAGCATATCTCCTTTAAGTAGCACTACACTTCCCTCTGGCCTTACTTTGTCTCCCTCTACCGGGGTTGTTTCTGGCACAACTACCCAAGTGGGTACTCGTTCAGTAACCTTCCGAGTTACAGATAACATAGGTGCTTATTATGACAAAACACTGAGTGTTACTGTGACAACAGGTGTAGTTTTGAAGACAGGACTTGATTACACAAATGGTCTTGTTACAAATTCCTTGGGTTATGTATCCAATGGAAATGTAGGGTCTGTAAATCCTCGTCCAAATCTTTCCTTTTATGTAATTGCTTCAGGAGTTTTGTCAACACAAACCTCACAAATAACCGCACAGTTGGGAGGACTAACCGGGGCTACAGCAACGGTTCTTAGCATAACTTCTGGCGTTGCAACTATTCAAATTACAGGTCCTTTCCAAAATGGAACTTTGGGTAGTAACAATTTAACTGTAACCATAACCGATCAAGGAGTTACAGTAAGTGCCACTTTCACTTGGACAGTGTACATTAACCCGGCTCTACGTTTGGCGCCAGGAACGGGGTTCTTTCCTACCCTGTCCGTTCAGTATGGCGGAACAGGTCAGTCATACATACCTGTTCTGGAGAACACTTCTGGGTATATCTACATTTACAATGACCCTTCTCTAAATATATTTTCTTTTCAAACCTACAATGGTTTTGCGGTAGATAAGACGACAGTTTTACAAAATTACCCCACGGGAGTACTAGGACTGTCCGCTAACAACACAGAGTGGAACGGTCGCTTGGCTTTTGCTTACAGTGGGGGAAACTCTCAGTTTGGATATAACGGGGCAGCTATTGACGCAAACGTTGTAAGCACTAGTTTAGTATTGTCTGATGCTGATATAGCTTGGTACCAAGATAGTAACAAGAGTTTGGACATTTATGTAGGTTCAGGAGTAAGCAACGGAGCTATTACGGGAGCGGTTTATGGTGTGCAGGCTATTGCTACCCTAGTTAACTACTTACTAGATCCTCATCTAGCTTCTGATGTATCAGTTTCTCCTCTCACTATCATAGGAGATGGAACACAAAAGACGTTCACTATTTCTCTTATTAAACCTTTGCCTCCTCTACAGAGTAATACCGCAGCAACCATTATTTGGGGTGGTACGGTTTTGACGACCAACAGCATAACTCCGATTTATTCTAACGGAATCCCTGCTACGAGTACAACTTATAGTTTTAACGTAATTCAGTTTAAGACAGGGTATGTTGAAAACGGATCTCCAGGAACCCTATCTGTAACTCTAAATTCCGCTACTACTTCTGGTAACCAGTTGATGGTTACAGGAACCTTCTTTGACTACGCGGGACCGGGAACCTTGATTAGTCCTACAATAAGTGATACACGTGGTAACGTGTGGACTCGTCAAGTGGGGTATGTGGATCCTTCCTCTGAGTGGTGTAACTTTATTTGGACAGCGCCTATTACTTCTGCAGGAACTACAACAATCACTTTGTCAGTAACCGGAACTCAATTTAATTCTCTTATTGGAGTGATAGCAAATGAAGTAAGTGGGCTGCTTGTTCCAGTATCGGTAGATGTTCAAGGACATTTTACCGGGTCCACAACTAGTACATTCGGAACAGGATCAGTAACTACCTCCAACGCAAATGATGTAGTTGTTTCAGTCATTGATATGGGAGGGGCCGCTCCTTCTGGTTATACTAATCTAGGAACGGTAAACATACCTGCTGGGGTTATCCCTGCTTCTACTGTTCAAGCTGCCTATTTGAAAGTATCTTCAACAGGTACTTACAACCCGACTTGGACAGGGTCTAGCTTCAATGGTTCAGGTATTACCGCTGCATTTAAGTTGAACCCCGTTACTGCTACAGTTCCTAATTATTCTGGAATTTCTGGTTACACCGTTCAAGCAACTCCGCCTGTAATAAGTACTGCTTCTTCGTCTACTCTAAATCTTACTTTACATGGAGTAATTACCTATCTTAGTGGAGATAGTTTCGTGACAAGCGATGTCACTTATATGAACAATGTGAACGTTGCTACGGTTTCTCTAACGGTTCCTGCTGCTCCTTCTTCAGGTGGTGGAGGAGGGGGTTGCCCAACTCTAGACATGTTTGTTCAAGAAGGTGTTGTAGTGTCTAGTGTAGCTGTGGGGAGTCTATTAGATTGTTTGACAGGAGAGACTATTTCAATTAATTCTTCTGTAGATAAGTTCCCTGTGGAATGGACAGGAACTAGTGAAGAGGTTTGCTATCTTATCGTAGCAGAAAATGGGGCTGAGGTTGAATTGTCTGGGTCAACTCCTATTCCTACACTAGAATCTCTAAAAGCATTAGAAGATAATCGGGTCACTCCTCTAACTGTAGAAGAGGTGTTTGATAAAATGGGTTCAGCTTCGGTCTTAACTGATATAGAAGGTAAACTGGAATGGTCTTTTGCCAAATTTACCTGTATCGGTAAGAAACAAGTTGCTCGTCTGTATGTGGGAGGAAGAAACTACGCAGCAGGTCGTGATGCTAAGAAGCGTGTATTCTCTCATAACCTGCTGGCAGTAAAGTAAGGAAGGAGGACGTGTGGCTAATTCATTCAAATATTCTTACCCAGGTCCACCCTTCAATTTCCTTGGGACATTTTCTGAAACTCAAAAAGAAGTATTTAAGAGTTGGTTAAATGTTCGTTTAAAAAAATTTCCAGCAATACAACAGGCTTATCAAATACGAGCTACTCAACTAAGAAAAACAGCAGGAGTTTTAGAAGAATGGTATCGTAGTTCTAACGATGAAATTTTGTCTCCTACTTTTGACAAAGCATCTTGGCAACCGGGTCCCCATGGGCACTTCGTCCCCGCTCCTCGTAATGATCATATGCCTATGGTAGTTACATCAGAAATCAAGAAATATTACAAGGAACAGTTGAATCGTCAAGATGAGGCAGTTTTTCACATGAATCATCTTCGTAATCTTATTGAAAAGAACGAAGATAAAGCCCAATATGCTAAAGATGCTGTTACTCAAATTCCTATTCTGTTGCAGGAAATTGAAAGTCTATTTGCTCAAAAACAATACCAAGCAGTCTTAGTGAAGGATAAGACGGAGAATTACCCACAGAATAGTAAAGAACCTTACTTCCGTGTTCATCCTTTGGATACTCCAACTACTTGGGAATTGGAGCAACATAACAGGTCTACACCTGGTGCTCCAATTGACCTTAAATTCGTGGATAGGACATTTTAAATGTCATACGATTTTAACACATCATTGATGGTTTGTGATCATTCTCAGAGCAATGAACGCTATATCATAAGTCCTAGTGATTTGAGAACCCTCAATTATGTGGGAAACACGGCTATAAATCAACGTGCGCCAATTAATGGAACAGACCAAGTGAAAGTTTATATACAAGGAAATCTAGTTAACATAAATGATTCTATTTATGGGTATCAAGTGATCAAGGATACAAATCGTATCCTGGAAGCAGGAGTAATTTTCTACAAGATTGTTTTCAATAGAGAAGTTAGACTTTTTAACCCCCTCATCGAGGTTAGCTATCTAACACAAAAACTATTTTGCTTAAAGTGTAATGGAATAGGTAGATTGAACAACTTCGAACAGAACAGTGGGGGGGTTCTGGCTAAGATAGGTGGAAATTTGAAACTATATCAGAGAGCATTGAAATTTATCTTAACATCTCGTTGCGCGTTTTATCCTTCTTTCACTTGTAGAATTAAGGATTTTATTGGTCAGAAATACGGTTTTACGATAACCGATTCGGACATAGCTTCGGAAGTAACCAGGGTCTTGGATAGTATGAAACAAATACAATTAGCACAACGTACTATACAAACTCTAGATCCTCCTGAGATTTTAAAAGACATTGTCAGCGTGTCAGCCGACTTGGATCCTAACGATCCCACTTTGGTAAATATTTCAGCTACCGTGTCATCGTATTCAGGACAAACAATGCCGTTAAATTTTTCTTTAAAGGCTACGTCATAATGAAAAAGGCGACCTCATAATGTCAGCACCGATTTCTAGCTTAACACCTATATCTATTTTGTCGCCTTACATACCTTCTACAGGAGGGGTAAGCACTCTGTCTGTTGACACTTCTATCTTACCTTTTAAGGTTCAAACCGATGCTAATACCATACGTTTAGAAATTTCTATCTACAGTCAGACTCTGGTATTTTCAAATCCTGTTACAGGATTTTTTAACACATTTTCTGGGACCATACCTCTAGACACTAGTGTAGCTTCAACAACTGTACAGATTACGGGAAGAAATTATGTCCCAAACGTAGTATGGGCCACTTCTACTTCTCTTGCTGTGGGTTATAGAGTTACCGATAGCAATGGAAATGTTCAGGTAGTTTTGATCGCAGGGATTACGGGGTTCACAGCACCTACTTGGGGAACTGTACCAAGTTCTATTACCACAGATGGAACAGTTATTTGGAAGTGTTTAGGGCCCATCGCTATAACACCGACTTCTAAGTTTACTCTTCTATTCTTCAATTCAGGACTAGCTTTAAAGATTAGTCCTCCATCAGCTTTAAGAGCTTATAAGGGTTCCCAATCTTGTCAATTAGAATGGGCAACTCCCCCTTTCACCGGATTTTTAGGTGTAAGAGCTGTATTATCAACAGATTCTTCCGGGGTTACGATACCCTATACTCAATTTGGAGACTTGGTAACAACCATCAGCAGGACATCAAACGACCCGGTTACTTCTAATACCACCACGGTCGTTAGTGGAAACACTACCACAGCAACCACTGTTACTTCAACCCAAACAACCAATTATAGTTCTATTTTTGTCCCTACCTCAGCTATCAATTCGGACAAGTTTTATGCCTTATTTTCTACAGTTATTCAAGACCCCACTACCAACGTGGTGTTTGAGTCTCAGCAGAATGGTCCTCTTACTTGTGGTTTTGTCAATCTAAAGAAGGTAAATCCTACAGACTTTTTAGGATTACAGCGTAAGGAGGATATAGCAGGGAGAATGATCTCTCAAATTACTCGCGCCTATCCTCAACTAGACTTAACTCCTCGTTCCGAATTGCGTGACTTAGTTATTGATCCTATCGCAGTAGAACTATCTAACATGTCTGTTCGAGAGTGGTTCAGTCATATGGCTTCTAGTATCAGTGCTATTACTCAGATTGATGATGCTAATAATGATGGAATTAGTGACTCTTACTCTGATTCTCCTATAAAACAGCAGATTTCTAGAGCTTATGGAATGAAGGCTTCTGATACACAGGCATTCATCAATAAGCAGTTTGATATGTTGGGTGAGCAGGCAGGTGTTGTGAGAGGGGGATCTACAACAGCGGTTGTTAATCTTACTTTCTACACATACACTAAACCTCTACAATCTATAGTTATCCCTCAAGGAGCTATTGTAGCAACTAGCCCAAACTCTCAGACTCCTGCGTTAAATTTTGTAACTACAGGAAGTGCGTCTATTTCTCCTGCCTCCGCGTCCAGTTTTTTCGATTCCCAATATGGAAGATACCAGGTGATAGTTTCCGCTCAGTGTACAACCACTGGAAGTATTGGAAATGTAGGAGTAGGAACAATTACTACAGTGGTTAGTGGGGGACCTCAAGGTTGGAGTGTAACAAACTTAGTTCCGGCTAATTTTGGAACTGACAGCCAAAACAATTCTGTTTATGCAGCCCAGATTCAGGACCGTATTGTTACTGGAGTTGATACAGGAACACGGAATGGATACTTAATTCAGGCTCGTGCTATTCCTTCTATTGTTGCTGCTAATGTTGTGGCCGCTGGGGATCTAGAGATGCTGCGTGATTGGGATCCTATTCGACAGAAACACGTCTTTGGTACAGTTGATTTATATGTTCGTGGTTCGTCCAATTCTCAGCAGACAGAAACCGCGATTTATCAATATCAAAACACTGCTCCTCAGGGGACATTTAGTGCTTACACTCCCTTGACTCTTGTGGATCGCAGTATTTTGAAATTTTCTATAAGTGGGTTTTCTCAGCTAACTTCTCCTTTAGAACAGGCAGTAGAAGTTATTGTACAACGAGGTGGTCAATCGTTTTATTTAGGTACTTTGAATTCTTTCATTGACAATACAGATGGGTTTCTTTTCTTGAATCCCAACGAATTAGCCTATCAACTGGTAGGAAATTCTGTATTTGTATCTCAGCAACCTCTTGTCATAGCAGGTGTTTCGGCTGCAAATTCAGTGGCTGTCAATGCCTTACAATCCGCTTCTGCTGGAACCTATAGCATAGGAATGTTTGCTAGAATTCATACTCCTTTGAACAATGTTCCTACCCTACAACCCATTATTTCTGTGAATAGCGTAACTGGAAATCAGAATACCGGGGTGGTTTCTCCTACTTCAATACAACTAGTACGCACCCAAGATTTTCTATTGAATGGGGGTTCTCAGTTAGCAGGAGATACGATTTTGATTCCGTCTTCTAGCCTATTACAGACAACTAAAAATGTCTCGTTAACTTCTTCCATAGTTTCTATTGATAACGCAATGTCCGTTGACGTTGATTCGGGAGCAAACGTAGTTCTACAAAAAACCATCAACGGTCAGGTGTTACCTTCCTTAGTTGTTCGTAGTGGGGACCTTTCTACCTTGTATACTTATGGGGTGGATTACACCTTGGTTAGGACTGGACGTTATAACAACTGGAGTTTGAATAGGGTTTCTACAGGGAGCATTCCTGCCCCAGCCAGTGTCAATCCCCCTGTTTTGGTGGTTTCATATTACAAGTATTCTCTATATGAACAGGTTACATTTGTAAATCAAGAAAACACAACTCTTAATGGAACTGTTTCTAGCCAATTGGCAAACTCGGGGTTTATTCATAACGTGTGGATGCCTGAGTCTTATGACTTCACTCAACTGTCTTTGGACGGTTTTAACACCAATCCTCTCTTAGCAACGGGGTTAACCGGAGCAGGAATTGCTCACGATAACCGATACATAAAAGTAACACTTACCGTAGCAGGTATTGATGTTGTTATGCGTGAAGGGATTGACTTTTCTCTAGTATATAATTCCACCAGTGGAATAGCAAGCCTAGCAAGAATTCTTACAGGACAGATCCCTACGGGGTCTACGGTGAAAGTTAGCTACTTCATCAATGAGACATTTTCAATAAGTACCCAATATCCTGCTTTTGTTAATCAGTTAGCAACTCAAATTGCGGTAACAAAGCACGCAGCAGCAGATGTCCTGGTTAAGTCAATGATTGCTAACCCCGTTGATATAACAATGGTGGTGGAGATCTCTTCCCAGGTATCTCCGGATGTTATAGATGCCAAGATCCGTAGCATGATTAGCATTGTTTTAGACAATGTACCCGGTAATAAGTTGGTCATGTCCGAAGTTGTTCGTCAGGTTAAGTCTGTAACAGGAGTTACCAATGTACAGCTTCCTTTGATAAAGTTTGCTAAGAGTGATGGAGCTTATGACATAGGAATTGTGGTCCCTTCACAGACAACCTGGAATCCTTTAAGTTCGGATCCTTCTTTTACAAACTTACAATTACCCATACAGTCATTTATAACCAATTCTGCTGTTCTCCCCGATGCGACTATCCCCGGAGGAGGATCCTCAACTGCTTATGTAGGATTGTTGTATCAAGGACAAGCGTATCGTAGAGCTACAAGTGTTCAAGATTTCCTAGTAAATAGTACTGTTCCTAGTTTCTACATAATTGGAACAAATGATCAAATAAGCAGTACTCAATCCCTAAGCTCTTCTTATGCTCAGAAAATTCTAATCACTATTCCTTCTACTATAGCAAATCCAGGATTACAGTCCTATTTTGTAACTTATCAAGTTTTTGGAGAAGGCGGAGCCAAGGATATACAGATATCAAGCACTGAATATTTCGTACCGGGAAGAATACAGCTGGATTACAAAACGAGTTAATTCATGAGCGTACCTACCCAACAAGCAGATAATCTTTACATAAGAACACGAGAAGATCTTCTTCAATATGAAGATGCTCTAATGAACTCGTTGTTACAAGCCACTGCTAATTACTACACACCTAGAAATGACCAAAGTATATGGGGAGAGATTCTCCGTGCTGTGGCTATAGAATTGGCTCAATTGGAATACAATTATGCCTACGATCAGGTAAACAAAAACCCAAGTTACCTTACTCCTCCGGATATTCGTCGTCGTTGGTCAGAACCCTTATCTATCAGTCGTATCTATCCTCAAGACACTCAGTCTGACATAGCTTATCGTACTATGTTAGTTCAGTTAATACAGGCTTATTTGGAAGGGTCCAAGGTAGACGGGATAGAAAGGGTGATCTCAGCATACACAGGACTCAATATCAAGATAGTAGAACTGTATAAGCTAATTGGTCAGTTTTATGATCAGTCAGATCGTAACAGTCTTAACGTAAGCATAAGTGTTGGAGGATCTTTAAATAGTATTTCAGATTTAAATCAACTTCAAGCTATAACACAGACTTTATCAGGGGCTATAAACTTAGCTAAACCAGCCCATGTGGGACTAAATCTAGCCACTGTGTTCGGTTCGGGTGAAGACATTGATGCTTTCATCCTAAGCATACAGGATACTTTACGCATTTTTGTTCGTCAAATTGAAGGAGATACTTTTCCTCCTCAATTATTCTTGGTTCCCGACCTTCTACCAACCACCCCTCATACTGGATTAGCTATGGTGTCAGGTTGGCCCATTAACTCCTACTACAACCGTGGTCAGGCTTACGGATTTACCGGAAGTCCCGCCATAGGAGATTCAATCTTAGATTTAAATGGTTTTGTGCAGCAAGTTACGACAGCAGGAACCACCTACCCCTATTGGGTCTCTTCTCACGTCTACAATATTGGAGATAAGATAAGAGATTTGAATAACAATATTCAGACAGTTACAGCGGTTACAGGGGACCAGAAATCGGGAACAGGAGTCCCAACTTTCAGTCGTATCTTATCGGGAACTGTTGTAGATAACCACATCACCTGGACTAACACTTCTGCCTTTGCTTTCTCTTCTAGTGTAGACGGAACAACAACCGATGGTACGGTGGTGTGGACTAATAGAGGTGTTCCACCAGGTGTTCTTGCGCCACGTATCAATCAAGCATGGGAGATTTCCGGCGGTGATATATTTAACGGATTTTTGATGGTATAGTATATGAAGATTTCCTACATTTCGCCTGTTGCTGGAGAATTAGAAATCACGATTATCCGTGATGCTACCCCTTGTGTCGTTATAGAATTAGATTTAGGAATACCCAACTTCACAAGATTCTCCTTAAAATTCCCACTTGTTGTGGACGAACCAAAGAATATGGTTACGGTTACGCAAGAAGCTCTAGGAGTTCTTCTTGACGAAGTCGCTACTTTTATGCTTAGTTTGCGCTATGACAAAGATGTTATCACAGACATTTATGCGCGTGCTTTAAATTGTTTTGCTGGTTTGTCTATGGAAAATTCAACCCAGGCAAGTACACCTGACGTAGGACACGATCCCACTCTACAAACTTATAGGGGGTTGTTTAAACTTCCCCAGACGTTTGTTCAAGAGACACAAGAACGGGTGATAACCTCGGCAACATATATACAACGTGCTCCACAGGTCCGTAAAATAGAGTTTGCTAAAGCAATACCGATCAAGCCGACTATAAATGATGCTCAGCGGGTCATCCAGATGTATAGAAATAGACAATTGAAAACCCAACCCAAACCGTTATATGTAATTGTGTATGACCAGATGGGTAAACCGACAGGAGTACTTCCCGTGGAACAACAGTGGAAAAGTAGATTGCTACAGAAGATTCAGGCCAGTTCAAGCTGTCATTGCGGTCCCAACTGCAAATGCGGCGCAAATTGCAAATGTCCTCCAGGATGCAAATGTGGTGAAAATAAAACTGCTGATGTTGGAACTCTTTGGTATGTAGAAGGAAGAAACGCTTATTCAGCCGACGCTTCAGATCTTCAACACTCTGGAGAACGAGGAAAGAAATGCCCTGGATGTAACGGACCCATGCCACCAGTACGGCTGAACTTTCTTCCAAGATCTCAAGGGGGAGAAAACATAACCCACTGGATAGGTCGATGTCTTAACTGTAAAGCCAATATAACTATTTGGAATGACTAAAATTGTGTATGACCAGATGGGTAAACTCGAGGACGCAATTCTTAAAGCTGAGGAGAATAGGTGATTCATATCTTCAAGACTTTCGACCAACGTCGGGAACGCCGTATTAAAACAAAAAGGAGCCGCTAATGGACACTAATCGGCAGGCAATTCTTTTTCATCTCAAAAAGGGAGCATCTCTAAAGATCGCTCTAAATAATCCTCAGGTGGCTTTTGTTTTCTATCCTGATGAAAAGTACGTCCCAGTGAACGCTGACACGGCTGCTGCTTTAATTGAAGAAGGGAATCTCATTGAAGTAAATCCTGGAGTTTTTGATCTTCTCAAGATTGCTTCAAACATAGTATAATGTTTTGGATACTTCTGTTAGTTCAAAATGTAATACTTCCTCTACTCCTCGCCTATGGTGTGTTGAAAATGGACCAATATTGGCATGGGAAGCAGGAATTCGACCGCGCCTATGCGCGTGCTGTCAGTTTAGGTGTGGATAGTCGTAAACACCCAGAAAAAGTCACCTTGGAAGCTCTATTCATGGCCAGTGAAGCAGAGTTAGAATACGCAACAGAGAATATTGGGAGAGATGTAAACCAAATCTTCAAAGAATTGGAAGAAGAAATTTCTGACGAGTTAATGGAACACGTATTTCGTGGAAGATCAAAATCCTCGGGTGCTTAATGTGACCGTCAGACTATGACTGTTATTACGTGGTGGGGATATTTTCTTCATTAGAAAAAGCACGGGAGTTTGCTGCTGAAAAGAATTCGGCCTACTCTGGTATACACGAATATGTTTTAGATGAAGTCTTAGGTGAACCCGGTGAAGAAGTCTATCACTCCGTCGTATAAAACGAAACACCCCGCCTTTTGAGCGGGGTGTTTAAACTGAAGATGCCATCTTCAGGGTTGTATTAAACTCTGTTACTCGTCGCCAAAGAGCAAGTCAGCAAGAGATCCCTCAGTAGGTGCCCCGGCTGTAACCTTTAACTTCTTGATGGTTTCCTTCTTAGCAGCTGCCTTAGGAGTTTCCATGACAGGCTGTTGGTCTTCCTTAATGCGCTTCTGTCCGCTGTCTTCGGGCTTCTGATCTTCAATCAATTCTGCCCAAATGTCATCAGTGTGGTCGGATTCGCTATCGCGATCATCACCCTTGAGTTCAGATTCAAAGTGATTTGCTGCCTCACCAGTAAAGGAGGGAACTACATCCACCCCGTCCACTGAAGTAGCTTCCTTGTAAGAGGCGAATAAGGTTGCCATCGAATCGTCACCTTCTACAGAAGCAAACATCCCGGACATTTCATTGGAATTGTTGTCCATTGATGCTGCCATCTCACCTTCTTCAGAAGGCCCGAAGAAATCTTCCCCGCCTCCCATTTCATCCATACCCTCTTCCATCTCTTCGCCTTCATTTGCCAAGGAATCAACCTTGTCTTCAGGCTGAGAGAAAATAGAGTTGAGATCCAGTTCTTCCTGACCCTCTTCTAGAATAGTCTCTTCAATGTTTTGAATAGCCTGTTGTGCTTCTGCAATCTGCTCAGAAACCTGTTCTTTCTTTTCTTCTGTTAACATTGTTGCAGCTTCCTCTTCAGGAGCAGGTGCTGCCTCTTCTGTAGGTACCTCTTCAGCTGCTGGTGCTTCCTCAACTGGGGCTTCTTCAACTGGGGCTTCTTCAGCCTCCGGAGCGGCCTCAACAGGCGCAGCGTCTCCTTCATCAGCCTTCTTAGAAACTACATGTTCCTTGCAACCTACTTTACCGCATTCTGCACACTTGGAATCTGCCTTTTTTGCAGCGGCAGAAACAGACTTCTGTTCTTTCTCACTGCCCTCACTCTTATCAACGGAGTCAGCGGGACGAGATTCCGACTTGCTTGCGTCCATTTCCTTTGGTTCAGAACCCTTGCGACCATCTTCGTACTTGTCAGGCTGAGGTCCTGCATCCTTACGATCGTCTGCAACCTTGCCAGCATTCTTGGCGTCACCCTTAACTTCTGTGGTTACGGCACTCTTTTCCTTATTCAATTCGGATTCGGGAGACATAAGGTCATTAAGATCCTTCTTGTGTACCGACTCATACGTCTCAGCAAATTTGGACCAGTGAGCATTGATAGCGGTCTGACGTAGAGCCGCCTTCAATACTTTAGTGGACGCGCTCAATAGCGCAGACGCCAGGTGCTGTTGCACCTCAGCGGGAGCTTTAGGTAGCATGGTCTTGGCGATGGTCCAAGCACAGACTGTGCGTACACGAGCCTCTTTGCTTGCTGCCGTTACCACTTCTTGTGCCTGCTTTGCAGCGGCAATACGCTCTTTTATGGGGGACTTTTCGTTAAGATTCGCCATGTTCACTTTCCTTTAAGAAAGATTGGGGATATACAAACCCCTTCTTCTTTGTGTTCTAAAGTTAATTTATTATCAAAAAGCGGTTACCCGCTTTTTGAATCCCTGCTATTACTTCAATTTAGAAGCTATTTCACTCATTTCCAGCATTAAATCTTCATGTTCACTAACACTAGCTGCTTTTGCGAACTTGGATTCCTTATCAGATTCAGCAGAAGCCGTAGTATAAGGAGTCTTAGGACCAATCCACTCTTCCATGACTGTATTACGTTTAACCGCCCCTGGAAAAGCGGGAGTAGCAACCCAAGAAGCCTCAACGAATTTGACTCCACCATTTTTCATTGTCTTATGGCCACAAAGTTCTGCCACACGACGGGGAACGCCATTTTCATCGTTTAAAAAAGAACCTTTTTGAAAAGCCAAGTGATTACAGTAATTTCCATTATCGGTAACTCTTGCCCCGCAAAAAGAACAAATTACCAAGTCTGTAACACAACCCATGCTCAGATACTTGACTTTGCCTGAACGGATGTCGTCAATCAACTGTGTGTGTGCAAGGTCAGTGGCTACCAAGATGTCAACTAAATAAACCCACACTCCAGAAGCAACATTTATCTTACGAAGAATCGCATCCAAAATATGCCCCTTAGCGAATTTTGAGTTTTGAAAGTGTTCAACGAAGTTAAATGCTCCTACAAATGACTTATGAGACAACTTTAAGACTTCATTAGTCCAGGCATCGTCATTGTTGTTGACAAGATGGCTGCATTCTGGCTTGATAAAATAGTCATTAGGATCATCCTCTACCATGACAGAACTCATGATTGTGCAGTGTGATAAAAGATAGATACTTTTATCTGCTTTGGCTGCTATTTTTAAAAACGATGAGGAATTTGAGAAATTAGAATACAATGTATTCCAGTCTCTAATGTTGATAACTGGGTCGGCTACTAAGGCACGTGCTGTTTTGATAAAAGGCATAGCTATAATGTGTGTTGTAATTAAATAATTACAGTATCAAGTAGTATAGGAGCACTACTTATGCGTAAAACTGATATAAGAGATATAAGATTCGATTGTTGGGTGGCTCTACGAGAAACTAGGAATGGATATTGGCTATGTAGGTGCGATTGTGGATTTGAAAAAGAGGTTCTAAAGAACAATCTAGTACAAGGTCGTAGTCGTAGCTGTGGCTGTAACGCCCCCTACAAAGATCTAACAGGAAAGGTTTTTACACGATTAACAGTGATAGAAAAAGCTCCTTCACAGGTAACAAATAAAGAACGACACACTATGTGGAAAGTGCGTTGTCAGTGTGGTACAGAAAAGATAGTTTCTGGAAAAAACCTACAGTCTCATCACACCAAAAGTTGTGGATGTTTAGGAAAAAGTGCCGTTTGGTTGCACTTAGATATAAGTGGAAAACGTTTTGGTAGGTTGAAAGTATTGGAAAAAGTAGGGGTAGAAAATGATAGAACTATTTGGAGAACTTTATGTGATTGTGGTGCTGAAAAGACTATTGCTGGTTCAGATCTCACATATGGAAATACAAAAAGTTGTGGTTGCTTAAAATACACCAGTAGAATGTTGTCTTTCGGTAGAGCGGCAAGAAATAATATGTATGAACACTATCGTTTAAACTGTGCAAAAAAACGAAATCTACCTTGGGACCTAACTAACGAACAATTTGACAAGTTAACACAGGAGAATTGCTACTATTGTGGAATGTCTCCTTCTAATCGTTGTAGGGGTTCAAAACTGGGAGGAGATTTTGTCTACAACGGTTTGGATAGAAAAAACAATGATCTAGGGTACGTTATAGAAAATGTAGTAACTTGCTGTAAACACTGTAACCGAGCTAAATCTAGTCTTTCTTTTTTAGAATTTATAGCCTATATAAAAAGACTATGCACTCATTTCCAGAATTTTAGGGCAAAGGATCATGAAATGTTTTTAAGTATTCATCCTTAGACTCTGACCAAAGTGCTTCCATATCAACACCTTCCATTCGGGCCATTTCCTTCATACGAGGATCAGACATGAAACGTAATTTGACATCTTCTTCCTGCTCTGATATGAAATCCAACCAATTATCAGTAGCAACCTTTTCCATGGCTTGCTTAGATCTTAACCAGTGATTTATAAGATTTTGTTCACGACTGTCTAATTCTACCCAGGGACGGAAGAACAGCATTGAAGTTGGTTTGCCCGTTACTCCTAGCAATTTGCAACGACCTTTTGGAGTTAAAGCATTCCATGCCTGTTCTATGTTCTCACTAGAAATCTTTTTACTGGTTCCCCCACTGATTGTATCCTGTTTAATTTCTTCTTTAACATCTTCATCGAGATGACGACGCATATCGTTACGTGGCGGGAGTTTGGTAGGAGTCTCGTGGAATTCAACTTCTGAATCCCGAGGCTTAGAAGACGGAGTCGTGTTGAACTTATGTGCTACAGGAGGCTTACCACGCTCTCGACGTTTACGATTAAATAGCCAGGGTTCATCCTTAAAGCGACTGGGCATCTTATCAAAATGTCTCAATTGTCGAGTAACATTGGGAGCAAAGGTTTGAACATTTCGCGCAGCCGTCTTGCCCTTTAATCCTTGTAAGAATCCGTCTAATTCGAACAGTTCTCCCTGTTGAACGGGGATACGTTTCTCAAATAATGTAAACCCCCAGTTGGTAACTTCTAACCTAAGACCAGGAAGATTTTTATTATTATAATGACTATACCCATCACATCGGTGGTATCTTCCACAGTGGTCTGAAGCGGTGGGAATCTTATACCAACCCATTTCTTCTATAGAATCTTGACTAGACCCATATCTTACATTTTCAGGTTCTGTACCTTTTTGAGCGTAAGGGAATCTGTCAGTAGATTCAGATGATGCGCGAGGATCCTGCGCTGCTTCAGGTCTGTTCAATTCTATACTGGTCTGATCTAGGGCTTGCTTTTTCTTCTTTTCATCTTCTTCACAAATACACTTAGCGGTAGGTTTTAGGCAAAAAGCGCAAGTATTATGCTTCCAAGATGTGCTTGTTTTATGTGTGGGAGCTACCGTTTGTTTTTTACTAACCATATCACCCTCAAGAAATAAAGACGCAGCATGAGGTAGCTCCGCTGCGCCTTTTAACTAGCTAACTACTGTAGCATCACTGTTGGAAAAGAAGCGAGCGACCTGTAGCATCACCCTTGTTATTTCCGCTATCAATAAAGTCTCCGTAAACGCTGCCAGAGATATCAAAAATGTCTGTAACGGTAATGCTGCAATCTTCTGCTACAGCTGCGGTTTCTACCTGATAGCCAGAGTTGTAAGAGTTCATCCAGCATCCTTCGTATACCGTAACCACCGCATACAGCCCAGAATTACCCAGGTTGTTCAGCCCGCCTTCATTCGGTACATCTGCCTTAGAAGCATTACCATGATTGCGTGTTTCTGAAGCAAGTTCAGAAAAAACTATTTCTGTCTTGATGTCAAAGGGCCATTTGTGATGCTTCAAAGATCTTACCAATCCACTAACTCCTGCTTTATAACCAAACATCTGCTGTAGGTTAGCAAGATAAAGAGCGGTACGAGTAACGCTAATGGTTGTTGGCTGCGTTACACCAGGGACTAGTTCCGCGATCTGATCACCATAACCAAGTCCACGAATAGTTTCAATATTCTTAGTCTCTGACACGCTGAAGGACGAAGTCACTCCTAGCTTTACAAACTTACCTACATCCACTGCGGGAGTGAAAATCTTAAACCGGGTACTAATGACCGATTCGGTCTGACCCGTTGTTCCTTGGCGGTAAAGATATCCGCCGATTGCGTTTGATCCGCTTGCCATGTTGTTTCTCCTTGTTGCTACTAATTAGCAACGAAGTTGTTTTCTACTATTCCGTTATTCAGCTTCTGCTATGTTCAAACCGAAGAACTTAACAGATGCTTCCTTAGATGATTCTTTCTTTGCTGCCTTGGTAGCTTCTTCCTCAGCTTCTTCAGCCATGAGCATCTTGTTAAATGCTTTTTTAGCATCTTCAAAAAGAAGCATTGCGCTGTAGACGGCTTCAACTGAGTTACGGATAGCTGCCACATCATTCACTTTAGTTAAGGGTTTAAGTGATAGATACATCTTCTTGAGATCTTCCTCAGCATCTTCACAAGCCTTCAACGCTTTGGTAACGGTCATCTCAGCTGCTAATTTCTCGGGCAGGACTGTTGCTGGACGCTTAATCCCTGTATTATCGTCACGCATTTTGTGCGCTTCGGCAACTTCAGGAACACGCTTACCTCCGTCACAAATTTCGGAGGTCTCGTCATTAGAAGTCCAAGCTCCCCCTATCGCAGCGGAAGCGAATTTCTTTACGAATAAAGATGCGTTCTTTTCAAGAAGATAAGCCGCACGATGAGGAGTATAACCTTCACCCTTCATATGCCATGCTAACGCCCAGGGATTATCAATCTCTGGGTGCTTTTTCATCTTCTTAACAGTACCTTCCCATCCTTCAGGAGCAACCGCATTCTTATTAACAGAAGCTGCTTTTTCTTCCTGTGAAGCTGCATATTCCTTCTCACAAGCTCCACACATATCAGAACCCGCCATAGCCTTGTTACCACATTCACATTTTACAGGCTGACCATGACTCTTTGCTGACTTTTGTTCAACTGGACGATTCTTTAGAACCGAAGAAAGCTGTTCAATCCAAAGTACCGCAGACTTATCATCCATAAATTCGGGAACGCCCGCTAGAGCCTTAATGGCCGCTCCTATAGCCTTAGTTCCTAGGGATTGAGGATCCAGTCCACCTGTTCCAGACATATCTTCTGTAGGTAAACCTGATTCGGACACATCTTCAACAGGGAGGTCGTCTTCTACTGGGATATCGTCTTCAAGGATATCCTCAGGTGGTTCAACCATGTCTATTTCTTTATCTGCACGCTTTCTCACAAAAGCACCTCTCTTATTTAATCTCTTCTGACCTTCTTCAGAACGAAAGAAATCTTGAAGCGTTTCGGGACCATGACCTTCACTTACTATATCATTCGCTCCGCCACCACCATAGGCTTCCCAACTACCATCTTCTTTTACTACCACAGCTTCTAAACCAGGGGTTTCATCGCCGTGTACGGGTCCCCAATAAACAGTTCCCATTTCCCTACCTATAGGAGCATTGGTGTCTGCTTCAAAATCCAACGAGTTAAGAATCTGTTCATAATTGAGTGACATAGCTCTCTTTTTCTTAGCTATAACTGGAACGGCGATAGGAACGGTAGATTTAGGAGCAGATGAATTCTTGATAGGTTCTGATGCTGGAGAAGGAGATTCTGTTTCTGCTTTCTTTTTACGTTTTGGCATACACTTCTTACAATATTCTTCATTACCAGAATGAAGTTAACCGCATAGCTCACACTTTGTACGATCATCATCCGAGGAGGACCCTACAATAGATTCACCCATTGGTCCTAAGTATCCTGCAATAGAGTCGGCTAAGTCAATTTCTCCCTTAGTACGAGCAAGTCTTTCTATACTCTTTAGGGCATTAGGATTTTGTTCTGCGTAACTTTCTCCGTGGAGAATATCCTTAAGTTGTTCTGCAACAGCCCAACCATATCTAGAACTACAAATATCAATAAAATCTTGCATGTCATATCTAGTGAGAGAACCAGTAAACATGTCTTCTGCTTCAATCTCAGGTTCTTCATCTGCTACGGATGAGGTAACAACCCCACCAACTTCTCCCGGATCCACAGCTTCAACTGGGGCACTGAATGCAGAACTTGGACGAGGAATAGACGTAGGAGGAGTCTTTCCCACTAAAGGACTAGATTCAACAGTAAAACGGGCTTCAAACCAAGAATCTTTAGGCCAAGCATTCCAATGATTGCTAGTAGCTACAACAAATGCCCTCAATCCTACGTTATTCAAAGCCTTTACAACTTTATCGGCAAACTTACGTTCGTCCATACCGTGAGTATAGAAATACCCATGTTTTGCTATTAAAACTCTCTGTTGTGGGCTGTAACTTACATCAGCAATACCAGACAAAGCATCTCTTGCCTGTAGCTTTATCTTGGTGTTCATATCGGTTGCGGTTTTAACAGAAGCTAAAGCAGACCCTGGGCCTGTAATGGGCTTGGGTGCTGAATCTAATTTGAATTGGTCTACCTCTCTTGGGTCAAATTCATCAGTTTCTTCGAATCCATGTTTCATAAACCAACTAAAATCTATAGGTTGGCGACGCAACATCCCGTTAGCAAAGTCTACGTCAACTTCTTTACTTCCTAGACTATTACGAACCAAAACACCCTGAATACCACTTATAGATATTCCAGATTTATCAACAATAACAGTAACCTCATCTAAGATCTTTTTAGGTTCTTCAAAATCATTAATCTCAGGCCAATTAGTAACCTTCATGTCAGCTATCAGAGGCTTAGACCCGTCTTCAAAAGGTTCTACTCCCGTCACCCCATACCAGTCTGTCTTATCAAAAGGACGAAGTGCTTTGGAAGAAACCTTATTCCGTTCGTTGAAAAGTTTACTCATAGTGTTGTATCCGTTAAGGACGGTACTACGCTTTGTGCTCTAAGACTCTGAATGGCCTGGCCTATACGAGAAGAAGGTCCTAAGGAAGCCATAACAGAATACCATATTTGAGCAGCCTTTGCAGGGTCAGTAGTTACAACTTGTAGCGGACCTTGAACAGGAACGGGTTGATTGGGTCCTGGTGAAGGAGGCAAAGCTGTCATGAATTGAGCAGTGTAATTTTGCAACTGAGTTGTGATACCAACTAAAAGTTGAGTCGTTGGAAATTGAAAAGAAAACGTACCAGGGGGATTAGGGTCTGTAAAAGTACCCGCAATATTAACTTGAGGATCACCAAAAGCTAATATCTTAGATTTATCCGTCGTATCATTCACGTCCCCAACGAACGAAGCCTGTAGAACGACGCTTATAATACCGTTTTGTTGAGTTATGACCGGATGAATTTTCATTCTGCTATTCCCTCAGTTAATGAGGGGCCATTATGACCCCTCGTATATCTTACAGGTTTGTAGTAACCGTGAACGTTACGCTGATGTAAAGCAGGCTGAAGATAGGCTTAAAGCTAACCGTGATATCCAACAACGTCGGATCGTTAGGATCCGGAACCACAGATGGATTCTTATAGCCGGAAATAATCTCCTGATTTACCAATATGCGTAACAGAGAGTTACATACAGCTGTTACATCATTGACGAGTGTTCCTACGAACTTACGTCCAATAAACTGATCCAGAGCGGTGCGGAACTGTTGACGAACATAATCCGTAACCGTTGTAGATGTTGGTTCAGAAGTAAGAACATTAGAATTATCCGTAGACATATAATGACGAACCTTTAGTGCGCCATTGTTTTCCACCAGCAGGGTTAACCCATCAGCTGCCATTAAGTCCATAGTAGGTTCATCAAGGCGTGTTCCGAGCAAGCGGCTGAAGCCAACAAGTTGTTTATTTGTCAAAGTTGTTGCTACGTCATTCGCGGGGTTCACATTCAAACCTGCTAAAGCAGCTGCTAGGAAAGGACCGTCTACAGCATACTCAGTTGCTGCAGCAGTAGATTGTGTAGCCTGTAGAAGAATTCCAGCCACAGAAGGAGCTACTGCGATAATACGGCTATTCTTAAAGCTGCGTGCTGCTTGACGTGCTGCCGAAGGAGTGGTATACTGGTCAAACCCAACGAATCCAATACCTTCCGCCTGAATACGGGGAGCAGCCTGAGTTATCAAGAAGCGACTCAAGAACTGCTGTACCGTAGAACTGGTACTGAGAGGTACGATTACCGAAGCAAATGAAGAGCTACCCGGTAACGGGGATGCTAAAGACTGGATTGCGTTGATAAATGACTGATCCGAAGCAACTGGAGTTCCGGTCTGTTTTGGAACTTGAATGACTCCAAACTGCTGTGCACCGTTTTCTGTTAACAGAGAAATACCCAAGGACACACGGTTGGTTGTGTTAGGAGTTCCGTAGACTTTGTAAGCATCTGAAGCATTGGTGTAGAGTTGAAGAGCAAAATCGCTGGCTTGTTTTGCTGTCTCAAAGGTTAGGTAGTAAAACTGTCCATTGTTAGGGTTGCTACCAGACTTATTAAAAGTGGCAACAGTTGCTGTATCTGTAGGATTCATTCCGAATGTCGTAGACACAGAAGTTCTCAAACCACCTAGCGCAATGACAGGAGTTACTCCCGTTACAAATGGAGAGTCCTTACTATCTTCCAGAAGGAAGGTAATTTTGTCTCCTGGAGCAAAAGAGTACGCTGGGCTAGGAAGTGTCGTATATCCGTAAGGTAGAGCATTACGAGGGTCTACGATTGTGAACTTCACCGCAGTGTTAGGATCCAGGTAGGTTTCTCCTAAGTAGCTAGAGAGACCAAAAACGGGTCCGACGAACTGCCATGTAATAGCTGTGTAAGGAGACACACTACCATCCACGGTGTTTCCAGCACTACCCCAAGTAGGTGCTGCTGCTCCAGAAGTACCCGGAACGATAACTTTCTGTATATTTCCGTTGGTATCAACTACGGTATCATTGGTTGAGAAAGCTGTTAGGGCTGCCCATAGCTTTGAAGCAGCATTTACATATGCTGGTGTTGTTGCGTTTCCAGTACGACCTAATCCATCGGCTGCTGTCTGTGTTGAAGTACGGCTGGAGGACACAACATAACGATTTGCTATTGCTGCAGTAACTTGAGCCGTTCCGCTAGAGAAAGCCACTAATGCGTGAGCGATTGACAAGTCAGTTGTTATACCTGCTCCTAATGAAGCCAGTATCTGACCAGCAAGAGGAGTGGTTACAATGTTTCCACTGAAGCCCGCGACACCTGTGAAGAGATTGATAATTCCACTTAATGTTAGAGCACCTGTAGTTGCAGATATGTTGACAAAAACTTGCTCTACAGTAGTAGGAGCTAGACCGTTAGAAGTCCAAGTAACTCCACTATCTGAGGTTGCGACTCCCGCAGTCGCACTGAATCCCCCCGGAATAGTTCCACCAGAAGTTCCAGCCACCGTTACAACTTGGATGCTAGTTCCAGTTATGATGATTTGACCCGCGACATAAGCGTGATTTGATTGCCAAGAAGCAAATGCTGTTGCGACTCCTGTGCTACCCGAGAAAGTTCCTGCGCTCGTATAAACTGTGTAAGCGGGAAGAATAGGTTGAGTACCATTGCCAACCATTGTGATGCTTGTGGTAGCGTTGGGTCCTGTTCCTGTGGTTGTAGCCGTAAATAGTAGAGAATCGGAGCCTGTTTGAGCCACAGAGGCTGTTGCCTGAGTTGCAGGGGTGACGATACGAGTATGACCATCCTGTTGAAAGGTCAATGTAAGGGTTTCATCAGGTCCACCAATACCTCCCTCGATGTCGGGGAAACTAAAGGGCCAAACGATTCCTGTGGTAGCGAAACTTCCATCAGTAACCGAAGTTCCGGTTGATCCTGCGGCGGTTCCTGTAACCTTGATAATAGAACTTCCTGTTTCACTTACTACCGAATAAGTTCCTTGTCCAGGAGTGTTGGCATTAACAACAGACAACGTAAATGTGTGGTCATTAAGAATCGTACGATAGCCACTTACATAAACTTTGCTGCTTGCTGCAGGAGGATTGTAAAGTGTAATTACTCCTGTAGCTCCAACAAGACGGGAAACCGTAACTGCTCCTGCTGCTTGTGCAGAAGCAGGGTCGATGCCGACATACACTAAAATCTTGCTAGGATCATCGGTTACTTTTGCCAGACCACTACCGTCTACGGGAGTGAATGCAGAAGTAAATACAGCATTGACGCCGTCAGCAACTCCAGTAGCCGGAACCATGTAGACGTTTTCGTCTACCAAGGTTGTAGTTATCTGGGTAGCACTTAAAGGAGTGAATCCTGCTGTCTGCTTACCAATTGAGGTAACGGAAGCGGCACCCCAATAGATTTTATTGTTAGCTAAAACATAGTCCACACCATTGATGTAGTCAGCACGTCCAGGACCAAGTCCTACACGATCTATTTGAACTATGTTATTTGCTGGTAGAAGATCAAAAGTATTCTGCCAGTTATTTGTATAATAAGTGACAGTTAAGGTAGACCCGAAAGTTACCCCAGTTGCTAACGTAACCAGACCGTGAGCACCATCTACAGCGGTAACAGTTGCGGCTACTCCGTTAACCTTGACTTGAACATCGGCAGTGTTTGTAGTTACGACTCCGC
>Ga0315268_10001413_pt1 | contig 27598 bp, 25 predicted proteins | sample C1_top_MG_FD_204535 | JGI IMG/M metagenome (GOLD analysis project Ga0315268, IMG submission 204535) | Sediment microbial communities from Yellowstone Lake, YNP, Wyoming, USA - C1_top | ecosystem: Environmental > Aquatic > Freshwater > Lake > Sediment | place: USA: Wyoming | collected 2017-08-01
GTGGTGGGCTACGGCCTGGCCTCCAAGTCCCAGGTGCAGCTCATGGTGGAGCACCTGGTGGGCCGGAAGGTCTCCAGCCAGCACGCCGCGGACGCCCTGGCGGTGGGGCTCTGCCACCTCTTCCACAGCCGGCGGCCGGACTTCCCCAAATGATCGGCTTCCTGGAAGGGGACCTCCTGGAAAAGGCCCCGGACCACGCCCTAATCAAGGTGGGGGGAGTAGGCTACCAGGTGCACATCCCGTTGTCCACCTTTTACGCCCTTCCCGAGCCGCCGGCCCGGGTGGCCCTGAATGTGCACACCCGCATCCAGGACGACGCGCTGGAGCTCTTCGGCTTCCTCACCCAGGAGGAAAAGGCCCTGTTCCTGCAGCTCCTGGGCATCCCCCGCATCGGGCCCCGCATGGCCCTGAACATCCTGAGCGGCATCTCCCCGGAGGAATTCGCCCAGGCCCTGGCCCAGGGGGACGCCCGGCGCCTGGCGTGCATTCCCGGCATCGGCAAAAAGTCCGCGGACCGCATCATCCTGGAACTCCGGGACCGGGCCCTGCCCGTGACCCGTCCCCGGGCCGCGGCCGGGGAAGGGGTGATGCAGGACGCCCTGAGCGCCCTGGTGAACCTGGGCTATCCCAGGTCCATGGCCCAAAAGGCCCTTGATGACGCCCGGTCCCAAGGTGCAGGGACTCTGGAAGAGCTGTTGCGGCAGGGGTTGAAATTATTGGCAAGGTAAATGGGGGGAGGGCGGGGAATCTTGTCCCCCCCTCCCGCCAAGGACCATTCTATGACGAACTGGGGTCAAATCATTATCGGCGACAGCCGCCTGATGCCGGAGGTGGCGGACGCCGCCGTGGACCTGGTGGTCACCTCCCCGCCCTACTGGCATCTCAAGGACTACGGCATCCCCGGCCAGATCGGCTACGGCCAGAGCCTGCACGACTATTTACGCGACCTCTACCGGGTCTGGCGGGAGTGTTTCCGGGTGCTCAAGCCGGGCGGGCGCTTGTGCCTGAACATCGGCGACCAGTTCGCCCGGGCCGCGGTGTACGGCCGCTACAAGGTGATTCCCCTGCACGCCGAGTTCATCGCCCAGTGCGAGCAGTTGGGCTTCGACTTCCTGGGCGCCATCATCTGGCAGAAGAAGACCACCATGAACACCACCGGCGGCGCCAACGTCATGGGCTCCTACCCTTACCCGCCCAACGGCCTCATCGAGATTGACTACGAATTCATCCAGATCTTCAAAAAGCCGGGGCCGGCCAAGAAGGTGTTGCCAGGAGTCAAGGAAGCCTCTAAACTGACCAAGGCCCAGTGGAAAGAGTATTTCTCCGGGCACTGGCACTTCGGGGGGGCGCGCCAGTTGGGGCACGAAGCCATGTTCCCCGAGGAGCTGCCGAAGCGCCTCATCAGGATGTTCACCTTCGTGGGGGACACGGTGCTGGACCCCTTCTTAGGCAGCGGCACCACGGTGAAGGCGGCCCTGGAGCTGGACCGTAACGCTGTGGGCTACGAAATCCACGGAGATTTTCAGAGCCTCATCCGGGAAAAACTGGGAATTAAGGACCGGCTGCCAATTTTGGGGGAAATTGCCATAACGGAGCGCCCGCGGACTCCTCCCCTCCCCCCCCTGCCCTACCGGCCCCGCCTGCCCGACGCCCGGCCCCTGGGACAGATGCCCGCCTCCGGCCCGCCCCTGCACAAAGTGGTGCAAATCATCGCGCCGGACACCCTGAAACTGGACACCGGCCGGCAGGTCAAATTCCTGGGTGTCCGCATTGCAGAAAAAGATAAAACCCTGGCGTACTTAACTGACAAAATCCTGGGTAAAAGTATAATAGTCCAAACCCAGGACGGGGCCCCGCCATCGGAAGAGCCAATCCCGGCTTACGTCTATTTGAAAAACCGGCTGTTTGTTAATAAATATCTACTGGCCGCGGGCCTGGCCGCCCCGGATTTGACCGTGGGACATAAGCATAGGAATAAATTCTTAAAGGTATGGGAAGGGAGTAAGGAGGGTTAAACAGGGGGAACCTATCTTGTCATCCTGAGCGCAGCGAAGGAGCTAGTATTTGAAATTCTTCCGTCGCTGCGCTCCCTCAGAATGACAAAGAGAGGGCTTTACTCTCTATCCCATGCTCCAGCTTGGGAAAGCATCTTGGTTGCCAAGCCCCGGCTTGGCGGCAGGCGGCTAATGCAGGAATTGCCTAGAGAACAAAGCTGAGCTGCCGCCCAAAAGGATTTTGCGTGTCAGCCTGAATTCTATATATTCCCTTTCGGATTGGCCTTATCCGGGTTTATGGGAGGTTGTCAATGCCAGGCATGAAAATAAGTGGTGCCAAGACCAGCAACAGTGCCCTGCTTAGCTGGATTAAGACGGTGACCGATCTCACCAAACCTGAGCAGGTGTATATCTGCGACGGCTCCCAGGAAGAATATGACCGCCTGTGCGACGAGATGGTGGCAAGCGGCACCTTTATCCGCCTGAATCCGGAAAAACGGCCCAACAGTTTTCTCGCCCGCTCCGACCCGAGGGACGTGGCCCGTATGGAAAGCCGCACTTTTATCTGCTCCCTGGACAAATCCGACGCGGGCCCCACCAACAATTGGGTGCACCCGGCGGAAATGAAAGAAAAATTGATGCGGCTGTTTGACGGCTGCATGCGCGGCCGCACCATGTACGTCATCCCCTTCAGCATGGGGCCTCTGGGTTCCCACATCGCCCACATCGGCGTGGAGCTCACCGACTCCCCCTATGTGGCCGTGAATATGCGGATTATGACCCGCATGGGGCAGGCCGTGCTGGAGGTGTTGGGCGACGAGGGCAACTTTGTCCGCTGTCTGCACTCGGTGGGCGCCCCCCTGAAGCCGGGCCAGAAAGACGTGCCCTGGCCCTGCAACCCGAATAATACCTTCATTACGCACTTTCCCGAGGAGCGGGCCATTTATTCTTTCGGCAGCGGTTATGGGGGAAATGCGCTGCTCAGCAAAAAATGCTTTGCCCTGCGGATTGCCTCGGTCATGGCCCAGGACGAAGGCTGGCTGGCGGAGCACATGTTGATTCTGGGAGTCGAAAATCCTGCCGGCGAAAGAATCTACGTGGCCGGCGCCTTCCCCAGCGCCTGCGGCAAAACCAATTTCGCTATGATGGTGCCCCCCAAAGGCTTTGAGGGCTGGAAGATTTTCACCGTGGGGGACGACATCGCCTGGATTAAACCCGATAGCGACGGCAACCTGCGGGCCATCAACCCGGAGGCGGGATTCTTTGGGGTGGCGCCGGGAACTTCCATGCAGTCCAACCCCAACGCCATGCTGACCCTGACCAAGAACTGCATTTTCACCAACGTGGCGCTCACCGATGACGGTGATGTCTGGTGGGAGGGCATGACCGAGGAACCCCCGCCGCATTTGCTTGACTGGCAGGGGCGGGATTGGAAGCCGGGCTGCGGCCGCTTGGCGGCTCACCCCAATTCCCGGTTCACCGCCCCCATCCAACAGTGCCCCACCTTCGACCCGGAATGGGACAACCCCGTGGGCGTGCCCATCAAGGCCTTCATTTTCGGGGGCCGCATGAGCAAAGACGTGCCCCTGGTCTTTCAGGCCTTCGACTGGTCCCACGGGGTGTATCTGGCGGCCACCATGGCTTCCGAGGCCACCGCGGCGGCGGAAGAAGGTTTGACCATGCGGCGGGACCCCATGGCCATGCTGCCCTTTTGCGGCTACAACATGGCGGATTATTGGACGCACTGGCTCAACGTGGGCCGTCTCCTGGCCAATCCGCCGCGCATCTTCCGGGTCAACTGGTTTAGGCGCGATGCCCAGGGCAATTTTATGTGGCCCGGTTTTGGCGAAAACATGCGGGTGCTCAAATGGATTTTTGATCGCGTCCGGGGGCAGGGTTATGGCGTGGAAAGCCCGCTGGGCTATATGCCGCGCCATCAAGACCTCAACTGGGAAGGGTTGGACTTCGATCCGGAGAAATTCTACGAAATTATGGCGGTGGACCGGGAGGCCGCGGCCAAAGAGGCCAGGTCCCATGAGGAGCTGTTTGACAATTTTTTTGATCGTTTGCCCAAAGAATTTATTTATCTGAGGGAACTGTTTAAATCCCGGGTCTGGCGCTCACCCGAGATGTGGGAATTAGCCCGGGCCATTTTTTAAGAGCGCGCCATTTCCCGGATGTCGGGCAGAAGCATCGCCGCCACGGTTACCAGTGAAATATTGACGATCAACCAGGCAGCCCCCGGACAGCTCACCACTGCCTTCCGCCTGTCTTGCGCCAGGGACTTTTCCCGCAGAGCATGGCCCTTTGGGTACATTAGTTAAACTTAAAAGAACCTTGACACCTTAAGGGCCCTCGCCTATATTCCCCCCCAGGCTGTGCTCCCCACATCCGGATTTCCTTCTTCCATCCCAGGAGGACTTTCCATGCCGCGGCGGCCAGATATCCGCAAAGTGATGATCATCGGCTCGGGCCCCATTATCATCGGCCAGGCTTGCGAATTCGACTACTCCGGCACCCAGGCCTGCAAGGCCCTGAGGAAGCTGGGTTACGAGATCTGCCTGGTCAATTCCAACCCGGCCACCATCATGACCGACCCCGGCATGGCCGACGTCACCTATATTGAGCCCTTAAACCTGGACCATATGACGGAAATCATTAAGAAGGAACGCCCCGACGCCCTGCTTCCCAACCTTGGCGGCCAATCCGGCCTGAACCTGTCCTCCGCCCTGGCCCAGGCCGGCGTGCTGGAGAAATACGGCGTTCAGGTCATCGGCGTGGAAGTGGAGGCCATCAAGCGGGGCGAGGACCGCCAGGCCTTCAAGGACACCATGAACCTCCTGGGCCTGGAGATGCCCCAAAGCGCCATCGCCAGGAGCGTGGAGGAAGCGGAGCGCATCGCCGAGGAACTGGGCTACCCCCTGGTCATCCGCCCGGCCTACACCCTGGGCGGCTGGGGCGGCGGCCACGTGTACAACCTGGAAGAGCTCCGCACCATCGCCGCCCGGGGCCTCTCCGCCAGCATGGTGGGGCAGGTCCTGGTGGAGGAGTCCGTCCTGGGCTGGGAAGAGCTGGAACTGGAAGTGGTGCGGGACGCCAAAAACCAGATGATCACCGTGTGCTTCATTGAAAACGTGGACGCCATGGGGGTGCACACCGGCGACTCCTACTGCACCGCGCCCATGCTGACCATCGCCCCGGAGCTGCAGCAGCGCCTGCAGAAGCACTCCTATGACATCGTGGAGGCCATCAAGGTCATCGGCGGCACCAATATCCAGTTCGCCCACGACCCCCAGACCGGCCGGGTGGTGGTCATCGAGATCAACCCCCGCACCTCCCGGTCCTCGGCCCTGGCCTCCAAGGCCACGGGGTTTCCCATCGCCTTTGTGTCCTCGCTTTTGGCCGGGGGCCTCACCCTGGACGAGATTCCCTACTGGCGCCTGGGGACCCTGGAAAAATACGAGCCCTGGGGCGACTACGTGGTGGTGAAGTTTGCCCGCTGGGCCTTTGAAAAATTCCCCGGCGCCGAAGACAAGCTGGGCACCCAGATGAAGGCGGTGGGCGAGGTCATGAGCCTGGGCAAGACTTACAAGGAGGCCTTCCAGAAGTCCATCAGGTCTCTGGAGATCGGCCGCTACGGCCTGGGCTTCGCCAAAGACTTCCACCAGAAGAGCCTGGATGAGCTCATGGGCCTGCTCTGGGAGCCCTCCAGCGAGCGGCAGTTCATCATGTACGAGGCCCTGCGAAAGGGGGCCACGGTGGAGGCCCTGTACCGGCGGACCTTTATCAAGCCCTGGTTCATCGAGCAGATGCGGGAGCTGGTGGAGCTGGAGGAGGAAGTCTTGAAGTACCAGGGCCGGGACCTCCCCGACGAGCTCCTCAAGCAGGCCAAGAAGGACGGCTTCGCCGACCGCTACCTGGCCCAACTGCTGCAGGTGCCGGAAAAGCAGGTCCGGGACCAGCGCTACCGGCTGGGCATGCGCCAGGCCTGGGACGCGGTGCCGGTGAGCGGGGTGGAAAACGCCGCGTATTACTACTCCACCTACAACGGCCCGGACCGGGTGGAGGTGAGTGAGCGGCCAAAGATCATGGTGCTGGGGGGCGGCCCCAACCGCATCGGCCAGGGCATCGAGTTCGACTATTGCTGCGTCCACGCCGCGTTCGCCATCCGGGATGAGGGGTACGAGTCCATCATGGTCAACTGCAACCCCGAAACCGTGTCCACGGATTACGACACCTCGGACAAGCTCTATTTCGAACCCCTGACGGTGGAGGACGTGCTGAGCATCTATGAGAAGGAACAGCCCGAAGGCGTCATCGTCCAGTTCGGGGGGCAGACGCCGCTGAATATTTCCCAGGAGCTGGCCGCGGCCGGGGTGAAAATCCTGGGCACCAGCCCGGACGTCATCGACCTGGCCGAGGACCGGGACCGCTTCCGGCACATGATGCGCCAGCTGGGCATCCCCCAGCCCGAGGGCGGCATGGCCAGTAACATTACGGAGGCCCTGAAGATCGCCCGGGAAATCGGCTACCCGCTGATGGTCCGGCCTTCTTACGTCCTGGGGGGGCGGGCCATGGAAGTGGTGCACGACGAGGACATGCTCAACCGCTACCTGGCGGCCGCGGTGGAGGTGAGCCCGGAGCGCCCCATCCTCATCGACAAGTTTCTGGAGAACGCCATCGAGGCCGAGGCCGACGCCATCGCCGACGGCACCGGCGCCTTTGTCCCCGCGGTCATGGAGCACATCGAGCTGGCGGGCATCCACTCCGGCGATTCCGCCTGCGTCATCCCTCCCATCAGCATCCCGGCCAAGCACCTGGACACCATCAACGAATACACCCGGCGCATTGCCATGGAACTGAACGTGGTGGGGCTGATGAACATCCAGTACGCCATCGCCCATGACACGGTGTACGTGCTGGAGGCCAACCCCCGGGCCTCCCGCACGGTGCCCCTGGTCTCCAAGGTCTGCAACATCCCCATGGCCCGGCTGGCCACCCAGATCATGCTGGGGAAAAAGCTCTCGGACCTGGACCTGAGCCAGAAGTCCATCCCCCATTTCGGCGTCAAGGAAGCGGTGTTCCCCTTCAACATGTTCCCCGAGGTGGACCCCCTCCTGGGGCCGGAGATGCGGTCCACGGGGGAGGTCTTGGGGATGGCGGACTCCTTCGGCCTGGCCTTCTACAAGGCCCAGGAAGGGGCCCAGCAGCGGCTGCCCCGGGAGGGCACGGTGCTCATCACCGTGTCGGAGATGGACCGGCCCGCGGTGTTGGAGGTGGCCCGGCAATTTCACCAACTGGGCTTTAAAATCCTGGCCACCCAGGGCACCCATAAGTTCCTGGCGGAGCAGGCGATTCCCTCGGAGCCGGTGCTCAAACTGCACGAAGGCCGGCCCAACATCGTGGACATCATCAAGAACCGGGAAATCCACCTGGTGGTCAACACCCCCAGCGGCAAGTTGAGCAAGTTTGACGACTCCTACATCCGCAAGGCCGCCATCAAGTACAAGGTTCCCTACATCACCACCCTGGCCGGGGCCCTGGCCGCGGCCCGGGGCATCGCCGCGGCGCGGCGGCAGCAAATCCAGGTCCGGTCTCTCCAGAGCTACCACGCCGGGGTTAAATAATGGTAGTCGCTTGGTAAGGAATAAGAGAGGAAAACCGGCGGTTTTAGCTCAACCGCAACCCCGGAATGCGGTCCCAGCCGGCCAGGTGCAGGAAGATGAAGAACGCCAGCACCAGGCCGGCCAGGCCCAGGGCCAGCCAGTCCCGGGGGGCCAGGCAAATCTCTAGTAGGTAGGTGCGCCGGGGGGACATCTGGAAGCCTCGGGCCTCCAGGCCCCAGGCCACGGCCTGGCTGCGCCTGAGGGTCAGAAGAAAGATGGGCGCCAGCAGCGGCAGAAGCCGCCTTAACCGGTTAAGAGGGCCGCCCTCCTCCCACTTCAGGCCCCGGGCCTCCTGCGCCTCCCGCACCCGGCGGGCGGTGGCGAAGACCTCAGGCACCCAGCGCAGGGCCAGGGTGAAGGCAAAGGCCCCGGGGTACGGCAGCCCCAGCTTCACCAGCCCCCGGAACAGCTCCTCCGCCGGAGTGGTGGCCAGTAGCGCCAAGCCCGCGGCCATCATGGCCGCCAGCTTCATGAAGGTGGTCACGCCGTAAGCCAGGCCCTCGGCGCTGACCCGCCAGAACAGCGGCGTAGGCCCACGGGCCAGGCAGGACCACACCGCCACGCTGAAAAAGGCCAGGGCCAGGAGGAGCCCCTGCAGACGCCGCAGTTCCCCCAGGGCCCGGGCCAGAGCCAGGTGGAACAGGACCAGGAGCAGGACCAGAACCGCCACCTCCGGCCGCTGGGGGAGCAGCGCCGCGGCAAAGCTCGCCAGAAGCCACGCCAGCTTGGTGCGGGGGTCCAGGCGGCGCACCATGGTGGCCCCGGGGCTGCCCCCGGGAAGATTATTTCCTTGCATCACCCCGGAAGTTTTCCGAAAATCAGACTTTAATCAGCATACAACGGAAAAAACCTTAAAGGAAGGCCTATGCTCAAGTATCTGGTATTGGGGTTGATCTTGCTGGACGTGGCCCTCAACGTCGCGGGGCAATTGACCTTGAAATACGGGATGTCCAAGTTCGGCAATTTTTCCCTGTCCCTCAGCACCCTGCCTCCCATCTTCCTCCAGGCGGCCTTCAGCCCTTATATCCTCCTGGGTCTGTTGTGCTACGGTCTGGGCTTCCTGGTGTGGCTCATCGTCCTGGCCAAGGCCGAAGTGAGCTACGCCTACCCCCTCATCAGCCTGGGCTACGTCTTCACCGCCATCCTGGCGCGGCTGATGTTCGGGGAGGCGGTTTCCGTCACCCGCATGGCGGGCATCCTGGTCACCTGCCTGGGAGTTTTCCTCATTGCCCGGAGCTAGGCCGCGCGGGTAGCCTCAAGGCCGGCGAGGCCAAGGGAATCAGCCGCCGCGCCTCCTGGGTTCTCCGCCCCGGTTAAGACTAGTCTTCCTCGGGCAGCATCCAGATGATGTTGCTCTTATTGACCACGCAGGTCTTCCCCACCTTGCCCTCCACGGTGGCGTCGAACACCACCACAAAGGGGTCCGGGACCCGGGTAAAGACCTCACTGACCCGCTGCAAGGTGACCTCGTCCCGGTAAAGGTTGATCTTGCCCCGGACGAAGGAGCCGTCCACCAGCTTCAGCAGCACGTCCCGGGGTTCCCGCCGCCTGGTGATGATCTTGACGCTCATGAGCCTGCCCTCCACCTGTTTCTTTAACGGAAGAACGGGACGTTAACTTTAGGGTCCCGGGTCCCGAGCCCCGGGCCGGTTAAAAACAGACTTTTTAGAGGGCGGAGAGAAATCAGGGCTTAAGGTGGCGCGCCAGCTCCCAGGCCCGGGACAGGGTCTCTTCCAGGTCGAAGCACAAGAGCCGCCGGTCCTGCACCAATACCTGGCCGTGCACCAGCACCGTCTGGACGTCCGCGCCGGTGGCCGCATAGACCACGTGGGAGAAAGGGTCGTAGAGGGGGGTGAGGTGGGGCTGGTCCAGGTCCAGGACCACCAGGTCCGCCTTGAGGCCCGCCTTGAGGATCCCCACTTCCCGGTCCAGCCCCAGGACCCGGGCGCTGCCCCGGGTGGCCAGGGCCAGGGCCTCCCGGGCGGGCAGTGCGGTGGGGTCCAGGTGGCGCACCTTCTGCAACTTGGCCGCGGTGTCCATCTCCTGAAGGAGGTCCAGGTTGTTGTTGGAAGCGCAGCCGTCTGTGCCCAGGCCCACCGGCACCCGCCGGGCCAGGAGCTCCGTGACCGGGGCCACGCCGGAGGCCAGCTTCATGTTGCTCTCCGGGCAGTGGGCCACCCCCGCGCCGCTGGCCGCCAGCAGCTCCTGGTCCGCCTCGCTCAAAGCCACCCCATGGTCCGCCACCAGGCGGGGGTTGAGCAGGCCCAGCCGGTGGAGGTGGGCCACCGGGGTGGCGCCGTACCGGGCCACGCAGTCCGCCACTTCGTGAGGGGTTTCAGACAGGTGGATAATAAAGCGGGTGTCATATTTTTCCGCCAGGGGCCCGCAAGCCTGGAGCAGGTCCGGGGAGCAGGTGTACACTGCATGGGGCTGGATGGCCACGCTTATCCGGGGGTGGCCCCGCCAGGCGCGGCAGAGGTCCTCGCTAAATTCCAGGCCCGCCGCGGGAGGGCCGTAGTTGGGGGACGGGAAGTCGTAGAGCACCTCCCCCACCACGGCCCGGATGCCGCACTCCGCCGCGGCCTGGGCCACCCGGTCCGCCCAGAGGTACATGTCACAGAAGGTGGTGGTGCCGGACAGGAGCATCTCGGCCACGGCCAGCCTGGTGCCCCAATAGACGATGTCGCCGTTGAGCCGGCGCTCCGCGGGAAAGATGTGGCCGTTGAGCCACTCCTCCAGGGGCAGGTCGTCGGCCAGACCCCGGAACAGGCTCATGGCCGCGTGGGTGTGGGCGTTGATGAGCCCCGGCAGGATGAGGCCCTGGGGATAGTTGAGCTCCCGCGCCGGGGCAAAGCGCGCCGCCAGTTCCGCCGGCGGGCCCACGGCCGCGATGTCCGCGCCCTTGACCGCCACCGCGCCGGGGCTCAAGACCTCCTGGGCCGGGTCCAGGGTCAGGACCCAGGCCCCGGTGAGGAGCAGGGAGACGGCTTCTTTTTCCCGGGGGCCCACTCAGCCTCCGGCCCCCAGACGTTTGGCCGACTCCTGGAAGCGGGCCGCGCTGCCCCTGGGCAGGCGCAGGCGGTAGGTCCCGGGCGGCAGGCTGGACCCCTTGATCCAGGGGTTCAGCCCCTTCATGGCCTTGTAGTAGCTGCCGCAGGCTTCCGCCAGGGTCCTGACCGGCACCTCCTTGGAGGAGGTGAAGGATATTTCATCATATTCCACCAGCCCATAGAGCTCATCTTCCGGGATGTCGTAGCCGTACCGGGCCGGGTCCTCCACAATAATTTTAGCCGCCAGGATCCGGTGCACGTAGCGCTCCGTCTCCTCCGGCAGGCTCAGATGATAAAAGGAATTCACCCCCTGGGCTTCCATTTCCTTTTGGATGCGGCCTTCCCCACAGTTGTAGGCCGCCAGGGCCAGGGCCCAGTTGCGGAAGCGGCGGTGAAGCTCTGACAGGTAGCGCAGGGCCGCGTCGGTGGCCACGCCCAACTCCAGGCGCTCGTCCACCGTGTCGTTGCACTTGAGCTGGAAGCGCTGGGCCGTGGACCCCATGAACTGCCAGGGTCCCAGCGCGCCGACGGGGGAGCGGGCCCTGGGCCTGAGGTCGCTTTCCACCAGCACCACGTATTTCAGGTCCAGGGGCAGGCGGGCGCTGCGGAGCTTGTGTTCGATCTCCGGAAAATGGCGGTGGGCCCGTTTCAGCCACATGGTGGTCTGGGCCCGGCTCCACACCACGATGGTGAACTCCCGGTCCAGTTCCTCCCGCACCTGGGGCTCGTTAAGGGGGACCTCCTCGCCGCACAGGTAAAGGCGCTCCGGCACCCGGAAGTAGGGGAATGCCACCAGCCCCGGCGGGGCCGACGGCGGCGGAGGCGGCGCCACCCCCACGGGGCCGAGCCACAGGGCCGCCAGCAGACCGAGAATCAACAGGACCATGAAGGGGATCCAGGTTGGGACGTTCCCCAATGGATACCCCAGGCGCCGGCCTCTGTCAAGCCGGGCTGCCAGCCGGGAAGCCGGCCCTGGATTTTCATTAGGAAAATTGTCGGTGATAAGGTATATAGAATCAGGACTTTTTTCGGGAAGTGCCATGCTCCGGGAAGACCTGCGCTTATATTTGCGCCTGTGCGCTTACCTCAAACCCCGCCTGTGGCGGCTGTCCGTGGCGGTATTGGCCATGTTGGCGGTCTCTGGCCTCACCGCGCTCCTGGCCTACCTGGTGAAGCCGGTCCTGGACGACGTCTTTTTCGCCAAGCGCCTCGAGATGCTCTACATCCTCCCTCCCCTGGTGGTGATTCTTTACCTGGCCAAGGGCCTCTTCTCTTACGCGCACCAATACCTCATGAGTTACATCGGCGCCAGCGTCGTGGCCAGCATCCGGGACGACCTGTTCCGCTCCCTGCAGCGCCAGCCCCTGTCCTTTTTCGACTCCCAGGCTACGGGGGTGCTCATGAGCCGCCTCACTTACGATGTCGTGCTGCTACAGGACTCCGCCACCCGGGTGGTGACCAGCTTCTTCAAGGACGTCTTCACCATCCTGGGGCTGAGCGCGGTGATTTTCTACCGGGACTGGCAGATGGCCCTGGTGGCGCTCCTGGTCTTCCCCCTGGCCGCGGTCATCATCGTGCGGGTGGGCCGCCGCCTCAGGCGCATCTCCCGCCAGACCCAGAAGGCCAACGCCCAGCTCTATGCCATCCTCAACGAAAGTCTGAGGGCTCAGCGCATCGTCAAAGCCTTCGCCCGGGAGGATTACGAGGAGAACCGCTTCAGCCAGGCCAATTGGCGCTTCTTCCGCACCCGCATGAAATTGATCGCCACCCGGCTGCTGACTCCGCCGACGATGGAATTTCTGGGCTCCCTGGGCATGGCGGCCATTATCTTTTACGGCGGCTACAGCGTTATCAAGGGCTACTCCACGCCGGGGACCTTCTTTTCCTTTCTGGCGGCCCTCCTCATGCTGTATGAGCCCATTAAAAGCCTGAGCGGGGTGCAGAACACCGTCCAGGAGGGGTTGGCCGCGGCCACCCGGGTCTTCGGCCTGATGGACCGGGAACCGGAGATCCAGGGCCGCCCGGGCGCGCCGGCGCTGACCCCCCTAAACCGGGAAATCACCTACCAGGGCGTCGCCTTCGCCTACTACGAAGGCCGGCCGGTGCTCCAGGACATCGACCTGGTGGTGCGCAAGGGCGAAATCCTGGCCCTGGTGGGTCCCAGCGGCGCGGGCAAGACCACCCTGCTCAACCTGCTGCCCCGCTTCTACGAAGTCAGCCGAGGCGTCATCCGCATCGACGGCCAAGACATCCGCCAGGTCACCTTGGAATCCCTGCGGCAACAGATCGGCGTGGTCACCCAGCAGATTATTTTGTTCAATGACACGGTGCGCCAAAATGTGGCCTACGGGCGCCTCACGGCCACGGAGGCGGAGATCCTGGCCGCACTGAAGGCCGCTCACGCCTACGACTTTGTCATGGCCCTGCCCCAGGGCCTGGACACCGTCATCGGCGAGCAGGGGGTGCGCCTCTCCGGCGGGGAGCGCCAGTGCCTGGCCATAGCCCGGGCCCTGCTGAAGGACCCGCCCATTCTCATCCTGGACGAAGCCACCTCCTCCCTGGACTCGGAGGCGGAGCGGGAGGTGCAGGAGGCCCTGGACCGCCTCATCGCCGGGCGCACCACCCTGGTCATCGCCCACCGCCTGTCCACGGTGCGCAACGCGAACCGCATCATCGTCATGGCCGACGGCCGCATCGTGGAGACCGGCACCCATGCCTCCCTGTTGCAGCAGGGCGGCCTTTACCGGCGCCTCTACGAAATGCAGTTCGCCCGGGAAGAGGAGGCCCTGACCCCCGCGGGCCTGGCGGGGGCGCGCTGAGGTGGGGGGGCCCCGTAGCCCTGTTCCTCCCCGGCAGTCCATTGCCTTGGCTCCGGGAGGCGTTGTTTTGCTCGCTAGAGCCCTGCTAGGACATGTCCATGGATGCGGACCCAGTGACGTTCCCCCATCTCCCGGAGCGCCTGGCCGGTCTGGCGGAGTTGGCCTACAACCTCTGGTGGACCTGGCACCCCGAGGCCCGGGTGCTCTTCAAAAAGCTGGACCGCCTGGCCTGGAAGGCTACGGCCCATAACCCGGTCAAGCTGCTGAAAGTGCTGCCCCGGGAAACCCTGGAGGCCGCGGCCGGGAACCCGGAATATCTGCGCCACTACGACGCGGTGGTGAGCGAGTTCCGTCGGCAGAATCAGTCGGAGGTCTGCTGGTTTACGGAAAACATCACCGCCGCGGAGTGTTTCCCCATCGCCTACTTCTCCCTGGAATACGGCCTGCACCGCACCCTGCCGTTTTATGCCGGCGGCCTGGGGTTCCTGGCCGGGGACCATCTCAAGGAGTGCAGCGACCTGGGCATCCCCCTGGTGGCCGTGGGCTTTATGTATCCCGACGGCTATGTGCGCCAGCAACTTAACGGCGACGGCTGGCAGGAAAGTGTAGATGAAGTCCTGGACCGGGAGGCCGCGCCCATCACCCGGATGTTGGATGAGCAGGGAGCCCAGCTCATCGTGCCGGTGCCCTTCACCGACCCCCCCATCCGCGTGGCGGTATGGCGGGTGATGGTGGGCCGCGTCCCCCTCTACCTCATGGACACCGACCTGGAAATCAATGACCCGGTGCACCGGCGCATCATCGACCACCTTTATATTAGCGACATCGAGCAGCGCCTCCTCCAGGAAATCGTCCTGGGCATCGGCGGCAGCGCCATGCTGTCCCGCCTGGGCATCAAGCATTCAGTCCTGCACCTGAACGAGGGGCACGCGGCCTTTGCCCTGCTGGAGCGGGTCCGGGAGCGGGTGGAGGACGGCATGGCTTTTGAGGACGCGGTGCAGCAGGTGCGGGCCACCTCGGTGTTCACCACCCACACCCCGGTGCCCGCGGGGCACGACGTCTTCCCCGTGGAGTTGATGGACAAATATATTTGCCATTGCTATCCCATGTTTTCCCTATCCCGGGAGGACTTCCTCAAGCTGGGGGTCTCGCCCACGGACCCGCCGGCCGCGGGATTCAACATGACGGCCTTCGCCCTGCGCTGGTCGGCCCATCATAATGCGGTGAGCCGCAAACACGGCCAGGTGGCCCGGCGCATGTGGCAGCCCCTGTGGCCGGAAGTGTCCGAAGACCAGGTCCCCATCGGCCACATTACCAACGGGGTGCATGTCCCCACCTGGCTGGAGCCCAAGCTGCAGCTGCGCTGCACCACCTGCATGGGGCCGTCCTGGGTGGAAGACCATGATGACCCCGCGGTCTGGGAATTGGTGGACGAGGTCCCGGACGAGGAGTTCTGGAGCCTGCATTTCCGGCAAAAGATCAAGCTCGTCAATTTTATCCGGGAGCGCACCCGGCGCCGCTGGGTGGACGACCGGGTCAGCCTCGCCAACGTGGTGGTGGGGGGGACCCTGCTGGACCCCACCGTCTTGACCGTGGGCTTTGCCCGGCGCTTCGCCACCTACAAGCGGGCGGACCTGATTTTCCATGACCTGGACCGCTTAAAAAGGCTCCTCAACGACCCCTGGCGCCCCTTGCAGCTCATCTTCGCGGGCAAGGCCCACCCCGCGGACGACCCCGGAAAAAGGATCCTGCAGCGGATTTTCAATCTTGCCCGGAACCCGGAATTGGGGGGCCGGGTGGCCTTTGTGGAGGACTACGGCGAGCAGTTGGCCCAGTACCTGGTGCACGGGGTGGACGTCTGGCTCAACAACCCGCTCCCCCCTCTGGAGGCCTGCGGCACCAGCGGCATGAAGGCCTCCCTGAACGGCGTGCCCCACCTGAGCATCCTGGACGGCTGGTGGCCGGAAGGCTTCACCGGCGACAACGGCTGGGCTTTCGGCGGGGAGGAAGTAGCCGGCGACCGGGACGCCGCGGACGCCGCGGCCCTTTATGACCTCCTGGAGCAGCAGGTGGTGCCCCTTTACTATCAGTTGGACCACGAGGGCGTGCCCCGGGGCTGGGTTAAGCTCATGAAGCGGGCCCTGAAGAGCACCGCCCCGGCCTTCAGCACCCGGCGCATGGTCAAGGAATATTCCCGGATGTTTTACCAGGAGGCGTTGAAGGCCTCGAAGGAATAGGGCGCGCGTGGCCATAGCCCCTTACTGGCAGGAGCTTTTCGCCCGTTTGCAGGGGGCGAACGGCCCTCAAGACTTTTCCTCTTCCGCCCCTCCCCCGCCCCCTTCACTATCGGCCCTGGCCGCAGGACTGGCCCGGATTTACGGCCTGGGCGCCCGGACCCGGCGGGACCTCTATGCCCGGGGTTGGCTGCCGGTCAAACACCTGCCCGCACCCGTGGTAAGCGTAGGCAACCTCACCGTGGGCGGCACCGGCAAGACCCCCGTCACCGCGGCGCTGGCCCGGATTTTCCAGGATCGCGGCCTTCAGGTGGCCATTCTCAGCCGCGGTTATGGCGGGCGGGGCCAGGCGCCGGTCATGAAGGTGTCCGACGGCCAGCGCCTCTATCAGCAGCCGCCCCTGGTGGGCGAAGAAGCCTATTGGCTGGCCCAGGCCCTCCCCGGGGTGGCGGTGTACACCGGGGCCTGCCGCCACCGGGCGGGCCTCCGCGCCTGGGAGGAGCTGCGCCCCCGGCCCCAACTCTTCCTCCTGGACGACGGCTTCCAGCATTTCCAGTTGCACCGGAACCTGGACATCGTCCTCCTGGACGCCCAATCGCCATACGGCAACGGCTATCTCCTCCCCCGGGGCCCTCTGAGGGAGCCCATCTCGGCCCTGGCCGCGGCCCACCTGCTGATTCTCACCCGCTACCGGGCTGATAGGCATCAGGGGGTCTTGGCAAGGGTCCGGCAGGTTTTCCCGGGAAAGCCGGTTCTTACCGCGGCCATAGAGCCGCTGACGGCCCGCCTCCACCCCGGCGGCGCCCCTTCGTCCCCGGAGGCCCTGGCGGGCCAGGCCCTTTATGCCTTTGCCGGCCTGGCCCGGCCCGGCGTCCTGGCCCGGACGCTCCAGGAGTTGGGCGTGGTCCTGGCGGGTTTTCAGGCCTTTCCCGACCACCACCCTTTCACCGGCGACGACCTGGACTTTTTGGAACAGGCGGCCCGGGAGCGGGGCGCCGCGGCCCTCATCACCACCGCCAAGGATTGGGCCCGCTTGGGGGAGAAGTGGGAGCGCCCCCTGCCCCTGTGGGTCCTGGAAGTGGAGGCGCGCCTGCACCAGGACCTGCCTCCGGATCTACTGGCCCCCCTCCTGGCCGCCGGGGCCTGACCCCTCCCCCTAAGAACCGCGGGACTTAAGACCCCGCTCCTGATACAATAAGAAGCCAGGGACATTAACAAGATGAGCGAAGTCCCCCTTTGAAAAAGGGGGATTTAGGGGGATTTAAAACGCTGGACTTTTCCCACCGGCCCCACGAAATACGCATCTCTCCGGAGGCGGAGGCCCGGCTCCTGGAGCTCCGGGTTTCCGGGGCTGCGCCGCCGGACCCCCGGCGGGTGCGCCGCGTCCTGGTCCGCTCCCCCAACTGGCTGGGGGATGCGGTGATGAGCCTGCCGGTGCTCCACGGCCTGGGAGAACTTTTCCCCCAAGCGGAAATCAGCGTGCTGGCGGTCTCCCGGGTGGCGCCCCTGTTTCTCCACCACCCCGGTGTGGCCCGGGTGATTACTCTGCCCCGGGGGCGGCAGAAATGGCGCCGGTTGTGGGTCCTCAGAAATAACTTCGACCTGGCCCTGGCCCTGCCCAACTCACTGGAGTCGGCCCTGGGCTTATGGCTTACCGCCACGCCGGTGCGCGCCGGCTACAACGCCGACGCCCGGGGGCCCTTCCTCACCCGGGCGGTGTCGGGGCGGGAGAAGCTCCGGGGCCTGCACCAGGTCTATTACTATTGGGGGGTCCTGAGGGCCCTGGGGCCCCTGCCGCCCTTGACCTCCCCGGCCCTTTACCTGGACCCCGGGGAAGAGGCATGGGCGGCAGGATTGATGGCCGGCGCAAGCGGCCACCCCGGCCCCCGGGTGGGCCTGGCCCCGGGCGCGGCCTACGGACCGGCCAAGCGCTGGCCCCCGGAGCGGTTCGCGTCCCTGGCCTCAGAACTTTATCAGGAAACGGGGGCTCAAATCGTGCTCCTGGGCGGCCCCGAGGACCGGCCCGCGGCGGCCCAGGTTAAAAAGGAATTGAGCCTTCCGGTACTGGACCTGGTGGGGCACACGGACCTGCGCCAGGCCCTGGCCGTGCTCGGCCAGCTTAAGGTCCTGGTCACCAACGACTCGGGGCTGATGCACGCGGCCGCGGCCATGGGCGTCCCCCTGGTGGCCATCTTCGGCTCCACCGACCCGGAAGCCACGGGGCCTTTCACGCCCCGGGCCACGGTGCTGCGCCATAGCCTGCCCTGCAGCCCCTGTTTCAAGCGCACCTGTCCCGAAGATTATCCCTGCCTCGCTGCCGTCACCGTGGCCGAGGCCGCGGCCGCGGCCCGGGCCCGGCTGGAGGAGGGTCCATGAGCTACCCCGCGGTTTTCCTGGACCGGGACGGCACCATCAACGAGGAAATGGGCTATATCAACCACCCCAGCCGCCTGGTGCTGCTGCCCCAGGCCGCGGCAGGCATCCGCCTCCTCAATGAAGCCGGGGTCAAGGTGGTGGTGGTCACCAACCAGTCGGGCGCGGCCCGGGGCTATTTCCCCCCGGCCCTGGTGTCGGAGATTAACCAGCTCCTGACGGGCCTGCTGGCTAAGGAAGGCGCCCGCCTGGACGCCATCTACGCCTGCCTGCACGGCCCCGACGAGGGCTGCGCCTGCCGCAAACCCCAGCCGGGCTTGCTCTTGCAGGCCGCCCGGGAACTGGACCTGGATCTGAAGCGCGCCTACCTGGCGGGGGACCGGTACGTGGACGTGGACACCGCGGCCCGGGCTGGGATCAAGGGCATCCTGGTGCTCACCGGCTACGGGCGGGGGGAATACGAGCACCGGAGCGGCACCCGGAGCGCGGCCCCGGTCCTGGTGGCCGCTAATCTCCTGGAAGCTGCGGAATGGATTGTCGCCGAGCTGGCAAAGCAGGGCCAGTGAACATTTTCAGAAAGGGAATGGCCCGGCCCCCATTTCCTCCAGCATTTCCCGGACCGCGTCCACGACCTGCGCCTCCGGGATGAGGTTGGCGGGGCTGGCCCCGGTGCGGCGGGTGCTCCACTGGTGGGGCGGCGGCGGCAGGATGACCCGCGAACGGCGGTCCCAAGGGCCGCTGCGCCGGGGGTCGGTCAGGCTCACCAGGCAAATCACCGGCGTCCCCACCGCCCCCGCCAGGTGCATGGGTCCCGATTCGACGCACACCAGGAGGGCGCAGTGGGTCAAGAGCCGCCCCATCTCCGGGTAGGTGACCCGGGGGGCCAGGTGGCTCCTGGGGGCCAGGCGCTTAACCGCCGCGGCGCGCTCCTCATCGCCGGGGCCCCAGAAGACCACCAAGGGACAGTGCAGAACTTCGGTGATCTGGCGCGCCACCTCGCCCCATTTTTCCGGGGCGTAGCGCTTGCTCTCCCAGCCGCCGCCCACGTGCAGGGCCACGGGGCGGGCCCGGAAGACGCCGGGCGCGTCCACCTCGGGCAGCGCCAGGGAAAATTTAAGGGCCCCGTCCCCCACGCCCAGGGGCTTAACCAGCTCCAGGTACTGGTGGATGACGTGGGCCTGCCTGAGAGGCACCCATTCATTGGTGAAGAAGGCGGAGAGAGGCTCCCGGCAGGACCGGGGGGGCCGCCCCAGGCGGCGGGGCGCGCCGCTCAGCCAGGTGAGGAGGCCGCTTTTCAGGAGGCCCTGAAAATCAATGGCCACGTCAAATTGTTCCCGGCGCAATTCCCGCCCCATGCGGAGAAACCCACCGGGCGTGGCGGAAAACACATGGACCCGGTCCAGGTCGGGATTATCCTGCAGCAACTCGGCGCACTTCGCAGCCACCAGCCAGTGAAGGCGGGCCCGGGGATAATCCCGGCGCACCGCGCTGAGGGCCGGCAGAGTCTGAATGACGTCGCCGAAGGCGCTCAGGCGCACAAACAAAATTTTCAACTGGGACACAGGCTCCTCGGGCCGCCCGGCAAAGAAAATCTTGGCTTCGCCACGGATATTCCATTATAAATTATTAGGATACATTTTGCAGTTGCCCGGGCGGGGCCCCGGGAAAATCCCGGCGCGACTGGGGGAAAAATGGGCATCAGCAAAGAATTACTGGAGATTCTGGCCTGTCCCAAGTGCAAGGGGGATTTGCGCCTGACGGCCCAGGAGGACGGCCTCATCTGCGATAAGTGCCGCCTCCTTTACGAAATCAAGGACGACATCCCCATCATGCTCATTGAGGAGGCCAAGCCCCTAAAGGAGTAGCCAGTTGCCAGTGGCTGGTTGACGGTTAATGCCAAAACTGACCGCTGACCACTGGCCACTGACATTGATAATCCAAATTATGACCCAGCTCTCCGTCATCGTCATCGCCCGGGACCAGGAAGCCCACCTCGGGCCCTGCCTGGAATCCGTGGCCTGGGCCGACGAGATCGTTCTGGTGGACACGGGCTCCGGAGACCGGACCTTGGAAGTGGCCCGGCGTTATACCGACCGCGTCTTCACCACGGCCTGGCAGGGCTATGGCCGCACCAAGAACTTCGCCCTGGACCGGGCCCGGGGGGAATGGGTCTTCAGTCTGGACACGGACGAGCGGGTGTCAGCGGCCTTGAAAGAGGAAATCCTGGGGGTGCTGGCCAGGGGCGGCCCCCACGCCGGCTACCGGGTGCCCCGGAAAAATTACTTCGGCGGGCGCTGGGTCCGCCGCCTGGGGTGGTACCCGGACTACATTGTGCGCCTCTTCCGCCGGGGAAAAGGGCGCTTCAAGGACCGGGAGGTGCACGAAGTGGTGCTGGTGGACGGGCCGGTGGGCACCCTGGCCGAGCCCCTGGAGCACTATTCCTACAACAACCTGGCGGAATACGCCGCCCGCCAGGACCATTACGCCCTCCTGGCCGCCCGGGAGATGGTCCGGGAGGGCCGCCGCCCCTTCCCCGGGGACCTGGCTTGGCGTCCGTTTTTTACCTTCCTGAACCTGTTCTTCCTCAAAGGGGGCTTCCTGGAGGGCTCCCTGGGCTTCAGCCTGGCGCTGCACTCCAGCCGCTACAATTTCCTCAAATACCACTACCTCCGGGAATTAACCCGGGGAGGCCATGGCCATGGCCATTGACCCCGCCGCCCGCATTGCCCCGGACGTGGAACTGGGCCCGGACGTGGAGGTGGGCCCCGGGGCCATCATCGAGGGCCCCAGCCGCATCGGCCGGGGTACCCGCATCCTGGCCCATGCCTACATCGGCCCCCATACCACGATGGGCGAAAACAACCTCGTCGCCTTCGGCGCCATCATCGGCTATGAGCCCCAGGACTACGCCTTCAAAGGCCGGGAGTCCTACACCATCATCGGCGACCACAACCTCATCCGGGAGTACGTCACCATCCACCGGGGCACCAAGCCCGGCAGCGCCACCCGGGTGGGGAGCCACAATTTTCTCATGGCCTTGAGCCACCTAGCCCACAACGCGGTGGTGGGGGACCGGGTCATTGTGGTCAACGGCGCCCTGGTGGGGGGCTATGTGGAACTGGCGGATCAGGCTTATATTTCGGGACACTGCGTCATCCACCAGTTCTGCCGGGTGGGGCGCCTGGCCCTGATGCGGGGCGGGTCCCGCACCTCCCGGGACGTGCCGCCTTTTTCTATCATCGACGGGGATCACACCGTCCGGGGTCTGAACCTGGTGGGCCTCAAAAGGGCCGGGTTCACCGCCCAGCAGATAAGCGCCTTGCAACAGGCCTTCCGCCTCATCTTTTGGCGGCGCGGCAACCTCAGCCTGGCCCTGGAGCGGGTGGCGGCCGAGGTGCCCCAGACTCCGGAGGTGATCCATCTCCTGGAGTTCATCCGCGCCTCCACCCGGGGCATTGCCCTGGGTCCCAAGCATGCCCACGGTGATGAACTTTAGCCGCATCCTGGTCATCAAGCTGAAGCAGCCCGGGGATGTCCTGGTGAGCTCCCCGGTGCTGGCGGCCCTGAAAGAAGCCTTTCCCCAGGCCCGGGTCAGCTACCTGGTGCCCCGGGGCACGGAGGAGATGATCTCCCACCACCCGCGGCTGCACGGCCTCCTGGTGGTGGACCGACGGGGCGGCGTGGGGGAGCAGTGGCGCTGCCTCCGGGACCTGCGCCGGGGCCGCTTTGACCTGGTACTGGAGCTGTCCGGCGGCGACCGGGGGGCGTTTTATGCCTGGGTGTCCGGGGCCGGTGAGCGCCTGGGCTTCACCAGGCCGGGAAAGACCTGGCAAAATTGGGCCTTCACCCGGCAGATGCCCTTCCCTCCTTTAAAGATGCACATGGTGCTGCACAACCTGGAGCTGCTGCGGCTCTTGGGCCTCACTCCCCCGGCCCGGCCTCGCCTGGCATTTTACTGGAGCCCCGGGGTGGACACCCGGGTGCAGAAACTGCTCCAGTCCCTGGGGCTTCGGGAGAGCGCCTTCGCGGTCATGCACCCCGGCGCGGGGTGGCGCTTCAAGTGCTGGACCCCGGCGGGCTACGCCCGGGTGATCGAGGCCGTCCAGGGCGACTGGGGCCTGCCGGTGCTCCTTACCGCCTCCCAGGCTCCCCACGAGCAGGAGCTGCTGGCGGCTATCCGGGCGGCATGCCGCGTCCGGCCCCTGTACCTGGCGGGGAAATTGACCCTGAAGGAACTGGGCGCACTCATTGCCAAGGCCCGCTTTTTTTTCGGGGTGGACAGCGCGCCCATGCACCTGGCCGCGGCGGTGAATACCCCGGCCGCGGTCCTCTTCGGTCCCAGCGGCGACTTCAACTGGGGGCCCTGGGGAGAAGGCCACCTGGTCATCAAGAAAGACTGGGACTGCATCCCCTGCGGCCAAGATGGCTGCGAGGGCTCGAAAATCAGCCGCTGTCTCAGGGAAATCCGCCCGGAGGAAGTAGTGGCCGCCCTGGCGGCGCACTTCCTCCGGGCCAAAGATAAGGAGGCAGGCAATGGCCAAAGTGGTGGGTGACCGCCTCATCGTCAACGTGGCCCGGAAACCTGGGGAAGAGCGCCTCATCGACTTGGTGAAGCTCTTCAACGACCACCCCAACGGCATCATCGCGGTGGCCGGCACCGTGGGGGCTGACGGCGCGCCCAACACCGCGCCCGTGTCCCTGATTTACGCCAAGGACGACCGGACCCTGCTCCTGGGCCTGCTGCGGCACAGCAGCACCTCCGCCAACCTGCGCCGGGACGGCCGCCTGTCCCTGGAGGTCCTGGCCGCGGACGACGTGGTCATGGGTATCCAGGGTTCAGCCTGGCTGGTTAAGGAGCCCCTGGCCGCCAGCGAGGCCATGGCCTTGTGGGAGATGAGGGTGGAGCGGGTCAAACAGGACACCTCCCCGGCCCAGCAGGTGGTGCAGGGTCCGGCGGGGGTTTACCGCTCCGAGAAAGCCGAGGCCTTCGGCCGCGCGGTTTTCGCGGAACTGGTGGCCGCGGCCGGGGCCGGATAAAGCGGCCGCCCCTTCCCCGGCGCATGAGAATCGCGCTCCTGCGGCAGCGGGTCACCGGTCTGGGGGGAGCTGAAACTACCCTGGGGCACCTGGCCCGGGGTTTCGCGGCCCAAGGCCACGAGGTCACGGTCCTGGGCACCGAGGGCCATGATGAGGGTCAGCGCGCCCTGGGGTCCGGTGTCGCCTACCTCCCGGTGCCGGTGTGGGGGGGCAAGACCGGACGGCTCCTCACCTTTGCCCTGAATTCCCGCCGTCTGTTGGCCCAGGGCCCGCCCCGGCTGGTCCTCAGCCTGGAGCGCACCCTGTTCCAGGACGTTTACCGGGCCGGGGACGGCTGCCACCGGGAATGGCTGGCGCGGCGCGCCCCCTACCTCTCCGGGCCCGCCCGGCTGGCCCAGGAACTCAGCCTCTTTCACCGCACCCTGCTGCTCCTGGAGCGGCGCCTGTTTGCCGCGCCCACCCTCAAGGGCGTCATTGCCAACTCCCGGCAGGTGCAGGAGGAAATAAGGCGCCATTACGGGGTGACGCCGGAACGCCTCCGGGTGATTTACAACGGCCTGGACCACGGCAAGTTCCGCCCCCTGCCGCCTCAGGACCGGGAAGGGCTGCGCCGTTCCCTGGGCGCGGGGCCCCGGACCCGGGTGGTCCTGTTCCTGGGCTCCGGCTTTAAACGCAAGGGCCTGCCTTATCTAATGGAGGCCTTCGGCCGTCTAAAGGATAAAGACGTCCTGCTGTGGGTGGTGGGCAGGGGCGCGGCCGCGCCTTATCTCCGCCAGGCCGCCCGCCTGGGGGTGGCGGAGCGGGTGCGCTTCTGGGGCCCCCAGGCGGAGGTGGCCCGTTTTTATCAGGCCGCCGCGGTCCTGGCCCTGCCCACCATTTACGACCCCTGCAGCAACGTGGCCCTGGAGGCCCTGGCCTGCGGCGCGCCCGTGGTGACCACCGCCGGAAACGGCGCCAAGGAGGTTCTTACTCCCGGGGAAAACGGCGCGGTCCTGGCCCGCCCGGATGATGTTTCCGGCCTGGCCGCGGCCCTGGATGCCTTTTTGCTCCGGGACGGCGACCCCGGCGTCAGGGCCGGGGCCGCGGCCGCGGTGGCCGGCCTCACCTGGGAGGCCGCTGTCTCCCAGACCCTGGCCGCGCTGGCACAGGCGGCAGCAGAGATGGGCTTCTAGTGCAATGTCCCAGGAAAACCTTGAATAAGCTTTAAGTCTTTTCCCCCTCCCCCTTGATGGGGGAGGGTTGGGGTGAGGGTGATATTTGTTGGTATTTCGCATAAGGTTCCCCCCTCCCCCCACCTCCATCCCACCAGGGGAGGGGGAGATTCAAGGACCTTTTTTGGTAAGTTATCCCCGGGGCGCGATACTAGAAAAGTTGAGAAAGCCCATCGTTGAATCTTGATTTTTTTAGGGGCGGGGTCTCCCCGCCCGCATAATCCCCGGGAAACCCTGATGTTGGCCCTTCATTTGGATGGCAAAATCGAACTTAAAGAAGTCCCCCAGTCCCTCCCCGGGCCCGGTGAGGTGCTCATCCGGGTGAATCTGGCGGGCATCTGCGGCACGGACCTGGAGGTTCTCCGGGGCTATCACGATTTCCGGGGCATCCTGGGCCATGAATTCGTGGGCGTGGTGGCCGGCCCCCCGGACAACCCCCGCCTGGGCCGGCGGGTGGTGGGGGAGATCAACGTCGCCTGCGGCCGCTGTGACCTCTGCCTCCAGGGTCTGGGCCGCCATTGCCGGGAGCGCGGGGTCCTGGGCCTAAAAGGCAAGGACGGCGCCTTTGCCCACTACCTGGCCCTCCCGGAGGCCAACCTCCACGAGGTGGCGCCGGGGGTGGACGATGCCGCGGCGGTCTTTACCGAACCTCTGGCCGCGGCCCTGGGGGTGCTTCAGGTTGCACCCCCGGATCATGGGGACAGGGTTCTGGTGGTGGGGGACGGCTGCCTGGGCCTGCTCATTTCCTGGGTCCTGGCCCTCCAGGGCTTGGAGGTGCATCTGGCCGGGCACCACCCGGAAAACCTCAATTTGGCGCGGCCTTATGGGGTCCTGCCCTTTCTGGAAAAGGACCTGCCGCCGGGTGATTATAGCATGGTGGTGGAGGCCAGCGGCGCGCCCGGGGGCCTGGACCTGGCCCTGGCCCGGGTCCGCCCCCGGGGCCTGGTGGTGCTGAAGAGCACTTACCTCGGGGCCTTCCCCCTGGACCCCGCCCGGGTGGTGGTCCCGGAAGTGCTCCTGGGCGGCAGCCGCTGCGGACCCTTCCCTCCGGCCCTGCGCCTGCTGGAGCGGGGCTGGGTGGATCCCCGTCCCCTCATCAGCCATACCTTGCCCCTGGTTCGGGGTCTGGAGGCCCTGGAGCTGGCCGGAGGCCCCGGGGTCCTGAAGGTGCTTCTGGACTGCGGGGCTGAGGAGACCTGAGGTGGCTGGCTTCCTGGACTACGAAGTGCTGCCGGGCGACAATGTCCCCGAGGGGCTGCCCCGCCTCAGGCTGCCGGTGCTCTCCCCCATTTGGCAGGGAGAGTCCCTGACCTTTGAATACCCCGACGGGGCCCGGCACACCCTCGTCGGTTGGAGCCTGGCTAGTGGCGGCTCCCCCTGTGGAGTCCGGGTCTTCTGGACCCGGCATCAGCCCCGGGGCCCGGCAGTTTGCCTGGCCGTGGGCGGGGACGCCGGCCTCCGGGACCTGGGGCCCGAAGGGGCCGGGGCCGCCCCCCGGGGCTTCTCTTTTCTGGCTCTGTCGGAGAGCCTCATCCCCCCGGAGGTCCGGGACGTCATCGGCGCGCCGCCGCCCCCGGCGCCCCTGCTCCTGGCCTGAAGCAGCCGCGGGGGGGCGTCCTGGACTCCCCGCGCCGGGGCTGGCAAAATGTGCCTGATTCGCTTATCTTTTTGCGGAAGAGAACATTGATATTCCCGATGGAAAAAACAGGAGGTTCCATGCCCAGCCGTTTCCACATAACCGTTATCACTGGCCTGACCCTGCTGGCCCTGACCCTGGCCCCCGGCGCGTCTTATCCTGCCACGGCCGTGGGCCTGCAGCAGGACTTCATCCGGGTGGCGGAATCCGTCACCCCCTCGGTGGTGAGCCTGAAGGCCATCCGGGTGGTGACAGTCCAGCCTTACGGCCCCCCCGAGGACTTCTTCCGGGGCACGCCCTGGGAAGGGATGTTCCGGGGTTACGGCCAACCCATCCAGCGGCGCCAGGTGGGTCAGGGCTCCGGCATCATCATCGATCCCCGGGGCTATATCCTCACCAACTCCCACGTGGTGTCCGGCTCCCAGGAACTCAAGGTGCGCCTGTCCGATGGCCGGGAGGTCACCGGCACCGTCCTGGGCAGTGACCCCCGCTTTGACGTGGCCCTGGTGTATATCAAGGCCTCGGGCCTGAAGGCCGCCACCCTGGGGGACTCCTCCCAGATTCGCGTGGGCCAGTGGGCCATTGCCATCGGCAGCCCCTTCGGCCTGGAGCAGACCGTGACCGTGGGCGTCATCAGCGCCACCGGCCGCCGGGGCCTGGGTAAAGGCACCTACGGCGACTTCATCCAGACGGACGCGTCCATCAACCCCGGCAACTCCGGCGGACCGCTCCTGGACATCAACGGCCGGGTGGTGGGCATCAACACCATGATCGCCGCGGAGGGCCAGGGCATCGGCTTCGCCATCCCCATCAACCTGGCCAAGAAGATCATCGCGCCCTGGCTGAAGCATTGAGCCATGAGCCGGCCCCGGGTGGAGGACCTGCGGGCGCATTTTCAGCAGGTCCAGGAGATCATTCAGGCCGAGGAGATGTGGGAGCGGGTCCCCGAGGCCTCCCGGGAGTTTTCTCTAAAGAACCTGGAAGACCTGGTGAAATTCGCTTATTTCGCCGGGTTCCTGGACATGGCCCAGGTGCGGCGCCTGCTGTTCCTGGAAAAGCAGGAGGTGCGCGGGCTCATCGCCCGCTGGTATGAGGAGGTGCGGGAAAAAGGCTGCTGGCTCTGCTGAAGCCGCCGCGGCTTAACCCGGGGCCGCTGACCGGCCCAGGGCCTCCTGAAAGCGCCGGGCGTCCGTCCACATGCTCAGGTTGTTGAACATGGCGTAGGCCCGCCGCCATGCCAGCCAGGGCTGCGAAGTCCTGTTCTGTATACGGATACCGGTAGCCTCCCACCCCGTGCAGGCGGAAGCAGGCAAGGCGTCCTGGAAAAGGTGCGGTGGCAAAAGGGTCCAGGGCCGCCACCTCCTCCCGGGGCCAGGCCCCCCCCGGGACTCCCAGGCAAAGGCCAGCCGGTCCCGCGGCACCTCGGAGAAAAACCGTCGCAGGCGGGCAATATTCTCCGCCGTAGGGGGTAAAGCTGGCCGGGCGCGGAAAACCACCAGGCGGGCCTTAAGGGCCCCGGCCAACTCCCCGATGGTCTCCCAGGCGGCCCGCACCACCGGGGTGTCCTGAAACGAGCCC
>Ga0315268_10001414_pt1 | contig 27598 bp, 17 predicted proteins | sample C1_top_MG_FD_204535 | JGI IMG/M metagenome (GOLD analysis project Ga0315268, IMG submission 204535) | Sediment microbial communities from Yellowstone Lake, YNP, Wyoming, USA - C1_top | ecosystem: Environmental > Aquatic > Freshwater > Lake > Sediment | place: USA: Wyoming | collected 2017-08-01
CAAGCCCGGTGTAGGTTTTGGGGCTCGTGCAGGCTATGTAGGTACCGTTATCAAGACTGCACGCAAGGGTAGAACCTGCCTCCGTTGCCGTGAACGAGAAGCTCGCGTTCGTCTGGTTCGTCGGGTTCGCGGGCTGATTCGTCAGGTTCGTTTCAGGCGCGGTAGTGTCGATCAGGATGGTAAAGCTTCCCGAGATCGACCAGTTGCCTGCTGCGTCCCGCTCCTGTACGAAGAGCGTATGGCTACCTTCTGCCTGGGCCGTTGCAGTGTAGCTCGTGCCCGTGGTCAAGGTCGCGCCCGTGCTCAGGTCGCTGTTGTCCAGCTTAGAGCGGTAGGTGCCGTTCCCGCCGCTGCCCGGCGTCCAGGTCCAGACCGGTGCGGTGGTATTCGTCGGCGTTACTGCTGAAACGACCGGGGCAACCGGCGCAGTGATGTCGATCAAGGTCGCAAAACTACCGGATGTCGACCAGTTGCCTGCAGCATCTCTCTCCTGTACATAGAGCGTGTGGGAGCCTTCGGTCTGTGCCACTGCAGTGTAGCTCGTATTTGTGGTCGTGGTCGCGCCAATGCTCAGATCGCTGTTGTCGAGCTTGTACCGGTACGTACCAATGCCGTCTCCGCCGCCCGCTGTCCAGGTCCAGGTCAACGTCGTGTCGTTCGTCAGCGTTGTGCCGGACACAACAGGCGCTGTCGGCGATACGATATCGATGAACCAGGAGTACGTTGCCGGTGTCGCATCCGTGTTCCCGGCAGGGTCTGTTGCCCGCACGCTGAAGGTGTGCGTCTGGTTGCTAGCCAGACCGTTGTACACCCCCGGACTGGTGCATGACGTATAGCTGCCTCCATCGATCCGGCACTCGAAGGTCGACCCGGCCTCGGTCGCGTTGAGCGAGAAGCTCGCGTTCATCTGGTTGCTCGGGTCCGCCGGTTGTGCCGTGATGCTCGTTTCAGGCGCCGTAAGGTCGATCACGATTGCAAAGCTCCCGGATGTCGACCAGTTGCCTGCAGCATCCTGCTCCTGCACATAGAGCGTGTGAGTGCCTTCGGTCTGTAAGGTCGCGGTATGGCTCGTTCCTGTGGTCGTGGTCGCACCAATCGTCAGATCGGCGCTGTCGAGCTTGTATTGGTACGTGCCGTTCCCGCCGTTGCCCGGTGTCCAGGTCCAGGTCGGGGTCGTGCTGTTCGTGGGCGTTGAACTGGAAACGATCGGTGCGGCACCCGCGGTGATGTCGATCGTGATGGTAAAACTGCCGGATGCCGACCAGTTGCCTGCAGCATCCCGCTCCTGCACGAAGAGCGTGTGGGGGCCTTCGGTCTGGGCCGGGGGAGTATAGCTCGTGCTCGTGGTCATGGTCGCACCGGTCGTCAGATCGCTGTTATCGAGCTTGTAGTGGTACGTGCCGTTCCCACCACCGCCCGGCGTCCAGGTCCAGGTCGGTGTGATGTCGTTCGTCAATGCTGTACCGGCAACACCAGGCGCTGTTGGCGGCACCGTATCGATGGCCCAGGAATAGGCAGCCGGTGTCGCATCGATATTCCCCGCCAGGTCGATCGCGCGCACCATGAAGGTGTGGGTCAGTTCGCTTGCCAGGTTGCTGTACACGCGCGGGCTGCTGCATGCCGTGTATGCGTTGTTGTCCATACGGCACTCAAAGCTCGAGCCCGGCTCGCTCGAGGTGAATGAGAAGCTGACACTGGTCTGGTTCGTCGGGTTCGACGGGTGGTTCGTAATGGACGTGTCGGGCGGGGTGCTGTCGTCGCGATAGGTGATCTGGTATGCACCGTCGTTCGCCCGGAAGCTGACATAGTGGATCCCTTTGATCACGGTCATCGCAAAGGGGACCGCGTCCCCATTCTGCGTGACGTTCGTGATCTCTTTTCCATCCGGCACCGGGGCCATGGCCACCAGGCCGTTCGCTCCCTGGCCGGCAACGACCGTCAGATCGAGCGTGCTGCCGTTCCAGCCCAGCGAAGTGAACCGCGACGCATTGCGGCCGTCCAGCCATCTCAGCATCTGCTGTGCCGTGACCACGGGAATGCCCCTGGCGAGTGCGGATTGAACGATCGCGTCGGATTCTGCTGTTTGGGGCACGTCATTGTGCGCGTTGGCGGTAAACACGCCGTAATACCCTTCCGTCCCGATCGCCCGGTCGAGCAGCGTGTCGATGGTGAAGGGATAGCTCTGGCCCGATTCGTCGGTCAGCTGGGTCGTTGCCTGGTATACGTCGATGGGATTGCCCTGCAGATCGGAGAACCGCATCGGCATGCCCGAACCGGTGAAGAAGCCGGGGCTGTCGTTGACCCACGCCGGTGGCCAGTAGTAATAGTTCGCATCCAGCCGGATGCCGTGGGCCAGCTCCGTCATCGGCATGGTCGCGTAATCGCTCCACGCGATGCAGTGCATGCGGCTGGACATCGGAGAAATGAGGCTCGTGTACTTCTCGCTCCAATCGTTGAGCTGGTCGGAGAAATACGTTTCCAGGGTGGGCGGCGTCCAGTCCTGGCAATTTGAGCTGATATGGGCGCCGATCTCGAACCCGGCGATCGCATACGCGGCTGCGTCTTCGTTCGTCATCGTGTTCTCGGGATAGATATACGAAGTGCTCCGCACGCATTCCCAGTCATCGACCGAACACCCGGCAGGGCTCAGGGCCAGATACTCGTCAAAGCGGCCGGACGTTCCGGTGCCGTTATGGTCGTCCCCGCTCATGACCACGGCAGCCGCCAAACCGCGCGGCAGGTACCAGAAGCGCGGCAGCGGCTTCTTGTCGGCGTTCATCCGGATGATGAGGTTCGCAAGCAGACGCTGCTGTTCGTCCGCCTGCGGGATCGCCACCTTGCTCCGGTCGATCCAGTCAGGCTGGGGATCGTCGTAGGCATTGCCGTAGAACAGGTCGTCGGATCGGATCAGGCCGAACGAGTCTCCGTCCCGCTCCTGTCCTGCCCAGGCCGGATTGCCCTGGCGCGTATACACCACGGACCGGGCCAGATCGTAGGTGAACGCCGCGGCCTGGCCGTTGTTCGATCCCACGCTGCGGAGCGTCACCGCAGGACTGTCAATCGACGTGCTTGCGTTGGAATAGAGCGTTGCGATGCTTGCGGCTCCGTTCAATTCGTAGCGATCCGCGGTGCCGTGGTATTGGATCGTCTGGTCCACGATCCCCGCGCCCGGACCCGAGGACGTGTTGACCAGCAGATAGGCGTCCGAGATCGTTGACGACAGATCAATCAAGCCGAGCAGGCTGCTGAGCTTCTTGTCCGGCCGCATGGCGATCAGATGCCCGCCTGCGGCGACCCAGTCGCTGAACATCGCGGCCTGGCCGGCGGTGAGCGTCATATCGCCGAGAATGACCACGTCGTACAGGGAAAGCATCGGGGTCGTCACGATGGAGATGTCGCTCACCGTGAATTCGGTCAATCCCTCGGACCTGAGGATTTCCGCATAGTATGCGCTGAACGGGTTTGCTGATGAGGCAATGATCAGGATCGACCCGCTCGTTTCAATGAACGTGGTAAAGGACCTGGTTGCGCTCTGAACGGGAGTGTCGGAATCGGTTGCCTGGACCGTGAAGGTAAAGCTGCCGCTGGTCGTCGGCGTTCCGGAGATGACACCGGTGGCCGGGTCCAGGGACAGTCCCGCTGGCAGCGAACCGCCTGAAAGGGACCAGGTGAGCGGCGCAGCTCCGCCGCCTGTCCGGAGTGTTGCACGATACGGAGCGTTCCGGGTTCCGTCAGACAACGGCGGCGAAAGGATGGTCAACGGAAGCGATTGAACGATCAGGCGTGTTGTCCCGCTCACGCTGCTCAGCGTTGCCGAGATGGTGGTGTTGCCGGGGCTGACAGCCGAGGCGAGGCCGTTGCCCGCGATCGAAGCCACACCCGCGTTTGAGGAGGCCCAGACCGCCTGGCTTGTGATGTCCTGGCTGCCGCCGTTCGAGTAGGTGCCCACGGCAGTGAACTGCTGCGTGCTTCCCAGGGCGATCGTCCGGTCAATTGGCGCAACTGCTATTGCGGTAAGCGTCGGCGCCGGCGGTGCGGTCTCGTAGAAGACTACGTCCACCCAGTAGTTGGCCGCGTTCAGCGTTTTCACGGGAAAGTTATCATTGTATGAAAAAACGCCGTTCCCGGCGTCACTTTCGTTTGCCGGCGCATGGAGCGGCGGATTGTCCGCATTGATGACAAAATAGTTCGCGTTCAGGCCAAAATACCCGGACGGGGAATAGTAGGACGCGACATAGGTCGTATTCGCCGCGATCGGCACCGGCGTAAAGAACGTTGCCTGCTGCCAACCCGATCCCGTCTCGTTCATAAAGGTCGCGCTGCCCAGCAGCGTGCCTGTCGCGGTCCACAGTTTTCCGATGTGCGTGCCGATGTTCTCCTCGCCCTTGTAGAACCGCAGACCGGTTATGTAGCCGCTGATGTCCGAGCGGAACTTGACGCCGACGGTCAAGGGGCTGCCGTCGCTGACCGCGTCATTCGCCGGCGCAGACGAGGATGGCCAGATGCTGCAATTCGTTGAACACGCAAGCGTGCTGCTGACATGGATGCTCAGCGACCGGGTTGCTGTTTGCTGGGGAATACCGGAATCGCTCAGCGCAACGGTGACGCTGAAGTCGCCGCTGACCGAAGGTATGCCGGAGAGCGAACCGGTCGCAGGGTTCAGCAGCAATCCTGCGGGCAGCGAGCCGGCCGAGAGGGACCAGGTGTAGGGCGCGGTCCCGCCGGTCCCGGTAAGAGCGGTTGTGTAGGAATAGCTCTGCGCACCGGCCGGCAAGACCGTTGTGGTGATGCCGAGCGTTGCAGGCTGCCCGGCTGCATCCAGGGCGATCTGCTGGTACACGGCTTTTGCGGCAGTATACCTCGCTTGCGCCTGGCTCAGATTGGTCGGGAAATAAGAGTTCCATGCGCCGCCAGCTGATGTTTTCGTCAGCAGGTTGTCCATCCACTGGACATAAAATGTCGCGTCAGCTGCGCTTGCACGAATGGGCGCATTGTTCACGATCACGAACACAGCACCAGTATGCACCATGTGGCCCGAAATGCTGTCCATGCGGCGCGCTGCAAGCCATCCGCTGTTCGTGAAGTTCACGGTTGTCGTCAGACTTGAGGAAGCTTCCGCAGTGACCGAGCCCGGCATGCTGGCAACGATCGCCCCGTTCTTGACCAGCTCGATCGTGCCGCTCAGGTCCTGGTTCGCTGTCCAGATGATGGTTACGGGCACGCTTCCTGCGCTGGCCAGCTTGATCTCATCACCGGGGCCCGCGCTGCTGTTCACCGTCAGGTTCAGGAATTCGTTGTGTCCGTTCCGCGAGACCACGGTCCGGCCCTGGGCAATGCCGTTGATCCAGTTCTGATAAGTCATTGCTCCGCCGGCCACCTTGACATAGGTCAGGAGCGATCCCGGATCAGTTCCGTTGTTGCAGGGATAGTCCGTGCCTGCTGCAAAACCGGGCCGGAATCCGGTGTTCAGCAGCCGATAGTAGGCGCGAACGGCGCTTTCGGGGTCCATGCCGGACCAGGTGGAGGAGCTGTCCACGATGTCCTCTGAAATAAAGTCGGCCGCTCCCAGCGCCACCTCGACCGGGTATTCCAGGGGGGTGCAGCAATTCAGGTCCTGCGGAATACCGTCACCCAGATATTGCATATGCACGAATCCGGCGATGGCGTTCTGCTGATGCGCCCACTGGAAGATAGGATAGGTATACTCTTCCCACATCTGATGCGCCTCGGTCAGGCCCAGCGAAACCACGTGACCGCCGAGCGCCTGGTGCGCATACTGCGTATACGTTGCATCCCAGTGCCACTCCGCATCCCAATGCACTGTGCGGGTCGTGGTCGAAACAGGATCGTCCAGGCCGTTCACGAGCACCAGGTCCGTACCCGGGTCCAGCACCTCGCCGTTGCCCATGTCGGCCAGCAGACTGATGGCCGCCAGATCGTGGGTGGACATCTTCGTATACATGCTTGATACGGCCTCCGGTGCGCCTCCGCAGCTCCGGTGCACATGCATGTCGCCGGCGTACCACCCCGCTGCCTCGGGACCCGCAGCACTGACAATCCCCTGCGGAACCAGCATGACTATCAGCAGCGCCGTTATGCCAGAGAGTAACGACGCCCCAAGTCCCTTACTTGAACACGGTACCATGATCACACCTCCAGGTAGTTAGTTGATCGCGCTCGTGTGCGAACGACAAGCCCCTTCTTCAAGGCTGAAACACCACATCCACCCAATAATTGTTCGAGTTCCACGTCTGTGTCGGGAACCCGTTGCCGTAGAGATACACACCGTTCCCGCTGTCAACCCCGTTTGCCAGCGCATGGAGCGGCGGCACATCGAACCCAACGCCAAAATAGTTGCTGCTCAATGCAAAGTATCCCGATGAAGAATAGTAGGAAGCTACATAGGTCGTATTCGCCGCTATCGGCACCGGACTGGAGAGCAGCGCCTGCTGCCAGCCCGACGAGGTCTCGTTGATGAATGTTGCGGACGCCAGCAGCGTGCCGCTCCTTGACCAGAGCGAGCCCACATGCGTGCCGTTGTTCAGCGCGCCCTTGTAAAAACGCAGGCCGATGATGGAGCCGTTCACGTCCGATCGGAACTTGACGCCGATCGTGAGCGACAGCCCGTCGGAGACCGTGGTCTGTGCAGGAAGCGCGGTCGCGGGCCAGAGGCTGTACGATTTGGGCGTTGCTGATGCGGTCGTGAAGGTCCAGGTCTGATCGCCTGCCAGCGGATTGCCGGCCGTATCCTTCACGCCGCTTGCTCCTCCGAAGACCTCGACGCGGTAGATCGCTGCCGTTGCTAGCGATGCAATCGGCGCGAGGGTCGCAGTCCGCGTTGCGGCGTCGTACTGTATTGTCGCGGCCGCGGGCGCGCTTTGCGGATCGCGCAGCTGGACCGTTGCCGCGTTGATCGTGGCGGGGTCCATGTCCTTCGTGAAGGTGATCGTTACACGCGTCATCACGCTGACGCCGGACGCCCCCTCTGCGGGGCTTGCTGCAAGGATGGTCGGCGCTGTCGTATCGCGGAGAAAGCTCACCTGATACGCGCCGGATTCCGCTGCGAAGACTGCGTACGGGATCCCCTTCACGGTCCTGGTGGAATATGCAATCGCCTTGCTGTTCCTCGTCACATTGGCCACGGTCAGATTCGACAGCAGCGGGACCATGGCGGTCAATCCGTTCGCTCCCTGGCCAACAGCGATCGTCAGGTCGAGCGTCGTATTGTTCCACCCCAGTGAGGTGAACCGCGATGCATTGCGACTGTCCAGCCAGTCCAGCATCTGGCGGGCGGCCACAACGGGTATGCCGCGGGCCCTGGCTGAGCGAATGATGGATTCTGATTCGACCGTGTCTGCCGCGTCCGTATGCGCATTGGCGGTAAACACGCCGTAGTACCCTTCCGGACCGATCGCCCGGTCGAGCAGCGTGTCGATGGTGAAGGGATAGGTCTGGCCCGATTCATCGGTCAGCTGAGTGGCTGCCTGGTACACGTCAATGAGATTGCCCTGCAGATCAGCGAACCGCATCGGCATGCCCGAACCGGTAAAGAAGCCCGGCTTGTCGTTGACCCAGTTCGACGGCCAGTAGTAGTAGTTCGTGTCCAGCCGGATCCCGTGTCGCAGCTCAACGACCGGCATGGTGGCGTAGTCGCTCCACGCGATGCAGTGCATCCGGTTCGTGATTGGTGCTGGAATGCCGGAGTATTTGCTGCTCCAGTCAGCAAGCTGATCTGAGAAAAACGTTTCCAGAGATGCCGGCGTCCAGTTCGCACAGTTCGAACTGATATGGGCGCCGATCTCGAACCCAACAGACGCATAGGTCGATGCCTGAGAGTTCGTCAGCGCGTTCTCGGGAAAGACATACGAGGTGCTCCGGATGCATTCCCAGTTCTCGATCGAACACCCGGCTGGGCCGAGGTCAAGCTGCGCGTCGAAGCGGCCGGACGTGCCGTTGCCGTTGTGGTCGTCCCCGCTCATGACCACGGCAGCTGCCAAACCGCGCGGCAGATACCAGAAGCGCGGCAACGGCTTCTTGTCGGCGTTCATCCGGATGATGAGATTCGCAAGCAGACGCTGCTGTTCATCGGCCTGCGGGATCGCCACCTTATCGAGGTCGACCCAGTCAGGCTGGAAATCGTATCTCGCTGCGCCGTAAAAAAGGTCGTCGGAGCGGATCACGTTGTACAGGTCGTTGTCCCGCTCCTGTCCTGCCCAGGCCGGATTGCCCTGGCGCGTATACACCACGGACCGGGCCAGATCATAGGTGAACGCCGCGGCCTGGCCGTTGTTCGATCCCACGCTGCGAAGCGTCACCGCAGGACTGTTGGTCGACGTGGTTGCGCTGGAATAGAGCGTTGCGATGCTTGCGGCTCCGTTCAACCCGTAGCGATCCGCAGTGCCGTGGTATTGGATCGTCTGGTCCACGATCCCCGCGCCCGGACCCGAGGACGTATTGACCAGCAGATAGGCGTCCGAGATCGTTGACGACAGATCAATCAGCCCGAGCAGGCTGCTGAGTTTCTTGTCCGGCCGCATGGCGATCAGATGCCCGCCTGCGGCGACCCAGTCGCTGAACATCGCGGCCTGGCCAGCGGTGAGCGTCATCTGCCCGAGAACAGCAACATCGTAGGACGCGAGCACAGCAGCGGTCAACGATGTGATGTCGTTCTCCGTGAACGCATTCATGCCCTCGGCACGGAGGATCTCGGCGTAATACCTGCTGAACGGGTTTGTTGTTGATGAGATGAGCAGGATCGCTCCGTTCGTGTCGATGAATAGGCTGAATGCCTTGGTGGTCGTCTGCACCGGGTTGCTGGAATCGACTACCTGGACGATAAGATCGTACGTGCCCGCAGCTGACGGGGTTCCCATAATGCTCCCGGCGCCCGCGTTCAGGGAGAGGCCTGCTGGCAATGAACCGCTTGAGAAGGACCAGGTGTAGGGCGCGGTCCCGCCGCTCCCTTCGAGTTGAGCAGTATAGGCTGTGTTCAGCACGCCGGCGGGCAGCGATGAAGTGCTGATGCCGAGCGTCGTCGACCGGCCGCCGGCTTCCCGGGCGATCTGCTGGTACACTGCTTTTGCAGCCTGGTACCGCGCTTGCGCCCGGCTCAGACTGGTCGGGAAGTACGAGTTCCACACGCCCCCGGTTGCTGTTTTCGTCAGCAGGTTGTCCATCCACGCGACATAGAATTCCGCGTCAGCAACGCTTGCCCGTATGGGCGCATTGTTCACCATCACGAACACGGCGCCGGTATGCACCATATGGCCGGTGCTGCTGTCCATGCGCCGTGTTGCAAGCCATCCGCTGTTCGCGAAATCCACATTCGCGGTCAGGGTCGCTGGAGAGCCCGGGCCACTCGACGCCTGCTTGCTGGCAACGATCGACCCGTTCTTCACGAGTTCGATCGTGCCGGTCAGATTTTCATTCGCGGTCCAGGTGATCGTCACGGGCAGGCTCCCGGCGCTCCCCAGCCTGATCTCATCCCCGGGGCCCGAGCTGCTGTTCACGGTCAGGTCCAGGAATTCGTTGTGTCCGTTCCGCGACACCACGGTCCTTCCCTGCGCGATGCCGTCGATCCAGTTCCGGTACGTCATTGCTCCGCCCGATACCTTGACGTAGGTCAGGAGCGATCCGGGGTTTGCTCCGCTGTTGCAGGGATAGTCCGTGCCTGCTGCAAAGCCGGGCCGGAACCCGGTGTTCAGCAGGCGATAGTAGGCGCGAACAGCGTAGTCGCTCCCGCCAATGTCCTCTGCGATAAAGTCGGCTGATCCCAGCGCCACCTCGACCGGATATTCTATCGGCGTGCAGCAGGTGAGGCTCTGCGGAATGGTGTCCCCCAAATACTGCATGTGGACGAACCCGGCAATGGCGTTCTGCTGATGCGCCCATTCGAAGATCGGATAGGTGTATTCTTCCCAGACCTGTTCTGCCTTCGAAAGCCCGAGCGCCACCACATGCCCGCCCAGGGCCTGATGCGTAAACTGGGGATACGTGGCATCCCAATGCCACTCCGCATCCCAGTGCACGATCCGGTTGGATGCCGATTCCGGGGCATCGCTGCCCGTTACGAGCGGAAGGTCCGTACGCGGGTCCAGCACTTCGCCGTTGCCCATATCAGCCAGCAGGCTGAGTGCGGCAAGGTTGTTCGTGTCCATCTTCGTCGTTACGCTCGATACGCTTTCCGGAGTTCCGCCGCAGCTCCGATGAACATGCATGTCGCCTGCATACCATCCCGCTGACTCGGGCCCTGTAGCCGGCGCACCGGCGATCGTTGTCGTTACCGTATTCGACTGTGCGGCCGGATGATCGGAAGCTGTTGCACGGACCAAGGTGACATTCGTTCCCGTGGTCGCGTTGGCAGCTGCTCGTACGGTCAGGGTCAGCGTGGCGGTCTGACCGGAAGCCAGGGAGAGCATGCTGGTGCTCAGCATTGACGGCACCATAAACCGCGCTCCCGTGGCATCGGAGTCCGTGACCGCAAACGCAAGCGCCGTAGTGCCGCATGCCGCACCACTGTCGTTGTTCCTGACCGTTACCGTGTACTGCGCGTTGCCCGTGTTCGTGGTGATCGTACGCGACGCGGGTGCGATGTTCACGGTCGCTGCTGCGGACGTGCAGGTCTGCGCGGACGCCTCGTTGAGCGCCGCAACTGCGAGCGAAGCCCTGCTGCTCGCGCTGAAACGTACGGTCTGGTTCTCGCTTCCGGTTGTTGTCGCAATTCGGTGTCCGATCGATGCGCTGAACCCGTTCCCGCCGTGCTCCAGCAGTTCGGTATAGCCCGACGGCGGGGTATGCGTGGCCGTACTGCTGCCGCTGTGCGCGACATAGACGAGCTGATCGCCGGAGGCTATGGCAACGGCCCTTCCGAACGAGATCGTATTCACGGAACCGCTGCTGCCGTTCGCGTTCGCATCCGTGATCGGCGATGACTGGTCCACATTCTGATAGCTCGCAGCAAACACCTTCGTATTGCTCGGCCGGCCGCTGAACGTCACTTGAACGGTGTCGTTCGTGCGAGCGGCGAGGTCCGCTTCTTTCAGATATCCAAGCCACGTATTTTCGCGGCCGGTATTATACTGCGCGATCATCGCCAGCGGCCGGGAGCCGTAAGATGCAGAATAGTTCCGCGTGCCCGTTGATCCGTATTTCGTGGTGATCGCGACAACGAACACGCGGTTTGTGCCTGCGCTCATTGTATAATTGAACGACTGCGGCGAGTTGTTGGTCGTCGAGATCGTATTCCGCCATCCATCCAGCAGGGCCACGGCTGCGAATGCCGGGCCTGTTGTCAGGACACAGATCAGGGCGAACACATACGCGCCGCACAGGCGCATCCCTGAAAGCCGTTCGTGCATGGTGATGTTCATTGGGTTCTCCGTCTGTTCACTCGTTCTGTACACCGTACGAAGGAGGCCGCGCTCGCTCATGAGCGCGACCGAAGTCGTGTGTCCTGCAGAAGGTAAGCTGCCGACTGTCCGGCAGAAAGGCAGATCGCGGCGCCGTCCCGCGGCGCTATACGGAATGTCTCAGGAAGCGTGCGGGATTTCCCACCACGATGCTGTTGTCGGCGACCCGGTTGAGGACGACGCTGCCCATGCCGACAAGGCAGCGCTCGCCGATCGCTATCTGCTCGATGATGGAGCAGTTGCTTCCCAGGTAGGTCGATCTGCCGATAGTAACGCCGCCCGAAACGCAGACGCCGCTGGTGATGCAGACGCAATCGCCGATCGAGGCATCATGGTTGATAACGCTGTTGGAGAGGATGATCACATGGTCCCCGATGCGGACGTTCGAGGCGATCGTCACATTCGGGAAGATAACGGTTCCCCGGCCGAGCAAGGCTGTACGGGAAACGCTTGCAGACGGATGGACGATCGTGACAAAGCGATCTGTGGGAACGCCGGCCCGCGAGATGATCTCCGCTTTTTTTGTGAACGTGTTCGGGCTGCCGATGCCGTTCACGAACATGCAGTCGGGCAGCTCCCGGGCAGCGGCAAGCGGTCCCAGGATTGGTATGCCGCGGATCTGCGTTCGGTGCAGCTCCGGAGCGTCGTCAAGAAATCCAACGCATTCGTAGGAGCCGTTTCGGTCCTGCTCGTGGAGGCTTTCCAAAAGATCGAGGATGTCGATGCTGTTCCCGGCCGTGCCGAGGATGACCAGTCTTGTTCGCATGATCGTCAGTACAACGCTTTTTTCACGGCGTTCACGACCTGGTCCTGCTCGTTGTCGGTCATGCCGACGAACAGCGGCAGCAGGAGCGTCTCCCGCGTCGCCCGTTCTGTTTCAGGCAGCGAGAGGTCCGCGTACAATCGTCGATACACCGGTTCTAGGTGAATGGCGATGATCCGTCGCGTAGCGATCCCCTGATCAGCGATCTCGCTCATGATCTGCACCTGAGTCTTCCGCGTGTGCAGCCGGACGCAGTATGATTGGAACACATGCCGATAGCCCTTCGGTTCCTGCGGCAGGCCCAGCCGGTCCTCGCTGCCCAGCAGGGACTGGTAGCGTTCAGCCAGCCTGCGCCGCTCGGCCAGGATCTCGTTGATCCGCTCCGTCTGCACGATCCCGATGGCTCCCTGGACGTCGGTCATCTTATAGTTGTACCCGACCTCGGGGTAGTTTTCGAGCACGACATTGGATGTGGTATGCCGGTCAATGGTCGATACCGAGGCTGAATGCGCTCGCATGGCGTACAGCCGCTTCGCCGCGTTGTCGTCCGCGGTGGTGATCATGCCGCCCTCGCCTGTGGTAAGGATCTTGCGTGCGTCAAAACTGAAACAGGTGAAATCGCTCAGGCTTCCGATGCGGTCATCCCCGATCGCCGCGCCGAGGGAAGGCGCAGCATCCTCGATCACCTTCAGCCCGTGTTTCCGCGCGATCGCCATGATCGCGGGTATATCGGCGGCCAGACCGATCTGGCTTACCGGCAGGATCGCGGTCGTTCGCGGAGTAAGTGCGGCCTCGATGCACTCCGGGGACATATTGTAGGTCAGGGGATCGATATCCACAAATACCGGTGTTGCGCCTGCATACAGGACGGCATTGGCTGTGGCGATAAAACTGAATGAGGGACAGATGACCTCGTCGCCCGGTTTGACCCCGGCTGCGATCAGGGCAAGATGGATCGCGGTCGTACAGCTGTTGACCGCGATCGCATGTTTGGCGCCCACATAGGTTGCGACCATGCTCTCGAACTGCTGTACGCGCTTTCCGCTCGTCAGCCATCCTGACCGGACAGCATCCGCTGCTGCCAGGGCTTCACGTTCTCCGACGCTTAAACGGGTAATAGGAATCACAGTTCATTTCCTCCTTGAGGACGACGCTTTTCTGCGTTCATGAAATGCCTGGTGATGATACGCTCCTGATGGTATCGCAAGCTCCCTGCTGATGTCCTGGTGTCCGGCCGGCGCGTCCTTGTCCGCGAACAGGAACGCGGGTTGTTGGACATACTGCCGCAGGGTCGCCCCCTGCGTCCGGTCGCGGTCTGACAGCGTAGGATTTGGCACTGGCCAGGCGATCGCCACATCGGGATCGTCCCATGCAAGACAGGCCTCTGCGTTCGCGTTGTGATAGTTGGTGCATTTGTACTGCACCTCGGCAACATCGGAGAGAACGACAAAACCGTGAGCGAACTCGGGCGCGATCAGCAGCTGCTTTTTATTTTCTGCTGAAAGCGACAATCCGAACCAGGTGCCGAATGTCGGGGACCCCACGCGGAGGTCCACCACAACGTCCCAGACCGCTCCCAACGTGCACCGCACCAGCCGATGCTGGGGCGCCGTTCCGTCCTGGTAATGCAGTCCGCGCAGGACGCCGCAGGATGACCTCGAATGGTTGTCCTGTACAAAGGTGTGCAGGAGGCCATGCTCGGCAAACCGCTTCTTATTGTAACTTTCAAAAAAGAACCCCCGGTGGTCTTGAAAGGCCTCCGGCTCGATGATGACGACGCCCGGCAGGCTGGTGTTCGTGATTCGCATGTCCATGTAGTGCTCCTTGTGTGCAGTGTGCAGTTCGCGATGGTGTGATCAACGGGCGGTCCTTATTTCCAGTTCAGGCCGACCTCCTGGTCCAGCAGGATCGAATATTCCTCCGGCCTCGCTTTGAACCACTGAATGGTCTTCTGCAGACCTTCGGCGAACGGGACCGACGGCGCCCAGTTCGCGACGCTGCAGAATTCCGAAGAATCCGAGCACAGGCGCAGCACATCGCCCGGCCTTGATTCGAGATACTCGATCCGCGATGATCCGTTCCCGACCGTCGCGAGGATCGTTTCTGCGATGTCCCGGATCGATATTTCGCAGTTACTGCCGACGTTGAACGTCGCTCCGATCGTGTCGTCGCAGGTTATCGCGGCGATGATGCCTTTCACCGTATCGCCGACGTAGGTATAGTCGCGCGTCTGGGAACCGTCGCCGAAGATCAGGATGGACTTGTGGTTGAGCGTGCGGATGATGGATTTCGGGATCATCTCGCCGGCGTCCCCCTCATGATGCGAGCGCGGCCCGTAGGTGTTGAACGGCCTGATGATGACCGTGCCGAACCCGTAGGTCTTGTTATAGGCCCGCACGTACGCCTCGCCGGCCAGCTTGCTCGCACCGTAGACCGTATGGGGAAACGTGGGATGGTCCGCGGGCATCGGCACATGGAGCGCCGTGCCGTAGACCTCGGACGAGGAGCAATGAATGAACTTGGCGATCCCCGCCCTCATGGCCTCCTGCAGCACGATCAGCGTTCCTTCCGCGTTCACGCGATGGTTCTCGAAAGGATGTTTGATCGAGTGCCGTACCCCCAGGCACGCAAGGTTCAGCACGATGTCCATGCCCTTCATGGCGTTGGCGACATGCAGGGGACTGGTGATGTCGCCCTTGATGAACTTGAAGTTGTTCTTGTCCTCATGCTCCTTCAGGTTCTCCAGTTTGCCGGTCGAAAGATTGTCGAGCACCGTGACCGAGCACTCTTCGCGCATCAGCGCGTCCACCAGATGCGATCCGATGAAGCCGGCGCCTCCGGTGACCAGACAGTTTTTTCCGTTAATGTCCACGTTCGCTCCTGTTTTCGTTTTATTTCGATCGCTGCTCGGGCGTATGGTGGTTCGTCATCGCAGCCTGAACGAGACTGACATCAGACATGCCGTCCAAGGTCCCTGAGGTCCATGCAGGTCCCATCCGTCGCGAGGAGCGTTCTTGCATCTGCGTCGGGCTGCATTGGCTTCGGTTTCCTGGTGAACAAACATTTGAACAGCCTGATCAGCCTTGTTATCACGGCTTTCTCCTCTGACGATCTCGACATCTTCCGGCAGGGTACGGCTCACGCCGACCTCTCGGATATTGCCCACGCAATGTGTTTCGCCACCCTTCCGCAGCAGGTCACCCCGCCATGGCCACGAGCGGTTTTGTTTCTGCGGTGATGCGGTAGAATGCGCGCAGTCCGTCGACCACCCGGTCCTGCTGATGTTCCGTCAAGCCGGGATACATCGGAAGGGATAGGATCTCGCGGGATGCGGTCTCTGCCTCAGGAAAATCTCCGGCATTGAAGCCGAACCCGTCATACGCCTTTTGAAGATGCAGCGGAATTGGATAATGCAGGCCCGTGACGATGTTGCGGTCGAGCAGGAACTTCTGGAGCGCGTCCCGTTCCCTGGTCCGAATGACATAGAGGTGGTATACGCCGCGGCACCACTCCGGTTCGACCGGAGCGGCGACCCCATCGATGTTCTGCAGCAGAGCGCCGTATCTAGCGGCATGCTTCCTGCGCTGCTCGTTCCACAGACTGAGCCGCTTCAGCTTGACCTGAAGGAACCCCGCCTGGATGGCATCAAGGCGGCCGTTATACCCTTCCATCTCATGGACATATTTTTTTGCCTGACCGTGGTCCCGCAGCATTCTGACCTTGTTGGCGATCGTTTCGTCGTTCGTCGTAAGCGCGCCGGCCTCGCCGCAGGCGCCGAGGTTCTTTCCCGGATAGAAGCTGAACGCCGCCGCGGCGCCCATACTTCCCGCTTTTCTCCAGCGGCCGTCGCGCTTCGAGTAATATTGCGACCCGTGCGCCTGACAGGCGTCTTCGATGACAACGAGCCGATGCCGCTCGGCGATATCCCGGATCGCATCCATGTCAGCCGTCTGCCCGTACAGGTGGACCGGCAGAACACAGGAGACCCGGCTGCCGGTCTTGAGGTGTATGGTTTCGCCGGTCGACTGCAGGACCTCGCACTGCATCTGGAGGAACCGGCGGAGCAGCTTCGGGTCCATTGCGCTGGTCTGCGGATCGATATCGATGAACGTCGGGCAGGCGCCTGCCTGGGAGATCGCTTCCGTGGTCGCGATAAAGGTGTTCGGAACCGTCAGCACCATATCTCCCGGCCGCACCCCGGCCGCGATCAATCCGAAGCGGAGCGCGTCCGTTCCGCTTCCCACGCCGATACAGTATTTCACGTCGCAGAACGCGGCAAACTGCTGTTCGAAGTCCTCCACCATGGGCCCTCCGATGAACCTGCCCGTTCTCAGGGCCTCCCGACAGATGCCCAGCAGCGCCTCTTCATCATCGACATGGGGATTGATGAGATCAAGGAACGGTACGTGATTATTCATTGCTTATCCTCCTTATAATGCGCGCGGGATTTCCCGCGACGATGGTACGGGCCGGAACGTCGCGGGTGACGACGCTTCCGGAACCGATGATGGCCCCTTCTCCGATGGTGATATTGCACATGATCGTCGCCCCTGATCCGATCGACGCGCCTTTTTTCACGATCGTCGGCGCAACGCTCCAGTCCTGCTCGGACTGTAGCGCGCCGTTCCCGTTCGTGGCGCGGGGGTATTTATCGTTGATGAACATGACTCCGTGGCCGATGAACACTTCGTCCTCGATCGTCACGCCTTCACAGATGAACGTATGGCTCTGGATCTTGCAGTGCCTGCCGACGATGGCGTTCTTCTGCACCTCCACGAACGTGCCGATCCTCGTGTTGTCGCCGATGCGACACCCGTACAGGTTGATGAACGCAGCCAGGCGGACGTTCTCGCCCAGCTGCACGTCGTCCGTTACACAGCAGTTGTTCATAGGTTCACCGACCTGCCGTTCTGTTGAATGGACCGGCTGCATGCTTCAAGCAGCTTCACGACGCGCAAACCGGCCCGGCCGTCGTTCTCCGGCCGCTCGCCCGTTGACACGCACGACACAAAGTATTCGCTCTCATGCCGCAGCGCCTCGATCGGGTCGATCTTAGGTGCGTACATATCACCGGACCGGTAGCTGACGCGAAGGTTGTAGGAGCTCTCCTGGTTCGTGACCTTCACGCCCTTGTCATAGATCTTTATCTTTTCGTCCACCTCGAGGTCGTTCCAGACCAGCATCTGCTTCTCGCCGCCGATGAGGGTCGTTCTGATCTTGACCGGGGACAGCCAATTGACATTGAAGTGGGCGATCATGTTGTTGTCGAAGTGCACCGTGATAAAGGCCGTGTCCTCCAGTCCGTTCACGTGCGCCTTGCCGCAGGCAGCGACCGCGGAGGGCTTTTCATCAATGAGAAAGTCCATGACCGCAAAATCGTGGGGCGCCAAATCCCAGACAACGTTCACATCGCGCTGGAACAACCCGAGGTTCACCCTGACGGAGTCGTAGTAATACAGGTCGCCCAGGACCTTCTCCTCGATGAGCCGCTTGATCTTCCTCACCGCGCCCGTAAAGATGAACGTATGATCGACCATGATGGTCAGGTTCTTTTGCTCGGCCAGGTTGATGAGCTCTTCCGCCTCGGCTGCTGTTGCGGTGAACGGCTTTTCAACAAAAATGTGCTTTCCGTTCTGCAACGCGCGCTTTGCCAGATCGAAGTGGGTCGATACCGGCGTGATGATGGCCACGGCATCGATGTCCGCTGCGGCTAGGACTTCGCTGCAGTCCCGCGTTGTGCTGAGCTGCGGATAGGATTTGCGCGCGCGGTTCAGCGAATCCTGATTGCTGTCGCAGATCGACCGCACCACCGCGCCTTCGACGGCGCTGAAGTTGCGCACGATGTTCGGTCCCCAGTACCCGTATCCGATGACTCCGATGTTGATCATGTCCTTTACCTCGCTTTTGAAGACCTTAATATGCTCCCTTGCCCTTCAACACGACCCACGGCGTTGCAGCAAGGATCTTGATATCCAGCCACAGGCTCCACTCGCGCGAATATTTGATGTCCAGCCGCACCATCTCGTCGAACGTCGTCGCGCTCCTGCCCCGGACCTGCCACAGGCCGGTAATACCCGGCTTGACCTCGATGACCCGGCTGCGATGCCAGGTGTCGTAGTTCTGCACTTCATAGGGGATCGGCGGACGGGGTCCGACCAGCGACATGTCGCCGAGCAGAACATTCAGGAACTGAGGAAGCTCGTCCAGGCTGGTCTTCCGAAGAATGCGGCCGATGCGCGTGATCCGGGCGTCATTCGTGATCTTGAACACAGGCGCTCCGCGTTCCGCGTGCGTCTCGTTGCTCGGGCTGCTGTTGTCGTTGCGGCAGGTCTCCGCTTCCGGTGCGGCCTTGCCGGAGATCAGCTTTTGGACGTATTCCCGGTGAATGCGCTCGTCGTTGTTGAGGTACATGGTCCTGAACTTGTAGAACAGGAACTTCTTTCCGTACAATCCCACGCGCGCCTGACGGAAAAGCACCGGCCCCGGCGAGGTCAGCTTGATCAGGGCCGGGATCACGAGCAAGAACGGTGAAAAAAGGACCAGGCCAACGAGGCTGCCTGCAATGTCGACCGCCCGCTTGACGAGGAACTGACCGCGTCTGTTGTTGTATTTTGTGCTCACCTCGGGATAGAGGACCGGATTTGCCTCCACTCCGGAAGCACTCTTCGCGTCCTCGGAGGGATAGGTATGGATCGAGAGGGAAATCAGCTGCATGAACGCGGGAGCCACGCCGCGTTCGAGCCCGCACCTGATCTTGTTCACGATCTCCTGCTTGTCGGTCGCGTTGCACTCGTTAAAGATCACGCCGATCGTATGGTTGTCGTCGTACCAGCCTTTCAGGTCGATCGTGCGCGTTGTCAAGGCAAGCACGCGTGCAATCGTTCGCGCTGTTGTATCGCGTTCGTCATCGCTGATCTTTGAGATGTTGATGAGCATCAGCAGCAGGGCCCGCCCTGACCTGTCCCTGCGCTTTCGTTCCAGATACAGGAGCTGCCGCAGGTGTTCTTCGGCATGGAACTCGCAGATCGCGTCTTGCTTCAGGTCGGTGACGGATGCGGTTGGTGCAGCGTGCTGGCGCTCCAGAACTGTCTTCATGGTCATCTCCCGGCTTCCTGCCGCGTTCATCAGGGCTGCGTACGGTGCATCAGAAACTTTGTTTCGCTTCGAGATATACTCGGTTCACCCGGTAATTGTCGCTTTCCGTATCCAGCGAATGACTTTCAGCATATCTATAGCTCATCGTCACGATGAAGCTCTCCGTAATATGCTGCTCGAACAGCACCTCCGCGTGATACACAGTCGTACGGCTGATCGAATTATCCACGCTCGTTCGCTTATAGCGGTCGTTGTTCAGGGCGACTCGTGCCCGCAGATGTTCTGTCAGAAAATGGCTGATATCCGCATCAATCGTATACTTTTGTTCTGTCGTGTTCTGATCGTCGCCGTAGTTGCGGAGTGCCACGGACAAGCCGGCAGTGGTCCGCTGATGTTCCGTCTTCAAGGTCGCGACATAGCGGTCTTCCCGTTGCTCGCTCAAATAGGGGTCCTCGATCCAGGTCCTGCCGGTTTCGTAGCTCAGGGACGCCGATGCCGTGCGATGGGCGATGCCCGCATCCCACGTAGGCCGGGTTTCCGTGCGGCCGCCGTCGTAGCTCGTCCTGCTTGCGCCTATCTTGCCCCACAAGGTGGATTGTTGCTGATATTCGTACCATGTTCCGAGCAGATACCCCGTTCTTGTGCGTCGGAGCAACGTGGCAACGGTCCGGTCGATGCGGCCGGATACTGCGAGACCGGCCCGGTCCGTGACCTTCTGGTCAATGTTGCCGTACAGTGTCTCGGTGGTATGGTCGATGGCGTCGGGATCCTTATATGCGATGGTTCGGTGCGAATATCCTGCGGTAAGTGTCGTCCGGGTCGATAACGCAAGGGACGCATACGGTTTCAGTTCCAGCGCATTGTAATCGGTTTGATTTTTTAGCGGGCTGTCCTGTGCGTAGTCCCGTACCGCCGATATCGAGGTCCGGTCCGCGTCATCTCGCACATCGAAGAAGAGAAGGTCCTTTACGAGCCGCACGGTACTTTTCAGCGAAAGCTTCTGCACGCCCTCATCAGCATAGCTTTTATATGCGTAGGACCGGTAATCGTACGCATATGCAAGGGTCCAGTCCCAGACCGGCGCCGCATACCGGGCAGACAGCGCGGGAATGGCGTGGGTTATATACTCATGGACCGCGTTGCTGCGGGAAAGAAACACATTGTCGTCATATTCTGCTCCGAGCGATACGGCGGGAACAACGGAGAGCTCGGCACCCGCTGTCATGGATGCCGCGGCGATCGTCGTGATCAGGACTGCACTGCCGCAGAGTAATGTTCGCAAAGGTCGTTCCGCTCGGGCTCATGGTTTGCTGGCTGGAGTGACAGGGTCCGACATCTGCCGGGGTTCGCGCCTCCACGCGCACGGAGCGACGCTTCCACTGCCGGTATTCGGCCATGCTCCGCCCTCTCAGTCACAGTGGACTGCAAGGGACGTCGTGGTGCATAGGGCCTGCCGGGCATCACCCGGAGAGTCAACAGACCCGGAGGCCGGCTAAGAGCACGGATGAACGTGCTTTTGTCGGCAGCTCGTCAAACAGCAGTTCCGTCGGTGTTCCTGCAGCCGTTCTGCGCCGCGCTGGTGCTGCGCGCCGTCATTTGCCGCGGCGTCGACAGGATCTCCAGGTCGTCGGCATTGATCCTTGTCCCGACACTTCTGCCGAGGATATTGATGTTGACCAGGAACAGATGGTCGGCGTCCTTTTGCAAAAGCACGCCTTCCACACCCTGGAGCGGGCCGCGCTTTACGATCACGCGCGATCCGACGCTGAGACCGGGATAGACGTCGAGCTTGCAGCCTGCATCCAGCATCGATCTCAGCGACTGTAGTTCCTGCGGATCGATTGCTGCGGGATGGCCGGGCTCCTGCGTAACAAAGGATATTGCTCCGTATGCTTTCAGGATCCTCAAGAAGACCTCTGCACCCGGACTGACGTGAACGAAGACATAACCCGGGAAGAGCGGCTGCCGGATGCATTTTTCCCGGTCGCTCCACCGACGTGTTCGCATGATCGATGGCAGAAATACTTCCACGCCGCGCCTTTGAAGCTGGTCGCTCGTCACAAACTCGTGGTTCGATCTCACAAACAGCGCGTACCAGTTTACGCCGGGTCCGGACATGTTCATTCTCCTTGGTGTGCCTCTTTGTTGCGGGGTGCGACCGCTTTACGATGCCTTGCGTGCCGTATCATCGGGAAGCCGATCTGTTCATTGCGCGGCCTGCGGTATGTTCGGCGCCTCGGACGTCGGTTGCTCGTTGTGCTGCGCCGTGACCCCCAGCGCCCGCAGAAGCGCCAGCTTGCCGGCGGGCCCGTTCTTTTCCTGCGGCAGCGCGGACGTCGGTTTAGGATTATCCTGTTCTTTCACGCCCTCTTTTTCTGCGAGATCAAGGCTGCACGCGATCTCCTTGACCATCTCCGCGGTCACATCGCTGCGCTCCTCCGTAAATGCGGTCAGCAGGATAAAATCGCAGAGCGTATTGATCTGACGCGGTATGCCCGCGGTCGCGGCGTAGATGGCGTCAAATGCGCCATTTTTGAACGAGAGGGCCTCGCGATTCCCTGCAACGGAGAGACGATGAAGGATGTACTCCTCGGCCTCGGGATTGGTAAGCGGCCTGATGTGACAGACCAGGCGTATTCTCTGCCGGAGCTGCCTCATCTGGGGAAGCGCTATGGACTGCCCCAGCTCCGGCTGTCCGACCAGCATGATCTGCAGCAGCTTATCGGTATCCGTTTCGAGATTGGACAGCATCCGTATCTCCTCCAGCAGGTCCGGCGAGAGGTTTTGCGCCTCGTCGATGATCAACAGCGGCCGGCGATCTTCCTCATACTCTTTGATCAAATAGGCGTACAGTTCCTTCAGCATGTGGACCTTGCTCTTGCCCACGGTGTCCAGTCCGAAGTCGTCATTGATCATCGCGATCAACTCTTCGGAGCTTACCCGCGTATTGAACAGCCGCGCCAGGGTGATCTCCGGGCTCAGGGTCCTGATCAGCTCCCGGATCAGCGTGGTCTTGCCGGAGCCTACTTCGCCCGTCATCAGCACGAATCCGAGCCGCTCCTTCAGGCCGTACTTGAGATACATAAGCGCCAGCTTATGCGTTTTGCTCAGATACAGATACGCCGGGTTCGGTACGATATCGAACGGCCGTTCCCGGAGATGGAAATAGGATTCATACATAGTTGCTCATGCGTGCGTTTGCCGAACGTTATAGTACCGGTAGTAGCTCTGGTAGCTTTGATATCGTTCGTTCATACCCTGGGCGCTCACATCGTTGAATGCAACCCCCAGGATCCTCGTGCCTTGCAGAATGTCTGCGGCATCACGCACTTGCTGGGCCGTTACCGCGCCTGCCTTGACCACGAACAGGACGCCGTCCGTCAGCAGGCTGAGGATCTGGGTCTCCGCAAACGGCAGGATCGGCGGCGTATCGATAATGATGTAACATTCCGGATAGCTCCGCTTCAGCTCTCCCAGGATCGACTTCATCCTGGGCGAGGACAGGAGCTCTACCGGGTTCCGAACGCTTTTTCCTGCAGGCAGCAGGTCGAGCTTCGGCACTCCTGTTCGCCTGATGCAGCTCAATAAGCTGCTCTCATCGCGCAGGCATTCTGCAAGGCCGACCTCGGAATCCACACCAAGATACCGGGCGAGGCTGGGACGGCGCAGGTCCGCGTCGATCAGCAAAGCGCGGTGGCTGACCTCCTGCGCAAGGCTCACGGCAAGGTTGATCGATGTCAGGCTTTTGCCTTCTCCGCTGGTGCAGCTGGTCACCATGATGCTGTTTCTCGATGCTTCCTGCTTCGTGATCTTGATGACCCTTGCCTTCAGTTTCCGGTACTCCTCCGCTGCAGGGGAATCCGGCTCCGTAACCGTCACCAGGTTCGGATCGAATCGTGCTTTCGTCTGTTCCTCGGCTTTGTCATCGCGATCGGTCAGTTGCGGAACGCACATGCCCGACGCCTCTGTTTCGCGAATGCGGGTGGCCTTTTCCAGGGCGTTATCGATCCTGCTCATGCTCGCTCCTCTATTTCCAATATTCCAGTGCAAGGATGACCGCGACCCCGGCGAGGTACACTCCGGTGAACGTGTACGCGACAACATCTTTCCTTCGCGCGGCAACGATCGTCTCGGCACTCTGGATCCGCGGGATCACGCCGATCACCGGCAGACCGAGCGCTTTCAGGGCGTCAACGGTCTTGATCGTCCTGTCCATCATATCGAGCAGGATCACGGTTCCCGCTCCTCCGGCGATGCCTGCTGCAATGCCCATCAGGATCATGATCCAGCGCGGCTTGCTCACCGGCCTGCTCGGCGTCGTTGCCGGCTCCAGGATATTGAACTTGTCCGCTTTTGTCTGCGCTTCTACCTGTGCCGAGACCTCGGACCTGCCGAGCGACGCGACCAGGGACTCGTAGACTTTTTTAAATGCATCTTTATCCCGTTCGAGATCGGCAATTGCCTTGCGGTTCCCGCTGTCAACGGACCCGGACGGTGCTGCGTTCGCGCCCTCCGTCCCGGTCTTCCTGGCCGCACGCTCCTGCTCTCTGATCTGCTGCCGTGTTGAATCGATCTCGATCTTCAGGCGCACGACCTCGGGATGTTCGTTCGTATATTGCAGCAGCAGGTCGTCGTATTTTCTCTGCAGCTCTGCGAGGCGACCGGCCGTCTGCACGCCGCGTTGCTTTTTCCTCTGATCGAGCTCCTTATCTATCCGGTCGATCTTCTTCTTATACAGTTCCATCTGTTCATAGAGGAACCGATTCGCGCCCAGCGCCTCTGCCTGATTCGTGGATAGATTTTCAACGACGTACCGCCTGACCAGCGCATTGACGTAATCCCGTGCAAAGCGCGGATCGCGGTCGCGGTACGTCACCGTAAAGATGTCCATGTTGCTTCTGTTCGCCCTGCCCAGATCGAACCTGATCTGCGTCCGTTTTTGAAAATAGTGGATCAGCCCGTCGATCTCCGCTTCGGTCTTTGCTTCCATTGTGATCGCCAGATCGGCCAGCACCTGCGTCAGCATGCTCCTGCTCGTCATCACGATCGAGAGCGCCTGCATCTGTTGTTCCATGGACGGAGCGACCGCAATGTCGCGCATCAACACGTTCAGGTAGTTCTTTTCGATCGATACGGTCGTCGATGCTTCATAGATGTCCGGCCTGAAATAGCTCGCCACAATGCAGAGCGTCATGATGAGGGCGGCCACGGGAATGAACACATGGCGCTTTTTATACACGATCTGCACATATCGCTTGATGTCCAGCTTCTGCTGCTGGTCTTCCATGAGGGCCACCTCAGAACAGGCTTTCCTGCACGATCACATAGTCGCCCGGCTGTAAGCGGGAATTCTGGAGCAGATCGCCGTCGCTGATCAGATCTTTCAGCTTTACCGGTATCGTGATCTCCTTGTCGCCGTTTTTCCGGTAGATGACCGTGCTATTCTGTTTCGCGAACTTGGTAAAGCTGCCGGCCTCCAGGATCGCCTCAACGACCGTCAGCCCGTCGCGGTAGGAAATGGACTTCGGCGCGGCGACGGCGCCCATGACGTACACATTCCGGTCGCGGAACGACGGAATAAAGATCGCGTCGTTCGGCTCGATCGAACAGTCATCCGAGATCTTTCCATTGACGAACAGGTCGTGAAAATTCTGCCGGACCTTTTTACCGTTCCTGATGATGTACGCATTTTTCAGATCCGCATTTTGCACGCCGGACGCAGGCTGCGGCGTTTTTTGTCCGACGTTCTGCTGACCGAGTTGACACAGTAATTGCAGCAGGGTCGTTCGCTGGGACAGGCTGTACACGCCGGGTTCGACCCCGCCGCCGAACACATAGACCTTGTTATTGGTGAACTCCGTTACGACGACGGTGACAACCGGGTTTTTTACGATACCGCGCATTTTGCCCGTCAACTCCGCCTGTAATGCCTTCGGCGTCATATCAGCGGCCCTGAGCTCGCCGAGAGCAGGCAGAGTGATCTTGCCGTCAGGGCGAACCCTGACCGCCAGGCTGAGGTCCTTCTCGCCCCAGACCGAGACCATCAGCGCGTCGCCTTCGCCGATAACGTAATCGGCCGCTGCCGCGGCCGTGGGAATGCACACCAGGAGGAACTGGATGCACAGGACGCATACGCCGACGAACAAGGCCCGGAGTGTATTTGATGAACTCGCCAGCATGGTTTCGCGCTGAACCTCCTGCGATTGCGTGCACGGATTCGCACGTCGCACTTTTTTCACATGATGGTAAAATCCTCGCGTGAGACCAGACTGTTGCTCAGCAATTGCTGCACCAGTCCTTTGAACTTTACGTAGTCGAGCGGCTTTATCATGCCGTACAGGTTATCGCACGTATGCAGCATTTCGATGAAACTTTCATCGAGCTCGTCGATCAGCACGATCGTCGGAATGCTGCGCTTGCGAACCTCATCAAGCATGAATGCTCCGTACGGGTAGCTCGTGATGAACACTCCGACCTCGTTGTTATTGAACCAGTTCGGCGCATCGTGGTGCTCATCCAGGATGTCGGTCGTGCAACCCGCGATCTCCAGGAGTGCGGAGCAAACCCGGGAAAACCGCGCTTCGTCATAGATCAACACTTTTCTGGGCCGCTGAAGTTCCATAGGTTCGGCTAGTGCAATTACAATGCTCGAATCGAAACTCGTCATTTTCCGCGCGGTTTCGTTCTCCGGGAGATGCGAGGTTGAGATGACTGTATCCCGGGGATACACGTTGCTGTGAATTCATGTATCGTTGCCTGTGTCGGCGCGTATCCTTCGTCATCCGTTTCTTCGAACTCATTGATTTATCAGACTCCTTGTGCATTGTTCAGTTGCATCCAAACGATACACGTGGTTTCCCTGATCGCCCTGTGCTGCAGAAATTACCTGCATGCGGTCATACTAATGTTCGATCCTGTTTGCTTCCTTTGTCGTTGATTCAACATCAGAACTTCGCACTATCGTGTCACGGCTGTTTCGACCGCGACCGCTTTTGACGAGGCACGCTTCTTGCTCGTAAAGGTTCATGTCAGTTCGCACACGAACAAGAGCATGCTGGTGCACGCGTGGCTGGTGTATCCGCTGCTCGGAAAGGGATGGATCATGTGCGGTATCGTAGGATATGTGGGAAAACCGGATTCGCTGCAGCTGCTGGTAGACGGGCTTGCGCGGCTGGCATATCGCGGGTATGATTCGGCGGGCATTGCTTTTCAGAACGGCAACGGATTGGAGATCTTCAAAACGCGCGGCAAGATCAATGACCTGCAGCAGATCCTTCCCCTGCCCGCCCCTTCCATCCGTATCGGGATCGGCCACACTCGGTGGGCCACGCATGGAGCGCCATCCACGGCCAACGCGCACCCCCACACGGCCGGCGGAGTAACCGTGGTCCACAACGGCATCATCGAAAACCACCGCGCGCTGCGGGAATCACTGGCACTGAACGGTTCGATATTCCTCTCGGAGACCGATACCGAGGTCATCCCTCATCTTATCCTCCGATATCTCCGGCTCGGTCTGACCATGATCGAAGCGATCTTCAGAGCAACGGCGGAAATGCGCGGCTCGTACGCGCTCGCCATCCTGCATGAGGGGACGCCCGACACGGTGTTTGCCGTGCGGAACGGCAGCCCGCTCGTGCTCGGTATCGGCGAACAGGCGACCTACCTCGCCTCCGACGTGCCCGCCATTCTGCCGTTCACGAGGAAGTTCGTGTTTCTCGAAGACGGTCATCTGGCGATACTCCGGGAGAACAGTGTCGAACTGAAGTCCCTCGTGGCTCCTGACGACCTGCCGCTCGCAGGCAGGATCGTGTCCATCGACTGGTCGCCCGCTCTGGCGGAAAAGCAGGGATATGACCATTTCATGCTGAAAGAGGTTTACGAACAACCTCGCGCGGTAGCCAACACCCTGCGCGAATGGATCAACGATACTGACCGGCTGATGGATGAGCTTGGCCTTGCGGACCGCATCAAGGACCTGCGGCGGCTGCATATCGCTGCCTGCGGGACATCGTATCATGCGGGCCTAGTGGGCCGCTATCTGATCGAAAAATTCGTGCGCATCCCGGTTGTAGTGGATATCGCGTCCGAGTTCCGCTACATGAGCCCGGTCCTGCCCAAAGGAACTGCGTTCATCACGATCACACAGTCCGGCGAGACAGCGGATACGCTCGCAGCGCAGCGCGAAGCGAAGAACCGGGGCGCTGCCACGATTACGCTCTGCAATGTGGTCGGCAGCACGTCGGCGCGGGAAGCCGACTCGGTCCTCTATACCCGGGCAGGACCCGAGATCGGCGTGGCATCAACCAAGGCCTTCACTGCACAGCTCGCG
>Ga0315268_10001415_pt1 | contig 27592 bp, 28 predicted proteins | sample C1_top_MG_FD_204535 | JGI IMG/M metagenome (GOLD analysis project Ga0315268, IMG submission 204535) | Sediment microbial communities from Yellowstone Lake, YNP, Wyoming, USA - C1_top | ecosystem: Environmental > Aquatic > Freshwater > Lake > Sediment | place: USA: Wyoming | collected 2017-08-01
AGATGGCCATCGGTAAATCCTCCCATTTTCTGGAACAAGTACAAGACTCATTTTGCCCGATACCAAAAGGTTTGCAGAGGCTTTCATGTTAAATTCTACCCACTCGATTACGCGAAGACCCTTATTTATATTGTTCATCGCGCTGCTCGGCGCAACACAGACAGCATGGGCAGAAATCAGCTTGCCCGCATTAACCAGCACGCCCGCGCCAGGCGGCGGTCAGACATACAGCTTGAGCCTGCAATTGCTGTTATTGCTCACCTCGCTGAGTTTTTTGCCGGCAATTCTGCTGATGATGACCGGCTTCACACGCATTATCATCGTGCTGAGCCTGCTGCGCTCCGCCATCGGCACACCCACTGCGCCACCTAATCAGGTTTTGATCGGCCTGGCTTTGTTCCTCACATTCTTTGTCATGTCACCGGTGTTCGACAAAATCTATACCGATGCCTATTTGCCCTTTAGCGAGAACAAGCTCAGCCTTCAACAAGCCGTCGAGAAGGGAAGCGTGCCGCTGAAAACCTTCATGCTGCGGCAAACCCGCGAGGCCGACCTCGCCCTGTTCGTCAAAATTTCCAACAGCGAACAACTGCAAAGTCCGGAACAGGTGCCGCTGCGCATCCTGGTGCCCGCTTACGTGACCAGCGAATTAAAAACCGCCTTCCAAATCGGCTTTTTGGTGTTCATTCCCTTTCTCATCATCGACATGGTGGTAGCCAGTGTTCTGATGTCCATGGGCATGATGATGGTGTCCCCGGCCATCATTTCGCTGCCCTTCAAGATCATGCTGTTTGTGCTGGCCGACGGTTGGAATCTGATTATCGGTTCTCTGGCACAGAGTTTTTATACTTAAAGGCAGCCGTTAGCCGCTAGCAGTTTGTTGAATTTATCGGTATTTGAAAATGTAGAAATTCTTTGACCTCTCAGGAAGCTCTACAATCGATTTTTAGATCACTGGGAGGGGTAAAGTGACCCCCAGAAATTCACTGTTTTTCAGCAGCTATTGAGAATTTCAACAGACTGCTAGTCGTTGGTTTTCAGTTAAACCCAAAACCCCGCGAAGCGACTACACCAACTAACGACTAGCGACTAACGACTAAGATTGATTTAAACATGACTCCTGAAACCGTCGTAACCATCGGACAGCAAGCAGTTGAAATGACGCTGATGATTTCCGCTCCGCTGTTGCTCAGTGCGCTGGTTATTGGCCTGGTGGTGAGCATCTTTCAGGCCGCCACGCAGATCAACGAAATGACTTTATCTTTCATTCCAAAGCTGCTGGGGATCTTTCTGGTGCTGATTATGGCCGGCCCGTGGATGGTTAATACCATGGTCGATTACATTCAGCGGCTATTCGGCAGCATTCCCTGGATGATAGGCTAAAAGGAGCATCAGAAATATCTGGATCATTCCAGCCAGGGGGTAAGCTTCAAATTTCAGCGGCCCCTAGCGGCTCCTAAACCTGATCTGATCAGCAATGCTGTTTTGTTTAAAGCCGCTAAAGCATCCCCAATCACGGCAGCCGCGCCTTTGCCACCTTGTGATGTCGCTTCGACGATCAGCCGCGAGCTGGCGCATATCCGCAACGCGCTTACCTCAATGCCATCGCGTTCGCCGCAGGCAACTGGCTGCCCGAACAGACAACGCTTCGAAGCAACACCATCCGCTGAATCGGTAAAGTTGAAGGCAGGATTTTCCGCCAAATCGACTTGCAGCCATTGATAGGCCAGAATGGTTTCTTCACGGCGCAACGGTATCCGCCCGGCAAATGTTGCGGGGTGATAAAGCAGAAAGGGGAAAATCGTCTGGAGGTGATCCCAGCTGTTCGCCTCTATCATCGGGTGACGATCAAGTTGAGGCACGGGCAGCGCCTCAAAGAGCGGGTTATCCGCCAAACAGTACCGAACGGCATGCGCGAATGTTTTCAGAAAATCAATGATCTCTGCTTGTGGCACCGCGCGAAACCTTCGCAACTCCTCCAGGGCCGCCTCCCAGCGCAGCAGCATTCCAAAACTGGAAACACCATAATCTTCGACAGATCCCAGCTTGTTTGCCGACTCCCAATATGGCGGCCAATTTTCCCTGTATGAGCAGGATACCAAAGCACTTGGGAATGTTCGTCTTTGGAGCCGTTTCGCCATGGTGGAAGGAAGCAGCAGCGCAGCCGAGAAGGAGGGACCGGTGACGAATTTTGATCCGGACAACGCAACCATGAAACCCTGCTCCAGATAAGCCCGTAAAGTCGGCGGCGCGATGCGGAACTGGCAGGCATCGACAAGAACATCGAGGGAGTCTGGCAGCAGATGAAATAACTTCGCAACGCAGGCCGGACTCGGCGCGATCAATCCGGTCTTGGATTGATCGACAAGAATCAGGAGAACACGCCTCCCCAATGCTGCTGCGCCGGTGACGAGCGTTTCGACTTCGACATCCATGTCTTCCAGCCGCCGCGGTGTTCCATCGGCAAGCCTGGCCGGCACGGACACCACCTCAAGCGCGCTGCCGCCAGTGAAAGATGTTCCCGCCAGCACCGTGAAATTTTTTGAAGCTTCCGTATTGAAGGCGCGGCCGGCCAGGGCTGCGGCCACACCACTTCCAGTTTCATCCGCTTCCACCATCACGGCCAGCGCAGGCATTAATTCAGAACTTGCGGCATATTGAGCTGCAATAAAATGAAGCTCTGTGCCGGACGAGGCGAATATGATCTCAAGACCATGAATGTCCGATATTTCGCATAACTTCAGCAATTCTGAACGAATGCGCTCAATCTCACGCCCATAGATGACATCAAAAGGCTCTGTGTGCATATCGAGGAGAAGCTTTTGGCGAAACGCTTTCGCTGAGGCGAAGGCCGCTGTGGAAATAACCGATGCCGTAGAAGAACCGAACGCCAGTAGATCAGGGTCGGGCAACGGCTGGCAGCCGTACTTGTTCAGCCCGCTGAGAGGATCAAGTGCGATGCGGGCATCGCTGCCCGCCATCAGGAGTTGCCCGGTGGCTGGCAAGCCATTGAAGGTCGGATTGTTGTTGGGCATACGGGGTGATGACTCTGCATAAACAACCGTACTGAGATATTGGGTTCTCACGGTTTTATGGCGCGCTGCGCTTCGTGGTGTTGAGCAACATCCGGCGAAATGCCGCAAATACTTTCTGCATCTGCAGTTGTTTATACGGGTAGACATCGACCGGATCCATCGCATGTACAATCATGCCGACATCCACCTCGAAAATCAGCAGTTCTCCCCCTGCGGTTTCACCACAATCAAGGCCGAAATATTCAAGACCCATCCGCTCGTTGATCTCATGGAATGCTTTTTCGTGGCGGCGTGCAAAATCATCGTCGAAGTTTTCCATGCCACGCGCTTCCTCTGCACGCTTTTCGGCACTCTCCGCCATCCCGGCGTTCAGGTAATGGATCATCCAATGATCCGATATAGCGAGATGACAGATAAAAGGACGGCCTTCGATCAGCACGATACGATACTTCCTGAATAATCCATCCTTGCTGCGATAATCGACAAAGCGTGCGACATAGAATTCGTTCTTCTCGGGCAACATTTTCAGATAGTCCGCAATGGCCGCAGAATCGTCGAGTTTAACCAAACCCTGTCCTGCATGCGAGCCAACCGGTCGGACGATGACCGGAAAGTCGCCATCTTCAAGAATATCGGTCATTGACAGCTCATTGCAGCCCAACTGTTCAAGTATCTTCCTGTCGATGCGCACGGAAACCGGCATGATGACCCCTGGCGATGATTTGAGCAATGCACAAGCCCCGTCTCTGGATAAATGCATGATACGGGCGGGCTTATTGAGCACCGGGCGCGGCCAGGATTCAAGCGGTTCATCAAGCTGCCCCAACAAGGGGTTGTTCTGATCGGATTCGTTAATCGCGCAGAACACCAAATCGTGGTCTGGCAGCGAGGAAGGAAAAGGCAAATTCGCCCCGACATAAAGCGTATCAAGCGCGACGTCGGAACCTTCCAGGAGGCAATCCAGCGGAGTATTCGCCATGAAATCGCCCGGCGCCATGATGGCGAGCAAACGGATGCGCGCTTCACCGCAGGGAGCCGGCAACCGGTATATTTGCTGCAACTGCAATGCCCGGGCTTGTATGGTCAGCGCGAGGTCATGGTTTCGCCAAAGCTGCAAGAGGATAGACAGATCCATCAGCGTATTGGCATCATGCGGATGGGAGGCAGCGCGATTGATCAACTGTGTCCCCAAGGGGGTCATGTCAGCGCCGGAAAGGGCCAATCTCAGCAGGGGAGCAAATCCCCTCAGCGGTTCTTGATCCTGGCTTTCAGCGATGACTTGTACTGGAACATCAAGATTCATGTTGTATTCCTGAGTGATTGCGTCGGGTGATGGTCTCACCGAATGAAATCGTCGCGGTGATCAAGGCATCAATGTCACTCTTATTAGTTCGATGATTGACGATGGCAGCCCGAATTGCGAGGCGCCCATTGATTGTAGTCGTTGATGGTGCGGCGATTCCCGACTCCTGCAGAGCGGCTACAATATCTGCGTTGGCTCGATCGGCATCCTTGCTGCGGTAACGGAAGCAAACTATATTCAGTGAAACGGGTGCGAGGAGTTCCAGCATCGGCGATGCTTCGATACGTTGCTTCAGATACTGAGCCAGCATGCAGGTATTCGAAATGACTCTTCCCAGTTTTTCAGCTCCATACACTTTTATCGTGAACCAGGTTTTGAGTGCACGAAAACCTCGCGAAAGATCCGGGCCAAAATCGCACGGCCACGGCGAACCCGCCGCCATACCGCGTGATTCGCGTCTCAGATATGCGGCAGGCGAAGCAAACGTGCTGTAATGCTGCGCACCATCCCGCACCAGGACAAAACCTGCATCGTAGGGCACTTGCCCCCATTTATGAAAATCGAAGGCAATGGAATCGGCCAGTTCAATTCCTTGCAATCGCGGTGCAATATCCGCTGCCAGCATACCGAGTGCTCCATAAGCACCATCAACGTGGAACCAGATTCCTTCGCGATGGGCGACTTCCGCGAGGGCTGCGAGGGGATCGATCGCACCAACATCCACGGTACCCGCTGTTCCAGCAATGAAAAACGGCGTCATGCCGGCTTTTCTGTCCGCTGCAATGGCTCGTTCGAGTGCCTCAATGTTCATCTGGTACCGATCATTTACCGGGATCATTCTCAACGCGGCGCTTCCGATTCCCGAAATATCCATCGCCTGGGCAATGCTGATATGAGCACCGGCTGAAGTATAAGCAGTCAGATGCCGCTCGGTGGAGATTCCGTCTTGACGCACGATACTGCCTGATACGGCCGTGCGGGCAATCAGAACGCTGATCAGATTTGCCATAGAGGTGCCTGTCACAAACAGACCGCTGGCAGTTTCGGGAAAACCAAACAATTCACGAACCCACCGCACAACCTGTCGCTCCACCTCGATAGGCGCCTGATCGCGACCGCCAAGATTGGCGTTCAGCCCTGCTGCCAGCATTTCTGCCAACATACCGACGGGCGTCCCGCCGCCATGAACCCAACCCATAAAACCCGGATGAACATTCCCCACGGAATAGGGAAGCACATTCTTCATGAACATGCCATGCACTGCTTCGAGACCAAGCGGTTCACCGGCCAGTGTCTGCCTGAATGAATCACGAACCTCTTGCCGGATGGGTTGCCAGACAGGTTGCCCACGAAGGTGTTCAAGGTAGTTCAGCATATCGTCCAGCATCCGGTGTCCTTGTACCCGAAAGGCTTCCCAATCGGATGGGTCAAGTGAGTCTTCAGAGGTTTCAAGCATAGTCGTATTTTATGAATTGGAACTGGCACAAACGAAAAATTGCATTAATTTCAGCGACAATCTACCGCGCGCATTATCTTTCTGTATCGATGATGTGGGGGGTGAATCCGTGTTTATTTGCTTGTTCGGATCTAAAGGTTTCATGATAAAGTTCAACGGAACGCATGATGACTTTCGAGTTATGCATTATTTTTGTTGCGGAATGTAATCCAATTAACCTGGATGAAATGTTGCCAATATCGCAGTGATCGAACCACGCTGCGGGTTTACAGGAGCCATTCATGATTAGCATTACCAGCGTACAACTTGACGCTTGGTTGGCCGCATTTATTTTTCCACTGACGCGCATCCTGGCCATGATTGCCAGTTCGCCAATACTCGGCAACAGGCAAATTCCGGCGCGTATCAAGGTCGGCTTGTCCATCCTGCTCACCATCATCATTGCTCCCACCATCGGTGCGATGCCTCAAGTGGCTGTCAGTTCTCCCCAGGCTATATTAATCATGATTCAGCAGGTCATCATAGGCGTGGCAATGGGATTCACCATAAGCCTGATTTTTAGCGCGGTTGAAATGGCGGGTGAATTGGCCGGATTGCAGATGGGGTTGGGCTTCGCCAGTTTTTATGATCCCATCAATGCTGTTCATTCTGCAATCATCGCCCAATGGCTGGGGATAATCGCGACATTGGCCTTTCTGGCGATCAATGGGCACTTGTACATGATTTCCGCGTTAGCCGAAAGCTTTCAGACGCTGCCCATCGGCAGCATGATGTCAGCGCAGGGATTCAATGGGGTTGCCAATTGGGGAGGGAGCATTTTTGCCTACGCCTTGCAGATTTCACTGCCGATACTGGCAGCGTTGCTCATCACAAATATCGCATTGGGGATACTCACCCGGGCCGCGCCGCAACTTAACATATTTGCTGTCGGTTTTCCCATCACACTGGCAATCGGATTCATCGTTCTCTCCCTATCCATGCCCTACTTCGTCCCGATGCTGGACAGGCTCGCTCAAGAAGGAATAGGCACCGCACTTAACCTGATCAAGCTACCGCACTGACCGCTCATTTAAGGTAATTGAACAAGGAAAGCGTTGAAACAGCCGCAAACGACTGCTGCGCCGCCTGCAAGCCCATTTTCTGCTGAGTTAGGTCGCTGATCGCTTTAGTCATGTCCACATCCTGTAACTGGGACAAAGTTTGCTTGTACTGCAAGCCCAGACTATCTCCCATTGTCTGCAGCGAATCTATCTCGTTCAGTCGCGAACCCAGCGAGGAACGTGTCGTCAAAACATTGTTAAGCGCATTATCCAGGCTGGTGAGCGCATGATTCAGACTGTTGGCCAGGCTTGTCCCACCACCATTTGCGGCACTCGCCATCGGGGTATTCAGTGTCGTAATCAGATCCGAGATGGTTTTAAAAATGCTTTCATTGGCACTCGGAGTGACGGTAAAGGTGTCGCCATTGGCCGGGGCGCCTTGAATGTCAAATTGCACACCGGCAAAACTGATGGTTTGTCCGCTCACATAGGGGTAAACAGTCGGCGGATTAGGAGGGACAGGTAAACCCGTAGCAACGTCGTTCCCTGTAGTTGTATCGGTCACAGTGTAGGTCGTGACAGCCGGTGTACCCGCCACGGTAAATGCCACGCTGTAGTTGTCCAACGGCAATGCCGGAGGCGGGTTTGCAACTGTCCCCACGCTGATCACGCCGGCGCCGACATTAGTCGCTGCTGCCTGCGAGACAAACGTACCGTTACCATTCTTGATGCGCATGAACACGTCCGCACCAGAATCGCTGGACGCTACTTGACGTGATGCGCTGATTTGAACATTGCGCTGTCCATCATCGCCAAAATAGCTCATCCCGGCCGGAGTGTCCGCAAAGGGTTGGGTTCTGGACTGAAACCCGGAAAACAGATAGTTTCCTGCACCATCAGTGCTGTTCGCCAAGCCAACCAAATCCTGCAATTGGCCGCTTAACTGTTTTGCGAGGCTGATGCGGTCGCTATTGCTGTATGAACCATCACCCGCATTTACCGCCGCAGTTTTCACGGCTTGAAGCAGATTCGTCACACTTTGCAATGTACTCTCGGCAAGAGACAAGGAGCTTTGAGCCGCGTTGCGGTTCGATGTGTATTGCGTATTCGCCGCATCGGACTGGCTGACGACCAGCGCTTGAGCAGCAGCGGCAGGATCATCTGCGGCGGTAAGAATGCGCCGCCCAGTCGAAATCTGCTGCTGGGTTTTAAGCATGAGAGATTGCTGTTGGCCCATGCCCGCAACATTGCTCTCGAAGATCGTGCTAGAACTGAGCCGCATCATGCACCTACTTTCCCAGTGACAACAATGTATCAAACATCGTACTGGCAATTTGCATCGCCTTTGCAGCCGCTTGATATGCGTTTTGATAGCGCATCAGATTCGCCGCCTCTTCATCCAGATTGACTCCCGAAACCGACTGCTGCGAGGCGACCGTTTGAGCCACCAGAGAATTTTGCGCCTGACTGGTCGTGCTCATTTCTTGAGCTTTGGACCCCACATCTCCAACCAGTTGACTATATAAAGCGCCCAGATTCGCAGTACCATTCGCCATCAGGCTTTGTGTTTGCAACCCTGCCATCAGCAAGGCATTTCGATTATCACCGGTTGCATTGGTGTTGGTTCCGACATTGAATACATCGCCGGCTCCAGGTGTTCCTGAGATTTGCACGGTCCAGCCGTTATAGGTGATATCGCCGCCCGCATTGTAAGGTACATTGGCTGCTGGAATGCCCACTCCCGTTCCGGTCACGTTATAACTTGTCGGCGGATTATTGAACGTGATGCTGACTGCTTGTTGCAGATTCAAGTCCGTCAAAGGATGTGCCGGATCCGGTGATACGGGCGGGGGCGGATTCACTGTACCGCTGCTAATTGCCGCAGTGCCGGTATTGGTCGATGCAGCTGTCCCGTTCATCGGAGCAGCGGCAGCGATCCTAGCCGGATCATTGGTCAGCAACGCAATGTCACGTGCACCGTTCGCAGTGGGCTTAATCAGAAAACTGTCGCCAGCGGCCATAGCCCCGGATGATATATTGACCGTGAATCCATCGACAACCGCGGAAGGCGTCAGCGGCCCCGTGCCAAGATTGGTTATAGAGTTGTCCGACAGCCTCAACATCGTGTAATTCGCGCCATCAAACTTAAGCTGGTAATCGCTGGTGGTCAGAGCTGACACGTTGGTGATCGTGCCGGCTACGTTTGCCGTGCCGGTATTGTTGCCATCCGGATTAACACGCGGCACAGTGGCATTGAACAAGTTGCCACCCAATGCACCGTTCAAATCCTGTCCCAGTTGATTTTGCTGATTGAAGCTGGCCGCCAATCCTATCGCAACACGTCCGAGTGCATTGCGCGCCGGATCCAAACTCTGATCACGAAAGTTGAGATACGCACCCAAACTCCCTCCCTGCAAACCGCTTTGTTGCATAGTAATGGTTTTGCCATTAGCCAGATAGGCAATATCCAATTTGCTTGGATCGCTTGCTGATTGGACGGTCTGCAACGTCATGGCCTGGTTACCGATCACCAGTGCTTGGCCGCTGCCGATAAAGACACTAACCGACCCATCCGATTGTTGCATCGTGGACGTTTGAATAATCCGATTCAATTGATTGATCAACTGATCGCGCTGATCAAGCAAATCATTGGGCTGCTGTCCCGCCCCTGCCCCCGTCGCAGCCAGTTTAATACTGCTGTTCAGAGCGGCGATCTGCCGGGAATAACTATTGATATCTTTGACGCTATTGCTGATTTGCCCGTTAAGGCCGGTTGCTATGGTTGTAAGTTGCTGGTCGATACTCTGAAAACTATTAACCGCAGTCTGCGCATTGCCGAGAAAAGCTTGCCGTGACGGGGTGTCTCCAGGATTGTTGGCCACCCCACTCATCCCGTTGAACAAATTCTGCATCGCTGTCGATACCCCGGCAGTGGGGTTGGAAAACATGTTGTCAATCTGCGAAATTGCGGTGCTATAGCTCGTCAGATAGCTGGCCTGAGTCTGTACTTGCAAAACTTGTGCAGTAAGAAATTGATCGTAAATCCTTCTCACACCAGTTATATCGACCCCTTGCCCAACAAATCCAGAGCCAAACTGCTGAGCAATCGCTGAACCAACCATGACTTGCTGGCGGGAATATCCAGGGGTGCTTGCATTGGCTATGTTGTGCTCAGTTGTGGTTATCCCATACTGGGCGGCATTCATGCCAGATAAAGCCGCAGTAAATATATCACTTCCCATGATCTTTTCCTCTACTATCCCGATGACGCCTCAATTGTTGTTATCGGCATGTAATGTAATTTCTTTAGGGGAACGCAGATTAAATCATCCGTTCGCCCCGAGCTTGTCGAAGGGCTTTTGCAAGCTATTGATTGCTGTCTATTTAATCCGCTCATGGTTCGGCAAGCTCTCGGGGCGAACGGACTTATTCAGCGTTTCCTCAGCTATATTTCATGCGACTCATAAGATTCTGCCGGATTTTTATTTAGCGGATGGCGAAACTGTACGGGGATGAGCACCTTCCTCCTTCGCTGCGCCCTCCCCTTTTCCCGCTTGAGTCTCCAACGTGTGGCCAAGTTGCTTCACCATGATGCCAGCCAAACCGATCCCGCGATTCGCCATGCTCTGCGCCAACTGCTGATCCAGCATGCCGGTATACATTTTAGTTTGCTGATTATCGAGCATGCCATCCTGTGGCGTGGCATCGCGCATGCTTTTCAGCATCATGTTGAGAAATACAGCTTCAAATTGCTGGGCAGCCGCTTTAAGCGCCTGATCCGGCGATCGATTGGCCTGGGCGCGCAACTGGTCAAGACTACTCGCATCGATAGCCAGCTGTGCAGAGGCATTCAGGGGGGCAACCATTTATATGATTTCCAGCTCGGCACGTAACGAACCTGCCGACTTCATCGCCTGCAGGATCGCCAACAAATCCTGCGGTGTCGCACCGATCGAATTCAAAGCGTTGACCACTTCGCTCAACGACACGCCGTTTGGCAGTTGCACCAGGCCGCCCTTATCAGACTTGATGTCTATCGTGGTTTTGCCGGTTTTCACGGTTTTCCCTTGAGAAAATGCGTTGGGCTGACTCACCGAACTATCAGTATTGATCACCACAGTCAGATTGCCATGAGCCACGGCGCAGGGTTGTAAAGTCACCATCTGATTCATCACCACCGACCCCGTACGCGCGTTGATGATGACCTTGGCAATGCCTTGTGCCGGAACAACTTCCAGATTTTCGATCCTGGAAATGAAAGCCACGCGCCCGCTACCTGCCGGTGCGCGCACCTGTATCATCCGCCCATCCAGGGCCGCAGCGAGATCCGGGGCAACTTGCCCGTTGATGACATCAACGATCCGTGCCGCGGTGGTAAAATCATATGTGTTCAATTCCAAATTGATGAAATCACCCTGGCCCAATATCGTCGGCACCGCTCGCTCGACTGTCGCGCCGGATGGCACACGCCCCACGCTTAAATGGTTCACCTGCACCGACGCCCCGCCGGAAGAAACACCCATTCCACCAACCAGTACATTGCCTTGTGCCATCGCATAAACCTGGCCATCTGCCCCCTTCAAAGGCGCCATCAACAGCGTTCCGCCTCTAAGGCTCTTGGCATTACCGATTGAAGAAGCGGTCACATCTATGGTCTGGCCCGGCTTGGCAAACGGCGGCAGCGTGGCAGTAACCACAACCGCAGCGACGTTCTTGAGTTGCAGACTGGTGCTTTGCGGCATATTCACGCCCATCTGCGACAACATGGTGATAATGCTTTGTACCGTGAATGGCGTTTGCGTGGTTTGATCGCCGCTGCCGTCCAGTCCGACCACGATGCCATAACCGATCAACTGGTTATCACGCACACCCTGGATGCTTGCCATGTCCTTAATACGCTCTGCGGACGCGGCAAATGGATGCAGTACCCACACCGCCAGCAGCACTGAAAAAAATCGCTTCATATATCTCTCCATTCCGGCAGTCTCTGTCCTCAGAACGGCAAAACCGACTGGAAGAACCTCCCCAAAAATCCCAACGACTTCGCATCGTTTATGACTTCACTCATTGCGCCCGCATTCTTGTATTCGATGTGCGCATCTGCAACCTGTGTCGATGACACGGTGTTCGCGTTAGTGATTGAGGTCGGATTAATCACGCCGGAAAAACGAATGTATTCGTCACTCTGGTTCAAAGACACCTGCTCTTCACCGCTGACCAGCAAATTGCCATTTGACAATACCTCGGTCACCGTCACGGCGATCGTTCCGGTCAAATCCTCGCTGGCGGCACCCGCACCCGTCGTTGCAGTCTTGCTGCTGCTGCTGCTGGAAATAGGAAATGCTTTAGCCAATCGCGCCAAGGGGCTGGACGTTACAGTTGGCAGGTTGGCGTTGATATTGTTTGCACTGCTCGTAGCGCCACTGGATTTTCTGTTTCCAGTTGTCCTTTCCGTGATATAGATGATCAGGGTATCGCCGACATTGCGCGCCCGTTTGTCTTCAAACAATTGCCGATCATTAATTCCAGCATGGAAAATCGCCCCGTCCGCCGGAACAACCACTTGTTTATCAACCGGCCGGGCGGTCATCGGTTGATGGATACGGGTAGGCGGCGTCATGCTACATCCGGCCATACCCAGCAACAATGCAACCAGAAACTGTCTAAATATCATTTGATCTCCTCCGCCGCAGGTCCGAGAATGTCTGAACCGATTACATCTGCGTCAATTTTTGCAACATCTGGTCCGAAGTGGTGATGGCCTTCGAATTGATCTCATAAGCGCGTTGTGTCTGTATCATGTTCACCATTTCTTCCACTACATTGACATTCGAGGTTTCCACATAGTTCTGATTCAGCAGACCGCTGCCATTGGTACCGGGTACAGTGGTGCTCGGCGTCCCCGATGAAGCGGTTTCCTGATAAAGATTCGACCCCATACTTTGCAGGCCCGCCGGATTGATGAATGTCGCCAGTTGCAGGCTGCCGATCTGCACCGGTGCGGCTACTCCCGCCTGGGTCACCGAAACGGTACCGTCCTGGGCAATGGTAACGCTGAGGGAATTCGCAGGAATGGTGAGGTTGGGCTGAATTGGAAAGCCACTGGAATTTACCAGTTGACCTTGACTATCCGTCTGAAACGAGCCATCGCGGGTATAGCCAGTCGTACCATCCGGCATCAGCACTTGAAAAAATCCGGCCCCTGAAATTGCCACATCCAGCTGATTGCCGGTTTGCGACAGATTACCTTGAGTCATGAGACGTTCGGTTGCCACCGGACGCACGCCGGTGCCGATCTGCAAACCTGATGGAATCTGGGTTTGCTGCGAAGACTGCGCGCCCGGCTGGCGAAGAGTCTGATACAACAAATCCTCAAACACCGCGCGCGAACCTTTGAAACCATTCGTGCTAACGTTGGCCAGGTTGTTGGCGATCACGTCCATCTGCATTTGCTGCGCATCCAGACCGGTTTTTGCAATCCACAAAGAACGTATCATGATTTTATCCTTATCAGTTAATGGTAACTGCTAGCCTGCAAGAGTTAACACCGTAGTGGCGTGCTGAGCGTTTGTATCCGCGGTTTGCAACATCTTCATCTGCATATCGAAATTGCGCGCCAGCGAAATCATGTTCACCAATGCTTCTACCGTATTCACGTTGCTGCCTTCCAGACTTCCCGGCGCCACTTCAGCGCTGGCATCTGCAGGTGCAGATGAGCCATTTTTCATGCGAAACAGTCCATCCCCCCCACGATCCAATTGATCTGCAGGCGGATTGACCAGCTTCAGCCGCCCCACCACCGCGACAGAAGCCGCATTGGAACCATTGGGGACGGTTGAAATCGTACCGTCCTTGGCAAAAGTCACAGCGGTATCAGGCGGGATGTTAATCGGGCCAGTATCACCAAGCACCATCAAACCTGTGTGTGTTTGCAATACGCCAGTTGGGCTAACCTGAAAACTGCCGTTGCGCGTGTAGGCTTCCTTGCCATCGGCACCCTGCACCACAATCCAGCCTGCACCCTGCACCGCCACATCCAGCGGATTACCTGTTTGTTCAATGACCGCCGGGGTAAAATCTGATCCCGCAGTGGAATCGACCACGAAAGTACGGGTCGGCAGGCCTTCGCCAACCAATGGCACAGCCCGAAATGTGTTCAACGTGGCACGAAATCCTGTGGTATTGGCATTGGCCAGATTCTCCGACACCGCAGCCTGTTGCTGCAGCACATGAGACGCGCCTGTCATTGCGGTATAGATCAGCCTGTCCATTGTCTCTCCTTTGAAGTGCGGCAGCATGATGCCGCTTATAGCGCCTTTCTTTAGCCGTCTGTTGCGGTGCCATGCCACCGCACTACAAAAAAATTAGCGCAAGCTAACCAGGGTTTGCATAATCTGATCCTGGGTCTTGATGGTCTGTGCATTCGCCTGATAATTCCGCTGCGCGGTAATCATGTTCACCAGCTCAGCCGTCAAATCCACATTGGATTCTTCTACCGCCCCGGATTGCAATACTCCCAAACTGCTCGATCCGGGCACACCTACCAGCGGGCCTCCGGATACAGAACTTTCCACCCACTCATTGTTGCCTGTCGGTTGCAAGCCCTGTGGGTTGGTAAAATTCGCCAGCACCACTTGTCCCATCGGACGTGACTGACCGTTGGTATAGCGCCCCAGGACTGTTCCATCAGGACTGGTATTAAACCCGCTCAGGTGACCGGAAGCGTAACCGTCCTGAGTGAGGGTGTTGACACCAAAGGTGCCGCCATATTGGGTAGTCTGTCCAAACTGAAACGTCAGTGTCTGAACCGCGGCACCCGCTGGTGTGAACGATGCGGAAGCGACCTGTCCCACAGGCGGGCCAACCGGCGCTATCACCTGACCCAGCGCGTTAAACGTGAGCGTAGTCAAAGCGGTGAGGGGGGGTGCGGAGGGTGGCGCCGCTACCCCATCTATCGTCAAGTAAGAATTCCAGTTGGCGGATCCTGCATTGGTAGTGGCTGGCGCAGCGGCAACAGCACCCGCGGAAGGTGGCGAAACTGTCAAGGTAGTACCATCGACAACGGAAGTGATCGTATAAGTCACTGCTGACAGCGTAACAGTATTACCTATAGCCAGACCGGCCGTAGAACCAACCGTCATGGTGCTCGATGCGGCGGCAAAGGAACCATTGCCTACAGTGGCGATAGGCGACCTCTGGAAGTACAGCGAAGCAACGTGACTGGCGCCCAGGCTGTCATAAACCGTCATGGAAGTCGAATTATTATAGGAAGTCGGATCGGTCGGGTCGAAAACCGCCGTCAATGGCACTGTGGCAAGCGCATCAAGATTCACCCCGACTACCGAATTGACGGACTGTTTGGGCACCAAATCAGCCGCACTAATTTGCAATGGAACAGGATTCGATTGGACGATCACTCCCGCTGCATTCGGCAGATAACCCGTCACCTTATGCCCCTGGTTATTGACGATGAAACCGTTTTTATCCAGCTGAAACTGCCCGTTGCGGCTATACACGACCCCGCCGTTCGTATCGAGCAGGCGAAAAAATCCTTGCCCGCTGACCGCTGTATCCAAGGAATTATTGGTATTTGTTATGTTCCCCTGGGTGAACTGTTGCACGACCGCGACCACCTTGCTACCCGTTCCCACCTGCGTAGCCCCGCTACCCGCAAGTGAGGCTGCATACATATCGGCAAATTGCGCCTGTGATTCCTTGAATCCGACAGTGCTGGAATTCGCCACGTTATTGCCTATCGTATCCAGCTGCTTAGCAGATGTATTCAGGCCGCTCAATCCTTGCTGAAAACTCATGGTGTTCTCCTCGTGTTAGCTTTGATATTGCCAAAATCCGTTGACTTCACGCCCTCTTATGAAAGAAGAGGATTACCTGATGTCTTTAAAAAATTTGAGTGACCTGCGACATCGTGATGCCTGCTAGTTGCCCCACGCTCAAGGTAACTCCATTGGTATCCTGAGTGACGCTGCTTACCACGCCAAATTGCAGATTGGTTGGTGTCACAGTATTCGCACCCTGTGTCGCGTTGACCGCAAAGGTATAGCCGCCGTCCGGCATCGCAACCCCGTTATTATCCTTTCCATCCCATTGCCATTTGACTATGCCGGCAGGTTGCGCTCCCAGATTGATGTTACGCACCAATGCTCCTGATGAATTGTAAATCGATACCTGCGCAATATCGGCGGCCTGCGGCAACTGAAAACCAGCCATGCCAGCGCCGCTGGCCAAATCAATGCCTTTGCCCGGGACCAACACACCATGTCCTATCATGCCGGCTGCCTGCATGGACTGGTTGGAATTTGAGGTCAGGCTATTACTTAAAGCTTGCAGAGTCGCATTCAAATTATCGATACCGGTCACCGTACTGAGCTGCGCCATCTGCGAAGTCACTTGCGCGTTGTCCATGGGATTGAGCGGATCCTGATTCTTCATTTGTGTGACCAGCAGTTCCAGAAAGCGATTCTGGATATCGGACGCCGACGAGGCAGTTCCTGCGCTGGAACCGGCACTGGCTGCCGCGTTCAATGAAGTAAACAGTGCAGCGGCTGAAGTTGCGTCTTGTGTGCTATTTACCATGACAATTTCCTTTCTGGATATCAAACGACCCGGCTTATATCAACTGATGAAGCTCCCAAAAACTATTGCCCGATAGTCAGTGTCCTGAGCAACAATGTTTTAGAGGTATTCATCACTTCCACATTATTTTGATAGGCGCGCGATGCGGAAATCATGTTCACCATCTCGTCCACCACGTTCACGTTTGGCATGGACACATAACCCTGCGCGTTGGCCATCGGATGCTTGGGATCATAGACCAATTTCATCGGCGAGTTGTCTTCGACCACCGCCGTCACTTTCACTCCCTGTGCACTGCCGTCACCCATCGGCGTTGAGCTGAATACCACCTGCTTTGCCCGATATGGCTCGCCGGTGGCGCTGGTGGTGCTATCGGCATTCGCCAAATTGCTTGCCACCACGTTCAGGCGTTGCGCCTGTGCCGTCATCGCGGAACCCGCTACATTGAATATATTGAATAGAGACATTTCCATCCTCCTTAGCTTTGCATAATCATCTTGCCGAATAATCTGCGCAGAGGCGCGCAACAGCCTGCCGGTTAGCCTTGAATGGCTGCCTGTATTTCTTTCAGATCATCGCTGACGAATTTCACACTTGCCTCATAGCGCAATGCGTTGTCGGCGAACTGGGCGCGTTCCACATCCATATCTACGGTGTTGCCATCCGCGCTCGGCTGAACCGGTTTGCGGTACATCACCGGCGCACCGAAAATAGCCTGGCCAGAACCCCCTTGCAAATGCATGGGAGAGGTTTGCACAACCGGCAACTCAGCAGCCGTTCCGGCCAAAGCATTCTGCAACGCACTGGCAAAGTTTACATCTTTTGCCTTATAATTCGGCGTGTCCGCATTCGCGATATTGGAAGCCAGCAACTCCTGTCGCGCCGCCCGCAGGCTGAGCGCGGTTTGCTGAAATCGCATCGCCTCGTCCAATCTATTGATCATCTTTCCCTCCCGTTCAACCACGGCAGCCAAACTGCAACGACATCACATATGGCGGCATACTAAGTCCGAACGGGTCTTTGCTATCTGCCGATAAGCGGCATGTTTCTGCCTCAATTCCGGCTTATCCGGCTCTTCCATAAATCAACCGCAACACGCACAATGCACCTCATGAGGAAACTTATATCAATAGGCTGTTTATTGCTGCACGGCATGGCTGCATCAGCCGCACCCACGACGGCGACGCAGGATCACGCGCAGATAAAAAATGCCGCTTCTTCCTTTATAGAGCAACAATGTGCCACCCTATCCGGCAAAGCCACCTATAAAGTAAATGAAATAGACCGGCGCATTGCATTGCCAGCATGCTCTACCAGACTTGAAGCTTTTCTGCCTGCCGGCAGCCAGCTCATCGGCAGGACCGCGATTGGCGTACGCTGTATAGAAAAGGATGGTTGGAGCATTTTCGTTCCAGTGCAAGTCAAAATCAGTGTCAATTTACTTGTCAGCGCGCGGCAATTACCCCAGGGACACATACTGCTGGAGCAAGACCTTGCCAGCCAGACGACAGAAACTTCCCAGACAGAAGGTCTCACCGACCCCAGACAAGCACTCGGGAAAGTGCTGCGCTATGGCATCGCAGCAGGACAGGTGCTTCGCGAGAATATGCTGCGACTGCCTTATAGCGTGAAACAGGGACAAATCGTACCGCTAGTCGTGCAAAGTGAAGGCTTCAGCATACGAAGCGAAGGTGCTGCCCTGGGCAATGCGGGCGATGGGCAAACTGTGCAGGTTCGCAGTGGCTCGGGTCGCGTGATCGGCGGAGTTGCGCGTGCCAACGGCGTGGTAGAAGTCGGACCTTAGTGTATTCGCGATTACACTCAAGCGCCGCTTGAACTATAAATACGCCCAATCACCCTAAAGTTTACTGATTTATTACCGATATAATGTAACATGAAGTTAGTTGAGCGCCATCAGAATTAGTTTGGCCATCTGAATTAGTTTGAGAGGATAACCGTGAAAATTGACAAGCCCGGCAAACCATTACCCACCAGCTTGGCAGGAGAGGTAGCCACACATGCCAAGGCCAGGGGTAAATCCCGCCCGCCTCCTTCAGCGCAGCCGGCCGGCAGCACCAGCGTTTCGCTTGGTTCCACCGCTACTCAGTTGAACAGCATGGAAAGCAGCATGGTGAACACCCCTGTTGTCGATGCGGGAAAAGTTGCCGAAATCACAAAGGCCATCAGTGAGGGCCGCTTCAAGGTCAATTCTGGAGCCGTCGCCGATCGCCTGATCGAGACAGTGCGCAACCTGATAGGCGGCGGAAATAATAATTGAAACAATCTTCCATTTCACAATTGATTGCAGCATTGACCGCCGAGCACGCGGCATTACTGAACTTCGTGGCTTTGCTGGAGCGGGAGCAAGGCATGTTGGTGGCAAATCTTACCGACCAACTGCTTGAACTCTCCGAACAAAAATCAACTGGCGCGCTTGGCCTGAACGGACTCGCCCAGGCGCGCCAAGCCTTGCTGCAAGAAAATATCCCCCTGTTTAACGCCGGTTCAATTCAAGATTGGCTGGGAAAAAACAGTCCGGAAGGGCTGGCTGCCTGGCGGAAAACTCTCGCTTTGGCAAAACGCTCCCAACAACTTAATCGCACCAACGGCGAGTTGATTCAGATGAAGTTGCGCCACAACCAGCAATCGCTTGCCGTATTAAGCAATGCAGTCAACAAAGCGAATCTTTATGGCCCAGACGGGCAGCCCGACTTTCCAACCGGCAGCGGCAGGTCATTGGGGAGCGGATAAGGTTCGAATCACGGGGTTTCAAAGCGATGCCCCCGCCTGCTACTCTCCGCCAACCGCCACTCGCTCCATGTTGGGTGACAGGATCGTGATGCTCACTCGCCGGTTCCTGGCGCGATTTTCGGGACTGTCATTCGGTACAATCGGCTGATTCGAGGCCAGACCCACCACCACCAGGCGTTTTTCCGGCACGCCGTTACTAATCATCATTCTGACAACGCTGCTGGCGCGCGCAGAGGACAACTCCCAATTTGAAGGGAACCGCGCAGTCATGATGGGAATATCGTCAGTATGTCCTTCCACCTCTATAGGCAATTCTTCGTTGATCAGCACACCGGACACCTGGCGCAATACATTAATCGCGCCCGGCTGCAATACAGCATCACCCGTCCTGAAAAGCAAGCTTTCACTGATATCGATTTCTACCCCGCGCTTGGTCGGGTTGATGTTGACGAGATGTTGATTGATCAGCGGGGACATCATCAGCTTTAAACTGCCGGCAAGATTGTTCATGCGATCCTGGATCTTGCGCTGCTGTTCACCCAGGCGTGCCGTGCGCTTGTCCACCAAAGACTTGAGCATTTGCTCCTGCTTGTTGGGCGCCACACCAGGGGTATGGGCAGGGGTCGGTCGATTAGAAAAAGCGGTGTTCAACGAATCGCTGAAAGTTTTGTACTTCGCATCATTCACCGATGAAATCGAATACATCACTACGAAGAACGCGAACAGCAAGGTGACAAAGTCGGCATATGAGATCAGCCACCGATCGCGGTTGTCATGGTCGATACGTTTTTTGCGGCGTGCCATGGCTAGATTATGTAGCTTTGCAACCTGATTTCGATCAGTCGAGGATTATCCCCGTTGGCAATTCCCACCAGACCATCAACAACCATTTCCTGAATATGTGCCTGCTCCATGAGGATGGATTTAAGCTTGTTCGCAACCGGCAGGAACAGCAGGTTTGCAAAAGCAACACCGTAAATAGTCGCCACAAATGCGACAGCGATACCGCCACCCAACTTGCTCGGCTCGCTGAGGTTTTGCATGACGTGCATCAAGCCCAACACTGCACCGATGATGCCAATGGTGGGAGAATACCCGGCAGCAGCCTCCCATACGCGCGCAGATTGCCAACGCAATTGTTCCCATGAATTGATATCCACATCCAGTATTTCGCGGATCTTTTCCCCGCTGGTGCCATCCACCAAAAGTTGCAAGCCCTTTTTCAGAAAGGGATCGCTAATTGTGTTCATGCGCCCTTCCAGGGCCAGGATGCCTTCTTTGCGAGCAAGCACACTCATGTTGACCAACTGCTTGATAGATTCCCGGCTGGATATTGGCGGCGTGACGAAAGCCCAGCGGCCCATTTTGATCGCCGTAACAAACACCCTGCTCGGACTTTGAATCATCACCGCCCCCAGTGTGCCGCCAAGTACGATCAAAAAAGCCGCGACCTGGAACAGAATGGAAATATCGCCACCCTCCAGTATCTGACCGCTCATGATACCGGTCAGGCCAACCACCAATCCTAATAGCGTGAGCTTGTCCATCAATAACCTTTCATCCTGCTGCGCAGCCTTGCCACCGCCTGGCTATGCAACTGCGAAATACGCGACTCGCTCACACCCATCACCTCGCCGATCTCGCGAAGGTTCATTTCCTGTTCGTAAATCATACCCATCAACATCCGCTCGCGTTCCGGCAGGCTCTCGATCGCTTTCACCAATTCGGCTTTGAAACGCTCGTCCTGCAACAGGTCCATCGGGTCGGCATCATTGCCGAGCTCGAACCGCTCGAAAAAATCGTCGTGATCGTCATCATGGAAATCTTCGTAATATACCAACTGTGCGCCACGAGATTCCTGCAGCATCTGCTGATATTCGACGAGAGGCATCCCCATTTCTTCTGCGATCTCGGTTTCGTTCGGCGATCTGCCCAGCTTCTGCTGCAAGTGACTGATGGCAACTTCTATACGGCGCATGCCGCGACGCAATCCGCGAGGCAACCAATCGGCCGCCCGCAATTCGTCCAGCATGGCGCCGCGGATACGTTGAGTTGCGTAAGTTTCAAACTGCGCCCCGTGAAATTCATCGTAGCGGCTTGCCGCATCCAGCAATCCCATCATGCCTGCCTGGATCAGGTCGTCAATTTGCACACTGTAGGGCAACTTGGTCATCATCTGGTGCGCAAGCCGCTTCACCAGCTGGGAGTGCTCCCGCAGGCAGTCTTCTTTATCGGTCAGTCCTGAGGAGTTGTACATACGTGTCAGTTTACAACGGTCGACATTTTCTTGCTGCGCTGTTGTATAGGTTCCGGCGCTTGCCGCATCCAGTTCTGTATGATGGCACGCATCCCCCCTTCTGCATCATTTTGCTGCATTGGAAGCTGCAACAATTTCCGGGAGAGCTCCAGGTAGGATTTTGTCGAAGCGGCGGCCGGAAAAGCCTCGATTACCGATTTACCGAGCTGAGTGGCGCGCTTCAGCCTGTCGTCGTGAGGTATATAACCCAGATATTCCAGACGGGCAGCAAGGTTGCGCCGCGCCACCTTGGCCATGTTGCAAAATACTGTCATCGCCGCCGGTTCGTCAGAGACTTTGTTCACTACAATTTCAAATTGCAGGCACGCGTTGTCCAGCGCCATCCGCTTGATCAGGGCATAACTTTCGGTGACACCGCTGGTCGTGGCATCCACTACCACCAGCAACGAAACACCACTTGCCAAACCGGATGAAATCCCGGCTTGTCCCGCCAGCATCGCCGCATCCACCAATATCACATCCATGCCGCTGCTCACTTCCGCCAACGCGTTTTCCAATCGCTGTTGTTCGACCTGTTTCAACTGCGCCAGAGAATACATCGCACGTGCGGCAGACAAAACTGAAAATCCCTTGGCGCTCGACACAGCTTCGTGAGGCTTGCATATTTCCCGGGCAATATCCAGCAAATCATATCTTGCATTCAGGCCAAGATGGTCCAGCAAATTACCGGGGGCATGATTCTCATCCAGCACCAGCACCTCCTTGCCGAAGCGGGCCATCCCTGCGGCAAGATTGATGGTTGTGCTGGTGCGGCCAACGCCGGGCTTGCCCGCTGCTACGGTGACCACCTGTGTATGGTTGCGCACCAATAAACGCCGCAGGCCTTCTGCCTGATCCACTCTTATGCTAGAGCGCATAGGACTTCCCCATATCGGAAGAGCCTGCACCCGAAAGAAGTGCCAGAGATGACAATTCCATCTCGTCCAGAGTAAACGGGGTTTTACTTTCTGGCGGTTTGATTGCACGGTGCAACAAATAATCAAGATTGACGGGATGCAAGTCTTCCGGAACACACTGGCCGTTTGTCATGTAATGCATTACCAGGCGATGGCGCACCACCACATCCAGAACCGCGCCAAGATTTACCGCTTCATCAATCTTGGTAGGAATACAACCGATAACCTTTTCGCTGTGATACATACGCACCACCTCCTCCAGGGTATCGCCGCCACTGGTGGCATTCAGCAACAGCAACCGCGGCACGCTTACCGCATCGAACATTTCTTTTTGTCCGCAAACCCGCTCATCGCGTTGGCCCATGCCAACCGTATCAATCAACACCAGATGTTTATCGCGCAGTGAAGAAATCATCAGGCGCAAATCTTCAGTCCCTTTTACCGCGTGCACCTCGACACCGAGAATTTTTCCGTAAATTTTGAGTTGCTCATAAGCCCCGATCCGGTAGCCATCTGTAGTCAACAATGCCACCCTGTCAGCACCATAGCGTACCACCGCGCGCGCTGCCAGCTTGGCGGTGGTAGTGGTTTTACCGACGCCTGTCGGCCCTATCAGGGCATACACTCCCCCTTTGGCAACAATGTCATCTTTCTCAACCGCCACGCGCAGATTACGTTTCAATACCTGGTTGACCCAGGATTCGCCCTGCATTTTTCCGGCGGGCATATTGTCCAGAAACTGACGGGCCAACTGCACACTGAAACCAGCATTAAGCATGGCGCAAAGAAAGCCCGCAGCGTGCGGATCGCGCTGGCGAACGCCATTTTTTGACAGCGCGGCAAGCTGTTGCTGCAACATGCTATGCATCGACTTGATTTCCCCGAGAATCGAGGATTCAGGGTCGAGGGGTGAGGGGCTAAACGTTTTCTCCTTGTATCTTGCACCTTGCACCTTTTTCCTGGCAACCGAATCGGTCATCCGGGTGATATCCTCGTTCGCGAGCGCAATGATTTCTACCCCTTCATCGACTTTCCGGTTGGACAGAATCACCGCCTCATCCCCCAGTTCGTTGCGAATGTCCTTTAACGCCTGACGCGCCGTCGGGGCGATGAATTTTCTGACGTTCATGCTTTACCTCCCACCATTGCTGTTACCCGGATAGTTTTGAAGCCGGGTACTTCATCGTGCGAAATCACTCTGACACCGGGTACTGCCCGCTTTAGAAAACGCGCCAGCAGGTCGCGCAATTGCGTTGGCACCAGCATCACTGTCGGCAGACCCATTCGTTCCTGCGCTTCGGCAGCAGCACGAGTTTCGCGCACCACCGTATCGGCCAATCCCGGCTCGATGCCGATGCCGCTTTGGCCGGATTGCATTGCCTGGATCAAGATGTATTCCAATTCCTTGTCCATACCGATCACCTGCAACTCCTGCGCGGTCGGGTAAAACTGCTGCACGATGGCCGGGCCGAGTGCGACGCGCACCTGCGCGGTAAGCTGGTAAGCATCCAGATTATGCGGCGCATTTTCCGCCAGAGTTTCCACGATGGTGCGCATGTCGCGGATGTGCATACCTTCCTCCAGCAGGTTTTGCAGTACTTTCTGTACTGTTCCCAGCGGCAGTGTCTTGGGCACCAGGTCTTCAACCAGCTTGGGGGCAATCTTGCCAAGATGATCCAGCAGCAGTTGCACTTCTTGCCGTCCGAGCAACTCAGCGGCGCGGGTATTAATCAGATGGCTGATGTGGGTCGCCACCACCGTACTTGGATCAACCACCGTATAACCCATGGCCTGCGCCTGATCGCGCAGCGGCGTTTCAATCCATACTGCCGGCAAACCGAAGGCCGGGTCACGTGTGGGAGTACCGGCTAAAGTGCCCGTCACGCTGCCAGGATTAATGGCAAGCAACTGGTTCGGATATGCCTCGCCGCTGCCGATATCCACCCCTTTTAGGGTGATGCGATAACCGTTCGGGCGCAGTTCCAGATTGTCGCGGATATGCACAGAAGGTGGCAGAAATCCGATATCCTGAGTAAATTTTTTGCGGATGCCCTTGATGCGGCGCAGCAAGTCTCCGTCCTGCGCCTTATCCACCAGCGGGATCAGTCGATAACCGACCTCCAACCCCAGTATATCCACTTGCGCAACGTCTTCCCAGCTCGCCTCTGCAGCTTCAGACATGGCAGGCGCTATAACAGCGGTGGCGGACTGTTCCCGCGCGGCAGCGATCCCGCTTTTTTTCACCAGGTTGTAAGCCAGCCATGCCATGGCGCCGGCCAGCAGCAAAAAGGCAAAGTGCGGCATTCCGGGAATCATGCCCATCCCGCCGATTATCGCGGCAGTCAAAAAGATGACCTGCGGTTGCTTGAACAGTTGACCTGACAATTGCTGGCCGATGTTTTCATCGCTGGACACGCGGCTGACCACCAGGCCTGCGGCAGTGGAAATCACCAGTGCCGGAATCTGGGCCACCAGTCCGTCACCGATGGTCAGCAAAGTATAATATTTGGCTGCTGTGGCAATATCGAGATTGTGCTGCAGCACACCGACGATCAAGCCGCCGACGATGTTGATAAACAGAATGATGATGCCCGCCACCGCATCACCGCGCACGAATTTGCTGGCACCGTCCATCGATCCGTAGAAATCGGCTTCCTGGGCAATCTCGGCGCGGCGTTTGCGCGCCACGTCTTCGCCGATCAGCCCCGCGTTCAAGTCAGCATCGATCGCCATTTGCTTGCCGGGCATCGCATCCAGGGTGAAACGCGCGCCCACTTCGGCGATGCGGCCGGCGCCTTTGGTGATCACCACGAAGTTGATGACCACCAGAATGGCGAATACCACGAGTCCCACGGCGTAGTTGCCACCCACCAGGAAATGCCCGAACGACTCGATAACCTTGCCCGCCGCATCCGGCCCGGTATGCCCTTCCAGCAACACGATCCGTGTGGAAGCCACGTTCAGCGACAAGCGCAACAACGTGGTGATCAGCAGCACGGTGGGAAACACCGCAAAATCCAGCGCCTTGGTCGTGTTCATGCTGACCAGCAGCACCATGATGGCGATAGCGATATTGAAGGTAAACAGAATATCCAGCAGAAACGGCGGGAGCGGCAGAACCATCATGGCCAGGATCATCACGATCAGGATCGGGCCGGCCATGCTGCGCACGCCGCTGCGTTTAAGCCATTCCTGCAGAGTCGGCCAAAGGTTCATGATTCAATCCCTCATGCCGGTAAAACAGCCGGATCAAGTTCGGCTGGCACAGGCAAATCCTTAGGTTCTTGTGGGCGCGCACCGCCCTGTTTCTCATAGCGGCGCAGTTGGTAAATGTAGGCCAGCACTTCGGCGACGGCGGTATACAAGGCCTCGGGGATGGACTCTCCCAGGTCGGTATGCTTGTGCAGTGCGCGTGCCAGCGGCGGAGCTTCCAGAATCGGCACATGATTTTCCTCGGCGATTTCGCGGATGCGCAATGCCAGCAAATGCGAACCCTTCGCAACCACCACCGGTGCACTCATGCCCTTGTCGCTGTACTTCAACGCCACCGCATAGTGCGTCGGGTTGGTGACCACCACATCGGCGGTCGGGATCGCGGACATCATGCGACGGCGAGCCGCTTCACGCTGCAGGCTGCGGATGCGGCCCTTGACCATCGGATCGCCTTCCGTCTCCTTGGCTTCCTGGCGCACCTCTTCCTTGGTCATCATCAGCTTCTTGTTGTGATCCCACAGCTGGAACGGTACATCTATCATTACGATCAGCAACATTGCACCGACAATAGACATGAAACTCGCGCTGACCAGATGCCCCATTTGCGGAATGGCGGCATCGGCAGATTGCGTGCTGAGCGCCATCACCACATCCTTGTTGTGCCAGATCACCCATGCTGCCACGCCGCCTACCACAATCGATTTTCCGATCGCCTTGGCCAGCTCCACCAGAGAATGCATGGAGAACATGCGGGTAATGCCGGGAATTGGATTCATTCTGGAAAACTGCGGTTGCAGTGCTTCGATGCTGAACAGCCAGCCATTCAACAGCAAGGGAGAAAATGCCGCGGCAAGCATGACTGCGAGCAGCAATGGCGCGAAGGTGATTAATGCATCCAGTGCCAAATCAAAAAGGCGCGGGATGATCAACTGGGTATTGAACGCCAGTTCCTTATCGAGGGTCAGCCCTGTGCGCAGCGACTCCACCATATGCTGGGTGAAGGACGCGCCCATGAACCATAGCGTGGCGCCGCCCGCCAACAATACGGAAAACGTGGACAGCTCCCTCGAGCGCGCGACCTGGCCTTTCTCTCTTGCCTGGTCAAGCCGCCGCTGTGAGGGTAATTCGGTTTTTTCTAGGTCGCTGTCTTCTGCCATAATGGACTCCGCTGGTCATGGCAATTATCAGCAAGTTAAGGAAAGTCCAATCTCGCGAACAGCGGGGGGAAACAAGCGCTATTTGGCGACGGGCAAGACAGACAACAAGACGCGTTCCGCCATTTTTTCCAGCGGCACGACCTCGTCCACTGCACCGAGAGCGATAGCCTCCCGCGGCATCCCGAATACCACGCAGCTTGCCTCATCCTGCGCCAGGTTATACGCACCGGCCCTGTGCATCTCCAACATCGCGGCTGCGCCATCTTTGCCCATGCCGGTCAACATCACGCCAACTGCACTTCCGCCCAATACCCGGGCTGCAGCACGAAACAGCACTTCGACCGAGGGACGATGGCGATTCACTGGTGGTTCCTGATTCAACACTGTCCGGAAACCCGAGCCTGGAACGCGCTCCAGCAACAAGTGCGAATGACCGGGTGCGAGATAGACAGTCCCGGCCAGTATCCTTTCACGATGCTCCGCTTCTTTCACCTTCATCGGGCACAAGCTGTCCAAACGGGCGACAAAAGACTTGGTGAATGATTCCGGCATATGCTGGGAAATAAGAATGGCAGGAGAGTTCTTCGGCATGCCCGCCAAAAACACCTTGATGGCTTCAGTTCCCCCGGTTGACGACCCGACCACGATGATGCGCTGGCCGTAGGCTTGCATGCCCGCCACTTTCGACATCAGGCACGCTCTGTCTTACTCATGAGTCAGTAAATAAGGCGACACACGAGGAACTTCAGGATTGAGATTGTGGTCAGAGTTTGCATGAAAAAAGATGGGCGCAAACTTGATCGAAAAGCACAGGAAGCGATACGGCTGAT
>Ga0315268_10001416_pt1 | contig 27590 bp, 22 predicted proteins | sample C1_top_MG_FD_204535 | JGI IMG/M metagenome (GOLD analysis project Ga0315268, IMG submission 204535) | Sediment microbial communities from Yellowstone Lake, YNP, Wyoming, USA - C1_top | ecosystem: Environmental > Aquatic > Freshwater > Lake > Sediment | place: USA: Wyoming | collected 2017-08-01
AGTCCGTCCCCAGCGCCGCCTGTAGAATGTCACTTTTATGAATATTATATCTAAAGGGACCGACTGTTATGTCCCTCATCCAAAAAAGGGAGGCTAAGCTTATGATTCGATGCACGTCTCTTGGTCTGTTCGTTGTCCTGCTCCTCGCTGTTCCCGCCAGGCTCCATAGCTCCGGCGTTTTCCCCTTTCCCTACAAGATCGAGGTGTTAGACAACGGCCTGACGGTCGTCTCCATTCCCCTCAACAATCCTCATATCATTTCCTACTATACGGTCGTCCGCTCGGGATCCCGGAACGAGATCGAGCCGGGAAAATCGGGCTTCGCCCATTTCTTCGAGCACATGATGTTCAAGGGGACCAAACAGGTTCCCCGCGCCGCCTATGACGAATTTCTCACCGGGCTGGGCGCCGGGACGAACGGCTTCACCTCGGACGACTACACCTGCTATTTCGTCGTCTTCGCCGGCCGGGCGAACCTGGAAAAAGTCGTCAAGACCGAGGCCGACCGGTTCATTAACCTTTATTATGATGAAGAAATGATCAAGACTGAAGCCCCGGTCATCGAAGGGGAGTATTATGCGAGCGTCTCCAACCCCGACCGGCGGCTGTCCGAGCTCCTCCGGAATACGGCCTACGAAAACCATTCCTACAAGCACACCGTGCTCGGCTACCTGAAGGACATCCAAGACATGCCCAACCAGTTTGAATACAGCCAGCTTTACAAAAAGCGCTTTTACGCCCCCGACAATTCCATCCTCCTCGTCGTCGGCGATTTCGATCACGGCCAGCTGATGTCCCTCGTGAAGAAATATTACGGCGGCTGGGAAAAATCGAATTACATCCTCCAAACGCCCCTCGAACCGCCGCAGACAAAGGCCAAGCGCGCGCACTACGAATGGCCCACCAATACTCTGGCCCGCATTGTCATCGCCTTTCACGGCCCGGCCTATTCCGATGAAGTTATCGACAAGGCCGCTCTGAACCTTCTGGCCGCGACGTCCTTCTCGCCGTCCTCGGCCCTCTTCCAGAGGCTGGTCAACGAGGAACAAAAATGCCAGTCGCTCGGCGCAAGCTTCAACGATACCCGCGATCCATCGCTCCTCGTCCTCAACGCGGTCGTCAAGAAGGACGAAGACCTGCCCTATGTCGAGGCCGAAATCCTCAAAGAATTAGAGCGCATCAAGAACGAGCCCGCTCCCGCGGATGTCCTGGCCGACATCAAATCCAATATAAAATATTCCATGGCCGATGCCCTGGGAACGACGGACGGAGTCGCCGGCACGCTGGCCTTTTTTGTTAACTTGACCGGCGACCCGGGCACGCTCAACAAGCTGTTTGACCTCTACGAGAAAATCACCGCCAAGGATATCCAGGAGACGGCCAAAAAATACTTCACCACGGACAACAGCACGGTGGTGACTCTGACGGGAGGCAAGGCAAAATGAGAGGAACAAGAAGAATGATTCTCATCGGTCTCGCGTCCATCGGAATCCTCGCGGCGCTCCCCTTCTGCCGCAAAGTGAATCCCAACGCGCTCACGTCGGAACTGTTGCCTGTCGACGGGAACCCGCTTATCAGCTTCCGCATTCTGGTCAGAGTCGGCTCGGCCAATGACCCGACAGGAAAAGAAGGCCTCGCCCAGCTCACCTGGAGCATGCTGGCCAACGGCGGCAGCCGATTGTTGACGATCAAGGAAATCACGAAACAATTCTACCCGATGGCAGCCAGCCTTAGCCTGAGCATGGACAAGGAGATGGCGGTCTTTTCGGGGACGATCCACAAGGATAACCTCGAGAAATACTATAACCTCGTGAGGAATATGCTGCTCGACCCGGGCTTTCGCGAGGACGATTTCAACCGGCTTAAAACCAACCAATTGAATTTCATCGAAAAAACCCTGGTCAGCAACATGGATGAGCAATTCGGCAAAGAAATCCTGAACCTCGCGCTCTACGAGGGGCATCCCTACGGGCATCACGAAGCGGGCACCGCGGATTCGCTCAAAAACCTGACCGTGGATGACGTCAAATCCTTCTACAAGGAATACTTCGTCCAGGGCAATATGATCATCGGACTGGCGGGCGGCTATCCGGCCGACTTCCCCGCCAAAGTTTTGGCCGATTTCGGAAAGCTTCCGGCCACATTCACCCCGCGCCTGAGCCTGCCCAAGCCGCGACCACCTCAAGGCTTGGAATTCACAATCGCCGACAAACAGACGCCGGCCTCCGCGATTTCCATGGGCTTTCCAGTCTCGCTGACCAAGGCCGACAAGGACTTTTTTGCCCTCTGGGTCGCCGGCTCCCATTTCGGCGAGCATAGGCAGAGCGTGTCACTCCTCTACCAGAAGATTCGCGAGGAGCGCGGGCAAAACTATGGCGATTACGCCTATATCGAGCATTTTATCCAGGGGCGGGAAAAGTTCCCCGCACCCAATCACGACCGCCAGCAGCAATATTTTTCCATCTGGATCCGGCCCCTGACGAATTCCAACCGGCATTTCGTCATCCGCCAAGCCCTGCGTGAGCTCAAAAAGCTGGTCGAAGAGGGCATCTCGGAAGAGCGATTTGAGCTCGTCCGGACCTACCTTCTCAATTACACGAAACTCTACGCTCAGACGTTGAGCGAACGCCTGGGATGGCAAATGGATTCGAAATACTACGGCTATCAGGATTTTCTGGCCGAGGCCCAAAAAGTCCTGCCTCAACTGAGCCGCGCGGACGTCAACCGGGCCATCAAGAAATTCCTGCATTTCGACAACATCTTCATCGCGGTCATCACCCAGGACGCCGAAAGCCTGAAGAACGACCTCGTTTCGAATGCACCTTCGGCCATCAAATATGCCAATCCGAACATGCCGAAAGCCGTCCTGGACGAAGACACCGTCATCCAGGTTTATCCCCTGGACGTGAAGCCGGACAAGGTGAGGATCGCGCCCGCGGCAGAATTTTTCCAGAAGGCCGGAATCCCCCAGAAGTAGACGGCTGTGCCCTAATAAAAATTAAGGAAGGAGACCGATGATAAAAAAAGGCTCACACGTTTTTACTCACCTGGCAGCAATCCTGTTTATTCTTTGCCTGGCCGTTTTTCTACCTGGACAGGACATCTTGGGGAAGCTGGGGCAACCGCAGAATTACGTAAGCCAGCGCGTCTCCTCTTTTGACCGGACGGGCGGCAACAAAGATTCCTTGACCATCGAAGCCGGGCAGAGCGCCGTGCTTGCCGATCTCAAAGGCCCGGGCGCGATCCACCACATCTGGGTGACAATCGCCGCCGAGTCGTTCTACGGCCGCAAGATCGTCCTCCGCACGTTCTGGGACGGCGAGCCGGAACCTTCCGTTGAAGTTCCGATCGGCGATTTCTTCGGGGTGGGCCACGGCCTCAATCGAAACTTCAGCTCGATTCCGATCACCTGCTCGTCAGAAGGGAGGGCTAAGAACTGCTACTGGTATATGCCCTTCAGGAAGTCGGCTCGCGTCACGGTCACGAACGAGGGCAAGAAGGCGATCCCCGCATTCTATTACTATGTCGATTACAGAGAACTTGGTGACCTTCCTCCTGACACGCCGTATTTCCATGCCCAATACCGTCAGGAAATGCCCTGCCAGCCGGGCCATAATTACCTCATCCTCGACGCCTCCGGCCGCGGCCATTACGTCGGCTGCAACCTCTCCATCCTCCAGCGGGCCATGGGCTGGTGGGGCGAGGGCGACGATATGATTTATGTGGACGGGGAAACTTTCCCCTCCCTCCACGGCACGGGCTCGGAGGACTATTTTTCTGATGCCTGGGGAATGCGGGAGGCGGAGCATCCCTTTTACGGCTGTCCGCTCCAGGAAGAAGACTTCCAGGCGGGTTCCAAGGCGACGGTCTTCCGCTTCCACATTCCCGATCCGGTCCCGTTCCGGAAATCCATCCGGGTGACGATCGAGCACGGCCATGCCAATGACCGCGCCGATGATTATTCCTCGACCGCCTTCTGGTACCAAACGGAACCTCACAAATCATTTCCGGCCCTTCCGGCAGTTATCGACAGGCTTCCCTGGGCTATAGAAACGCCCGAGAATTTCGTTCTTCCCAAGTGGACACAGAAAAAGTCGGCGACGGGGTCGATCTTTGAAGATTCGGAGAAAGGCCTGCAATTCGCGGCCGAGACAATGGCCCAGTCTTTGACGTCCTATTATGGGCCCGGCGGTTCTCGGTACCCCATGCTCCTCACAGAAAAATTAAAACCCCAGAGCGAGGGCCGGCTGACGTTTCCCGTGAAAATCGGCGAGCGCTACACCCTCGACCTCTATTTTCTCAAGGGCCCGGCCATGGGCAATCTGCGGGCGGCAATCCTCGAGCCGGGGCGCACCCAGTCGAAATTTGAGGCGGCCGTCTTCGAAGGCTGCGCCAAAGACAAGGAACTCGGCAAGCTGACGCTCAAAGACATTTGGCTGCCCGAAGGAAAGAATGAAGTCCTTATTCAGATCACAGGGAAGGCGGAAGAGGCCAAGGGGATGGACTTCGGGTTCCTGGGATACAGCTTGACTCCTGCCTCGCGCAATTTCATCACGCAATGGAATCTCATCGGTCCGTTCGACGCCCCGGATATGGATTCTCTGACGACAGTCTATCCCCCAGAGAAAGAAATCATCCTCGACAAAAAATATCCGGGAAAAGAAAACCAAGACGTCTCCTGGAGAAAAATTCAGGCCGGGCCCGGCGGATACGTAGACCTGACCAAGCTTGTTAAACCCAGCGAGCAGGGAATCGCCTTCGCCGCCGGCTACCTCTTCTCGGCCGCGCCCGCCGAAACCCACCTCCTCCTCGGAACGGACGACGGCGTCCGCGTTTGGATTAACGATGCCCTCGTCCATTCCAACCCCGCCTACCGCGGCGCCACTCCCGACGAGGACGCTGTCAAAGTGAGCCTCAAGGCCGGCTGGAACAAGGTTTTGATCAAGGTCTTGCAGGGGGGCGGCGGCTGGGGGTATTATGCGCGGTTCGCGGACCCGGACGGCAAGTTTAAGTGGAGCACAGAGCCGCAGAAGTAGGGGCCTTCCCGGAATGATTTCGCTCCCAACTCGGGTTTTTCACGCCGTTCCCTCGCTACGACTTTCTCGGCGCCTGCGTATCTCGCATGCAGGACGGGAGCCAAAAAAAGCTTTCCTTGTCTATATCACGGCATCTTCTTTATATTATCCAAGCTCGAACATTCTCGGCGCCCGGCATAGCGGGTTCCCTCGAAAGTCGGCTTGGGAAGGCTAAGCCCTCCATGGTCGCTCCAATCATTCCGGAAAGCCCCCTAAAAAAAGAAGCAGAACTTTTACGATATCGTGGACGAAAAGGGAGCTCAGGTTATTTAAGAAATTGGACACCCCCATAAAAATCCAGCACTATCTGAACAAACTGGCCTATGATCCAGTTCCCGGCACCGCCTCGCCGCGCCGGGTCATGAAGGAGAAAAAGGCCAACTGTTTCGAAGGGGCTCTATTCGCCGCGGCGGCCCTTCGCAGCCTCGGCCGCCCACCTCTCGTTGTCGATATGCGCGCCGTCAATGACGACGACCACGTCCTAGCCGTCTTCCGCCAGAACGGGGCCTGGGGATGCGTGGCCAAATCTAACTACACTGTGCTCCGCTTCCGGGAGCCTGTCTACCGGTCGATCCGCGAACTCATGATGTCGTATTTCGATGTTTTTTTTAACCCGATCGGCGAAAAGACTCTGCGCGAGTACTCTGCCCCCTTCGACCTGAGGCGGTTAGACAAAGACGGGTGGATGATGACAGAGAAAGACCTCAGCTATATCGGCGACGCCCTGGACCGGGCCAGGCATTACAGGGTCATGAGCCGGAAGCAAATCCGCAGACTCCAAATCGCGGACAGGGACCTGGTCAAGGCCGGTTTGATAGGCGCGACAAAAGCGGGGTTGTTCAAGCCCCAAAGATAGGAAGAATGAAGGCAGGAAGAGCCGAATAATATTTACCCTAACGGGCTAAGGCATCTTGAGGAGCCGCATGAGGGCGGCCGGCCAAATGAGTCGGCTTTCGTTGCATTCTTGACAAGAGTTCGCGGCCGGGAATATCATTCCGCTCTCCAACTTTATAACAAATCGGAGGACAGATGAGAAAACGCGCTATTTTCCTAATTTTCTGCTTCGTCTTGCTGGCGGCGACCGTTGCGAGCTTCCAGAACCCGGTCCCGACCGTGGAAGATACGGTCGTTAAAAAGATTATCGAGATCGGCACACACAACAATCAGGTCATGCTCTGGAACGATTATGCCAGCAATCGTTTCGGCGGCCGGGAGACGGGGACAAACGCTTACAACGATGCGGCCGCCTGGGCGGTCTGGCAGTTCAAACAGTGGGGGCTCGACGCCGAGCTCGATGAGGCCGGCGAAGTTCCCGTCGGATTCAACCGCGGCCCGTGGTTCGGCAAGATGATCAAGCCGACCGAAAAGGCGCTCTTTTTCGGTACGCCCAGCTATACGGCTGGAACGAAAGGTGTACAGCGCGGACCGGTGGTCATTTTGAAGTCAGATCCATTCTCGATCCCGGGACGCAATGCCACTCCGGAAAATGTCGAGAAAAAGCGCGCCGCCGTCGAAGCGGCGATCGCGGAAGTCAACGCCAACAGGGCTGCCTTTAAGGGTGCCTGGGTCATGATCCCGGGTGAAAGCACAGGTTTTGCCCGCGATGGCCGCCGCGGCACGTCGGAATACTCCGACTCGAAACTCATCCCTCCTCTGACGGCCTTGCTCGTCGACGCCGGTGCCCTCGGCACGATCCAGCTCTCAAAAACGGAGCCTTTTAGGATCCTGGACGGCTATGTCGAGTCCTGGGACAAGCTACCCGCCCTGCCCGATATTAAACTGGCCGAAAACCAGTACAAAGAAATTAAGGATTTGGTCGAGAAAGGCGAGCGGGTCGAGCTCGAGTTCGACATCCGGAACTGGTTCAAGATGGGCCCGGTCAAATATCATAACGTCGTGGCGACACTCCGCGGGACGACGTATCCCGACGAGTACATCGTCATCGGCGGTCATTTCGACTGCTTCAGCGGCGCGGCGGGCGCCGTTGACGACGGCTCGGGTTTTGCCCCGATGATGGAAGCGATTCGCCTCATCAAGGCCGCCGGCGGGCAGCCCAAGCGCTCCATCATCGTCATCCTCTTCGCGGCGGAAGAGACCGGACTGCTCGGCTCGCAAGCGTGGCTTAAGAATCATCCCGAAATCCAGCCCAAGATCATGATGATGATCAACAGGGATGGCAGCCCAAGCGCCATCACCGGAGCGTCCGTCCCCGAGGCCTGGTATGCGGATTTCCAGAAAATCACTGCTCCCTTGGCCAAATTGAATGCGAAGTGGCCGTTCAAGCTCGAGCGGGGCGTGCCGCGGGCGCACGCGACAAGCCCGGGCGGTACGGACTCGTCTTCATTCGAAATGGTGAGCGTGCCGACGCTCGGCTTCAGGACGCAGTCAGACTACCCCTACAATCACGCCTGGCATACGCTCTACGACTTGTATAGCGAGCTCGTCCCATACACGGAACATCAGCAGCATTCCGCGCTGGTCACCGCGGTTGTTGTCTACGGAGCGGCCAACCTCGATAAACCTCTCCGGTACGAAGGCGTCTACTTGGCCGACGGTCTGTACGCCGATATCGCCATCGGGACCGCCGAGGCACCGAGCCACTTCATGGCTTCTCTCGACTATGTAAACACCCCCCTGCAGACGGCGAACTTCATCCGTATCGTCGAGGGGAAAAGCCCAGGCCAGCGGGGAGCAGGCTTCGGCCCGCCCGGCCCGGCAGGTCCGCCCGCAGGAGGCCGCGGGATGGGGGGACCGGGCGGGCAGCGGCCCACCATTCCGCCAATCGGTACGGTCGATGTGAAAGACAGGCAGATTATTGGGCTTGTCGCATCCGAGGTCCAGAAATCGGTGGCGATGCCCAGCCTGCCGATGGCCGCCAACGCGGCGCTCAAACATGATGCGGCTGGTATCCTTGGCGTCTCGGCCCCGAATGTGTTCTACCTCACCCTTCGAAAAAATTCAGAGCTCGATAAAAAGTCCACCGCGATCGGCAAGACCATCGCCGGGCTTGACCTGCTGCCGATAGTGAAAAAGGGAGACGCGATCAGGAGCATCCGCATCATCCGGGTGGGCCAGGCGGCGCGCGATTTCAAGACGGACGACGAAGCGTTCAAGAAGCTGCTCGAAGCGGCAAAATGAGCCGGCCGTCCGCCGGACAAAGAAGACCGATTATTTCACTTCGATGAACCCTTTGAGCGCGTCCTTGTGCACCATAAAGTCCATCATCTTCAGCTTGACATAATCCTCGGTCAAGAAGTAGTACCCCTTCGGCTCCACGTTGAAAGAGCTCGACCCGGAGTCCTTGATGAGGAACCAATCCCCGCCCTTGGCCTCTTTGTAGCCGATAAGATGGATGCCGTGGTCGTCGGTCGTCGACCCGTTGCCGAAGCGATACTGCCGGGCGCTGTCGTCGATATAATCCGGGGGGATGTCGAACGTCGGGACCATGAAGACCTTTTTCTCAGCATTCTTCCCCGGCTCGGAGACGTCCCCGCCGAGGCTGATCGAATAGCCGCGGCGCAGGGCGGACTTCAGGATCTTCATGAAGGTTTCCAGCGGGACATTGTAGTAGTCCTTGCTGTGCCACCAGTTGTCGGGAACCTCGTATTCGACCTGCTGTCCAAACGGCTGCTGCATATAGGACACGACGTCCACGTAATCGTCGGGGTTGATTTTCAAGTAATCCTTCAGGTAGCTCTGGGGCGTATAGTCTTTCCCCTCGACCGTGAAGCGGGCCGGAGGCTCGCCCAGATGATAGTTCAGGATGGCCCGGACCGTCGCGACCGCCTCCTCTTCATTCCAGGCGTTCGCGGCCTTCAGGTGGTCGAGGTAGGACCGGACTTCGGCGATGAGCCTCGTGTGATCGTGGAACTTCTGGCCGGGCTTGAGGCCGGAATAGACGTCCCAGGGCAGGCAGCCGTAGAGCTTCCAGTCCCGCGTGACGGCGTTGGCCTCCGAGCCTTCGGCGACCGCTGAGTTGCCCCGCTCGCGGACGAACCGCCTGGCCCGCTCGAGGTACTCGCCGTAAACGGTATACATCTCGGAGAGGCGGACCTTCTTGCCATGGATCCGATAGACCTCGGATTCGAAGAGGGAGGTCGTCGAGAAGCACCAGCAGGTGTTTGTAGTGCCTTGGGAGGTCGGCGGATTGTGCCACAAGGCGCTGAAGCCCTCGAGGCTTTTGGGAGCGTCAAACGCGGCGAGGTCCACGACGAAGGCTTTCCGCGGCTCCGGCTTCTTCCTTCCGAACTCCGCGGTCGCCTTTTGGATCTCGTCCCAAAACCCGGGCTTGGGCTCGACAAAGGTTCCCTTGTCCTTCCTCTTTTCCGCCTTGTCCTGGGAAAGAGCGAATGCGGGAACGAGAAGGACGATAAGCAGAACGGAACATAGCTTTTTCATCATTCTCTCCTTGACCGGCCTATTTTCCGATCTCTTTCCGGATCGCCTCCAGCTTTTCCTTGAGGACGGGCGCGAAGGTAAAGAATCCTTTCAGCGTCTCGCAGCCATAGTCCTGGCAATGGGCACAGGTCGTAACCCCCCGCGCCGACGCGCAAACCCTGATCGCGCATGTCGACGCGTGGGCCGTGCTCGTCCTCCCCCCCGATGAACAGCCGTCGCAGATACACATCTCGGCGCTGACGTCCTTGCTGCCGAACTGCTCGGCCCATTTTTTCGCAGTCGCTTCGAGTCCGGCCCGGTCATTTTTCTGAGTGGCGACATAGGCCTCGCAATCTCCGCAATCGAGTCCGCAATAAGCTAAGATCCTAGCCATATTTTTTTCCTCCTGGAAATGTTTTAATCGGATTAAAGATGATATTCCCGACCGCGGAGTTGTGTCAATAACTCAAAAACCCCCGGGCAAGTCCAGCGGTTGAAAATCTCACTTGAGGGGTGGTATCTTGTGGGGAGTAGGTTATTATGGCTTGTTTCTTTTTGAGAAGAATGAGAGAACGCTTCTTGAAAAGGGCAGGCTTTTGGCTTCTCTTGGCCCTGATGATGATGGAGCGAGGGCTCTCTGTGGGGAATCCGTCTTCCGGACCCGGCGGCCTTCCAGTCCCCTCGAGTCCCGGCCCCGGCTTTGCCTTATCCCTGGGACCGGAATTTTACGGCACGAGTGGACGACCCCTTAAGAACGGGGATATCTTCAATTTCATCGACGGCGGCGGAGTCGTCTACCTCCGCTACGAATTCAACGCTGTGGTGCATACCGTATTCCTCGACAAGAATAAAAACTCTATTACGGTTGATATCTTCGACATGGGAAGTCACCGAAGCGCCCGGAATGCTCATGACGACGAGTCCATCTGTCCGAGCGGATACGAGATGATATCCATCGGTGTGGAGGCCAAGGCCTACCACTTCGAGCCCGATTACTTCATTTATTTTGTCAAGGGGAAGTACCTCGTCTATTGCCACGTCGGCAACGATGCCCTATCCCGTCTCTTGAACGCCTATGCGAAAACCCTGTTCCAGGAGGTCTTATGAGTCGCAACGCCAAGCGCAGGATTTTATGGCCAATCGCAATTCCGGTTATTTTGATGGCCGCGGTTTCAAACGGCCGTTCGGGGAATCCGGCAGCCCAGGCCGCATCGAAGTCCAAGGTGGTCACGGTTCGGAGCCCCAAAGCCGTCGACAGCCGCAACCGATGCAACGCCGGGGAAGTCAAGGCGATGCTTGAACAGGGTCTGAGGACGCTGACGGGCACGGCGAGCGCCCGGGAAGCCTGGATGACGCTGGGCTTGAAACCGGAAGACGTCGTCGGCATCAAGATTAACTGCAACAATTGGACGATCAAGCTATCTCCGCACCCGGAAGCCGTGGCGGCTCTTTCGGAGAGTTTGAGTTCCGTCGTGCCCCTCAACAACATCGTCTTTTACGATATGACAAAGTCAGATCTGGAAGACGCCGGATTCACGAGGAACGCCGCGAAGAATGGCGTGCGATTTATAACGACCGATGCCGATGCCGGATATGATGACCAGGAGCGATTAACCAAGATTGTGACCTCCCTGTGCACCAAGCTGATCAACCTTGCTTCTCTGAAGAGTGTGGCCCCCACAAATGAAAAGGAGCCTCTTGACGTCAGCTTGTTTTTTAAGAATCACGTCGGCAGCTTGACCGCGAAGGACGCTCCCAAATCCCATGACGACTATGATTTTGTAGCCAATCTCCTGGCCCGGCCGAGCATCCGCAAAAAGACAATCCTCAACCTATGTGAGGGACTCCGGGGGTCCTACAAACGGGGCGTCCCCTGGTATTGGGGAGGAATCGTGCTGGGCATCGATCCCGTCGCCTCGGAATACGTCGCCGTCGAGATCATTAATGAAAAGAGAATCCAGGAAAAGGAAAAACCGTTCGCCACGCCCCCTTACCTGACCATCGCCGAAAAGAAGTACGGACTCGGCACCTGCCAGCCGGCGAATATTGATTGGGTCCGCTTGGAACGGTAGAGAACATTTCCCCCGTGGCGAGCCGAGGATTCGCCTTGCGGCCGGCGCTATTTTTCCAGAAGCTTTTCCGCGGTGGACGCGATCAGGTCCCAGGCATGCCGGACGTGTCGCTCTTGGGTTGTCCTCTGGCCGATGACAAAGCGCAGTGTAAACTTGCCGCTCAGTGTCGTATGAGTTAAGAAGATCTCTCCCGAGGCGTTCAGCCGGTCCATCAAAGCCTTATTGAACGCGTTCAAGCTCTCTTCGTCCCGGCCGTCATTCAGCCGAAAGCAGACGACCCCGAAATGAACGGGCGCCAGCAGCTCGAAGTTCCGGCTCCGTTCCACCCAGCCTTTAAAAAGCTGCGCCAGCCGGAGATGCTCGCGGACAAATGACTGCAGACCTGAGACCCCGTAGGAGCGGATGACAAACCACAGTTTCAGCGCCCGGAAGCGGCGGCCGAGCTGGATTCCCCAATCACGGTAATTCTTGACATAGGGGTCGACGCCGGTTTTCAAATATTCCGGATGAATCTCAAAAGTGCGGATGAGCCAGCCGGGATCCTTGACAAAATAGGCCGAACAGTCGAAGTTGGTCAGCATCCATTTGTGCGGGTTGAAGACAAACGAATCCATATTCTCACTGCCCTCGAGGATCCATTTTTTCTCCGGCAGGAGGGCGGCCGTCCCCGCATAGGCGGCGTCGACGTGGAGCCAGACGTTGTGCCGGCGACAGATTTCGCCGATCGCGCCCAAAGGGTCCACGGCCGTGGAGGATGTCGTCCCGACCGTGGCCACGACGCAGGCCGGCCGGAGTCCTTTTTCCACATCCAGGAGAATCGCTTCCTCGAGCTTCTCCGCGATCATGGCGTACTCCGCATCGCAGGGAATCAAGCGCAGATTCTCAGCCCCGAAACCGGCAATCCTTACGCCTTTTTCCACGCTCGAATGAGCTTCCTGGGATGCGTAAACGGTCAGCCTCTTGAACATTCCTTTTTCATTGGACTCCAAATTCGTCGCCCTCTCCCTGGCCGAAAGGAGAGCGCACAGGGTGGCGGTCGAAGCCGTATCCTGGATGACACCGGCAAGCCCTTCGGGGAGGCCGAGCATCTGGCGCAGCCATTCGAGGACCGCGTCCTCGAGCTCGGTGGCGGCTGGGGAAGTTTGCCAGCTCATACACTGAGCGCCGATCCCGGCCGTGAGGAGTTCGCCCAGGACGGAGGCGGGGCTGTTATTGGCCGGGAAATAGGCGTGCCAGCCGGGATGCTGCCAATGGGTGATACCGGGCACGATGATCTCTTTGAAATCCTGAAAGATCTTGTCCATAGGCTCCGGGCTCGAAGGCGCGCAAGCCGGGATCTTGGCTTTAATTTCGCCGGGCTTCGCCCGGGACATCACGGGGTATCGCTCGACGCCATCCATATATTCAGCCAGCCAATCGACAAATTCGTGTCCGTACTGCCTGAAGAGTTTTGTTTCCATCGATTCTCTCCTTTTCCCCTTTTTTGACCTTCAGAGAGAGGGATAAAAAGAGGCGTAAAATCCAGCCTATCGTGTCCAATTATTCTAATCAAACCCCGAATTTGAGTCAAAAGGGCCGTTTAGCCGGCCCTTTTTTCGCTGTTGCGGCCGAAAAGGTGTCGAAATAGGCATCTTTTCCCCCGAGAAACAGCTGCCAAGGCCTGGCTAGAAGAAATTTTAAAGATTTTTAAAAAAAATGTTGCATTTAGAGGAATTTTTGTGTTATAATATTTATACTGATTTTAAGGGGGAAGACAAAAACTTAAAAAACTGGGGTTTTTTTTGCCCTAATCTTTGACCTTTCCCCCAAAATCCCACAAAAAAATGCAACTCTTTCTTCGCTCTCGCCGTATATATAAATGAGAAGCGAACGAAGACAATGAAACCCAAAGCGGAAGACGCAGAAAAGAAAAACCGGAAGCACCTCCTTTTTTCCCCTCCTCTTTTTTTAAGGGAGTTTAAGATAAATCCCCTTTATCTTTAATCCATTCCCTTTCACAGGCTGCCTTCTTCATAAAATGGAGAAGGCAGCCTTTTTCTTAACCCCCTGTCTTATTGACAATCCCGTCTTTGTGATCTATATATAGACCATTCAGTTGTTTCTTTGACAATCGAAATTCAGGTTTAAAGGCTAGGGAAGTCCGTGAGATACGGACGCAGCCCCCGCTACTGTAATCGGGGACGAATCCCGGACAATGCCACTTTTCTCTGAAGCGAGGAAAGGAAGGCCCGGGAAGAGGATGATCCGAGAGTCAGGAAACCTTCTTTAAACCCAGACAGCCCATCTTCGGGAGGAAGAGAGGGTCATTTTTTTTTGAAAAAAGCCGCGGGGGTATGGAGGAGATTATGTTTATGGTTAAAAAACGCCTGGCGTGGATTCTCGCGGTTTTCTCCCTGGCCCCGGCCTTGGCCGGCCAGGAAAAACAAGACCAGACGGCGCCCCCCGTCCTGCGGCACGAAGTTGTCGTTACGGCGACGAGGATCGAAACTCCGGTCAAGGAAGTCGCCAGCTCTGTGACGGTCATCACTCGACAGGAGCTCGAAAACTCTCATCGATCGACGGTGCTCGACCTCCTTCGCGATGTGCTGGGCACGGCCGTCATCCAAAACGGCGGAAATGGGTCCGCCTCGTCGACCTTTCTCCGCGGCTCGAATTCCGAACACGTCTTGATCATGCTCGACGGCGTGGAGCTCAACGATCCCATGAATCCCTCGAGGTCTTACGACCTGGCCCATTTTTCTCTGGACAATGTCGATCAGATCGAAATCCTGCGCGGCCCCCAAAGCACTCTCTACGGGTCCGATGCCCTGGGCGGCGTGATTAATATCTTGACAAAAAAAGGGAGCGGAAAACCCTCGTTGTCGATTTCATCCAGCGGAGGGGCTTATCGAGCCTTCCAGGCGGCTGCGGCGCTGTCCGGCTCGAGCGGCGTTGTGAACTACGCGTTCGGCCTGTCGCGTTTCGCCACAGGAGGAATTTCGGCGGCGAGCTCGGCCTACGCCGGGAATACAGAAAAGGATGGCTATAAGAATCTCACGTTCTCGGGGAAAATCGGTCTTGCCTTGAAGAAGAATATCGAGGCGGATATCCATCTTCGGTCCGTAGCGGCCCGGTCGGATATCGATAGCTTCGGCGGGCCGTTTGGCGACGACCCAAACAGCATCCAGGATTACCGGTCGGTCTTCCTCCGGGGTCAGGTGCGGGCGCTTCTGGCGGGCAATCGGTGGGAACAAAAACTCGGCGTCTCCTACATCCATTCCAACCGGCAGAACGACAATCCCGTCGACCCTCTCCATCCGTTTGATTCGGAAAAAGGCCTCTTTAAAAGCTCCCTGGTGAAAATGGATTGGCAGAATAACTTGTTTCTCCATCCGGCCAACACCCTCACCTTCGGGGCCGACGTCGAGCGCGAGCAGGGAGAATCCGAATACCATTCCCTGGGTCTTTGGGGTCCCTATGACAGTTTGTTCCCTTCGAAGGCGGCAAACCGAACGGGCGTTTATCTCCAGGACCAAGCCAGGCTGGCAGACCGTATTTTTGCTACGGCCGGGGTGCGGCTCGACCATCACAGCCGGACGGGGTTTTTCTTGACCTTCCGGCTGGCCCCCGCCTACTATGTGGAAAAAACGGGAACGAAATTTCGGGCGACGTTGGGCACGGGTTTCAAATCGCCGTCCCTTTATCAGCTCTTTGCGCCCGGGACGTCCATGGGCCCGATCGGGAACGAACGCTTGAAGTCCGAACAATGCACGGGTTGGGACGTGGGGATCGAGCAGCGCTTTATCGGCGGAAGGCTGGTCGGGGGCTTCACTTATTTTTCGAACGACTACCGCAACCTCATCGATTTCAGCTTCGAGGAGGGCTACATCAATATCGGCCAGGCCAGGACCCGGGGCATCGAAATTTACGCCCAATTTAGGCCGTCGGACGGCCTCGAAATCCGGGCCGGCTACACGCGCCTAGAGGCAAAGGATCTGGATAGCGGGACCGACCTGCCCAGAAGGCCGAAAGACAAGCTCTCAACCAGCCTCAATTGCGACATTTCTAAAAAATGGGCGCTGGGTCTGAGCATCATCCATACCGGGAAAAGAACGGATAAAAACTATACCGCCTGGCCCTATCCAGATGTCAGCCTACCCGCCTTCACTCTTTTTGATGGCTCCCTCTCTTTTAGCCTCAGTTCTCAAATCCAGGTCTTCATCAGGCTTGAAAATATCCTGGATCAAAAATACGAGCTCGTCTATGGCTACGGCACTCCGCGAATATCCGGCTATGCCGGGCTGAAAATCTCGTTAAGGTGAAACAAAGGAGGATTCAATGACCGCGCTCACCCCGAAGGACCTGATCGGCCTGGTGCAATCGGTTTTTCCAAGACATCCCGGTGATCGGCACCTTTCCATCCTCGTCGATATTCCCAGAGATTCAGGCCGCGACAATCCGGCCTGGAAAGAGCGGCGGCGCTTGGCGTCGGATTGGTACGACACCCTAAACGAGAAAGCTTCGGCCATACCCCTCGAAGGGGTCAAGCTTGTCGCCTATCCTGATGTCGGCTCGAATAACGCCGATCTGCCTCCCATGGCGTTTGTGATCGGCCGTAATTTGCCGGATGTCGCGGACGCATTAGAGAAAGCCGGCGAACGCCGCGCTTTCGAAGAGATTTTCGGAGAAACGCAGATATTCCTGGCTCCGACCGAATTTTCCACGACCGCTCCGCTCAAAGTCGCTGCCAAGAAATACGGATTCAGAGCGGCCACCATGCCGGGATTTTCGCCCCTGATGATTCCCGCTCTGCAGATCGACTACAGCCAGGTGGCCGCGCGCGTGGACGCCCTTAAAACCAGGCTCGACCGCGCGGATTGGGCCGAGGTCCGGTTCCTTGCCGACCGGAGCAAGGAATATAAAGTTCTTTTTGACCTTCGGTTCAGGACCGCCCATTCGAGCTCCGGCCGATTCCCGGAGAGCGGAACGGCGGGAAACCTCCCGAGCGGCGAAGCGTACATCGTGCCCTACGAAGGAGAAAAAGGCGACCCGAGCCGCACGGAAGGGACGCTTCCCGTCCAGATTGGCGAAGACCTGGCGCTATTCACGATCGAGAAGAACCGGGCCGTTCGCGTGCACGGCAAGGGCAAATCCATCCAGACGGAAAGAGCCCATCTGAAGCGGGAACCCGCCTATGGCAATATGGCCGAGCTTGGCTTCGGCGTTCTCTCGGATTTCGGGCTGCAACCGATCGGCGAAATCCTGCTCGACGAAAAGCTGGGAGTTCATGTCGCCTTTGGCCGGAGCGACCATTTCGGCGGAGCGATCGGGCCTAAAGATTTTTCCTCGCCGCAGGAAGTCATCCACCTCGACCGGATTTACATTCCCGCCTCCCAACCGCGAATGGAGATAAGCTCGATCACTTTTGGATATCCGGACGGCGGAATTGAACAGGTCATGCGGGCCGGCAAGTATCTCATTTTCTAGAGCCGCGCAAGATCTAATTTTTATAGATGATCAACGAGGATCTTGGCCGCGATCAGGAGCAACACCAAACCGCCCGCAAATTCCGCCTTTTTGCCGACGAGCAGGCCGAGAACCGGTCCGATCTTTGTCCCGACCACAGTGACGGCCGCCGCGACGACGCCGATGACGGCCGCGGGATAAAGGACGGAGACATGAAGAGCGGCCAAGCTCAGCCCCACGGCAAGGGCGTCGAGGCTGGTCGCCACGGATAGCAAGATCAGCGAAAAGCCCTGGGTTGGATCAGAGCCTTTCTTGGCCAGACGGTCTTTGCGGAAGGATTCGAGGATCATCCGGCCGCCGATAAAAACAAGAAGCCCCGCCGCAACCCAGTGGTCATAGCCCTCGATATATTTGAGGATATTCCTTCCTGCTGTCCAGCCGAGAAGGGGCATGACAAACTGGAAAAGGCCGAAATGGAACGACAGCCTAAACGTCTGGCCGCGCGTCAAACCTTTGTGCATGAGGCTGACGCCGATCGATACCGCGAAGGCGTCCATGGCCAGGGCCAGGGCGATGGCCAGGACAAGAAATACATTCATCCTTGAGCGGTCCCCTTGAGATATTCCAGAGCCAACATCGTCATCAGCAGCGTCGCCTCCGGCAGCGCTTTTTCATCGAAATCGAAGCCCGGATGGTGGTGGGGATATTTCATTCCGTCTCCCGCCCCGAAGAAAAAGAACGCTCCCGGGATTTTTTGTAGATAATAGGCGAAGTCTTCGCCTCCCATCATCGGCCCGAAAGGCTTGATTCGTTCCCGGCCCAGAGTCATTTTCGCCGTTTCAAGGACAAATTCCACGAAAGCGGGGTTATTGACAAGGGGCGGATAGCCGACCTCGTACTCGAGCTCCGCCTCGGCTCCGAAAGAGGCGGCTGTGCCGTTCGTTATTTCTTTCATCCGCCTGACGATTAGGGCTTGGAGACAAGGATCGAACGTCCGGACGGTCCCCGTCAGATTCACCTGGCCCGGGATGATGTTATAAACGCTGCCTCCATTGACCGTTCCGAAAGAAACGACCGCCGGCTTCAAAGGATCCACATTGCGGCTGACAACGCTCTGAAGGCTCACGACCAGATGCGAGGCGACGAGAATCGGGTCAACGGCGTGTTGGGGCATCGAAGCGTGCCCACCCTTTCCTTTGACTTTAATCTTGAAATTATCCGATTGAGCCATCATGGGGCCCTTGATGATTCCGATAGCGCCAGTCGGCAGGCCCTGCCAGAGATGAAGGCCAAATATCGCCTCCACTCCAGTTAACGCCCCCTCCTCGATCATCCTCTGTGCCCCGCCGGGAGGGACTTCTTCGGCCGGCTGGAGCAGGAATACGACTTTGCCCTGGAACTGAGTTCGCCTCTTTGAAAGCAGGTCGGCGACGCCCAGAAGTATGGCCATATGCCCGTCATGGCCGCAGGCGTGGGTTGCGCCGGGGTTCAATGAAATGTATTCCTTCTCCCCCTCCTCGAGGAGAGGCAGGGCGTCGATATCCGAGCGCAGGGCGACCGTTCTTCCGCCTGGTCGGCCGGCGAGTTCGGCCCGCAAGCCCGTTTCCGCCACAGGCTTTATGGGTATATCCAATTTTTCGAATTGTCCTCGGAGAAAGGACGAGGTTTCATATTCCTTAAACGCCAACTCAGGCCGCCGGTGGAGGTCGCGCCTCCACCGGACAAGCTGAGGCGTCAAACGATCAATCTCTTTATTCAATTCTTTGAGCATGGGCACTCTCCAGCTAAATTTTTTAAGGAAGGCAAAGGCCGAGTCACGAGACTTATCCCTACCGTCATCGCGGCATTGACGGCCAGGGCGACAAATCCGGCATTCAGGCCCAGGAACGGATCATGGCCGCTGAAGACGAGCCCGGCGGCAATCGCCAGCCCGGCGAGTAGGCCGGCGATCACGCCCGGCCGGCTGACCTTCTTCCAAAAAAGGCCCAGGACAACGCCCGGGAAAAACTGGGATACGCCATCATAGCCGATGAGGAGCAGGTTGACCAGAGCATTGGGAAGAACAAGGGCAAAGACAAGGGCCGCGGCCGTGATGACGAAAACCATGGCCCTCGACAGACGCATCACGGCCTCCTCCGAGGCGCCCGGATGAATGCCTGCCTGATAAATATTCTTGGCCAGGAGCGTGGAGGCAAAGAGAACGAGGATGGAGGCCGGGACCATCGCCGTCACCGCCCCAGCGGCGCCGATAAAACCCAGGAACCACGGCGGATACGTCTCACGGACAAGCTCCAAAAAAGCCAAGTCCCCGTTCTTCAGCCCCGGCAGAACAAGAAAGGCCGTGAAGCCGACGACGAAAACCAGAAGGACCGGGATCTGATAAAAGGGCATGATGATGGCGTTGCGCTTGATGATCTTATCGCTCTTGGCAGAAAAGGCCGAACCGAACACATGGGGCCACATATAAAATCCCATGCCGGTCAAAAGAACCGTGGACATGACCCAGAGCGTATCCATGGTCGGAGCGGCGCCTGGAAAGACCAAGTGGGCAGGACTCCGGGCGATGAGCGTCCGGAACATTTTTCCTATGCCGCCGAAATAACGGCTGGGAACGCCGAAGCCGACCACACCGACGGCCACGATCATCAAGATATCTTTGATCACCGACACCCAAGCGCTCCCGCGGATCCCGCTGGTATAGACGAAGGCACAGGTCAGGATAAAAGAAATTATGACGGCTGGCTTGGCTTGAATCGCCCCGTTGCTGGCTACCTCGACGATCATGCCCAGCCCCGCCAGCTGGAGCTGCAGATACGGGAGGATGGAGAGAATGCCGACGGCCGCGACCAGTATGCCGAGAAGGCGGCTGTCATAGATCTTGATAAAAAAATCGGGCTGGGTATGAAGTCCATAGCGCTTGCCCAGCTTCCAGAGCTCGGGGAGGATAAAAAAAGACAGGGTATAGGCCAGCGTGCCGTAGATAAGAATATAGTATGTAGGCGCGCCCCTGGCATAAGCCCAGCCGCTCGCTCCCAAAAAGGTGAACGTCGTGTAAATTTCCCCGGCCATGAGCAGCCAGATGAGCAGGATGCCGAAGCGGCGGCCGCCCACCGTCCAGTTCTCCAGGTCCTTCTTGACCCGCCGGCCGGCATAAATGCCGACCAGGGCCGAAAAGACGATGGTCCCCAGGATAATCAGAAGCGCCGCGTTCATGGCTTGTTTATATCGTCCGGCGGGTTGAACTTTTTCTCAATCTTATACGCGGCAAAGAGACAGGCCGGCGTCAGGATGACCCAGAGCAAGATCCAGAAGAGGACAAACGGGAGCCCGAAAATGAGCGGCTCGATCCGATTGACAAAGGGAAGGGCAAACACCAGTGTTAGAAACGGGATGGCGCCGCACAGAGCGGCGAGCTTCGTCCCTTTCCGCATCGAAGGCTCCTCGTCCGTGCGATTATAACAAAAAAAGCGAAAAATCTGCTATAATGGGGAGTTTCCCAGCGGGTTTTTGGGGACGTTTCAACGAATATGGACGAACAGATCATCCTCCGGGGCATCCGGGTCCACAACCTGAAGAACGTCAACCTCGACATTCCCCTGAACCGGTTCATCGTCGTCACCGGCGTGAGCGGCTCGGGGAAATCTTCTTTGGCCTTCGATACCCTCTATGCCGAGGGACAGCGCCGCTATATTGAATCGCTTTCCGCCTATGCTCGCCAGTTCTTAGAACGGATGGACAAGCCCGACGCCGACCTCATTGAGGGCATCACGCCGGCCATCGCCATCCAGCAAAAGGCCGCTACCAAGAACCCGCGATCGACGGTGGCCACGGTCACGGAGGCGTATGACTACCTGCGGGTGCTCTTTGCCCGAATCGGAGTTATCCACTGCGTCAAATGCGGCCAGCCGGTGGCCCGGGACACGATCGACGCGATCGTCGATGCGCTTTTCCATCTCCCCCCGTCGGTCAAAGCGACGATCTCTTTTTTCTGGCCACTGGAAAAAGGGCTGGCCTCGCTTAAAAAACAGGGATTTTTCCGGGCCGTCAAGAATGGGGAAGTCATCCCCTTCGATGAGGCGAAATTCAAAAAGGACGAGGTCCTCGACATTTTCGTCTACCGGGTCGGGCTGGAAAAGGAGGAACGGGAGCGGTTGGTGGATTCTCTGGAAATGGCCCTCAAGCAGGGGACGGGACGGGTCAAGGTCCGCACCGACGACGGCGGGGAACTTCTTTTTTCCGACAAGCTCGAATGCCGAACCTGCAATATTTCCTACGAGGACCCTTTCCCCAACCTCTTCTCATTCAATAGTCCACAGGGAGCCTGTCCGGACTGCCACGGCTTCGGCGATCTCGCTTCGATCGACGAAGACAAGGTTATCCCCGACAAATCCAAATCCCTGGAGGAGGGGGCCATCGAGCCCTGGACGAAGCCGGTTTCGCGCGGCATGATGCGCGAGATGCTCCGCGAAGCCCGCAAGCGGGGCATCCCGATCAATATTCCCTTCAAGAACCTCAAGAAGGAATGGCAAAGAATTATCCTGGACGGGGGCGACGGGTACCTCGGCGTCAAAGGCTTTTTCGACTGGCTGCAAACCAAGAAATACAAGGTCCAGGTCCGTGTTTTTCTCAGCCGCTATCGCAGATACATCGCTTGCCCGGCCTGCGGCCAAATGAGGCTCAACCCCCTGGCCTTGAGCGTGAAGGTCGGAGGATTGAGCATCGGCCAGGTCGTTCGAATGACCGTGAAGCAGGCTCACGATTTTCTCGGCAGACTCGAGCTTCTTTCTCATCAGAAACAGGTAGCGGAAAAACTGATCGCCGAAATCCAGAACCGTCTGGTCTTCCTGCTCGAGGTCGGCCTGGATTACATTTCGCTCGACCGGATGACGTTCACCCTGAGCGGCGGCGAGGCCCAGCGAATCAACTTGGCCGCCGCGCTGAGCTCATCACTCGTGGGAACGCTCTTTGTCCTGGACGAACCTTCGATCGGCCTCCATCCCCGTGACAACGGCCGCCTCGTCCAGATTCTCAAATCCCTCAAGGACGTCGGGAACACGGTCATGGTCGTCGAGCACGACCCGGAGATCATCCGCTCGGCCGAATATCTAATCGACCTGGGACCGCGGGCGGGAGAGCACGGCGGCGAGGTTATGTTCAGCGGTCCGATGGCCGAATTCGGGAAGAACGGCAACTCGCTCACGGCCCGCTACCTCAGCGGGGAGAAGGAGATCCCTGTTCCGAAGAAAAGGAGAACCGCCGACCGTTTTCTTCTTATTGAAGACGCCTATAAACATAACTTGAAACATCTGGATGTCCGGCTTCCGCTGGGCGTGTTTACCTGCCTCACCGGAGTCTCAGGTTCCGGCAAAAGTACTCTCTTGAACGATGTTCTCTATCAGGGCTGGAGCGGGGATGCCAGCGAAGGCTTCCAAGGACTGCGGGGAATCGATTTCATCGACAAGATCATCTTCGTCGACCAGTCTCCGATCAGCACCACACCCCGGTCCATCCCGGCGACTTATACAAAAGCGATGGACGGCATTCGGGAGCTCTTCAGCCAGACCCGGGAGGCCCAGGCGCTCGGCTACAAACCCGGCTACTTCTCCTTCAATACGGCCGGGGGCCGCTGCGAGGACTGCCAGGGGGCCGGGCAACAGATCGTCGAAATGCAGTTCCTGTCCGACGTCACCCTGACCTGCGAAACCTGCAAGGGAAAGCGGTTCAAGAGCGAAATCCTCGACATCAAATACAGGGGCAAGAATATCGACGATATTATGCATATGACCATCGAGGACGCTTTGGAATTCTTCTCCGACCATCCTGAAATCACGAAAAAAATCATCCCCCTCCATGAGGTCGGACTTACCTATCTGAGGCTCGGACAGCCGACGACGACTCTTTCGGGAGGAGAGCTGCAGAGGATCAAGCTGGCCTATCATCTCGTTCACGAGCGGGACAAGCACATCCTTTATCTTTTTGACGAGCCGACCATCGGCCTTCACCCGGATGACGTCTCAACGCTCTTGCGCTCGTTCCAGAAACTCGTGGAGGAAGGCCACTCGGTCATCGTCATCGAACACAACCTGGACGTGATCAAGTGCGCCGATTACATCATCGACCTCGGGCCCGAAGGGGGCGAAAGAGGCGGTGAGATCGTCGCCCAGGGAACGCCCGAAGAGATCGTCAAATCCAGAAAGTCGCTCACCGCCCGCTATCTAAAAAAACAATTATCACCTGAACCATGACATTCGCTCCCAGGCGATGAACTCAGGCGTTGAACTCGTTCAGCGTTTGACATCCGATTTCGGCCCGGAGTAAAATTCTTGGTTCCGAGTGATGACCCGAGGATGAAAACGCGATCCGCCTGAGGTTCACGGTCTCTCGGGACTCGCTAAACAAACAACAAGGAGGTCTGGAATGCCATCAAATAAGTCTTCAGGAAGCGGCCCCAAGGTTTTGTTTTTCGTCCCGGCGCTTTTCGTACTGGCCGGATTGGTCCTCCAAAATGTCTCCGCCAAGGCAAAGCCGCAATCGGCCGTCACCCTGGCCTATCAATTTGCCGAGGGCAAATCGCTGACGTATCAGATGACGAGCACTCAAAACCAAAATCTCGATGTCATGGGCCAAGCGGTTTCGAGCCAAAGCAACTCCCTCATCGAATTCATCCTGCAGCCGAAAGGATTGAAAGAGGGGCAGTTCCAGCTCGGCGTGACGATCAACGCCTTCAAGGTCGAAGCCCAGTCCCCCCAGGGCGACATCACAGCGGACGCGAGCTCCGTCGTGGGAAAAAGCTTTGACATGATCCTTTCCCGTTTGGGCAAGGAAATCGACACCTCCGCCGCCGCTTCTATCAAATACACCGTGGGTTCCGTTGGAACGCGGGACCTTAGTTCAAGCTTCCAGGCTCTCTTCCCCGATCTTCCCGAAAAGTCTATCAAAATCGGGGATTCATGGCCCAGCGAGGATACGGTAATTCAGAAAACCGATGCCGGCGAAACTCGTATAAATTTCAAGAATGTGAACGCCCCGGAAGGTATCGAGACGGTCGATGGATTCGAATGCCTGCGGATCAAGGGCACGGTGAAGGGGACAATGACGGGCAATCTCGAACAGCAGGGCATGGCCTTGGTCATAGATGGCAAGATCGAGGGCACCCAGACCTGGTATTTTGCCGTGAAGGAAGGGATCCTCGTCAAGACAGAGACAAAAGCCACTATCGCCGGCAATATTACGGCCGGGGAGCCCGCGAATATGACGATTCCGATGACTGGAGATATGCGGAGCGAAATTCACCTGATTAAAAAGTAGATCAGACATCGCTGAATTCGGGAGGATAGACGACCACTCCCCGGACGCCCTTAAGCCCGTCCTTGACAAGCTCAAGGGCCATAAAAACATCTTCAGGGACTTCGAACGGCGGCCGGATGCTCCACTGGCCGGCGGGCTCAAATCCGAACCTCGGATAATAAGCCGCATGGCCCAGAACGATGACCGACCTAAACCCCAACCCTCGGGCTCTCTCCAAGCCTTCTTTGACGAGCCGGCTTCCGATTCCCTGTTTCTGGAAGTCGGGCAGGACTGCCATCGGCGCCAAAGCCAGCGACTCGAAAACTTGGCCTTCGCTTCTGATCTCGATGGGATAAAAAAGGATATGTCCGACGAGGTTGTTTTGAATTTCCGCGACTAGCGATAACTCCGAAATAAACTTTTCGGTCTTTCGCAACTTCAAAACAAGCTGCCCTTCATTCGCTTGACCAAAGGCGAGAGTGTTGACGACCGTGATATTTTCATAGTCTCCGGCTGTTTCTTCTCTAATTTTAATGTTCATTCTCCGTATTCAATTCCTGCTGCGGATTTTTTCTTTTAATAACCTTAACAATTATGCCAATAAATTCTTCGGCTGTTTCTATCGCGTCCGTTGCTTCTTTTGTCGAGCAGGGTATATCCGGCTCATAGACGAGCATGTGTCTTTTTCTTCGCATGAAATCATAATCATTCAAAAGTTTCTTAGACTCTTTCCCTAGAAAGGAGGTCACAAATCTTACAACCGTCCTGTGTTTATCTTTGATGTCAGGCCTAAATCCTTCCCAGAGCATAAGAGCGAGTCCAGAACGCAGCATCGCTTGATAAGCATAAGAATAGGCGCAATCTTCGTCCTGCGATAAATTTCTTTTTGCCGTCGAAATGTCTTTCGCTGCCCTTCTCATTAAATTCAAGGCGCCTTTCTCGTCGACCGTGCATCTTTTTATTCGACCTTCTCTCAGGAGATCTTCAACAGCCGCCTTATAAATCATTCTCGTTTCCGACTAGCATAATTTTGGGCCTTCTTAGCAAATCCAGAATAAAACGCCTCTTCCCTCTTTTCTTCATCTTATACTCCTCCCAGGAATAAATAGACAGGTTGATCTCCCTTTTCAGTCTCCGCTCCAGCTCTCGAGTCCTCTCATTCAATAACGAAATATCTGGATCTCCAATAATCATGACGTCAATATCGCTGGTTTCTTTCTCACTTTTTGAGGCAAAGGAGCCATAAATAAAGGCATGCCTAATGTTTTCAAAGCCTGAGAGCATGCCTTTGATACTTCCCTCCGCCCCGACGGTCTTTGCGATAATGCTTTTTAGCTCTTCAAAGAGCGGATGATCTTTATTGAGAGAATAAAGTATCAGGTTGCCGATTTTCTGGGTCCTAAACAGGTCGTCTTTCTGCAATCTTAACAATTCTCTTCTGATATTTCCCGCGGAATATCCCAGTAGCCGCCCCAGCTCTCTGAGATAATATTTTTTTTCTGGATTTGTGAAGAAAAGGCCCAGCAAGTCCCGGCGAATTTTTGATTTGGCAAGCATGAGGTTTTCAAGCATATCGTACTCCATTTTGAGTACAATTGTACTCAAATTAGAGTACAATTACAAATTTGACCTTTAACGGACAATTTTTCGCTTTTCTAGTCGCGGAGAGCGAATTTAAGCCGCCGCCTGGGATTGTCAAACTTGACTTTTTTCGGGTTAAACTCGTCCGGCCTCCAGCGGCCGACCCAGGTCAGAAGCCCCTCCGAATCATCCTTTTTTTTAATCGCCTTTACACAATCATAATATCCGGGAACACCTCCGCTGTCTTCCAGGGGTGCCGCCAACTTACCATCCAGGCAAATCGGATATTCTGCTTTTGACTCTCTTGGGAGTATTTTCTCAAGAACAACGTCAAGCTGCCAATTATCGCCGAAATCATACGTGTAAAGGCAATGGTCGCCGGGTTCTTTGATAAAATCTTTAAGGAATATTTCTGTCGTCAACAAGAAGTCTTTCTCTTCAATATCTTCGACACCAAAAGGGCACTCGATTCGAATCCTTCCTTTCGGCCAAGGCGGCGCACCGATTTCAAACATATGGAGATGATAATCCAGCCAGGCCATGGCATCCTGGATGGCCACATGCAAATCATAGAAGGTATAGGTTTCCGGGACCTGGATTCTTCTCCAAATCGGCGGTTCTGTTTCCAGAAGAGTAGTCTTAAATTGAAAGACGTTCTTAAAAGCTCTCTTGCGGGGAAGGGTAATTGTTATTTCTTTCACGCTCAAGATTCCTCTTTTATTTTAAACCGATTTTGAATTCGATGATATTCTCCTCAACTTCTGGATATATCTTATCGATTTCTTTCCGGATGGCAATTGTTTTTTCTCAAGCTGTCACGACTTTGCAGTAATGTCTGATATTTTCAAGAGAACGCTTTCTTTCCTATCACCTCCCCGGCCGGCGACATCGAACAATCTTTTCAGGCAACTTCTAAGCATTTTCATGAGCCCATAAACTTTCTGCTGACTAACAAAATTCATCCTTCCCGCAGCTTGTCTAAAGTATATACCATCGAACTCATGATATGTCAAAATAGTGCCCTAGATCTCAAATCCGGATATTTGACTTAGAATATTTGCCTGTGCTATAAGCCTGAACGATCAGGGCTATCGCAAGGAGGGTCCATGAAGAGAGAAAATCGTCTTGTTCATATCCTCGTTTCCCTCCTCCTCGCCTCTCTCTTCCTCGTTCCTCGAGCGGGCTCGGCAAGCCAGGCCGCATCCCTGCCCCTCTATGCGGACGCCCTTCGCGAGTTCGAAAAATTTGCTGCCGAGCAATTGGCCCTGGGCCAAACGCCCGGCCTGACCATCGCCTTCATCAAAGATGATTTTATCTGGGCGAAGGGATTCGGGTTTTCCGATCTGGAGAACAGGGTCCCGGCTAAGCCCGAGAGTTCCTTCCGGATGGCCTCCATCACAAAAACATTCACCGCTTATGCGGTGCTGCAGCTTGTCGAAGCGGGCAAAATCAATTTGGACGCCGAAGTCCAAACCTACGTTCCCTATTTTCCGAAGAAGAAATGGCCGGTGACCGTCCGCCAGCTTCTCGGCCATCTCGGCGGCATAAGCCACTATAAGAACGCGGCCGCTGAAGAACACATCAAGGAGCCGAAAAATACCAAGGAGGCCATTGCCATCTTCCAGGATTTCGACCTGCTTGCCGAGCCGGGGACACGGTACAATTATTCAACCTACGGCTACAATCTCTTGGGTGCCGTCATCGAAGGCGCCTCAGGCCAATCCTACGGCGACTACCTCTTGAAACACATCTT
>Ga0315268_10001417_pt1 | contig 27583 bp, 22 predicted proteins | sample C1_top_MG_FD_204535 | JGI IMG/M metagenome (GOLD analysis project Ga0315268, IMG submission 204535) | Sediment microbial communities from Yellowstone Lake, YNP, Wyoming, USA - C1_top | ecosystem: Environmental > Aquatic > Freshwater > Lake > Sediment | place: USA: Wyoming | collected 2017-08-01
CTGCGCAAGAACGGAGAAACATACCCGCTCCGGATGGAAGGCAGGGGCATACCATATAAAGGAAAAAGCGTCAGGGCGGTGGAGTTCCGGGACATCACCGAAAGCAAGAGGGCGGAAAACTTACAACGGGCTCTGTACCAAATATCAGACGCGGCCATAGGCTGCCGGGACTTGCAGCAGTTATACATCCAGGTCCACAAGACCATCGCTAAACTTATGCCGGCCGAGAACCTGTATATAGCGATCTATGATCAAAAGTCGAAGAATATAGACTTTCCCTACTACCGCGACCAGAAAAAAGACTATCACCAGCCCCGCCGGTTCGGCAAGGGTCTTACCGAATACATCATCACCACCCAGAAGCCCCTGCTGGTGAACAAACAGGTACACGATCAGCTGGAAAAGGAGGGCAAGGCGCAATTTGTGGGTCAGCCTTCCAAACAGTGGCTGGGAGTGCCCCTGCAATCCGAGAACAATGCCTTCGGCGCCCTGGTGGTTCAAAGCTACGACGAAAAAGCGGAGTACACCCAAAAAGATCTGGAGCTGTTGAACTTTGTGGCCGGGCACGTGGCGGCGGCTATACTCAGCATAAAGGCGGAGCAGGAGCTGGCCGACAGCGAGACCCGTTACCGGACCTTCATGGACTCGGCCACGGATATTGCTTTCTTGAAGGATCACGAGTTCAGATATCTGATGGTCAACAAAGCCCAGCTGGAATTCTTTGCCAGGCCGGCCGATCAGATCCTGGGAAAGACAGACTACGACCTGATGCCGAAAGAGGCAGCCCAGGCCTGCCGGCTTTCGGACCAAATGGTGCTAGAAAGCAAACAGACCATGCTCAGCCATGAGCCGGTGGGCAACAAAATATACGAAGCCCGGAAATTTCCGGTGGAACTCCAGAACGGCAAGACCGGGGTGGGGGCCTATATCCGTGACATCACCGAACAGCAAAGGGCCGACCAGGCCATCCGGGAAAGCCGGGAAAAATACCGTGATTTGGTGGAAACCATTAACGATGCAGTGTTCTCGATCGGGACCGACGGGATCATTACTTACATCAGTCCGGCCATTAAGCAGATAGCCGGATATGACCCCCAGGAGATCGTGGGTAATTATTTCCCGAGATTCATCCACCCCGAAGACCGGGAGATGGTGGCCGGAGAGTTCAAGAACAAGATAGCGGGAAAACTCCATCCTATTGAGTACCGGGTGGTCGCCAAGGACTGTTCAATTCACTGGGTATCTTCATCCATCCGGGTGGTAAAAGAGGATGGTAAACCGGAGATGCTTAACGGAATAATGAGGGACATTACCCAGCGCAAGCAAGCCGAAGACCAAATCAAGTTTGCCTCCCAAAAGTGGGAAACCACCTTCGATTCCATCGGCGATGGGGTTTGCCTGCTGGATCGCCAGGGCCTAATAATACAGTGCAATAATGCTTTCAGCCGGATGGTAAAAAAACCATTCGATAAAATACTAGGGAGTGCTTATTATTTTGTAATGCAAGGCATAGAGAGTCCAGACGAAAATTGTCCGGTAGTTCGGATGGCGAAGTCGTACCACAGGGAAGTACAGGAGATGGAACTCGAAGGCCGATACCTATTGCTCTCGGTTGACCCCATAATCGACACCAACAAGGAGCTGATAGGGGCAGTTTACATCATATCTGATATCTCAGAACGCAAGTTGATGGAGCAGGAGCTTCTCCAAGCTCAGAAGATGGAGGCAGTAGGCTTTCTGGCCGGCGGGGTGGCTCATGATTTCAACAATATGCTGGCCGGGATCATGGGTAACGCCGAACTGCTGCAGCTAAAGGTCTACGGCCAGAAGGAACTGGAGACCTATGTGGAGAACATCATCAAGGCCTCGGGGCACGCCGCCGGACTGACCAAACAGCTATTGGCATTTGCCCGCAAGGGGCAGTACCAGCAGGTGCCGGTCAATGTTCACAAGGTGATCGCCGAAACCCTGGGAATTTTGGGCAACACCATAGACCGGCGGATAAAGATAGAACAGCACCTGCGGGCCAACCCGGCGGTGATCCTGGGGGACCATAGCCAGTTGGAGAACGCATTGATGAACCTGGGGATCAACGCCCGGGACGCCATGCCGGAAGGCGGCAAACTGATCTTCTCCACCGATCTGGTGAACCTGGACAGGGAGTACATCCTCCAGCATAACTATAAGATAGAACCAGGGCACTACATCCAGATCTCGGTGGACGATACCGGCAGCGGCATGAGCGAGGAGGTCAAACGCCACCTGTTTGAGCCGTTCTTCACCACCAAGGAAAAGGGCCGGGGCACCGGTCTGGGGCTGGCCGGGGTCTACGGCTGCATCAAGAACCACGGGGGCTCGGTGGAGGTCTATTCCGAACCGGGCCGGGGCACGGCCATCAAGCTCTATCTGCCGCTTTACGGCGATCTGGCATCCGAGGACCAGGGATTTGGACAGCCTCAGGACCAAACTCCTGCGCCAGGCACCGGCAGCATTCTGGTCGTTGACGACGAGGACATGATCCGGACCATAGCCGCCCAGATCCTTAAGACCGCCGGTTACCGGGTGCAGACCTGCGCCGACGGCCAGGAGGCGGTGGAGCTCTATGCCAGGGATCACGGCAGCATCGACCTGGTGATCATGGACATGGTGATGCCAAAGGTAGACGGACGGGAGGCTTTTAACCGGATGCGGAAAATTGAACCCCGGGTCAAAATGCTGTTGTCTTCCGGCTTTTCCGAGGACGGCGACGCCCAGGCCATTTTGGAAGACGGGGCGTTGGGATTCATCCAGAAGCCCTACCGCAGCGCGGAACTGCTGCTGAGGGTGCAGCAGGCACTGCAAGTGACTCCGAACCAGTCACTGCGTGGAAACCCACCTGCTTGACAAGTGAAGCAGTCCAACTTAATCAGTGGATTGCCGCGCCAGCAGGGCATTCAGCCCCTCTCGCAATGAGCAGGACCCCAAACAGTAAACGGCAAACGGCCCTTCGACATGCTCAGGGCACGTAAACACTAAACGGCAAACAGTAAACAATGTCATAAAAGTATGCTTCAGTTAAAGGGCCTGACCCTGAACCATAAAAGCACGGTGCTGATCATCCGCTGGCTGGTGGTGCTGCTGGTGATTTTCATGGCAGCCTACAGTCCCAAGGGCTTGGACTTCAGCAGTCCCAATTACCTGCTTTCTATCATCTATCTGGTGCTTAACCTGGCCATCTCATTTGTCCCCCAGCGATACTTTGACAAGGGCTGGTTCGTTTACGTGCTGTTCGTGCTGGACATCATCTTCGTCTCGGCGGTGGTCTATTTCGCCGAGGGCATAGACACCGACTTTTACCTGATCTACTTCCTCAGCATCTTCATGTCCAGCGTGGGCCAGAGCCTGGGCGGTTCCTTCCCGGTGGCTATCGTCACCTCGCTGTTGTACGGCTGGTTGGTCTACAAGAAATACGGGACGGACATGTTCAGCGAGCCTTCCTTCTGGCTGAGGATCCCGTTCTTCTTCCTGATCGCCATGTTCAGCAGTTTCTGGTCGGTCCAGGTTGCGGCCGAGCGGAAGAAGAAGGAGCAGGCCGAGGAGTACGGCCAGCGGATGAAGAACGAGATCGAGCAGGCCACGGTGGAACTGCTGAAGATCAACGAAGAGTTGAAATACTACAAGGAATACAACGACAACGTGATGGCCAGCATCACCAGCGGGGTGATAGTGGTGGACCTGTACACCAGGGTGACCACCTTCAACCAGCAGGCCTCCGATATCTTTAAACTGCCGTCCTCGGCGGTGGTGGGAAAGCCGCTGTCGGGGTTCAATGAGCTAAAACCCCTGGCGGAGCTTTTACAGCGCACCATGGAAACGGGGAACAACATTCACCGCGATGAGATAGTGGTCAAGGTCGAAGGCACCAAGGATGTCCCTCTGGGCCTATCCACTTCGCTGCTGCACAGCCAGACCGCCCGCACTAACGGGGCCATTGCTATCTTCAACGACCTTTCCCGGACCAAAAGCCTGGAGGAGCGGGTCAAACACTCGGAAAAACTGGCGGTGCTGGGCGAGATGGCGGCGGTGATGGCCCACGAGATCCGCAATCCCCTCAACGCCATTGCCGGGTTCGCCCAGCTGCTGCAGACCAAGGTGAATGAGGCCGATCCCAGGCGCAAATACGTGGACATCGTCACCCAGGAGGCCTTCCGGATAGACACCCTGATCTCGGACATCCTGGATTTTGCCCACCAAAAAAAGGCTGCCAATATCGAGGTCAATGTGGAAAGCCTGGTGGACCGGGTGATTGCCGCCAAATCGGACCAGGCCGGCCGGAACAAGATCATCCTGTCAAAGCTGTCTTCGCCTGACACACCGAAAGTGCTGGGAGACGCCGTCCGGCTGGAGCGGATACTGCTGAACCTGGTGAATAACGCCATCGACGCCATGGATCAGCCGGGATCCATCACGGTAAAAACCGAACGGCTGGAAAGCGACCAGGGTCCTCTATCCCGGATCTCGGTGCAGGACACCGGCTGCGGGATCCCCCCGGAGAACCTGGAATCAATCTTCAAACCGTTCTTCACCACTAAATCATCGGGGACCGGCCTGGGCCTGGCCATCATCCAGAAGATCGTGGAGGAACACCGTGGTAAAATTGAGGTTAAAAGCGAGATCGGGAAGGGCACCACTTTCAGCATCATCCTGCCGGCGGCGCAAGAAACGGAGGTACAAGGCAATGATCAACGAACGGTGGACAATTGACAATTAACACCCCACCAGCCACGGCGAGCCTACTTTACTACTATTAAATAAAACATAGGAGCATCAGCATGAAACGCATCATAGTGGCCGATGATGAGGCCAATATCAGGCTTCTGATGGAGGCGGTTCTGGCCGAAGAAGGTTATCAGGTGACGGTGGTGGCCAGCGGACGGGAGGCTTTAAGAAAGATATTGAAGGAGGATTTCGACCTGGCTGTGTTTGACATCAAAATGCCGGACATGAACGGGCTGGAGCTGATCCAGAGGGTCAGGGAGCTCAATAAGAACTTTCCGGTGGTCGTCTGCTCGGCCTTCAAGCATCTGCAGGACGACTATGTCATCGGCACTGCGGGCATCGCCGCCTATATTACCAAGCCGGTCAATCTGGATGATTTAAAAAAATTGGTCAAGGAGATACTTGAGCCCAAATGATCGACTTTTGGCAGGGGCATAAAAGGGGAAACCAGGCACTGTCATTGGATCATCAAGGGAGTTTTTTTGTAAAGGCCAGATTGCCTGACAAATAAACAAAAAACCGTCCCGCAATGCTCCCTCGTCGGTCTTGTGACAGACTGATGCGGATAAGTTTGCGGGGCGGTTTTTCTTTGGCCGAAGGGAATTACTTGATCAGGGCGATCCTTTTGGTGAACGTCTGTTCCCCGGCAGAAAGTCTCAGCATGTAGACCCCGGCCGGGACTGCCTGGCCCCTGGCGTTTTTACCGTCCCAGCGCAGGCTGTAGGCTCCGGCCTGCCGGCTGCCACTGAACACGGTGCTTACATGCTGTCCCAGCATGTTGTATATTTTGGCGCTGACCATCCCCGGCTGGGATAACTGATAGCTGATGGTGGCAAACTGTTTGCAGGGGTTGGGGCTGATGCTGACCTGGTTCTGATAGGAACCCAGGGATATTCCGGCCGAGGCCGACACCGGGCCGTAGTAGGTAACCTTGCCGTCAAGTTCCTGCTCGGCTATCTTGTAATAGTAGGTAACGCCGGCTTCGGCCTGGTCGTCAACAAAGCTGTACCGGGAGACGCTGGAGGCATTGCCGGCGGCCGGCAGCCTGCCCAGGGTCACATAGCCATCGTCAAAGGCATTACTTCGTTCCACCATCCAGCTGGCGCTGTTACTCTCGCTGGCGGTGCTCCAGGCGATCTCCACCTGGCCGGGCTGGCTGACGGCGGTAAAGGAGCAGAGCTCCACCGCCGAGGGGGCGGCCGAGATCACCCAGTTGCTGGTAGAACCCTCCAATTCGAAATTCGTCAGCGTTCCGTCTATCGGGCTGCCCTTGACAGGATATGCTCCGGATGAATCATAAAGCGTGGTTAAAAACTCGTTGTCCCCGTCTGCCAATCCCTGGTTGAAAGTAAACTGGGCCACCAGCCCGGTGGTCCCCGGTGCAACGGTTCCGTTCATGTTGGCCTCGATCTCTTCCTGGGTGCGGGCCACGTTCCAGATGCGGAGCCGGTCCATATTACCCCTAAAGAACATGCTCCCGCCAGAATAACTGCCGATATACAGTGATATGTCCGCGGGGTCCAAGGATACTGATCCGACTGTCTGGGCTAGTTTAAGGATACCGTTATAGTAAATATTAACAATTGAGCCGTCATAGGTCACAGCCACATGGGTCCAGGTGTTCAGAGAAACGGCGGTATAGCACTCAACATCAAAGTATCCGTTAGCATAATATGGCTTGCCCCACAAAAGGCGCAGTCCCGGCCATAGGCTTAAAAAATAACCTCCCGGGTTTCCATTTGTTCTGTGCAAGATGATTTTTTGCTCGGAAAGATTGGTGGGATAGACCCAGGTCTCAATAGTTATCTGATTGGTCATGCCAAGTTTGGAATTATTCGGCACCGAAACGAAATCATTGATCCCGTCAAAATTAAGACTATTGTGCGTAGCCCAGGCTGGGGTGGCCAGGAATAATCCGGCCAGCATGATGGTCACTCCGAAAAGAATCCGTTTCATGGCAGTTCTCCTTTGGTTTTTGGTGATAGTTTTGGGTTCCACTTTTTTGTTGGTTTAGTTTTTCATGAAAGTGTCTCCCGGTGGTGATTGATTATGTCCCTGCCATATAAACAAGCAAGAGAAATGCCACAAACATCAGTAACTCATAACTCATTAACATACATTGTTTTAAATATTGTAAAAAATGGAATATATTTCAATGAGTATGTCATGATATACGGACAAACAATTGTTTTTAAGACAATTTAGGAGTTGCTAAACAGAGTGGGTTAGTGTCGGGTTACTTATCCTTCCCACTCTGCATTGGTATTTATGGAAAAGTCAAGCAGGGATACAGGCACTGGCCGGGCATGGTGGCCACGGCGGTTGAAAATCAGACTGGGATCTATGCGCTATTAAGTCGCAGAAGTAATAACGGGCTGAAATATAATGGCCAACGGTGAAATGTCAGTTGTAATCACAACCCAAATAGGGTATAATTACATTATGGATGAAACTGCCGTGAAGCTTAAAAAAATATTGGTGGTTGACGACGACCGCAATGTGCTGTTTTTGATCTCTGAGCTTTTATCCCGGGATAACTATGAGGTCATTCAGGCCATGGACGGGCTGACCGCGTTGAACCAGGTCCGCCAACTGCTGCCCGACCTGGCGGTGCTGGACGTGATGATGCCCGGCCTAGATGGTTTTGAGCTCTGCCGCCGGATAAAGAACGACCCCCTGACCAGCAACATCAAAGTGATAATGGTCACCGCCAAAACTTCCGGCAAGGACATCGCCACCGGACTTTCGGCCGGGGCCGACCATTACATGACCAAGCCTTTTAAGATGGCCGAGCTGTCGGGTAAAATCAGAGAGCTGATCGGCTGAATAAAAAAGGCGGCTTTCGTTAAGCCGCCTTTTTATATTAATTGTGTATCTTCACAGAGTTGAGCATAATCGCAGATGGGATATCAGGTCAAGAGGGTAATGATACCTGAGAATCACTTCTATGGATGACAACATAGCATGCCAGGCTTGCGTTTGTGTTAACCGAGTCGGGAATGGTCGGCGGTATGATCGGCAGCCGGAATCTGGGTAAACTGATATATGCCAGGCTTGCGTTTGTGTTAACCGAGTCGGGAATGGTCGGCGGTATGATCGGCAGCCGGAATCTGGGTAAACTGATATATGCCAGGCTTGCGTTTGTGCTAACCGAGTCGGGAATGGTCGGCGGCATGATCGGCAGCCGGAATCTGGGTAAACTGATATATGCCATATTATTTCCCATATTAGAGGAAATAGGGTCAGCTGCTAAAACCAGCCCTATGATAATCAGGAGAAATGCAAGCTTTTTCATTTTATACCTCTTTTTTTTTGAAATTATTTTGTGGGTTAATACTAATTTATATGAAGCAAGTGTCATACCAACTTTTATTGTGATAGAGCAACATCTTTATTAACAAAGACTTGTTTATTCAGTGAAAACAGGCTGTCGTCAGTTCCCCGCTTTTGTAAGAAAAATTATTATTCCATATGTCATTTATTTATTGCTTGTAAACTCATATTTAAAATGCGACAACCTGCAGTGCACTTTAAAAATATTATGGATTTTATGCCGACCTTGTGATACAATAAATGTTAACCTGAATACCATTATCAGCAAAATTGAGGAAGAATGAAAATCAAGATCAATATCCAACTGATCCTTCTGGCGACCCTGGTGTTTGCCGGAAAGTCCTTGGGTACGGCCACCCGCCGGGAAAGCCTGCCGGGGATCTCAGCCTTCATCTTGGACGATCAGGACATCTTCAGCCAGCCCTCGCTGGCCTCATTTTACTACCGGGCAGCTATAGTGGACCTGAGCGGAGACAGCAGCCAGATCGCCGGCCAAAGCTCGGTGCTTTTGACCTATGCCGGCCGGGAGCAAACCTTGGGCGTCGTTGGATTGGCGGTCAACCACCGATCAGATGCCGCCGGACAGCTTATAGGCTACATCAATCCCTTTGTGGACAGTCTGGGCATCGCCATAAACCTGATGGACAAGATCAGGGATTACAATCTGGGGGTGAATCTTCCTTTGATCCCCGAGCCGGGTTCGGAGTACGACCTGATCTATGCCCGTAAATTCGGCGACCTGACCGCCGGAGCCAGGATCGAGCATTCCTTCGGCCAAAGCAGCTACTCCTATTCCGGTGTGGAAAACCTGGCTTCCTGCTCGGTCACCGGCTTGACCCTGGGGCTGGGCTACGACCCCAGCGACGCCTTAAGGATAGATGCCGGTCTGACCTACGGAAGACTGGCCTTTGAAAGCAGTTACAGTCTGTCGCAGTATGATTCCACCGAAAACCTCAAATCCAAAGGGCAGGGATACCTGGCTTTTACGGCCCGGGCGTTTTTAAGCATAAATGACGAGATGGTGCTGGTCCCGCTGGCCGATCTCCAGTATTTGGACATAGGCTACGATTATGACAAGAACATCACTTTGGTGACCGCCGGAGGCAAAGAGCAAAGCACTGAACTGTTCCTGGGCTGCGGCTGGCAGTATCGGCCCGACAACCGGATGACACTGCTGGCCGGGCTGGGATACGGTTACCAGAACCTGACCATAAACGACTCCGTGGTCTATCATTCGGTGCAGGAAAAGGTCACCGCCAGTTACCCATCCATCACCGCCGGGGTGGAATCGAACCTGACCGGCTGGCTGATGGTAAGACTGGGGGCCGAGAAGAGGATACTATCACAAAGTTCTGCTTCCACCGATTTTGACAACGCCGATAAGGTGACCAAGACAGTCATCCAGCCTTATGAACTGGCATTGGGCCTGGCCTTTAAGGTCCGGGGGTTCACCATGGACCTGGCGATGAATCCCAAGCTGATATATTCCGGGGGAAATGTCGCCAGCGGCAGCAAGAACTGGCCCTTTACTCGAGCTTCGCTGGTTTACAGATTTTAAATGGGCCGGATTCAAACCGGAAGGACTCTAAGGCGGGAAACGGCTCATATTGAACAGGGTAAAATTTCAACGTACTTCTACGGGTTTGAAATGTAATTGATCAGCTTGGGGCCGGGGAAATCTGGGTCCTTAGCGGATAGCGGATAAATAGGGCTTGAAATTTCAGTAGAAATTGATTATAATTATAGACTGCAAGATTCGGCATTTGGCCTTTAAATGATTAAATATATAATGCTTTGCTTTGCAAGGTGTTATATATTTTTATTGGTGGCCGTAAAATAAACGATACAATAAAATATCAACCATTAAGCACTGAGGAGGTTTTAACTTATGTCTACCTTATCCAATATCAAGCCGCTGGGCGATCGGGTCTTGGTAAAGCCGCTGGAAGCCAAGGAAGTGAAAAAGGGCGGGATCATCATCCCCGACACGGTCAAGGAAAAGCCCATGGAGGGCGAAGTGGTGGCCGCCGGTCCGGGAAAGATCTCTGACAGTGGAACCCGTATGGCCATGGATGTCAAAGCCGGCGACAAGGTCCTTTACGGAAAATATTCCGGCACCGAGGTCAAGATCGGCGACGTGGAATACCTGATCATGCATACTGACGATATTCTGGCGGTGATAGGCTAATTCGAAAAATCAAAAACTAAATCCTAAATACTAAACAAATCTAAATATTTAAAGCAGCAAATCTCTAAACAGTTTCTTGGTTTTAAGCCTTTAATATTTTATGTTTGTTTAGAGATTCGGAATTAGGATTTAACTAAAGCAATAAGAATATTTTAATAAACAAGGAGAAACGTAATGGCAAACGGCAAGATGATCGAATATGACGTCAAGGCCCGCGAGGCGTTAAAGCGCGGGGTTGACAAACTGGCCAACGCGGTCAAGGTCACTTTAGGGCCCAAGGGCCGCAATGTGGTGCTGGAGAAGAAATTCGGCTCGCCCCTGGTTACCAAAGACGGCGTGACAGTGGCCAAGGAAGTTGAACTGGAAGATCCCTATGAGAACATGGGCGCCCAGATGGTCAAAGAAGTAGCCTCCAAGACCTCGGATATCGCCGGCGACGGCACCACCACCGCCACCGTGCTGGCCCAGGCGATATACAAGGAAGGCCTGAAGAACGTGACCGCCGGAGCCAATCCCATGGACCTGAAGCGCGGCATCGACCTGGCGGTGGAAGCGGTGATCGCCGACATCAAGAAGATCTCCAAGCCCACCAAGGGCAAGGCCGAGATATCAAACATCGCCACCATTTCCGCCAACAACGACCGCACCATCGGCGACCTGATCGCCGACGCCATGGAGAAGGTGGGCAAGGACGGGGTGATCACGGTGGAAGAGGCCAAGGGCATGGAGACCACACTGGAGACCGTCGAGGGCATGCAGTTCGACCGGGGCTACATCTCCCCCTACTTCGTCACCAACTCCGAGCGGATGGAATCCGTGATGGAGGACGCCTACATCCTGATCCATGACAAGAAGATCTCGGCCATGAAGGAACTGCTGCCGATCCTGGAGAAGGTGGCCCAGCTGGGCAAGCCCCTGGTAATCATCTGCGAGGATCTGGAGGGCGAGGCTCTGGCCACCCTGGTGGTCAACAAACTGCGCGGCACTCTGCAGGTCTGCGCGGTCAAGGCCCCCGGCTTCGGCGACCGCCGCAAGGAAATGCTGACTGACATCGAGATCCTGACCGGCGGCAAGGTGATCTCCGAGGAGGTCGGGTTCAAGCTGGAAAATACCCAGTTGAACGACCTGGGCAAAGCCAAGCGGGTGACGGTGGACAAGGACAACACCACCATCATCGAAGGCGCCGGCAAGGAAAAGGAGATCAAGGCCCGCATAGCCCAGATCCGGGCCCAGATCGACGAGACCAAGAGCGACTACGACAAGGAAAAACTCCAGGAACGCCTGGCCAAACTGGCCGGCGGAGTGGCGGTGATCAACGTTGGCGCGGCCACCGAGACCGCCATGAAAGAGAAAAAGGCCCGGGTCGAGGACGCCCTGCACGCCACCAGGGCGGCAGTGGAAGAGGGTGTGATCCCCGGCGGCGGGGTGGCATTTATCAGGTCAATCGCCTCGCTGGACGGGATCAAGTGCTCCGGCGACGCCAAGATCGGGGTGGACATCATCCGCCGGTCGCTGGAAGAGCCCCTGCGCCAGATAGCCAACAACGCCGGGGTCGAGGGTGCGGTGATAGTGGACGCGATCAAGAAGGCCACGGTAGCCACCATGGGCTACAATGCCGACACCGACAAGATAGAGGACCTGGTGGCGGCCGGAGTGATAGATCCCACCAAGGTGGCCCGGATCGCCCTTCAGAACGCGGCCTCCATCGCCGGCCTGCTGCTGACCACCGAGTGCGTCATCGCCGAAAAACCCAAGGAAGAGAAACCGATGCCTATGCCCCCGGGCGGCGGTTACGGCGGAGACATGTACTAAAGCCGGAAGGCAGAATAAAGAATATTGAGGACAAAAGAACCCCGCCGTCATATGACGGCGGGGTTCTGGCGTGATAAAAAAACCGGCAGAAAATATTTCTGCCGGTTTTTGCGGTTATGGCTGGTAAAAGGCGCCGGAGGGGCAAGTTCAGCCTTAACCTTTCCATGGGTTTGGTCCTGCCGCCGGGCATTTTAAGTTAGAAGCTTATCGAAACAGAGTCAATGAATGTTTTATTATACCCGTAGGCGTCTTCCCCGGAGAATTTATACCACATCGTAGCCGGCGATCCGCCCACCGAAGCTGCCAAAGCCGCTATACCCGCGTTTGTGTAGGTAATGGACATGGTGGCCGTAGTAGTTCCGCTGATGAAAAAGGAGTAGTGAATGATTTCGGAATCAAAGGTAAGCGGAGTGGCTCCGGGGCCGATCAGCCTGTCCTGTTGGGTGGTGATTATCGCGTCCACCTTGTTTTTGCTTTCGAAGGTGATGGTTACCACGGTATCCTTGCCGCCAGGGCTTAACGGAGTGATATTGGTAATCCTAACCTCAGGCGCTGGAGTAACCGAACTGCAACCCAGGATTACCAGGGTGATCAAGGCCACTGCCAGCGTCAAGCCTATCAAAGGTTTCTTTTGCATGACTAAACCTCCTTAAAAATTTTGATAATTTTTGAGAATAGTTATGGTGTTACTTAAAAAGGCCCTTACAATAGAGTAGTATATTGCAGGTTAGCCTTGCTGTCAAGAGGAAAAAATATTTTTTTTAATTTTTTTAAAATTTCTCTTGACAAAGCACCTATAAATATAATAAAATGCCAAAGGGCACATTGATATATAATCATATATAGTTAATCATACCTCACTCATCTTATCGAGGGAAATATGCCGGTATCACCAAAAGAAATAGATTCCGCCAAGCTTTACACCGTTACCGAGACGGCCCGAATTTTGGCTGTAACAGACCAGACTGTGCGCAAGCACCTTTGCCAAAAAAGCCTGGTCGGCAAGAAAGTTGGGCAACGCTGGCTGATAAAAGGAACCGAAATTCAAAAATTCATAGGAGAGTAAATTTTTAATATAATGGGTTCCTTAAATGAACACATTAAATAAGAGGGATAGTTAAATGTTCTTCGGTAAAAAAGCAGCCACCCTGGGCCTGGACATAGGAAGCAACCAGATAAAGTTCGTCGAGATCCAAAAGACCGGAAAGGGCCTGGCCCTGACGAACTATGGTTCCGCCTCCTTACTGCCCGAGGCCATTGTGGAAGGCGAGATCATGGACCGGACCCTGGTGATCGACACCATCAAAGGCCTTTTTGAGACCCACAAGGTCAAAGGCAACGAAGTGGTGTCGGCGGTTTCCGGCCGCGGGGTCATCGTCAAGCGGATTAACATGGACAAGCTCAAGGAATCGGAGGCCAGGGAGCGCATCAAGTGGGAAGCCGAACAGCATGTGCCGTTCGAGATCTCCGATGTGGTGCTGGACTTCCAGATACTGAACCCTGACCTGGGGAACAACCAGATGGAAGTCCTGCTGATAGCCGCCAAGAACGACACGGTCAACTCGCACCTGGACCTGCTGAGCGGAGCCGGGCTGTATCCGGTGATCATGGACTACGGTGCCTTTGCCGTCCAGAATGCCTTCGAGGCCAATTACGACATCCCGGCGGATGAGATGGTGGCCCTGGTGCACATCGGAGCCGACGGCACCAACATCAATTTTATCAAGAACAAGATACCTTATTTTACCCGCGACCTGCCCATGGCCGGCAACGCATGCCTGCAGCTTATCCAGAAGAATCTGGGGCTTTCCTATGACCAGGCCTCCGAACTGACCAAGGGGGAGAGCGTGGCTGATGTCAGCCAGGAATCAGCCAGCGAGGTATTCGCCAGCTTTGCCAATGATTTTGCCGGGTCCATTGAGCGCACCCTTTCCTTCCTGGCCATGTCGGGCGGCAGCGACAAGATGAGCCGGATATTCCTTTCCGGAGGAGGAGCCCTGATCCCGTCGCTGCAGGACCATTTAAAGGAAAAATTCGGGATTCCGGTGGAGATCGTCAATCCGCTGCAGAAGATATCGTATGACCCCAACCTTTTCGGGGCCACCGGGGCCGAGAGGATAGCTCCCATGTTAACTTTGGCGGTGGGCTTGGGTTTAAGGGAGGTAAAATAAATGATACAGATCAATCTTATCCATGATCAAAAGATCGCCAAGGTGGCAGCTCCACGTGCTTCCGGGGCCGGTTTCAAGTTCGCCCTGCCCAGGCTGCCTTTTAACGTGGGAATGGTGGCTGCGGCCCTGCTGTTCATCGTGGTGATAGTGGCCTCGATAGTGGCCTATACCTGGCAGCAGACCGACGTCAAGATAACCAACGGCAAGATCAAAAGGGACAGCCTTAAGATAGACAGCCTGAGGATCCTCAATATAAAGGTCCAGGAGCTTAAGAAGAACAAAGAGGAGGTTGAGGCCAAGCTCAACGAGGTCAATCTGATCAACCAGGGTCGTTTCTACACTGCCAGGCTGCTGGAGGTGGCCAACCGCTGCCTGCCGAGCTATCTGTGGCTGACGCTTCTGTCTGAGGATGAAGGCAAGGTCACCATGGAGGGTTCCACTTTCTCCAATCTGATCGTTGTGGAGTTGATGGACAACCTAAAGGCATCCCGCTGCTTTAGCAACATTGAGCTGGCCCAGACCTCCAAGGCAGATATAGAAGGCCGGGAAATGGTAAAATTCAGCCTGAATGGCAAATACAATCCCGAGGTATCCACGCCCTCTCCGTCGCCCGCCCTGACCCCCGATCCGAGCCAGCCGACCAAGGTGACTTTGAACTGGACCCGGGTCAATCAGGCCACCAATTATATAGTCAACGTCTCAGCCAGTGATTCCTTCGGTGTTCTCATCGCCAGCCAAAGACTTGATGACACCACCAGTTTCACGGTCAATTCAGGTTTGGAGGCAGGGAAAAAATATTTCTGGCGGGTACAGGCCTATAACAGCTATATTTCAGCCAGTTCCGATTGGTCCAACCCGATGCCGCTCTTTATTGGCGGAGGAAAGGGGAACAAATGAACATAGATATCAAGGATATAAAGACCCAGATCACCATTGGATTGGTGGTGCTAAGCCTGGCCATTGCCGCCCTGTTCTATTTTTTGAATTTTAAACCGGCCGGGGAGAGGTTAAGTCAGCGCAAGGTGAAGCTGGATTCACTGGAAGCAGGCATCCGCCTTTTGGATGCTGCTGTAAGCGAATCCACCAAGTTCAACATGGAACTGAAGAATATGGGCAAAAAGCTGCGCCAGGCCGAAAAGCTGCTGCCTGATGAAAAGGATATTCCCAGCCTGTTGCGCCAGATCACGCAGGCCGGCATCAAAACCGGGGTCCGTTTTACTGCTTTCAAGCCCGGCGCCCTGGCGGCATCGCCGAACGCCAAACTATCTTCGGTATTGACGGTCGATGTCAGCGTTACCGGTTCTTACGGGCAATTGGGCGACTTTATGGCCAATTTGGGGACCTTAAGCCGGATCACCGTTCCCGCCAAGATCAAGGTATCCCCCAACAGCGATAAGAACGACAAATTAAAAACAATAAAAGCTGATTTTGTGGTAAAAGCTTTTGTATTTAATAAAGCAGGAGGCGGAAAATCAGATGCTAAAGATACAGGCAAACCCAAACGGCCCGGCGCCAAGTCTTAATTTTCTGGCGTTGGCTGTAGCCCTGGCCCTGGCCTGCGGCTGCCAACCAGGCAATAAAACCATCAGCCAGGCAACTCCGGCCCCGGCTTCCAGAGTTCAGGCGGCACCGGTGGTTTTACCTCCGGCCGGTGACACTCTATTGAAGAGCGAAGCCTATGAATACCCTCTTAAGGGAAGCCGCGATCCGTTCAAATCGGTGGTCCAGAAACGGGGCGAAGGAAGCGGAGAAAATTCAGTGGGAACGCTGGATATCTCCAACATTTCCCTGACCGGCATCATTGAAGGGCCCAACGGCAGGCTGGCACTGGTCCATGATAACCAGGGGGTGGGGTACGTAGTCCAGGAGGGCGACCAGCTTATCGGCGGCCGGGTGGTGGCCATCAAGGACACCAGCATTGTGTTCCGTCAGGAAGTGGAAAAAGGGAAAACGATAGATTTTTCCCTGCCTCTGATGAGGGAGAGCCAGGACTTGAAGGTCAACTAATAAATGATATATAAAGTCTATAAAAAAAAGGCGAAGCAAATGAGTAAATCCAAAATCGGAAACAGGCTGGCTTTGGTCTTTCTAATCGTGCTGGCCTTGGGACAATCGGCAATGGCCATTAAGATCCAGGACATAGTGGTCAAGAAATCTGAAGGCGTCACCGATATTGTCATCAGCTGCGATGACGTGCCGGACGCCAAGGATTTCACCCTGACCAAGCCCGACCGGCTGGTGCTGGACATCAAAGGCGCCACCATCGGTTTTGGCAATAAGACCATGAACCTCAACCGGGGCGGAATTAACAGCATTAGCACCAGCCATTTCGACCGGGAGGGCGGCATCGCCAGGATCGTCATTGAAACATCCTCTTCGCCTTCTTACATAATGATGACCGAAGAAAGCGATATCGTGATCAAACTGAGCACCAAAGAGACGGCTCAGTTCGCCGAGTGGAAGGCCAGCACTTCAGAGATGCAGGTGGCGGCCGCTCCCTCAACCCCGGTTGCCCCCACCACGCCTAGCGCCCCTCCGGTGATGGAAGAAACTCCGGCTGCTCCGGCGGTACCGGTGACCCCGCCGCCTGCTGTTCCGGCTGCTCCGGCCCCGGTAGTGGAACAACCGGCGGCTCCGGCGGTACCGGTGACCCCGGCGCCTGCAACCCCGGCCCCGATAGTGGAACAGCCGGCCATGCCCTATAACCCGCCGCCAGCCACACCCAAGACCCCGTCCACTCCGCCGCCGGTGGTGGAAGAAATGCCTTCCGCGCCGTCTGCTCCCGCCGCTCCTCCGCAGTATCAGGCGTTGCCTGCCACTCCGCTGCAGCCGGCCCAGCCGGTTTATGCAGCGGCCAAGGCGCCCACATATCCCTCAAGGGGAAAAAGAGGCCTGGCCGGGAAGAGAGTTTCTTTGAATCTGGAAAATTCCGACATTGTAGCAGTTCTTAGGGGAATGGCACAACTGGCCAACTGCAACCTGATCATAGGCGGCGATGTGAAGGGCAACATCAGCATGCGTTTGAAGGATGTTCCATGGGTGCTGGCCTTCAATGAGATGGTAAAATCAGCTGCCATGATAGCCGATTGGGGAGAGGACTCCACCATCATCCGGGTGGGCACGCCGGCTAAGATGCAGGAAGAAGTGCGGAGCCGCAACCTGGGGGTGGAGCTTAAAACGGTCGTTTATTCCATACAGTATGCCGTGGCCAACGAGATCTCAGGCTCCCTCTCCAAAATACTCAGCGACAGGGGGGCCGTCCAGGTGGATAAGAGGACGAATTCCCTGGTGGTGACCGACGTCGCGGACAAACAGGCTGAGGTCAGGAATTTGATCACCCAGCTTGATACTCCGACCCAGCAGGTGGAGATCGTGGCCCGGATCATAGATGTCGATATGACCGCCGCAAAGGACCTGGGCATCAACTGGACCGTAGCCAACATCAGCAGTTACGCTAATAACGCAGGTTTAAAGACCGACGCCGAGGTGGGCAATGCCGGGACCAACCCCGGAATCCAAGTGCCGCAGTTGCTTCCTACCAGCGACCGGGCCTCGGTAAATGTAGGTACAGTACGCTCCTTTGCCCAGTTGAATGCCACCATCTCGGCCTTGGAGAGCAACCAGAAAGCCAATACCATCTCCAATCCCAGAATCTCCGCCACCAACAACGAGGAAGCGAAGATAGTGGGCGGCAAGAAGATACCGATCTCGCTGAGGGATGAGAGCGGAAATACTGTCACCCAGATGTACACCATCGGCATGGTGCTGACAGTCACCCCTCATATCAACTCGGCGCAAAACATCACCATGGACGTCAAGACCGAGATCTCGGATCTGGATCCTACCGCCACCATCCTGGGCGGAGTGGTCATCCTGACCAACGAGGCCACCACCCAGATAATGATCAATGACGGCGAGACTGCGGTCATCGGCGGCCTGCTTCAGACCAAGGGCGGGAAATCGGTCAAGGGCGTACCGATCCTGATGAACATTCCGGTGATAGGCGCTTTGTTCCGCTCCACCGCCACTTCGTCGGCCAAGCGGGAAATCCTGATATTCCTGACCCCCCATATCATAAAGTAAAGGCAGCGATAGCAGACAAAAAAGAATCGTCCCGAGCTTTATCGGGACGATTCTTTTATGGTATAATTGGCAATACCTGCCGGTGATGGAGTTAGGCTTTTTTTACGGCCCGGGCCAGCCGGGATTTCATCCGGGCGGCGGTATTTTTGTGGAGCACGCCCTTTTTGGCGGCCTTGTCGATCTGGGAATAGGCCGAGGGAAGCTGTTCCCCGGTCTTTGCGGCAGCAGCCTTTTTGATGGTGCCGCGAAGTTTGCTCTTTACCGCCATCCTGGCGGTCCTTCGCTTGAGGGCCTGGCGGGCGCGTTTTACGGCCGAGTTTATTTTTTTCTTAGTGTTCCTCTTTTTAGTCTCTGCCAACTTGATTCCCTCCAAATTAATTATGTTGATTATTGCTTAGGCGTCAGTTTTCTCTTTACAAAACATATAAAAATATCATATCATACCACCAAAGTCAAGCAATTTTTTACCCGGCAACAAATCTGACACCGTTTGATAAGGAAATTACTTATGGACCGCACTGAAGCCAAGAGGATAATTGAAGCCCTGCTTTTTGCCACAGATACGCCCCTGCCGGTCTCCAAGATCAAGGCCACCCTGGGCGAACTGGACATCAAGATACTGCGGCAGCTGCTGCACGAGCTGAAGGATGAATATGAGAGGGATGGCCATAGTTTCTCGCTGGTGGAACTGGCCGGAGGATTCCAGATATACACCAGACCGGAGTACTCAAAGTGGGTGGGGGAGCTTTTCCGGGGCCGGAGGGTTTCAAGGCTTACCGCTGCCGCCCTGGAGACCCTGGGCATAGTGGCGTACAAACAGCCGATCATCAAGGCCGACATGGAGAGCATCCGGGGCGTCAATGTGGACGGGGTGACGGCCACCCTGCTGGAGCGGAACCTGATCACTGCGGTGGGGCGTGATAACCGTCCCGGCAAACCGCTGATGTTCGGGACCACCCCGGAGTTTCTGCGCTATTTCGGCTTAAGCTCGCTGTCGGATCTGCCCCGGATCGAGGAGTTGGAGGAATACCTCAAGGCCAGGCAGGCTGAAAAGGAGAAGATGGACGCAGAGATCGACGCCGAGCTGGGCCTAAAGCGGCTTTCGGGTTACGGTACACAGGAGGAGGTCCCCTTTGAGGCTTCGGAGGATGCCGAAGGAGGCAGGGACAGGTCCCGGCCAGAGAGCGAGGAAATGCCGTCCGGCCAGGTTCCGGAGCCGGCGGATGAGGTCCCCGGGGCCGGGGAAGACAAAGAACAACAGTGAACAAATGGGGTCGCCCTGGTCGAGCCTTGATTCGTCAGGGATCACAAGTTATTTTTTCCCGGGGGTAACTTTTAGTTTATAAACCTGGCGTGAGGTCCCCTGAGTGACGGTGAATTCCAGGCCGTGAATCCGGAATGTTTCTCCGGGAAGCGGTATGCGCTGCAGCTCTTCGAACAGGAAACCGGCCAGGCTATGAGCCTTTGATCCGGTCTTTATTTTGAACTGCTCGGCAAAACCACCCAGCGGCATCCGGGCATCGGCCAGGAACGACAGGTTATCCCACCGTTGCAGGTACTGATATTCGCGGTCCAATTCGCCCTGCATCCGGCCTACGATCTCACCGATCAGGTCCTCGCTGGTGACCAGCCCGGAGGGAGACCCGTATTCATCAATGGCCAGGGCTATGGATATCCTTTTTCTGCGGAATTCAGCCAGGGCCTGGGATACCTTCACGGTCTGGGGAAGGAACACCGGCAGCCGGATGAATTCAACCGCCCTTAGGTTGCCTGTCTTTTTGCGCCACAAACGCAGCACTTCCTTGACGTGGATTATCCCGATGATGTTGTCCGGGGTCTTGTCGTAGACCGGGAAGCGGGAGTGTCCCGACTTCAGGCAGAGATCTATTATCTGATCCACCCTGGCCGAGGCCTCGATAGTGGAGACCTGGGGCAGGGGTATCATTACCTCCCAAAGCGGGGTCTGGGACATCGATAGTATCCGCTGCATCATATGGCCCTCTTCCCGGGTAACCGTATCCTGGGAAACGGCCCGGTCCAGTAGCTGTTGAAGTTCCTGGACCGTCAGTTTATCGGGCTTTTTTAGCCGCAGCCCTTTTAGTAGTTCTTTTGGCAGAAACATCTGGTTCATCCAAAGGGTTGGCAATGGTTAGATCCCCGGGGGTCACCATCCCCCCGGAGATAATGAGTTTTAATGCCTCCTCCACCGACATCTTGACCCGCAGCAGCCGCCGGGGCGGCACCAGCATGATCCGGCCTCCGGTGGGGTTGGGCGTGTTGGGAAGGTATACGGTATGGACCACCGAACCGTTCTGCATCTCCCAGGTCTTTTCCGAGGTCAGGAAACCCAGGGCGTAGGTGCCGGGGCGGGGGTACTCCACCGCCACCACCTGGCGGAAGGCGAAGCGGTTGCTGAAGAAATTATCGGTGAACTGCTTGGTGGTCCCGTAGACCAGCCGGGCCAGGGGCACCCGGGAGATGAACCCATCCCAGAAATTCAGCAGCTTCCGGCCGATCAGGTGCGAGGCCAGGAATCCCACGGTATAAATCACCAGCACCAGCAGGGTAAATCCCAGCAGCAGCCTGACCAGCTCGGGGATATCCTGCAGATACGGAACATAGACCAGCAACTGGCCGAAGATCTGGCCGCCCCAGGTGAATAACAGCCACAAAAGGTAGGCGGTCAGCAATATCGGCAGCATTACCACCAGTCCGGTAAGGAAATACCTTTTGAACGGCTTTCCGGCCATGTCCTGTTTTCTCACGAATTCCATAATGGTAAAATTAACACAAATTACCTGCCGCGTCAAGATTATTTATTCTAAAACCGAATGAAACTATATCTCAGGCTGGCCTCATATTTAAAGCCTTACTGGAAACACTACCTGCTGGCGGTGCTTTGCATGTGGCTTTTGGCGCTGTTCTCCGGCGCCTCCCTGGGGATGATAGCCCCGTTCATCAAGGTGCTGTTCGGCGCCCAGAGCCAGCCGCCGCCGGTCCGGCCCGCGATAGGCGCCGGGATGGATTTTTCCCGGCTTAAGGACCTGGCCGTCTGGTGGCTGTTGAAGGAGGGGCGGCTGGCCGGCCTGGTCAAGCTGTGCTGGCTGATCCTGGGCGTCTTCTTCATGAAGAACCTGTTCCTTTTTTTACAGCGGCTGTTGACTGTATACATCGAGCAGAAGGTGACGGCGGACATCCGGGAAGAAATGTACGGCCACCTTCATAAGCTGTCCTTGTCTTACTTTCACAAGCATAAAGTGGGGGGCGTGGTATCGCGGATGACCAACGACGTGGGCTGGGTGAGGGGGGCGGTTAACGACGGCACTCTTTCGGTCATCCGCCACATCAGTCTGATCCTGATCTACCTGGCGCTGGCCATTTTGGCGGCCCCAAAACTGGCCCTGATAGCCTTTTTAGTGCTGCCCCTGAGCATAGGCACCATCTCCCTGATCGGCCGCAGGCTGAGGAAAAGGGGCAGGCGGCTGCAGGAGAAACTGGCCGAGGTGGCCTCGGTGCTGACCGAGACAGTTGCCGGGATACGGGTAGTCAAGACCTTTGCCATGGAGGAGCACGAGAAGGCCAAGTTCTCCCGTTACAACCGCGACTATTTCCGTTCGGTCTTCCGTTTCGAGTCACTGGCCGGGATGACGCCGCCCCTGACCGAGTTCATGGGGGCCATCGCCGGAGTGGTAATCATCTGGATCGCCAGGGACCAGGTGACCGGGGGCGGGACGGTCACCCCCGAGAGGTTCTTCGTTTTTCTGGCCGGGGCATTTTCCATGATGCAGCCCCTGAACGGGCTTTCCAACATGGTCCCGGCCATGCAGCAGGGGCTGGCCGCGGCCGAAAGGATCTTCGGTCTGTTGGACCTGGAGCCGGAGGTGAAGGACCTGCCGAACGCTGTTTCTATCGGCGAATTCAAGAGTTCCATAAAATTCCAGAACGTTTCTTTCAGCTACAAAAGCCGGGGCCAGGGCGGGGACGGGCCGGCCGACGAAGAATATGTGCTGAGGGACATCAACATAGACATCAAGCGGGGCGAGATGCTGGCCCTGGTCGGCCCCTCCGGCGCCGGCAAGTCGACCCTGGCCGACCTGATCCCCAGGTTCTACGACTGCACCAAGGGCAAAATAGAGATTGACGGCAGGGACATCAGGGAACTGGATTCCAAATCGCTTAGGAGGCTGCTGGGGGTGGTGGGGCAGGAAACCATCCTCTTCCATGACACTGTGTTCAACAACATCGCCTACGGGCGTCCAGGGGCCTCTCAGGCCCAGGTGGAGGAGTCCGCCAGGGCCGCCAACGCCCACCAGTTCATTGCCGAGATGCCGGACGGCTACCAGACCGTGATCGGCGAGCGGGGCTTAAAGCTTTCGGGCGGCCAGCGCCAGAGGATATCCATCGCCCGGGCAATACTTAAGAACCCGGCCATCCTGATCCTGGACGAGGCCACCTCGGCCCTGGACACCGAGTCCGAACTGTTGGTGCAGCAGGCCATCAACAATCTGATGAACAACCGCACCGCCATAGTCATCGCCCACCGGCTATCCACCATCCAGAGAGCCGATAGGATTATAGTGCTTGAGGACGGGAGGATAACCGAGACCGGAAAGCATTCGGAGCTTTTGGCCAAGGGCGGGACCTATGCCAGGCTGTATAACCTGCAGTTCTTGAAGGACAAGGCATAAGTCGGGATAGACGGAAGCCATTTCACCTGTAAACAACCATATTTCACCCGGAATGAAACATTTTTCACCTCATAAAAAGACAAACTAAATGGAAAACATTTTAAAATTAAATCATACAGAAGCAAGACAATATTTTCTTAAAGAAGAAAGCTACTACAATTTTAACCTACCTCGCTATTTTGTTTTTAAAACATTAATACAAGCTGTTTCCGCACAATTAGCAGAGCAGGACGTTTCAGCATTTTATTCGACATATAATGACCAAGCAGGACTGCAAAAAAAGCATTATCCTGCAGATTTTGAAGATGTAAACTATAAGTTTCTTAACAACAAAGACGGGAAATATTCTTGGAGACCACTTCAATTAATTCATCCAGCACTATATGTTTCACTTGTTCACGAAATGACAGAACAAGCTAATTGGGATTTAATTGTTGCGAGATTTGCGCAGTTTCAAGCAAACATCTATATTAGGTGTTACAGTATTCCATTACAATTAGACACCAACCAATCATACAGCGCAAATTCAATCAGCCAATGGTGGCAGACAATTGAACAACAATCAATAGAATTAGCACTTAAATATGAATATGTGTTACACACTGACATTTCAGATTGTTATGGTTCAATTTATACTCACTCTGTTTCTTGGGCTCTCCATACCAAGCCAATCGCTAAAGAACGAAAAAGAGACCAAGCATTGATTGGAAATGCAATAGATAAGCATTTACAAAATATGTCCTACGGGCAAACAAATGGAATACCTCAAGGGAGTGTTTTAATGGATTTTATTGCTGAAACTGTTCTTGGTTACGCTGATTTAGAATTGTCTAACAAAATTCAACGAGATAATATTCAGGATTATGAGATAATTAGATACAGGGATGATTACAGAATATTTTCCAATAATCCGCAAACCACGGAACACATAACTAAGCTATTAACAGAAGTACTTATCGAATTGGGAATGCGTTTAAATGCACAGAAAACGGTAGTTTCAAGCAATGTTATTAAAAACTCAATAAAGCCGGATAAACTTTATTGGATGTCGGCAAAAAATGGTTCCAAGAAAATTCAAGAGCACTTACTATTAATTCATAGACTATCAGAAGAACATCCAAATTCAGGGAGCCTTTCAAAGGCACTTGACAAATTCTACATTAGAATTAAAGGTATAGCTGAACCTAAAAAAAATACAAAGGTTTTAACGAGTATCTTGGTTGATATTATGTATAAGAACCCAAGAACTTACCCCATTGCTTCCGCAATCCTTAGCAAGTTACTTTCTCTTATTCCAGACAACAATGAGAAGAATGAGATTTTAAACCTCATTTATCGTAGATTTGAAAATATCCCAAACACGGGTCATATTAAAATTTGGTTGCAGCGATTGACAATAAAACTCGACCGTCAAAGACGTTATGAAGAAAATCTTTGCAGGAAAGTTAATGATGCAACAATCCAAATTTGGAATTCTAATTGGATTGAAAGTAACTTAAAAACATTGATTGAAAACACACCGATAATTGATGAAACGGAAATTGCTAATATTGATATAGTTATCGGTAGTGATGAAGTGCGGTTATTTAAGAATCAATATGACTATGCAGAAGCAATTCGGGAATAGAACGCCTAATACCTATACTGTATAACCACCATCATGCACATACCCAAAACAGAAAAAATATTCAAAAAGGCCTTGATCGGCCTTTTCTCTGCCTTCCTGCCCGACGTGCTTTATTCCCCGGACCAGGTGGACCTAACTTCGGTTAAAAGCATCCTGGTGATCCGGCAGCACGACCAGCTGGGCGACCTGATACTGACCACGCCGGTCTACCGGGCCTTGCGGCAAAGATTTCCAAACGCCAAAATAACCGTCCTGGCCCGCTATTATACCAACTCCGTGCTGCAGAACAATCCCAATATCGACCAGGTGCTGGTCTATCCGGAAAAGCTTAAACTGGCCACACCAAAAAGACTTTTCCGGTTGTTCAAAGGCCTGCGGCAGCCCTACGACCTGTGCATCGTGCTGAACACGGTCTCCCACTCGCTATCCAGCGATGTCCTGTGCCTGCTGTCCGGGGCCCGCTACCGGCTGGGAACGGCAGAAATGCCGTTCTATAATTTCCGGCCAAACCTTTTTTACAATGTGCTGTCCGCTCCGCTGGCTTCACCCATTCACGAAACAAAGCGCAGTCTTTTGATCCTAGAGCACCTGGGGATCACCGCTGGCGATCTGTCGGAGGAGGTCTTCTTAACCCCGGAGGAAAAAGAGCAGGGCCGGAAACTGCTTTGGGACCGTCACCTGATCCCGGAGAAGACCATCGGGCTGAACCTGGGCGCCTACAATGTGCCGAACCGCTGGCCCTACCAGAAGTACGCGGCCCTGGCCGACTGGCTGGCCGGCGAGCTGGGCTTTCAGATCGCAGTCTTTTGGGGGCCGCGCGAGGAAGACCTGGGCGAGAGGTTTATGGGGGCGGTCAACGCCAAGGTGACTGCCCTGCCCGGCCTGGACATTAGACAACTGGCCGGGGTCGTCAGCCAGCTGCGGCTGGTGGTGTGCAACAACACCGGCATCATGCACCTTTCGGCGGCGGTGGGCGCCCCCACTTTTGCCATCTTCGGACTTTACGATCCCGAGCTGTGGCGGCCGCTGAACAAGAATTTCTACGGGGTCCGGGGGGTGGACAAGACCTGCACCTCGGCCGAGCTGGAGGTGGTGCAGTCGGGGATAAAGAGGATGCTAGGCAAACTGGAAGATAAAACATAAAATACCAAAAATAATAAATCAACCCTTCGGTCCCGGCTTCGGCAGGGCTTCGATAAACTCAGCCTAACAGCTCCGCCTGGTAGCTCAGGGCAGAAAATAAAATACCCGAATGAATGCCGCATCTGGTGATGGCGGCTTTTTGTTTTTCCATAATCCTTATCTTGTTGACAAAACCACCGTCCTCTGTTAAAATCAATATTGGGCCGGGCCCGATGGAAGTGATGTTTGCCAACCCCGCCAGGACCGGAAGGTAGCAACGGTAAGCACGACCTCTCCTTGTTATCGGATAAGCCTGGCCCACTTACTTAAACCATAAAACCTAATATCGAAATCCTAAATAATATCCAAACCACAAACCTCAAACAGTCGTTTTGAATTTTGGTAATTGATATTTGTTTAGAGTTTAGACATTAGAAATTAACAGATGTTGGTTTTGTTATGTCCTATCTTGTCTTAGCCCGCAAGTGGCGGCCCCAGAATTTTGAGCAGTTGATCGGACAGCAGCATGTGACCACCACCCTGCGCAATGCCATCAGGTCCAAGCGCATCGCCCATGCCTACCTGTTCTCCGGAGCCCGGGGGGTGGGCAAGACCTCGGCCGCCCGGGTGCTGGCCAAGGCTTTGAACTGCGCCGAAGGCCCGACCGAGACCCCCTGCAACAAATGCCCCTCCTGCGTGGAGATCACCGGCTCCCGCAGCATAGACGTGCTGGAGATCGACGGCGCCTCCAACCGGGGCATCGACGAGATCCGCGATCTGCGGGAGAACGTCAAGTACACCCCCACCCAGGGCAAGTACAAGATCTACATCATAGACGAAGTCCACATGCTGACCAAAGAGGCCTTCAACGCCCTGCTGAAGACGCTGGAGGAGCCCCCGGCCCACGCCATCTTCATCTTCGCCACCACCGAGATCCACAAGGTCCCCATCACCATCCTGTCCCGCTGCCAGCGCTTCGACTTCCGCAAGGTGGAGGTCTCGGTGCTGGTGGACTATCTCAGGAAGATGCTGCAGGGCGAGGAGGTCCAGGCCACGGACGACTGTCTGTACCTGGTGGCCCAGAAATCCGAGGGCTCGATGCGGGATGCCATCAGCCTGCTGGACCAGCTGATCTCCTACGGCGGCCGTAAGCTTACAGCCGAGGATGCCCGCCAGGTGCTGGGCCTGGTGGACGAGGCCTTGTTCTTCAAGACCGTGGACCTGATCCGAAGCAGGGATCAGGCCGGCCTGCTGGAGCTGGTGGAACAGGTCTCCTCCGGCGGCTACGACCTGCAGGAGTTCGCCCTGGGTCTTTTAGCTCACTTCCGCAAGCTGATGGTGATAGCGGCCGGCCAGCCCGACATAGCGCTGTCCGACGTTCCGGCCGACTCCCGGGAGAATTATTTGAAACAGGCATCAGGGATACAGGGCCGTGATCTGCTGCGAATGGTCAGGATCCTGGTGGAGACCGAGACCACCATGAAACGCAGCAGCCAGTCCCGTTTGGTGCTGGAAGCGGCCTGCTTAAGGCTTTCGGACCTGGACGAGACCGTTAAAATAGAAGAACTGATAAACGGACTGGGAGGGGATCCCGGCCCGGAATCAAACACCAGGCAGGTGCAGACCATCGGCAGGGAGGATGTCAAACCGACCGGCTTAAAAAGCGCGGCGATTGCTTCCCCCGCCGTCCACCAGCCACCGGCTGCGGTTTATGCCGCTCCTCCGGTCCGGGAAGATCTTAAGGCTTCGCCCGCAGTCCGGAACGGGGATTTTGAAGGTCTGTGGAAAGATTTGGTATCAT